>Ga0070691_10001494_pt1 | contig 10037 bp, 7 predicted proteins | sample KBSK1101metaG_FD_64673 | JGI IMG/M metagenome (GOLD analysis project Ga0070691, IMG submission 64673) | Corn, switchgrass and miscanthus rhizosphere microbial communities from Kellogg Biological Station, Michigan, USA - KBS K1-10-1 metaG | ecosystem: Host-associated > Plants > Roots >... | reverse complement strand
GGTGCCGAGTACTTTGGCAAGTTTGCCGAGTTCGCTCTCCCAACCCATCACCGTCCGGCGCGTCCACTCCTCGTCATGCATGGCATCAAAGGTCAAAACCATGCGCACGCTCCGATCGCCCGGATACAGATCGACCGCGGTTGCAACGTCGTAGGGAGCCACCCGAGGAATGAAGTCGGCGCGGTGTGTGAAGGCCAACCGACGTTGTGGCGCGACCTCCGTGTAGGTGATGTGCATCTCCAGCGAGACAGGAATGCCTGCGCTTTTCACGAAATCGATCCGTGCGGGCGCCGTCGCAGTCATCTGATAGAGCAGCTTGCCGCCGGGACGGAGGTCGAGTTTGCGCACCTTGACGTCGAACCCATTCGGGCCCCACCAGGCTTCAATGCCCTCTGGCGTCGTCCACAACTCCCACACCATTTCAAGGCTCGCTTGATAGGTGCGTTCCAGCACCAGCCTTCGCGCGGCGGCAGGCGATGAGGGAGCCGTCCTTTTCCTGCTTGTCATGGACCCGGGTTTCTCCTGCGGGTCCGTTGCTTGCGGCCAAGCGCCTCGGCGAACTTGTCGAGGCGCGTCTCCCAGTGGCTTCGAAAGGCGGCGAGCCACGCATCAAGCTCGCAGAACCGCTCAGGGCGCAGGGAGTAGAGGCGCCTTACCCCTTCCGGCCGGACCTGTACGAAGCCCGCTTCATGCAGGATGCGCAGGTGCCGCGAAACACCCGATTGGTGAATGCCTACTCTGGCGACAATGGCGTTCACCGACTGCTCGCTTCCCTGCAGGGCCTCGATGATATGGCGACGGGTGGGGTCAGCTAGTGTCTGGAAGAGGTCGACATGCACCATAGCATATATGTATACTTGCGCATATTCCTACTGTCCAGCCGTGACGCCCGCGCGCCGCACCCTGGTTCATGATCGTCATCAAATTGAGTTCAAAACGAAGGAAATCCTATGGGACGCCTTGTTGCGTTTGCAGCAACAGCATATCTCGCCTTAGGACTGCTCTCAGAAGCGCACGCTGGACGCATCCTACATCCCACCGGAGGGTTCTCATTGGACTTCCCGAACGGCTGGGCGATTGAAAAGAAAAAAAGTACTTACACTCTTACACACTCCGATGGTTCGTCGTTCGAGGGTACACTTGCTCAACTGCCGCCCAACGTTGCATCACTAAAAGTCGCAGCTCTGATGGCGCGCGCTGCGGCGTTAGCCGCGGGATTGTGCAGTAGTGAGCCAGCTACCGAGTTTGAGCTTGCCGGCCCTGGCTGGAATGGCAGCGGATTTCACTGCAACAATCGCATCGACGGCAAATCTCGACCCGCCCAAACCATCGGTTTCATCGTCAAGATTAAAAGCGCCTTCTATCAGTTTTTCTTGTTTGTTCCGCGTCAGGATTGGGCGACCAACCGTGAGCAATATCTCGCCCTTTTCAAGAGCCTGCGTATTGGCTCCTGACCAAAACGCGGAAAAGCGGCGAGGGCAGCAATTGGCAGCAAGGACAAGCTTTGGCGACCCCGTCCGTTGGCTGGGACCAACGGACACGCTGAGGGCATCGATCCCAGTGCCGGGAGCCCGACCAATGGAAGTGTTCGCGCTGGGTCTAGGGATGCTCTTGGGCGGTGACTTCCAAATCACTTCCATCGTGCCAGCAGTCGTGGCATAGGACCCTTGCGCGCGCGGCGGGAACGAGTGCACCAAGCGGTTAGCGATTTGGGGGGCCCAATGCCGCGTTCCGTCGCGTTCCTTGCAGTTCCTGACACCTTGCGGTGATTGGCGGGCCAAGTGACCCGAGACCTCTCGCTTTGCTCGACGCTATGCAAGCCCAAATAGGGGGAATTTATGCCGACGCCCCATCTCCTCAGCCTCGCGGCCGCTTTTGCGCTCGCCTTTGTTGCTCCCGCATGGGGTCAGCAGGAGCAGCCGATGAGCGCGAGCCTTGTCAATCAACTTCAGGATGTCGAGGTGCAAGAACAGCTCATCGCCTTGGGCGTCCTAGACGGGACGGCTGGTCAGGCGTCCAGGAGCGACCTGCGCAAGGCCGTGGAATGGTTTCGCAGGGCGTACCAATCCAAGCGGGGCATGGAACCGTTGAGCGATGACGAGAAGGAGAAACTGAAGGAGGCCAAAGCCAAATTCTACGCCACGACCGGCCTGAAGGTGTTGACGTACAAGGACCCGGACCCAAAGACCAATACCGACCTGCGGCTGCTTGTGCCTCTCAAATTTGTCAGTGAAACCCCGCAGAAATTTGACGGCGCCGCCGCTGGCGGAGCCTGGCAGGAATACCGCGACAACGTCAGCAACGTCTCCGTCGGGCCTGTCATTCACTTGCTGTCCGACTTCACGCCCATTGCGCTGTTCAGGCAGAACATCATGCAGGTGGCGCTAAACTACCGGCGTCTGCATTTGACTTCGGAGGAGTTCGCCGCCGTGGGGGACGCCGAAGACAAGGACGGCGGCTACGTCTCTTCGAATCTGGTGCTGACGTCCAAGGACAAGCTGATGGGGGTATTGATGCGCTATCGCAAAGTGCCGCCGAAGTCCTTTGTCGAGGTTCCCGATTTTCTCACAGCGGTGGTGGCAAGCGAACCCGTGCAGTCAGACGCGTCCAAACCGGATCCGACGGCCAGAGGCTGGCAGCTTCTGATGCAAGGTGTCGCCAATCTGGTGGTAAGCAAGTTCCCCAGAGACAACGGGTGGTCCGTCGTGGACACCAAGCCGTGCCCGGAGACGCTGGACAATGCCGGGCCGAACAGCATCCGCATTCTCTTTGGCACGGATCGAAAGGGGAATGTTGCGTTCGAGCAGAAGGGCGGACGCGTCGATGATCCCGATTCCCTTTTCCTCAACGAGCCCGGCAACAAGCTGCACCTTGGTTGTGCCTACGTCGTGCCTCCTAAGAACGATGTAAAGAATGCTGGCGATTTGGCATCAAGCGAAATCACCTGGTACCAGTGGCTCCATTCCACCCCCGAAGCCGATCTTGGCGATCAGCTCTATCTGGCCCACGAGCTTGCGGGAAACGCGCCGACGAGGATGGCGCCCAGAGGACGAATCGCGAGACGCCTCACAAGAGGGATTGACGGCTCAGCGAACGTCAGCAGCGCGTTGCTGTTCATCCACGGCTACAACGTTTCCTTCAAGGACGCTCTTTTTACGGTGGCGCAGATCAAATCCGCGACCAACTATGGCGGCCGCATCTACATGTACAGCTGGCCCTCGGCGGCCAGCACGCTCCGCTACATCGCGGACATGGACAACGCCGAGGAGGCGGAACCGTTCTTGCAGTCCTTCTTGAAGCTGCTGATGCGCGATGCCGATATCGACGATATCGACATCCTCGTGCACAGCATGGGCTCGCAGCCTGTGCTGCGGGCCCTTAGCTCGCTGCGGTCGGTCTTCGAAACGGAGCGGGAGGGCGCGGTCCGACCAACAAAGATACGCATCGGTCAGATCATGTTTGCCGCTCCGGACGTGGCGAGGCCCGTATACGACCAGAAGATTCGTCGCATCGCCCCGTACGCGGATCGCGTAACGGTCTATGCCTCGATGACCGACGCGGCCCTGCTGGCGTCCAAAGTTCTGCGCAGCGGCGCCTCCCGCATGGGTGAGCTCAACGATGACGGCGAGCCTCTGTTGGTCGAGGTGAAGAACGTGCATGTTATCGACGCAACCGGGCCAGAGCGTTGGTGGCGGGTCGACAGGATCTGGAAGGGGTACGGCCACGACTACTTTCTGCAGAGCGAAGCAGTCCGCGATGACATCAAGCGGATCCTGGCCTCGATTGGAGAAGACGACATCAAGACGCCGAGCGAGCGGTCGCCAGAGTGGTTCGACAAGGTGCAGTTCAAGGAAAATAAGGAGTGGAATTTCTGGCGTTTGCACGACCGACGTTCGCAGGAGAAGTAGGCGCCGATCGTCTCTGAGCGCGGCCGCATCCCGTCTAGCTGGCGCGCCAGCGCCTTTGCTTCTCGCGGTTGCCGCAGTTATTCATGCTGCACCACCGTCTGCGGTGGCCTTTGCTGGTGTCGACAAAATACACGCCGCAATCAGAAGCCCCGCACTTCCTGATCCTTTTCCGGTCGACTTCAACCAACAGCTCCTCGACGGCAAGGGCGCAGGCATTGAGTGGAACGTCGGCCGCAAATGGCTGAGACCATCGGTGGCTGACCAGCCCACCCGATGAGGACGTCCGCAGCGTTCGAGCTGCATGTGCGGTCTGGATGACATGATTGATCGCATCCAGATCCTCCTGCGCCACCCGCCGTCCGGCGTGCATAGCCCGAAGCACCTCGTGCAGGTGCTCACGCAGCTTGCGTACCTTGTTTACGACCAGCGAACAGGAGGGGTCGCTCAGCTTCGCCAAATGCCGGGCCTGCGGTCGTTCAATGAGCCCCGCCAATTCTGTGAATCGCAGCAAATCGCCAAAGGTGGCGAGGTTCTCAATTGGCGACGGAAAGGGTCGCTCATCCAGCGTATTCACCAGATCCAGGGCGGGATGGCCTCCGCTCCAGTCGAACAGCCCGGCGCGGTCACGCACGTTCGCTTGCCTCTTTTTGCCCTATTCAATATCATAACCTGTAAAATATCTTAACAGGGTTATGAGATGGCGAACGTAGCGGGTGCGCTCGAACGAGGCAAGAGGACTTCCGCCTATGCGCGTGGCGCGTTCTTTGGTCTTGCTGCGGTGAGTATTTGGGCCGCGAATATTGTTGTTGCCGGGCTCGGTCTTAAGGCCAGCCTCACCCCTTGGGACATCTCGGCGATCCGCTTCGGGGTCGCTGGCCTGCTGCTGGTGCCCATTCTCTGGCGGCGCGGCCTTGCCTTCGATCGGCTTGGCTGGGTTGGATTGGCCGCGCTCGTCTTCGGCGGCGCGCCTGCAGTCCTCCTCGCAAACGCTGGCCTGCTGTTCGCGCCGGCCGCACACGCCGGCGCTCTCTTCCCGGGCGTCATGCCTCTTATGGTCGCAATACTCGCGGCGGCCATCCTGGACGAACCATTTACACGCCAGAAGAGGGCCGGATTTGCGCTGATTGTGGCGGGCGTCGTCGCGATCGTGTGGGGTGCAGGAGGCACGCTCGGTACAACGCAGACTCTAGGCCACCTCCTGTTCCTGGGCTCGGCGTTCGCCTGGGCCTGCTACACCATCGCCATGCGGCGGTCGCGCCTCGATGGTCTACATGCGGCCGCCATCTCCGCCGTCGGCTCAATGATTTTCTATTGGCCCCCGTACGCCTTGCTGGTCGGAACAAGCATGTTCGATTCCCCGCTCGGCGCCATCGCCCTTCAGGCTTTGGTGCAGGGCCTTCTGACAGCTGTCGTTTCGTATCTACTTTACGGAATGGCCGTCGCGATTCTCGGCGCCTCCAGCGGCGCGGCCTTCGCCGCCCTATGTCCAGCGATGACGGCACTGATGGCCATCCCCCTTCTTGGCGAGTGGCCCTCGCTGCTCGATTGCATTGCCATCACCCTTATCTCGACCGGCGTTTATGTTGTCAGCACCGGAGAGGTCCGGGTGATACGCGCTACCGACCAGGGACCCCGAAGAAATGCGGCGGGAATGGGCTAAGCCGATCGTCCACTCAAGCTCGAGCAGCTCGGCGGCTGGACCGGTACGGCTCCGCAGGCCACAGAGCAGTGCGGCGGACGTGGGAAGCTAGTTGCGCTGGTTGGAGTATTCTGTTGCCCAATCCCTGAGGCCTTCAACGCGTGACTTGCTGACTGTCTTCCTAGCGCGACCTGTCGCGCCGCTGGGCGTTCCTGCGCCGGCTGCCTGATCCCGGAAACCATCAGCACCAAAGGGCGACACTCCTCCGCACCAGCCCACCAGCCGTGGCGCCCTGATCTGTCCGGCCCATGCCGGAGAACGCGACCAGCTAAAAACAATGATCCGGATGCCGTGCGCTAGCCCGCAGCCGCTGGTCCGAACCAAGTGGTAAGAGCCTCAGCAAGCCCCAGTTGGTTTTGCTCGCCAATCCAGGCCACATGGCCGTCGGGCCGGATCAGCACGGCGCTTGGAGCCCTGACCGCGCCAAACACCGGCAGCTCCCACGATCCAACATAACTGGCGTCGATCTGCCGTACCCGATCCGCCCACCGCGTGCTGTCGAGGCTGCCGGGCTCACCGAGGTTGAGTAGCACCGGCCGGGCCCGGTGCAGGAGGCTGAAGACCCGCTGCGGGCCATTGGCGGTGATCAGGTCGAGGTCGGGCATGCGGCGTCCGAGCAGCGGGTGTCCCTTGCCGAGGTCGTAGTGAATGTCGAGACCCGACATCATTGCGGCGAACCGCTTGCGCGGCTCGTCCATGCCGAGGAGTTCGGACATGGTGTCGCCCAAGGCCTTGGTGCGGTCGTCCTGGGGACGCAGCAGTGCGACTTGCGCCATCGTATTGCGCAGCACGCGGGCAGCTACCGGGTGGCGCTCGGCATGATAGGTATCGAGCAGGCTTTCCGGCGACGTCCGCTTGACCACCTGCGCCAGCTTCCATCCCAGGTTCACCGCATCCTGCACACCGGTGTTGAGGCCCTGCCCTCCCGCCGGATAATGCACGTGCGCAGCGTCGCCGGCGAGCAGTACCCGCCCCGTGCGGTAGCACTCCGCCTGCCGAGCCATATCGGTGAACCTGGAGATCCAGCTGGGGTTGTGGATCCCATAGTCGGTCCCGTAGACGGCAATGAGCGCCTCGCTGAGATCGCGCAGGGTGGGTTCGCTGCTGGGTCCAAGCTGCCGTTCGGTCACCACGACCCGCACTTGTCCCCCAGCCTCCAACCTGCTCAGCCCGTGGATGCCGAGGGCGTCATGGCGCATGCCCCATTCCGGCTCCTCGGCCATCTCAACCTCGGCGATCAGGTTGCTGGTGGTCGGATCCCAGCCGGGAAAGGCGATGCCGGCTGCTTTACGGATCACACTGCGCCCGCCGTCGCAGCCGACGAGGTATTCGGTTCGCACGAACTGGCCGTCGGACACCGCTACGTCAACGCCAGTGTTGTCCTGGGCGAAACCCGTCACCTCCCGCCCGCGATAAATCGGCACCGCCAGCTCATCGACCCAGCCAGCGAGAATGCGCTCGATGTGGCTTTGCCACAGCCCGAGCCTGTAATTGTGTCGGGTGGGAAAGTCGCTGATGTCCAACGGGGCCCGGGCGAACTGCGCGACCTGGGCCACCTGTCCCTGCGAAAGGAATCGATCCGCGATGCCGCGCTGATCGAGGACCTCGATGGTGCGTGCGTGCAGGCCGCCGGCGCGCGAGCCGGCGAGCGCTTGGTTATGCCGCCGCTCGACAATGGCAACGTCGATCCCCGCCAGCGCCAACTCGCCTGCCAACATCAGCCCTGTCGGTCCTCCACCGGCGATCACCACCGCGTGGCTACTGATCGCCACGCTCCGGTCGCCACCAGCGGCATGCCGACGCCCAGCGGCAGCCCTGCGATATCCGCCGACGTGTGGGACCCCACCCCCGCGCCAACTCGCAGCAACCGCTGCATGAGTTCCAACCTGTGGTTCGACGCCCCCGCGCGGCGCCCCGTTCCCCGGCAACAACATGCGCATTGTTCGTGGCTCCCAAGTCCGTGGCTTCGGCTTAGGCCGGCAGGTGTACGGCAGGAGCCGGGTCTTGAAGCAAGTCCCTTGTGCGCCATATCTATAAAGGGGAGATGGTGGGCCGTCGTCTTGTCGCCCTGTCGTCGGTTGTGGCGAACAACCTGCCGGCGCGGCGGCAGCGCACCGCGCACGAGGCGTCACAATCCGAAAAGACGGGGCTACTATCCGAAAGGACCGGGCTACGCCGCTCCCGGGGCCACAATCAGCCTGTCGATCTCGAGCGCTCCCGCCTTGATGCGCGGGATCAAGTCGCGCCCGAACTCGGTCGTGTCGGCAACAGGTTCAAAGCCGCGGATCAGGAATGAGGCGATGCCGAGGCGGTAGTAGCGGAGCATCGCATCTGCCACCTGCTCTGCGGTACCCACGAGGCAGGACGTGTTACCGAGAGCACCGGTGGCTTTGGTGATGCCCATCCACAGCCTCTCATCGTGGACGTCCTTCTCTTGTGCGAAGGCGAACTGCCGGCGGCCCGCATTGTCGACCGGCGCACGGGCGCCCTCCTGTCGGGCCCAGCCGAGCTTGCCCGTCATGCCGGCCAGGATGCGCCTCGCCTTATCCCAAGCGGCCCCTTCGGTCGCGGCAATGATCGGCCGGACAGACATGTTGAAGCCGACGGTGCGGTCATGCCTTGCGGCACGGGCCCGGAATTGGGCAATGCGCTCCGCGGTGGTTGCACGCGGCTCGGCGTAGATGGCGAACACGTCGCACTCGGCCGATCCCATCTCGAGCGCACCCTCGGACGCACCGCCGAACATGATCAGCGGATGCGGCTTTTGCAGTGGCCGCACATCGGAATGGGCGCCGCGGACGCGGTAGAAGCGACCATCGAAATCGAACGGTCGCTCAGCGGTCCAAGTGCGCTTCATAAGGTGCAGATATTCCTGCGCCCGCTGATAGCGCTCCGCCTTCGGCGTGAAGTCGCCGTCGCCCTCCTGCTCGGCGTCGGTCTTGCCAGTGATGATGTGGAGCGCGAGGCGGCCACCGGTCAGCTGATCAAAGGTTGCGACCTTGCGGGCGAATAGCGTTGGCGCCACGAATCCCGGTCGGTGCGCAATAAGATAGGACATCCGCTCGGTTCGGCCCGCCGCGTGCATTGCCACCAAAAAGTTCTCTGCGGAGGACGATGAATAGCCAACCAGAGCCATGTCGAATCCCGCCGCCTCGTGGGCTTGGGCAAACTCCACAACAAACGGGGGCGAAATCGCACCCTCGATGACAAGCAAGGTTGCGTCCTGCTTCGGCGGGGTGACACCGATCATACCGATGATACGGGCTGGCATGGCGGCCTCCAGACGACGGCGCCATCGAAGCTACTCCGGAAATCGTCCGCGAGCGACCGCTGAGGCACTCCCTGGGATCGACGCCCGGCTGGCTGGTCCCCCTTCGCTCGGCAGCAGCGAAGCCGGGGCTCGGCGCCTCCCGAGTTGCTCGAGGCGCTGACACGCGCCCTTATCGTCACCGCAGGCGCTGCCAAGCCCCAGCCCGCGCGGAAGTGTGCGCAACGGGCGCCATCCCCCCGAGGCGTTCCGAGCCGTGCCGATCGAATCGAGATCGCGCACTTTGGCAGCGAGGCCGCAGGCCTTCCGATGGCCGTCGGCCAGCCATCGGAGGCGACCGGCCGAACCCGAGGCCCCCCCTCAACCGCCCGATGGCTTGTTCAACTGATCCATAACCTGATCGACGCTGAAGCTCGAGGGCCGCTGACGCGGCGGGAATTCCTTGAACGTTGCAACGAAGCGGCCCACGATCGCCTGCGCCGGGACGACCAGGAACGAGCGACGCAGCAGCCAATCGTTGTAGCTGTTCGACGTGATTTCGGCGCGCTCGTAGGGATCCATGCGCAGATTGAACATGGTCGGCGCCCGCATGCAGACGAACGGTTCACGCCAAACCTGCAATGTGCCTTCCGTTCGCTGCTCGCAGAACACGACTTTCCAATTGTCCACGCGCAACGCCACCATCTGGCCATCGTCGTTGAAGTAAAAGAATTCCCTGCGCGCCGACTTGTCCTGCTGGCCAGTCAAGTACGGCAGCTGGTTGTAGCCGTCGAGGTGCACCTTGAACGTGCTACCGCCGGCCTCCCAACCCTTGAGCAATCGATCTTTCACCCCCGTATCACCGGCCGCGGCAAGCAGCGTCGGGAACCAGTCCAAGCCCGAGAACAACTCGTTCGAGATCGATCCGGCTTTGATGCGGCCCGGCCAACGCAGCATGGCGGGAACACGGAAGGCACCCTCCCAATTTGAGTTCTTCTCGTTGCGGAACGGCGTCATGGCCGCGTCGGGCCAGGAGTTCATGTGCGGCCCGTTGTCGGTTGTATAGATAACGATCGTCTCATTGGCGAGGTTGAGATCGTCCAGCGCCTTGAGCAGCTTGCCGACCTGGCCATCATGCTCGAGCATGCCATCGCGTACTCGTTGTCGGGCATGCCGCTTTGCC
>Ga0070691_10001488_pt1 | contig 10057 bp, 6 predicted proteins | sample KBSK1101metaG_FD_64673 | JGI IMG/M metagenome (GOLD analysis project Ga0070691, IMG submission 64673) | Corn, switchgrass and miscanthus rhizosphere microbial communities from Kellogg Biological Station, Michigan, USA - KBS K1-10-1 metaG | ecosystem: Host-associated > Plants > Roots >... | reverse complement strand
CGCGGTGGATGACTCCTTTCTTGTGCGCGTAGTCCAGCGCGCTTGCCACCGCGAGCGTGATCCGAATCGCCTCCTCGATCGGGAGCTGATGTTCGGCATCGAGTTTCACGCGGAGCGATTCGCCCTCGACGAACGGCATGACATAGAAAAGCAGGCCGTCGGCCTCGCCCGAATCGAACAGCGGCAGCAAATGCGGGTGCTGGAGGTGGGCGGTGACCTTGATTTCGGAGAGGAAGCGCTCGACGCCGAGAACCGCGCCGAGCTCCGGGCGGAGGACTTTGAGGGCGACGTGGCGGTCGTGCTTGATGTCGCGGGCGAGGAAAACCGTGGCCATGCCGCCGGCGCCGGCTTCGCGGACGACGGCGTAGCGATCGGCGAGGGCGAGCTGGAGTTTCTCTAGAGGGTCCACGGTGAGCGGAAGGTACGGCTGCCGGGCGTCAGCCGCGAGCGGCGGAACTCAGCCGCGCCAGCCGCGCGGTGAGATGCCGCCGCACATCCGGCCACTCCTCGCGCAGGATGCTGAACATCACCGAATCGCGCGCCGACCCATCGCGTCGCGCCTGATGATGGCGGATCACGCCGTCCTTCTTCGCGCCGAGCGCGGCGATAGCGCGCTGCGAATTGAGGTTGAAGTTGTCCGTTCGCAATCCGACCACCGCGCAGCCGAGTGAGTCGAAGGCGTGCGTGAGGAGGAGAAGTTTGCACGCGGTGTTGACGTGCGTCTTCTGCCGCGACGCGGCGTACCAGGTATAGCCGATCTCCACGCGATCGATGGGCGCGACGATGTCGTGATAGCGGGTGCTGCCGATGATCGTGTTGGTGGAGAGCTCGCGTACGGCCCACGGGAGCATGTGGCCGGCGCGCTGGCCGGCGAGGGCGGTCTCGATGTACTTATCGATCTCATCCGGCTTCGGGACTACCGTGTACCAAAGTTCCCAGAGGTTGCCGTCGGTAACCGCCTTGGCGAGATCGGGAGCGTGGGAGGGGGTGAGGGGTTCGAGGCGGAGGCCGTGGGCTTCGAGGGTGGCAGGGGAGAGGGTGAGCATGGGGACAAAGTTACAGTTTCTTGAGCTTTGAGCGGTGAGCTTTCAAGTACCCGCTGTGAGCTGATACCCGTGAGCTGATACCCGTGAGCGAACGGCGACGTGACGGGCCGGGCTCGCGATGAGTAATTCTATAGATGCGTTCCACCCGCGCGGGCCAAGTCACATTCGGACTCTTGATGGCCGGCCTCGGCATCCAGGGGCTGATCATCGCGAAGTTCACCACCGCTTGGGCTCCGGTTCCGCCCGGAGTGCCCGGGCGGGCGGTGCTCGTCTACTTGATCGCCATTGTTTCGCTCGCGTGCGGGCTCGGGTTGCTGTGGCAGCCGGCGGCGGCGCGGGCCGCGCGCGGGCTGCTCATCGCGTTTGTGATCTGGTTCATCGTCTGGCGGGTGCGCGCGCTGTTCATCGCGTCGCTCGTCGAGGGAACATGGAGCGCCGGCGCGACGCTCGTGATGATCGCCGCATCGTGGAGCATCTACGCCGCCCTCGCCACCGAAGCCGATCGCAAGATGTTCGGCTTCCCCATCGGCGCGCGCGGCACGCGCATCGCGCAGATCCTCTATGGAATCGCGATGATCCCGTTCGGCTACGCGCACTTTGCCTATCTCCAGCACACGGCCGACCTCGTGCCCTCGTGGCTCCCCTGGCATCTCGGCTGGGCGTACCTCACCGGCGGCGCATTCATCGCCGCCGCCATCGGAATCTTGTTCAATTTCCAAGCCCGCCTCGCCGTCACGCTTTCGGCCGCGATGATGGGGATCTTCGGTTTGTTCGTCTGGGTTCCGGTCGTACTGAAACCGCCCGTCTCCGCCGGCGACTGGGGCGAGTTCGCCAGCACCGTAGCCCTCACCATTGCTGGATTTGCCGTTGCCGCCTCCCCGCCCGCAAGTTCCGTCACGTCGCCGTTACCTCACGGCTAGCAGCTCACAGGTATCAGTTCACAGCGGGTCTTTGAGAGCTCACAGCTTGACCTTTTCTCTTTGCTCTCTTAATCTCCCTCCCTCGCGAATCACTCACCTTCTTCCGGAGGACCCCGATGGACCAGCCGGCTATGCGGTTCCTTCCGAATGAAGCAGGCCTGACTTTCGCGAGCCCGCGCATCTAGCGCGATACGCCGAGGACGTCCCGCCCCGCCTGCTTCTGTCGAGCCGGCGGGGCGCTTTCTTTTTCGTCCGGAGTGAGACTTGTCTTCAACATCTGAAGTGCAGAATGCGATAGCCGCCGCTCCACGCCGGAGTATGTGGGGCGACATTCGCGATTCTCTGCGGGGCATCCGGCACGACTACACCTCGGGCTCCATCGGCCAGGCGATTTTTCTCCTCGCCGTGCCGATGGTCCTCGAGATGGTCATGGAATCGCTGTTCGCCGTCTCCGATGTCTTCTGGGTCGGCCGGCTCGGGCCGGACGCCGTCGCGACCGTCGGCCTCACCGAGTCGATGATGATCATCGTCTACACCCTCGCGGTCGGGCTGAGCATCGCCGTGACCGCGACCGTCGCGCGGCGCACCGGCGAGAAAGATCCCGACGGCGCCGCGCGCTCCGCCGTGCAGGGCATCGTAATAGCCGCGCTCGTCTCCGGCTCGCTCGCCGCGCTCGGCGCATTCTTCGCGCCCGCTCTGCTCAGCGCGATGGGAGCATCTCCAACAGTCCTCGCGAGCGGCACCACGTTCACGCGCGTGATGCTCGGCGGCAGCAGCACGGCGTTTCTGCTGTTCATCATCAACGGCGCGTTCCGCGGCGCCGGCGATGCGTACATATCGATGCGCGCGCTCTGGTTCTCCAACGCGATCAACATCGTGCTCGGGCCGATTCTCATTTTCGGCGTCGGACCGTTTCCGCGGCTCGGTGTGGCGGGCGCGGCGATAGCGACCACGATCGGACGCGGCAGCGGCGCACTGTTCGTCTTGAGCCGCCTCGCCAAGGGCAGCGCCCATCTCGCCGTGAAGCGCAAGCATGTGCGGCTCGACCTCACGCTGATGGCGCGCATGGTGCGCCTGTCGTGGAACGGGACGTTCCAGGTGCTCGTCAGCTCGCTGAGCTGGATCGGGCTCGTGCGCATCATGGCCGGGTTCGGCAGCGTCCCGATGGCCGGATATACGATCGCGATCCGGATCATCCTGTTCGCGCTGCTGCCGGCGTACGGGCTCGGCAACGCCGCGGCGACGATGGTCGGCCAGTCGCTCGGGGCGAAGAATCCCGCGCGCGCCGAGGAGTCCGTGTGGACCGCGGCGAGGTACAACATGATGTTCCTTGGTGCGATGGCTGTGTTGTTCCTCGTGTTCGCGCGGACGATCGTTTCAGCGTTCACGACGGACGCCGGCGTGGCGGATGTGGCGACGTTCGGGCTGCGGATGGTGGCGGCGGGATTTCCGTTTTTCGCGTTCGGTGGGGTTGTGACGCAGGCGTTCAACGGCGCAGGAGATACATGGACGCCGACGAAGATCAATCTCGGGGTGTTCTGGGTGTTCGAGATTCCGTTGGCGTGGGTGCTCGCATCACGGACCGGCGCCGGATACCGTGGCGTTTTCATTGCGGTATCGGTGGCGTACACGGTGCTGGCGTTCGTGAGTGCGGGGCTCTTTAGGCGAGGCAAGTGGAAGTTGAAGCATGTGTAGGTTGAGCTGAGAGCCATCAAGGACCCGCTGTGAGCTGATACCGTGAGCCGATACCTGTGAGCGAACTGCGACACTTACCGACCGTGCGGACATTCGCCACGCACGGCCGTCACGTCGCCGTTCGCTCACGGGTAGCAGCTCATGGGTATGGGCTCACGGCGGGTCGTTCATGGCTCGAAGCTCGCCGCCCCTTCCAGGAACGAAGTACTATTGCCCTATGATCAGAAACCATCTCGTCCTCGCTGCAGCGTTCGCGGTTGCGACAGCCGCCGCGCGCGCTCAATCCACCGTCAGTGGCACCGTCTTCAATGACCGCAACGGCGACGGAATCCAGCAGGGTTCCGAGCCCGGTCTCCGCGGCGTTGCCGTTTCCAATCAGGACATCGTCGTCGTCACCGACTCCCTCGGCCACTTCGCCCTCCCGCGCGGCCCGAACCACATCATCTTCGTCTCCACGCCGGACAACTATCGCGCGATGGGATCGTTCTGGAAGGACGTCGGCGATTCGGTGAACACCGTCGCGTTCGCACTCCGCGCGTCGCCGGCGCCCAAGAGTTTCACGTTCATCGACGCATCGGACACGCACATCTCGCCCGCTTCAGTTGCGCAGACGCAGCGCTTTCGCGCGATCGTCGATTCCGTCAAGCCGGACTTCGTGTTGATTGCCGGCGATCTCGTGAAGGATGCGCTGCGCGTATCGGAGGCCGAGGCGCGCGGATATTACGACCTCGCGGCGCGGGAGTTCGGGCTGTTCAAGTGCCCCGTGTGGCTCGTGCCGGGGAACCACGAGAACTTCGGCATCGAGACTGCACTATCGCACGTCGATCCGGCGAATCCGCTGTTCGGCCGGGCGATGTACCATCACTATTTCGGGCCGGATTACTACTCGTTCAATCGTGGCGGCGTGCATTTCGTAGGGCTGAACTCAGTCGACATCAGCGGGACGTCGTACTACGGGCACGTGGACAGTGTGCAGCTCGCGTGGCTTGGGCGGGATCTCAGTCAGGTTCCGCCAGAAATGCCGGTGGTGACGTTCAATCACATTCCGCTGCTGTCGGCGATGAACGAGTTCGACGGTGTTGATGACGGCCCGCCCGCGCCGACGCTGATCACGGTGAATGGGAAGACGTCGTTCCGGCACATCGTGTCGAACGGGCAGGAGGTGCTGGCCGAGCTGCGGAAGCACAACACGCATGTGCTCGCGATCGGCGCGCACAGTCATGTGGGCGAGCGGGTGGTGCTGTTCAATGAAGGAGTGCGGACCGTGTTCGCGCAGAGTCCGGCGGTGGTGGGGCCGGCGGGAGCGGGGCCGTTTGTGTTTCCGTCGGGCATCGTGAAATACCGCGTGAACGGCGGACGGATCGGCGAAGGAGAGTTTGTCCCGGTCGACGCGGCGAAGGCTGGGCGAAAGCCGAACTAAATCACGGAGACGTTCGTCCCATCCGGGGGAACGACTGAACACGACGCTGGCCCGCGTGTATCTTCCTCGTCCGCTCGAACGCTCCTCTTGCCGGACCGCATGTGACTCAAGACGACGAAGAAAACCTGGACGACGAGTTTCCCGAGGGCGACGGCACCGCGCAGACCGAGGCGACCGTGATGTGCCCGTATTGCGGTGAGGAAGTGGAAATCTCGATCGATCCCGGCGGCGGGCCTGCGCAGGAGTACGTCGAAGATTGTGAGATTTGCTGCCAGCCGTGGCGGGTGAACGTGAACTACGACGAGGCGGGGCAGGCTGAGGTCGTGGTTACGGCGCTGGACGAGTAGAGCGCAGGCTGGTACGGAACGCGAGTCGCGCTGTGCGCCGCGACATTCGGTTACCGCACCACATAACCGAGCGCCCGATACCCTGTTTGCCGCTTCGCCGCCATTCGCGCCAGAACCGGCACTGCCGAGTCCGCGTAGTCGTACACGACGACCTCGTCCTTTCCCTGATGGTCGCGCTGTAAGCGGCCCACGTACTGCGCGAGCGTTCCCCGCCATGCGATTGGCATCGTGAGGAACAGCGTGTCGAGCCGGGAATCATCAAATCCTTCGCCGAGGTAACGGCCAGTCGCCAGAATGATTCTGGGTGTCGTGTCATGCGAACGAAGCTGGACGTCGGCGGCGCGGTGTTCGGCGGATTTCATGCCGCCGCGCAGAACTACAAGCCGCGGGGCAAATCTCTCGAACTCCTGCCGCAGAATCTCGAGGTGATCGCGGCGTTCGGTCAGCACGAGCGGCGTACGCCCGTTCGCAAGCGCCGTGCGCACGTCCTCGACAATCAGCGCGTTGCGATCGCGATCCTGTGCGAGACGTCCGGAGATCACGGGCACCGAGAGACGGCTGGTGTCTTCACCCGCCGCCAGGCGAAAACCGGTTTCACGCAACACGACGCGATGTTCGATACCCCGCCGCGCCGCCTGTGACTTGGGATCGACGCGAAACCGCACGGGGCCGCACTGCATGAAGATGATCGGCTGGTGCCCGTCCCGTCGCGCCACGGTGGCCGAGAGACCGAGCACGTACCGGGCCTTCGACCGTCGCGCCACCAGCTCGAAGCTGGCCGCCGAAAGGTGATGGCACTCGTCCACGATGAGCTGGCCATAACCCGCGACCAAGTCGGAGACTTCTCCTTTGCGAACGAGGCTCTGGATCAGCGCGACGTCGATGCGTCCGGTCGGCTTTCGGCGCCCCGCGCCGATCGTGCCGATATCGCCGGGCTCGACCGAAAGAAATGCCTTGAGCCGCTCAACCCATTGCGTGAGCAGCTCGCGACGGTGCACGAGCACGAGCGTGCTGCACTTTCGGTGAGCGATGAGTGCTGTCGCGACTACCGTCTTACCGAACGCCGGCGTCGCCGCCAACACCCCGGCGTCGTGGGTGGACAGTGCTTCGAAAGAGGCGACCTGGTCCTCTCGCAGCGTGCCGAGAAACTCGGCGGCTAGCGGCGTACCACCCTCGCGGCGGTCGTCGACCTGGATGGCGATTCCGTGCGACTGGAGCAGTTCTGCCACCTCGTCGAGGCACCCGCGCGGCAGGCCGATGTGACGCGGATGAAGTTCCGCGCAGGATAGGACGCGAGGCTTCCCAAACGTCGAAAGCCGCATGGCCTGTGCGCGGTAGAACTCCGGATTCTGAAACGCCGCCAGCCGCACCAGCTGCGCCACAATACCTGGCGGCAGGCTTGTACGGTCGACGTATATGCCGTCCGCCAACACAAGATCGACATGACTCGGCAACGGGGCGGCGACGCGCTCCGGCTGCCGCTGGCGCGAGGGCGGCAGAAGCCATGGCTGATCCGCATCCTCGTCCGCGACCGGCATCCTGACGCCGAGGACGCGTCCGCTCTGCTGCGCCTCGGCGATCAACGTCGAAACGGCATCGCGCGACATGCGCGGCAGCGCCGAGAGAAACGCCCACTGATCGTCGTATGGTCGCAGTTGGTCGTCGACGAACACACTGTTGTCGTGCTCGCGCGGGCCGCGCTGCAACGGAAGGGCGATCAGGTTGCCGAACCCGCCCAACGGCAGCGTATCCTGACTCGGGAAGAATCGATCGTACGATCCGAAGCCGATTTCCGGCCGGCGCTCCATCGTCTCGGTTACAAGGAAGGCGCCGAGCTGTCGCGCGTCGCGCGCAAGAACCGGCTCGGAGAAGAAGATCCATGCGTGGCCGCCATTTCCGGACCGCGATCGTTCGAGCGCTGCGGGTACTCCATGCCGGCGACATGTCTCGATGTACGCGAGAACATCTGCAGCCCAGTTCTCGTCGTCGAAGTCCGCGACGAGAAACCAGCATCGCTCATCGGGCAGCAGCGGATAGACCCCCGCGACGAACGCCGCGCGCGACGATTTTCCACGCTCCGATCCGCGCAGGTGGTTCGCGATCACTTCGTCGGATACCGGAATGAACGCCTGATTCGGACATTCGCCGCACTTGATCCTCGGCTTGTTGCATACTCCGCTCACCCATTCGTTGGCGCAGGCCGGGGCGTAGCCTGACTTGCCTGTCCTGGCATTCTCCCACCGAACGGGGAACACGTCTGCGCGACCAGCGAAGAGGCGTCTGAACAGCGCGACCTTCTCGGCTTGGGTCGAGGACGCGGTGACCGGGCCCGCGGGCGCGGCGAGTACGCGTTCGGAGACTCGCGCGGCTCGCGTGAGCTGGACCAGCCGACTCTCGAGCTGGGCGCGCTCCTGGTCCAACTGGGCGAGCCGCGCGCGAATGTCGGCGCCTTCGAGTTCGGGGTGTGATTCCGGCATCGACAGGATTGTCGTATGGTTTCTCTCCACCTGTCAGGACAGGTTGATCGCGCTCATCCGAAACCCGCTTGCCTATGATAGCTCGGCGTGCGTCACCAGGTTTGCGCGCTAGCAAGCGGCGCCGCTCGACTCAAGGTCTCCCAGAAATTCCGACCCCGGCTTCACCCCCGTAACCAGCAACCTATCCCGCGCCCGCGTACACGCGACGTAGAGCAAGTGGCGCTCGCTCTCATACACCTCATCGAGATCTGAGTCGTCGGCGACCGCTTCGATGCGCGACTGCAGCGGCAACTCATCAACATCACAGCCGATCACGACGACCGCGCGAAACTCCAGTCCTTTCGCCATCTGCATCGGCAGCAGCACGACTCGACCCGGCTCCGCATCCGCCCCTGGCGCCGGGGTCGTGGACCGGTGCCCTGCCGCCTCAATCGCTCGCCGCGCGCGATCGACCGTTCCCTCTGACCGTACGAACGTGGCCACTTCGTTCGCAGGAACGCCTTCTGCGACGCGTGCTCGAATCCACGCGCCAACACCATCTATCTCCTCGCGCTCGGTGCCGTACCGGATTATTTCCGGCGTCGGTCCGTTGAAAACCGATACGGCGCCGCGCCGGCTTTCCACAACGCCATCGACGTCGGTGATCTCCGGATCGAGCAACCGGTCGGCCTGCGTGCGAATCTGATGTGACGTCCGATAGTTCACGCGCAGTGTCTGCGACCGCCCTCGCACGTCCACACCAAGCGCCTTCCACGAAAACGGCGTCTGGAAGATTCGCTGGCCGAGGTCACCCGCAAAGAACAGTCCGTCCGGACGCGCACCGCCGAGCGCCGCGACAAAGCGAAGCTGGGCCACGCCGATGTCCTGCGCTTCGTCAACCACAACGGCGCAAAACGGGGAGCCGCTGGTCGCAACGACCCGGGTTGCTTCGGCGAGGATCATCGCGGGCGTGTGCAATGCACCAGCTTCCAGCCGCTCGCGTGCACCTTGAAAAATCTTCCAGAGCACCGCGCGCTGTTTTTCGCCCAGCCGCGTCTTGCGCCCGAGGCGTGGTACGTCGCGGTACTCCTTCCACGTCGTAAGCTGCCACTCATCCACGACGCCTTGCCACTCGCCGAATACGAAGCGATCGCTGAACGAATGTCCACCAACCTGCGCCGAGATCTCGCGCAGCAATGACTCCACCATCGCTGGTGTCGCCACCCGCACGCGTCCGTGACTCCGCTCGAACAACGAACGAGCGGCGTCGTCTACGGTATCGACCTTAATCCGGTCGCGCAGGCCGGCCTCGTCACCAACAAGGAACCGCAACTTCTGCCGCAGCACGCGCGCGAGTGTCACGGAGAACGTCGCAATGAGCACGTGCCCTTGCGGGTTCTCGCGTGCGAGATGAACCGCACGGTGCAACGCAACGACGGTCTTACCGGTGCCGGCAGTTCCCGCAACTCGCGCCGGGCCACCGAACCGGCGCCCGACGATCTCGCGCTGAGCGGGATGAAGGAAGACGGTCCACTTCTCCCATGGCTCGGCAAGCGCGCGCTCGAGTTCTTCCACGTCGTGCATGACACGGAACCGCCGCTGTGCGTCAGGATGTTCGAACGGGCTCTCAGGCGGCGTGGCCCACGCATACTTCACCGGCGTCGACCCGGTCGCGAGCGCGAGCACGGCTTCGGCGGCCTCCTGCGGCAGTTGCTCGGCAACACTCAGAATGGTGTCTTCCGTCGCGGCAAGCACATCATCGATCCACTCCGTCGGCACGCCATAGCCAAGCAACGTGTCGCGCGATTGCGTCGCGAGTATCGGCAGCGCAGCGTGAACGACCGGTGCCGGTACTGAAGCGCGCACCGGGATCTCGACAAGCCTTTCCCGGACGATCACGAATTGCGCAGCGCCCGTCGTGGGGTGCACGTCGAGCTTTCGACGCTCTGCCCACTCGTATGCCGCGTCGTGATGGCCAACGTAGCAGAGCAGGATTGAGTCGCCGCTTCGGTGCACGATGATTCTGATATCCGCCGAGACACGTACGGACCAGAAGTTCCGGTCCTTCCCGCGATCCAGCTTGTGAAACTGATGGCCCGGATTCGCAGGGTTCGCCTGAAGATCGAAGGCCGTCGTCTTGACGGCCTTCTGTTCGTCGCGCGTGAGGCGCGCG
>Ga0070691_10001487_pt1 | contig 10058 bp, 9 predicted proteins | sample KBSK1101metaG_FD_64673 | JGI IMG/M metagenome (GOLD analysis project Ga0070691, IMG submission 64673) | Corn, switchgrass and miscanthus rhizosphere microbial communities from Kellogg Biological Station, Michigan, USA - KBS K1-10-1 metaG | ecosystem: Host-associated > Plants > Roots >... | reverse complement strand
GGGCCTAGATGAAGATTGAGATAGAAGTCGGCGCGATCGGGGCGCTAGTCACCTTGTTTGGGGCGGCAGCGATCGTAGCGGCGGCGGTCGTGTTCACGACTGACTTGTCACCTCTACGCCAGCCTACGAACATTGAGAACGAATGTTCGATCAATGGGCTGGGCAATGGCAGCTGCACATTTCACAACAGCGGCGGCAAGAAGGGGAACGTCTGCATCACGGCCGCAGTCGTCAAGCGGACGGGTGGGGACGCGGGCTCAGCCAAAGTTTGCTCAGGCAATCTCGAAGCGGGCGGCGTATCGCAGCTAACATTCTTTGTTAGCGGCATGGATGGCCGCAAAGATTCCGTCTTAGGCTGGCAATCGGTCTGCCATCTCTCTTTGCGTTAGGGGGACGCCATCCGCGCGCCGTTGCGCGCGCGCAGGATCGGCATGACCCATTTGCCGAAGCGCTCCGCCTCCTCGTCGTGCAGGTAGCCCGACAGGCAGAATGAATGGCAGCCGAGGTCGATGAAGTCCTGCAGCGTGGCCGCGCACTGCTCGGGATCGCCGACGATGGCGATGCCGGCGCCCGGCCGCACCTGGGTGATGCCGGTCCACAGGTTGCGCTCGATCACCTCGCCGCCGGCGGCGAGCTCACGCACGCGGCGGTTGGCCTCGGAGGTGGCGAAACGCTCGCGCACGAAGGCCTTCTGCGCATCGCTGGCATGGGCAATCAGCCCGTGGGCGAAGTCCCACGCCTCTTTCTCGGTCTCGCGGCAGACGATCTGCAGGCGCATGCCGAAGCCGATCTGGTCCTGGCGGCCGTGCGCCGCCGCCATCGTCTTGATCTCGGCCATGTTGGCGCGGATGCGCTCGTAGGTGTCACCCCAGAACAGATGGACGTCGGAGTGCTTGGCCGAAATCTCCCAGGCCTGGCGCGAGCCGCCGCCGAGATAGAAGCGCGGGTGCGGGCTCTGGAACGGGTAGGGCCGGATCTGCGCGCCCTTCAACTGGTAGAACTTGCCGTCGAAGGTGACCGGTCCGCGCGCCGTCCACAGGCGCTTCAGGATCGTCACCTCTTCTTCCATGATCTCGTAGCGCTCTTCCTTGCCCCACTTCACACCTTCGGAGGCGTTCTCGGCTTCGCTCTGGCCCGCAATCAGGTTGATGCAGATGCGCCCGCCCGAGAGCTGGTCGAAGGTCGTCACCATCTTGGCCAGCAGCACGGGATTGATGTACGAGGGCCGCGCCGCCACCAGCATGCGCATCGACTTCGAGCGTGCCACCATCATGGCGCTGGTGATCCACGCCTCCCAGCACGCGGTCTGCACCGGCACAAGCATGTATTCGAAGCCCGCTGCCTCGGCCGCCGCGACGACCTTGTCGAACAGCGGCAGCGACGAGGCGATCTGTGCCGAGGCCAGCCCATAGGCAGTGGTGTCGCCGGCGGTCGGCAGGAACCAGCCGAACTCGAGGCGCCTGGGTTCAGGAAGATGGGGATCGCTCATGCCGCTCATTCCTTCTCGATGCCGGCGGCCCTGACCAGCCGGCCCCACTTGTCGATCTCCGACGTGATGAAGGTCCGTACCTCCGGCGCGGTCAGGCGCTTGGGCTCGAAGGAGATGCCGTGCAGGCGCTCGACCACCTTGGGATCGACCACGACCTCCTGCACCGCCTTGTCGATCTTGGCCACGACCTCGGGCGGTGTCTTGGCCGGCACCATCAGGACGAACCAGGCGTCCAGGGCGAACTGGCCCAGCCCTGCCTCCTGGAAGGTCGGCACGCCGGGAAGTTGGCCGGCGCGGGCATCGGACGCCATCGCCAGCGCCTTCACCTTGCCCGCCTTGACCTGGGGCACGGCGATGGCCACGTCGGCGAACGTCATGTCGACCTGACCGGACAGCAGATCGGCCAGCGCCTGGGGGGCTGCCTTGTACGGCACGTAGACCAGCTCGGTCTTGAGCCTTTCGGCCAGCGTCGCCGTCATCAGGCGCGCCGACGGCGTGCCGGCGCCCGAGGTGAGCGGCGGCTGGGCCGACTTGGCGCGCTTGATGAAGTCCTCGAGCGTAGCCATGCCCGGCTCGTTGCGCACCAGCAGCACGAACTGCAGGAAGCCGTAGAAGCCGACGGGCGTGAAGTCGACCAGCGGATCGTAGGGCAGCGACTTCATCAGGTTGGGATTGCCGGCGGTGGTCGCGGCTGTCGCCATCATGATCGTGTAGCCGTCGGCCGGCGCATGGGCCACGTAGCCGCCGGCGATCGAACCGTTGCCGCCGCCCTTGTTGTCGACGATCACCGGCTGGCCGAGCTTGGGCGCCAGTTGCTCGGCCATGATGCGCGACAGCGTGTCGGTGGCGCTGCCGGCCGCATAGGGCACGACGATGGTCAGCGGCTTGGCGGGCCAGGTATCGGCCCTCGCGGCGGGGTCGCCAACGAACGAAGCAACGGTGCCGAGCGGAAGCGTGGCGAGGGCGGTGAGCGTCGTGCGGCGCGTGAGGGTCATGATGTCCATTATCCCGGACGGACGGGCATGCGCAAATTGCGCTGGTCCCGACGGGCGGAACTCGCCACCATCGCGCGCCACCAGAGAGGGACAATCGATCATGCTGCAGCACGGCAAGCGCCCGACAATCGCATCGCGACACGGCATGGTCGCCGCCGCGCATCCCCTCGCCGCCGCTGCCGGCGCGCGCATCCTCTCCAATGGCGGCAATGCCTTCGATGCGGCCGCCGCCACCGCCGCCGCGCTCAATGTCGTGGAGCCCTACATGTCGGGCCTGGCGGGCCAGGGCCTCGCCACGGTCTATGTGGCGAAGGAAAAGCGCGTGCGCTCGCTCTCCTTCATGGGCGCGATCCCGCGCAAGTTCCCGCTCGACAAGCTCGACAACCGCGACCAGCTCCTGCGCGGACCGATCGCCGTCGGCGCGCCAGGCAATCTCGGCGGCTGGTGCGAGATGGTGAGCACTTACGGCACCAGGAAGCTGCCCGAGCTGTTCGCGCCCGCGATCAAGCTGGCGCGCGACGGTTTCTCGATGATCGAATTCAACGTCGAGGAATTCAACGGCGGCGGCAGTGAACTCAACCGCCATGCCGCGCTCGCGCCCGCCTGGCGCAGCAACTACATCGACGGCATCGAAGGCGGCACGCCGAAGCTCGGCGCGGTGCTGAAGCAGCCCGACCTTGCCAGGACATTCGAGGCGATCGCCGCCGAAGGGCCGAAACTCCTCTATGGCGGCGCACTCGGCCAGAAGTTGATCGATCGCCTCACCGAGCTTGGCGGCGTGTTGACCATGGACGATCTGCGCGACGTGCGCATCGAATGGGTCGATCCGATCACAGTCGACTATCGCGGACGGACAGTGCATGTCCCGCCACCGCCCTGCGAGTCGTTCCAATATCTTCTCACCTTGCGCATTCTCGAAGGCTTCGACCTCGCCAGGATGCCGCGCAACGGCGTCGAGCATATCGACACGGTGCTGCGCGCCATCCGCGTCGCCGCAGGCGTGCGCATCCGCACCGGCACGCCCTCCAGGCAGAAGCTCGCCGAGCTGTTCTCCGATGGCCACATCGAAGGTCTACGCGCGCGGGTGCGCGACAAGAAGCCGATCACCGGCCCGACCGAGCAGTGGACGCCTGACGTTATGGAAGAAGGCCACACGACGTCGTTCTCGATCGGCGATGCCGAAGGCAACATGGTGTGCGTGACGCAGAGCCTGGGCAGCGTCTTCGGCTCGGGCGTGGTGGTGCCGGGCACCGGCGTCTGCTGCAACAACTTCCTCTACTGGGCCGACGTCAATCCCAAGAGCCCCAACCGTGCGAAGATCGGCGAGATCATGCCGGTCTGCGTTGCGCCCTCGATCGTGACGCAGGGCGGCGCGCCGGTGCTCGCGCTCGGCACGCCGGGCAGCTACGGCATCCTCCAGACCCAGCCGCAGGCCTTCGTGCAGTACGTCGACTACGCGATGCCGCTGCAGCAGGCGATCGAGTCGCCGCGCGCCCGCCTCACCGACGGCCGCGCCGTGCTTCTCGAATCGCGCGTCGACTCCAGGGTCCATGCCGAGCTGCGCGAACGCGGCCACGACCTGACCAGCGGTCCCGACTGGACGATGAAAGTGGGTGGCATGCAGGGCGTCGCGATCGATCCCGAAACCCGCGTCTACACGGGCGGCTGCGACCCGCGCCGCGACGGCTACGTGGTGCCGGCCTAGTCTATTTGAACGGCAGCGAGGGCTGCGAGATCTCGGCGATCGCCTCGCCGAGATGCTCGGCATTGGTCGCGCGCGGCTCGGCGGCGATGTCGCCCAGGGAGACGATGCCGACCAGGTTCTTCTGACGGTCGAGCACGGCGAGCCGGCGAATCTGCAGCGCTTCCATGCGCTTCAGCGCGGCATCCACATCCTCGTCCTCGAAGGCGTAGGAAATCTCCGCGCTCATGCAGTCGCGCACCAGCATGTCGACCGGCGAGGCGCCGGTGGCCACGCCGCGCACGACGATGTCGCGGTCGGTGATGGCACCCACCAGCCGCCGGCCCTGGCAGACCGGCAGCGAGCCAACGCCCACTGCCTCCATGGCCGCCGCCGCCTTCTGCAGTGACGCATCCGGCGGCACGGTTTCGACCTCGCGGGTCATGATCTCGCAGATCTGCATACAGGAACAATGCACTTGTCGGCCGGTGGTTGCGTCCGGCGGTTCGGCATTCCGCTTGCACGGAACGCTCCGGCACGCTGGAATGGCCGCAACGAAATCATCAAAAAGGGGATGCCGATGCGCAGACTGATTTGGCTGGCCGTTTCCGCCGCGGCGGCGCTGGCCGTCGTCACCGCGAGCGCCCAGACTCCGCGCAAGGGCGGCACGATCCGCATGACCGCGCCCTACGCCGCGAGCTTCGGCAGCCTCGACCCGCACGTCACGCCGCGCGCCCAGGACGACATCGTCAACAAGGCGATCCATCGCACGCTCTATAACTGGGACACCGCGAACGCCAAGCTGGTGCTCGAGCTCGCCAAGTCGGTCTCGGTGTCCGACGACGGGCTGGTCTACACCTACAAGCTGCGCGACGACGCCTACTTCCACAACGGCCGCAAGATGACGGCCGACGATCTCATCTATTCGTACACGCGCATCATGGACGGCAGCAAAGGCTACCCCGGCGCGCGCTACGTCCGCCTGATCAAGGGCGCGACCGAGGTCGAGAAGGGCCAGGCCAAGGAGATCTCCGGCCTGAGGAAGATCGACGACTTCACGCTCGAGATGACGATCACCGACAAGGTCGACCCGGGTTACTATTTCTTCAACGGCTCGACGGCGATCCTGCCCAGGGAAGAGGTCGAGAAGCCGAACTTCGCCGCCCATCCGATCGGCCTCGGCCCGTTCAAGTTCAAGGAGCACATCCCCGGCAGCCGCGTCGTGGCCGAGCGTTTCGACAAGTTCTACAAGCCCGGCAAGCCCTATGCCGACACGCTGCAGGTGCTGATCATGGCCGAGGCCGCCGCGCGCGACGTGGCCTTCCGCAACAAGGAGATCGACACCTCGATCCTGGGCCCGGCCCAGTACGTGGCCTATCGCGCCGATCCGGTGCTGTCGAAGGGCATCCTCGAGGTCGCCGAGATGTTCACCCGCTCGATGCCGATGAACCCCGCCTTCAAGCCGTTCGCCGACAAGCGCGTGCGCCAGGCGATCAACTACGCCATCGATTCCGACCTGATCATCAAGCGCCTGGTCAAGGACAAGGCCTACCGCGCGGTGAGCTGGCTGCCGCCGTCGTCGCCCGCTTTCGACAAGACGATGAAGCCCTATCCGTACGATCCCGAGAAGGCCAAGAAACTGCTGGCCGAGGCGGGCTATCCCAACGGCTTCGAGTTCGAGTGGACGACCAGCCAGAACGAGAGCTGGGGCCTGCCGATCGTCGAGGCGGTGATCCCGATGCTGGCCAAGGTCGGCATCAAGGTGAAGCCCAAGCTGGTCGAGGTCACGGTGCTGACCGAGATCGCGATGAAGGGCGAGCACCAGGCCTACATCGGCTCGAGTCTGACCGGCCCCGACTCGCTGGCGACGCTCCGCTGCTTCTATTCCAAGACGCCGCGCACGGCCTGCAACTACACCTCGTTCAACAACCCCGACTTCGACAAGCTGCTCGACGACGCCGGCCAGACGACCGACGCCGCCAAGCGCAACGACCTGCTGAAGAAAGCCAACAACCTGCTCTACGACGAGGCACCGGTGTGGTTCTTCAACTACAACAAGGCCGTGATGGCCTATCAGCCGTGGATCCACGGCCTGCAGGCGAACCCGACGGAGATCACGCACCAATATCCCGAGGACATCTGGGTCGACGCGACGTCGCCGGCCAAATGACGACGCACGTCGTTGCTGGGGGCGCGCCACTGGAGTGGCGCGCCCCCATCATAGAGTCACCCGTCTAGTGCTCCTCGTCCTCGGACGGCGCCTCGCTAATGTGATTCCGACTCTGGTCGCGGTCATAGCGCTGGTCTTCCTGCTGTTCAGCGTCCTGCCGGGGAGCTTCATCTCCGGCATGGGCGAAGACGGCCGCACGACCATCGATCCGGCGGTGATGGAGCGCATGCGCAAGGAGATGGGGCTCGACGATCCCCTGCCCCAGCGTTTCGCCCAGTATCTCATGCACACCGTCACCGGCGACCTCGGCAAGTCGTTCCGCACGCGTGAGCCGGTGACCACGTTGATCGGCCAGCGCGTCTGGCCGTCGCTCAAGCTGGTGTTCGCGGCCATGAGCTTCGCCATCCTGGTGGGTGTCACCCTGGGCTTCCTGGCGGCGCTCAGGCCGGGCAGCCTTGTCGACACCGTCTCGATGGTCTTCGCGATCTCGGGCCTGTCGCTGTCGCAGTTCTGGTTCGGGCTGATGCTGATGTATCTGTTCGCGCTCAAGCTCCAGTGGCTGCCGAGCTTCGGTTACGGCGACGGCGGGCTCACGCACCTGATCCTGCCGGCGATCGCGCTCGGCGTCGGGCCGATGGCCCTGCTCGCCCGCACCACGCGCGCCGCCGTGCTCGACGTGCTGAACGCCGACTTCGTCCGCACCGCGCGCAGCAAGGGCATGAGCGAACGCCGCGTCGTGACCTGGCACGTGCTGCGCAACGCACTGGTGCTGGTCGTCACCATCGTCGGCCTGCAGTTCGGCTCGCTGATGGGCGCCGCCGTCGTGGTCGAGAAGCTGTTCGCCTGGCCGGGTGTCGGCTCGCTGCTGGTCGACTCGGTGTTCCAGCGCGACATGCCGGCGGTCCAGGGCTGCATCCTGATGATCGTGCTGTTCTTCCTCGCCATCAACACGCTGGTCGACATCGCCTACGTCGTGATCGATCCGCGCATCCGGTACGGTCGATGAGGCCGCTGAAGCTGCCCAGGTTGAAGCTGAGCGGCGGCACGTCCCTGTGGATCGGCGGCGGGCTGGTCGCGCTGGCGATCGCCGTCGCCATCGCCGCACCGCTGATCGCGCGCACCGATCCAGTGATGGACGCCAACCTGATGAACGCCGAGATCCCGCCCGGCCTCGACTTCCCGTTCGGCACCGACGCGCAGGGCCGCGACATCTACTCGCGCATCGTCTACGGCGCGCGCATCTCGCTGACGGTGGGCGTGGTGAGCCAGATCCTGAACAGCCTGATCGGCGTCACGCTCGGCCTGACCGCCGGCTATTGGGGCGGCTGGTGGGACGACGTCGTGACCGGTCTCACCAACCTGATGCTGGCGATCCCCTCGCTGATCTTCGCGCTCGCCATCATGGCGATCCTCGGGCCGGGGCTCGTCAGCCTGGTGATCGCGCTCGGCCTCACCGCCTGGTCCTATTCCTGTCGCGTCGCGCGCGCGCAGGTCCTGTCGCTCAAGGGCCAGGGCTACATCCAGGCCGCGCGCATCCTGGGCTACGGCGACCTGCGCATCATGTTCACGCAGATCCTGCCCAACATCCTGGGGCCGCTGATCGTGATCGCGACCTTGGGCATGGGCGGCGCGATCCTGTCGGAGGCGGCGCTTTCGTTCCTCGGCCTCGGCATCCGCCCGCCGTTCCCGAGCTGGGGCAGCATGCTGTCGGAGGCGCGCGACCAGATCACCACGGCGCCATGGCTCTCGGTGTTCCCGGGGCTGGCGATCTTCTTCACCGTGCTCGGCCTCAACCTGATGGGCGACGGCCTGCGCGACATCCTCGATCCGCAATCGACCACGAGGCGGACGTGACCGCCCCGCTGCTCAAGGTCGACGACCTGCACATCGCGCTCAGCACCGAGAGCGCGACCTACAACGCCGTCGAGAAGGTCTCCTTCGAGATCGGCCGCGGCGAGGCCTTCGGGCTGGTGGGCGAATCGGGCTGCGGCAAGAGCATCACCGCGCTCTCGGTGATGGGCCTGCTGCGCCGGCCGCTGTCGCTCGGCGGCGGAAAGATCGTGCTCGATGGCGAGGAGATCCAGGACGCCTCGGCCGCCGAGTGGCGCCGGCTGCGCGGCAAGCGGGTCGCCATGATCTTCCAGGAACCGATGACGGCGCTCAATCCGCTGTCGCCGGTCGGCCGCCAGATTGCCGAGATGTTCGTGCTGCACCAGGGCGCCGGCTGGACCGAGGCGATGGACCGCGCCGAGGACGCGTTGCGCCAGGTCCAGGTGCCGTCGCCCGAGCGCCGCATCCGGGATTTCCCGCACCAGCTCTCGGGCGGCATGCGCCAGAGGGTGATGATCGCCATCGCGCTGGCCTGCGGGCCGGAGCTGCTGATCGCCGATGAGCCCACGACCGCGCTCGACGTCACCGTGCAGGCCGAGATCATCGACCTGATGGCAGCCCTATGCGCCGCCAAGGGCACGGCGATCCTGATGATCAGCCACGACCTCGGCCTGGTCGCCAACATGTGCCGGCGCGTGGCCGTCATGTATGCCGGCCGCATCGTCGAGCAGCAGGCTGCCGACGCGATCTTCGCGGCGCCGCGCCATCCCTATACGCAGGGCCTGATCAACTCCCTGCCCCGCCTCGGCGAGCGCTCGCGGCGCGGCCGCCAGCGCCTGCAGGAGATCTCGGGCGTCGTGCCGTCGATCGCGGGCTATCCCTCGGGCTGCCGCTTCAACCCGCGGTGCGCGGCAGTGACGGAAGTCTGCCGCGAGGTCTCGCCGGAGATCACGCCCCTGCCGGCGGACGGACTGGTGCGGTGCCATCACCATGGCTGAGCCGCTGCTCGCGCTCGACGATGTCGCCGTGCACTTCACCGTCGGTGGCGTGCTGGCCGGCGGCGTGAAGATCCTGAAGGCGGTCGACGGCGTCACCCTCGACGTGAAGCCCGGCGAGTGCCTGGGCCTGGTGGGCGAATCGGGTTGCGGCAAGTCGACGTTGGCGCTGGCCATCATGGGCCTGGTGCCGCCGACGCGCGGGCGCCTCGCGCTCGAGGGCAACGACATCAAGACGATCGACCGCATGGCCACGGCGCGCACGGTGCAGATGGTCTTCCAGGATCCCTACGCCTCGCTCAATCCGCGCCAGACGGTGCGCCGCACCTTGGCCGATCCGCTGCGCATCCACGGCGTCACCGACAAAGCCGAGCTCGAGGGGCGCGTCGCCGACATGATGGCCAAGGTGGGCCTGCGCCCCGAGCAGGCCGACCGCTATCCGCACGAATTCTCCGGCGGCCAGCGCCAGCGCATCGGCATCGCCCGCGCGCTGATCCTGCGGCCCAAGCTGGTGATCTGCGACGAGCCCGTCTCGGCGCTCGACGTGTCGATCCGCGCCCAGATCATCAACCTGCTGCTCGACCTCAAGGACGAGATGGGCTTGAGCTACATCATGATCAGCCACGACCTGGGCGTCGTCGAGCACGTGAGCGACCGGGTCGCCGTGATGTATCTCGGCCGCATCGTCGAGCAGGGAAGCTGGCGCGAGATCTTCGAGGATCCGCGCCACCCCTATACGCGCGCATTGATCGCCGCGATCCCCGATCCGTTCCACCGCACCGCCGTCACTGCCAAAGCCAAGGCGAAGGGCGAGATTGCCAGCGCGCTCAATCCGCCGCCGGGCTGCCACTTCCATCCGCGCTGCCCGATGAAGGAAGACCGCTGCGCGAGCGAGGTG
>Ga0070691_10001486_pt1 | contig 10061 bp, 9 predicted proteins | sample KBSK1101metaG_FD_64673 | JGI IMG/M metagenome (GOLD analysis project Ga0070691, IMG submission 64673) | Corn, switchgrass and miscanthus rhizosphere microbial communities from Kellogg Biological Station, Michigan, USA - KBS K1-10-1 metaG | ecosystem: Host-associated > Plants > Roots >... | reverse complement strand
GATAAAGCCAGCTCCGCCAGTCACAAGAATTTTCAAAGGACGAGACCTCCAGAGTTATTAAATAGCAATTAGTGCATCCTGTCATGGGTAGTATACAGATAGCAAGGAAGCAGTCATTGTTCGGGCCAGCTTCGGCATGCTTTCTCCGACGCGCTGCATTCAATAACACGATACAGGGTCGTACTATCGCAGGCTGAGCGAAGACATGGTGAAGTGGCATGCGAGGCCGCTTTTTGCGAGTACACTGTATAGACAGACGTTTTTGCTAGTGGTGGGTAACGAGATTAGGACCGACAGGTGTCGATGTTTTGGCACGGGAGGCCCGCTTTCATCGACCAGAGACATCGAAAAGGACTTTACCAGAGTGTTATCAAACTGCGCCGTAAAACCCTCGGCTTCAGCCGTAGAGATAGGAGGCGCGTTCCTTGTTCGGTGGATTGGGTTGGGGAAATGCTTGACGAGTTACAGTATATCCCATATAATGTAACTTATGAAGCAGAAACGAGCCTACAAGTATCGGTTCTATCCGACCAACGAGCAAAAACACCTACTTGCCCAAACCTTTGGGTGTTGTCGCTATGTGTATAATTGGGGGCTGCGTTTGCGGACTGATGCCTATTACCAGGAACACAAGCGCCTCTACTATAACGATCTGAGCGCGGCTTTGACCCAACTCAAAAAACAGGAAGCAACATGTTGGCTCGCTGAGGTTTCTGCTGTTCCTTTGCAACAATCCTTGAGGCATCTGGATAAGGCGTTCATGAACTTCTTTGAAGGGAAAGGCAACCACCCCAAGTTTAAAAAGAAACACAACCAGCAGAGTGCGACCTATGCTGATACGGCTTTCCGTTGGGATGGCAAACAACTGATCCTGGCGAAAATGACGGAACCTCTGGCGATACGTTGGTCGCGTGCCTTGCCCAACGATGCCAAGCCAACCGCAGTGACCATCTCCAAAGACGCTGCTGATCGCTACTTTGTGAGCATCCTGATCGAAGAGGAGGTCGCCCATCTTGAGCCAACAGCGCAAACCGTTGGAGCTGATCTTGGATTGAAAGACTTCGTGATCCTCTCGACTGGTGAGAAGGTCGGCAATCCCAAATTTTTCATCAAAGACGAAAAGAAATTGGCCAAGGCGCAAAGGCGACACGCGAAAAAGCGAAAAGACTCGAAAAATAGAGCCAAAGCCGCTCGCAAAGTGGCTCGTATCCATGCCAGAATAGCTGATCGACGCCGTGATTTCTTGCACAAACTCTCCACTCGCCTGATCCGTGAAAACCAAACGATCTGTGTGGAGACCTTGGCAGTCAAGAACCTGGTAAAAAATCACGCGCTTGCCAAAGCTATTCACGATGTCGGATGGAGTGAGTTTGTCTCGCAACTTGAATACAAAGCGGAGTGGTACGGGAGAAACGTGGCCAAAATTGACAAATGGTATCCCTCATCCAAACGCTGTTTCGGGTGTGGACATATCCTGGACTTGCTTCCTCTCGCTATTCGCCATTGGGTGTGTCCTACTTGCGGCGTTGCCCATGATCGAGATGTCAACGCCGCTCGGAACATACATGCCGTGGGGCTCACGGTACTTGAAGCCTGTGGAGAAGCTGTTAGACCGGGACGGGCGAAAGCTCGTTCTGGCAAGCCTCGTTGAAACAGGAAGCCCTACTCGTGAGGGTAGGAATCCTCTGCCTTTAGGCATGGGGAGGATGTCAAAGTGGGTCTATCCGCAGAGAAAGGTTCTTCAGAGAATGGACGAAAAAGATTTATTCGGCAAAGAGAGTAAGGGTGTACGCTTCGGTGGCAGCCTGGCGGCTGGCATTGCTGTAGGCGTTGGCGGTGGTGGCGCGGTTGGCGCGGCAGTTGGCAATGTGTTTATTGGTGGGTTGATTGGCCTGGTTCTGGGCGCGCTTCTCGGTATCGCCATGGGTAATGTGAAACGGCCAGAATTTTAGCCCTGTTTGCGTTTCCAGCGCCGATACATCACCTCATCTCCCAGGCTCAAAAATCCCCACGTGGTAAATCCGTGTACGATCACGACCAGGAGTAGCGACCAGGGTTGGGGCTGTACAACGTAGAGTGTACTGAAGAGAATCCCAGCCAGGCCAACTCCGGCCACACTCCGCCAGCTCCATTTGCCCAGGCGATGGTAGAGCGTATAGATTGCTGTGCTGGCCAGCCAGCCCCAGCCGATCCAACTGGTCCAGTGCGCGATTGCACCGAGTAAAAAGCCGCGAAAGAAAAACTCTTCCACCGGTCCGTTGATGCACAGATAGAAAAAGCCTTGCAGGAAATGATCGCTGAGCGTGGGCCAGCGAAACCAGGGACCGACTACCAGCACCCGGTACGCAACGGCAAACGCGGCCATGCACACGCCGATCAACAGGCCGAGCGCGAGCTGGAGTGGCCAGTTGCCGAGCGTGAGACCCAGGGCTGAAAGTGGGAGATGCAGAACGGCAATGTAGAGAAACGGTAATGCTGTGAGCGGGAGAATACGCATCAAGGTATCCTGCCAGAGCCAGCCCCAGGTACTAGCTACGGTGGAACGGGCAACTTGGGACGACTTCAAACTTGACACGTGATTTTTCCTCTTTAGTATAAATCTCTGGCTTTTTACTCTCTGTGCTACTGGCAGATATATCTCTGCATTGCAAAAAATATATTCTCTTAAATAGAGTGTAAAAAGTAGAAAAAGACTATAAACGGCATGTATCGTTTCGGCTAGAGAGAAAACTGATGCAGGCGCGTCACGCCCTCGCTGATCTCGTCGCGTGAAAGATGAGCTATTTCCAGGCTCGCGTCGCTCTTACCCAGGAGACGTGTGTAGAATGCCTCACCTTCTTCCAGTATCTCCTCTAACTCTTCAATATTCCCCAATTCGTCGGTGGAAGCGCTTTCCAGGATCTCGAAAAGCAGATCGACGGCTTGATTATATCTGCCGGTGTACTCGAAATACCAGAAGAGCAGTTGTCGAGTACGCAGGGGAAGCTCGTACTCATTGAGCTTCTCGTACAATTCTTCAATCTCAGGAACCGGCTCAATCTCTTTGTTAAGATGCTGTTCGTGCAGGGCTTCCAGAAAGAGATTGCAGGCTTTGAGATAGCTATAGTACGACCTGTCCTCGTCCTTCTCGTCCGCGAAGAGATCACCTTCCGCTTTGAGCAGCGTGGCGACGAGCCAGCATTTTTCAACATTCAGTGTGTCCAGGGTAGTCAACATGGCCAGGAGCGTCTCATCCGAGAGTGAGTGGAGAAAGTCGCTGCTCATGCCGAGCGTTTGTTTGAGTTGTTCATCAAGCAGATCGTGCGCGGCGGCGTAATCTTTGATCTGTTGATGGTAGATGATCTGAGCCAGAACCCGGCTCATCTCTTCAAACATGCGGAGAATATAGTCGCGTTGTGCCATCTGTTTCTGCTTCCTGAACCTGTTGGAAAATTTCTGCTTATACTATGGCTTAAATTTTCTGATTTGGCAAGTGTTTTCATAAATATGGTTGAGGTGCGAGGCGCTTAAGCGCCTCGCACCTCAACCATATTTATGAAAACACCATTACTACAAGCTGGCCAGCGCGCGATCTATTCTGGCGAAAGTACGCTCGCGGCCCAACACTTCAAGCATTGGGAAAAGCGGCGGCGTGGCTTTGCGTCCACTGACCGCGACGCGCACGGCTCCAAGGAACTGACCAGGCTTGAGGCCCAGCTCTGTCATCAGTGCGCGCAACTGCTCTTCGAGGACAGCACTGGCCCATGTGTCGAGTCCTTTGAGCAGCTCGCGAGTGCGCGTCAGGGCATTCTTTGTTCCTTCAGCGTCCATCCCTTTCTGAATCAGCGGCATTTCGTACTCCCAGTTCTCCGTATAGAAGAACGAGACAGCGTGCGAGGCTTCGCCTAACATGCGTAAACGCTCCTGCTCAAGGCTCAACACGCGCTGGGTGTACGCTACATCGAGCGGACGCTGAATCTCGTCTGGTAGACCACCCTCGGCTTCTGGGCGCTCCATATATGGGAGCGTGCGCTGCGTCATTTCCTCGATTGAGAGCTTGCGGATGTAGACGCCGTTCATCCACGCCAGTTTCTCCGCGTCATAGATCGCTCCCGACACGCTGACGCGATCGAGCGAGAACGCCTGGATCAGCTCTTCGCGCGTGAAGAACTCGGTCTTATCATCGTAGGACCAGCCGATCAGAGCCAGGAAATTGACGACTGCCTCTGGCAAGAAGCCCTGCTGTTGTAGTTCTTTCCACGAAGGCGCGCCGTGCCGCTTGCTGAGCTTGCGTTTATCCTTGCCCAGCACATCAGGCACGTGATAGAGCAGTGGCATCTCCCAGCCGAGCGCCTTCCAGACTTGCACGTGCAGCGGAGCGCTGGAGATCCATTCCTCGGCGCGAATAATATGTGTAATCTCCATCAAATGATCGTCAACGGCATGGGCCAGGTGATAGGTTGGCAGACCGTTTGTTTTCAAGAGAATATAGTCGTCGACATTCGCGTTCTGGAACACGATATCGCCGCGCAATCCATCATGCACGACCGTCTCGCCCTCAAGCTCTGTCGCAAAGCGTACTGTCCAGCGCAATCCTTCGGCCTCGTTGGCCGCGCGCTGCTCCGGTGTGAGAAAACGACAGCGATGATCGTAGCGCGGCGGCAGCTTCTGGGCTTGCTGTTCCTTGCGCATGGCGTCCAATCTCTCAGGCGTGCAATAGCAGCGATAGGCATGGCCGGACTCGATAAGCTGGTTGGCGTATTGCTGGTAGAGCGCCTTGCGGCTGGTCTGATAGTATGGGCCATAGGGACCGCCTATTTCAGGGCCTTCGTCAATATCCCATCCCAACCATTGGAAACCCTCAATCAGGAACTCAACCGCACCTTCAACCGCGCGTGCCGTGTCGGTATCTTCAATTCTCAGCACAAATTGGCCGCCGTCTTGGCGCGCAAAGAGCCAGGCAAAGAGCGCGGTGCGATACCCGCCAATATGCATAAATCCAGTCGGGCTGGGAGCGAAGCGCGTGCGTGGCTTTTTTCCGTCTGCCAACCCGTGTCGCGCCTCTGTACGATCATCTGTCTGTGTCATTAAAAATCTCTCCTCGTCATCAACTCTACGAAAGTGGCTCTATTTTAACATAGTCGCCCAACTCGCAAAAGTGGCGCGCTTGCTCGTGCCTTCAAATTTTTTCCATGGCCATTGTATGATAAAATTTTATCTGGTATAATCATCATTATGTATAGATCCTAACAAACTTTATCATGTGGAATGGATATCTCTTGTTTTGTTGTTTCTCTACGTAAGAAAGGGCTAAAGGATGGTCCACATTTCTCCTCCTCGCCTGGACGGGCGAATGTGCTTTCGTGGCGCTCTCTCATCATTTCTGCTCCTTGTGCTGTGTGGTGTAACATTCGGCCTGAGCGCTACTCCTGGTGCGCATGCCGCGACGAGCACTGATCCGCAGCAAGAGTATAACGAGTTTTGGGCGCTAAACACGTTCCATGATTTTCACAGTTGGGCGCGCGATGGCGTCGCAGCTCATCCGGCTGCACTGGGCGTGCGGGTGCAACTTCAGCCGCACCCGAATCTCACCTGTGATGCCAGCTCTATCGATGGCGGTACGACCAGCTACAACGCTCAAGCGAGACTGTGCGCCGGTACAGACCCGATGGCAGCGGGCAGCTACAATGATGGAATGAACTACTACAACGGTGGTAGCTTCTACTACGGCACCTTCGTTTCGCCGATTCACACGGTGAAACAGCCGATCACGACGATCATCTCTTCCTGGAACGCGACGACGCCTGACGGCACCTGGACGGAAGTCCACGTACGCATCCTGGAAGACGGAAGCTGGACGCACTGGTATGATCTGCCGATCTGGGCCAGCGATTTCAGCACGATCCAGCGCCACAGTGTCGATGGACAGTGGGATAACACTGGTGGTGTAGCGACCGATACGTTCTACGCTTCAGACGTTGCCACCGCCTATCAGATCGGGATTACGCTCTTCACGACGAATCCCGCGATTACCCCGGTGATTCATCATTTTGGCGTGATCGCCGACTATGACGCGCCCGACTCGACTCACTACCCAACCATCGCCCCGGATAAGTCCGCCTGGGGGATCAATCTGCCGGTTCCGCAGCGTTCCCAGAACCTGGATGCCTACAACAATCTTGGTTACGGTGGCGGAGGCGAAGTCTGGTGCAGCCCCACTTCGACCAGCATGGTCATGGCCTACTGGTCGAACATTCTGCATCAGTCGAACCTGAACCAGACCGTCCCGGACGCGGCTGAGGGAACCTATGATGTCACGTACGATGGCACTGGCAACTGGCCGAACAATACCGCGTATGCGTCTCAGTTTGGCAACATCCACGCCTTTGTGACGCGCATGTACTCGTTGAGCCAGATTGAGCAGTGGGTTAAGGATGGCGTGCCGATCGTCGTCAGTATCGCCTTTGGCCCCGGCCAATTGCCCGGCGCGACCTACAGCACCGATGGCCACCTGATGGTTGTGCGCGGCTTCACCTCCACTGGTGATGTCATCGCCAACGATCCAGCTATGGGCGGCACGACGGACAACTCAGGTGTGGAGATCGTCTATCCACGTGCGATCTTCCAAAAGCTCTGGTTGAACGCCTCGAACGGCACCGTCTACGTGATCTATCCCCAATTCTGGCCCACCCCGACCGCCGACCGCGACGGAGCGTGGTAAGAGTTATTCAGGCAGGAAAAAGAGGGATTTTCGAGGGCGCGCCCTCGAAAATCCCTCTTTTTCCTGCCTGAATGGTATAATGGTTGTATTGCACTTGAGCTTTGAACTGGAAACGGGTCCTGAAAATCAAGAATAAATTCTGCTATAAAAAGGAGAATCATGGCCATTTTGCAACATCTTATCTATGCCAGCGGCTATGCAACCGCTGCTCAACCAGGCATCCACGCTTTTCATTTTGACGGTCCATCTGGCGAACTGCTTCCGCGCTGGTCTTTTGCGGGCATTGCTAATCCATCGTTTATTTTGTCGCATCCCAATGGGCGCTGGCTGTACGCGGTGAGCGAGACGAGCCAGGCGCAGGATGGCGTCTCTGGCGGCGTCTGGGCGCTGGCTCTGGCGGATCAGGAACGCGCGCCGGAAAAACTGAATCAGCGTATGAGTGGCGGCGATTGGCCCTGTCACCTGGCGCTTGATGCGAGCGGGCGCTGGCTGCTCGTCTCCAACTATGGGAGCGGCAATTTAAGCGTCTTCCCCATCCTGGAAGATGGCAAGCTGGGCGAAATGACCGATCTTATTCAGCATCATGGCAGCGGGCCAAATGCCGAGCGTCAGGAAGGTCCACATGTCCATTCAGCTATCTTCTCGCCCGATAATCGTTTTGTCTTCGTGGCTGATCTGGGCATCGATCAAATTGTGAGCTACACGCTGGATACAACCACCGGCAAATTGCATCAGTATGGCGAAACGCATACCGCGCCCGGTTCTGGTCCGCGCCATATGACCTTTCATCCCAACGGCCAACATTTTTACGTGGCGAGCGAGCTGGCCAATACCGTGACCATGTATGACTATCACGCCGAGAATGGCACATTGAGCGAGCAACAGACGCTCAGCACATTGCCGCCTGACGCGCCAGAGAATACCGTCGCTGATATTCATTTTTCGCCCGATGGCAGGCTGCTCTACGTCTCGAATCGTGGGCATGACAGTATCGCAACCTACACGGTTGCCGAGAGCGGACAGCTTGAATTGCTCAGCATCAAGCCCTGCGGTGGACGTGGGCCGCGCAACTTTGCCGTCTCGCCTGAAGGTGCGTATCTGCTCGTTGCCAACCAGCAGAGCAACAGGCTTGTGGTTCTAGAATGTGTTGCAGGCGAACCTGTGAATGTAGCGGCACCCCTCGCGCGTGCTGTTGGGAGTCTCCAGGTTGAGATTTCTGGCGCATCTTGTGTGCAGTTCGTACCCAGGATATAACCTGTGCTATAAAGTATTAAGACGCAATCGTTTTCGCGTCGATGGCGAATTGTTCAGCAAAGATGGGCAGTTCGTAGGATAAATCCATCTTTCGTCCAATGGCTCGCGTATCGATGCAAGCCATTGGACGAGTGGGTTAACTTCCATCTCAATACTCTTTTGACTCATCGAGATTGGCCCGCCAGAGCCGCTCAAGCGTTTTCAGATCGTCCATAAATTCGGCTTGACTCTGTTCCGGCTTTTGTTCGAGTTCTTCAAGAATGGTCAATGTGAACGCCTGCGCTCCCGCTTCCTGCCAATCTTTTTGCACTCTGGGATCGATGGTAGAGCCGATGGTGACAGCAAACTGGAAGCGATTGCGCACACTTTGCAGATTCGCGGCGTGGCCGATGAGGTATTTCCCGCTCAACGTATTGGTGATCGTATAAACTCCACCACAAAGCTTGCGATTTTTATACTCTCTAATAATCTCTTTGCGGTTATCCATTCTATTTATTCTCTATTCCGGTAATCGACGCTGGTCGCGCAAACGCTCAACCTGTGGCCGAAGAACGCGCTTATTCTGCTGAGGATTGGCGACTGATGGATCGGGAACCCATTCCAGCAGACCGTTGTCAATTGCGCGCACGATGCGCATACGATTGGCCTGCGTGTTCTCTCCAAAAGCCAGCGCGGCAGCGTTGCTAATTGTGATCAGTTCATCGACGGAGATCCACCAGCGTACCCGCGAAACCAGCACGCCAATCTCTGTTTTCCAGAACGAGTCAGGTATGACTGTTTTACTCTGGAGCGCGTTCCCTAACAGCACATCCAGTAATCGAGCAAGTGCCATTTCGACCTCATACACTAACTCATCTGTGCGCTGATACGAACCGTTGGCCACGCCGGTCAACAGCTTGAGATCGTCCAGCAGCGAACCCGTTGAAGCGGCTTGATCCCCATGCCCCTGTTCATCCAACTCACCCAGCGCGTTTCCCAACCCCAGATAGCGTTGCCGCACACGCGCGATGATTTCCCGGATAAATTGCTCATCAAAGAGGGCCATTAGCTTGTTCCTCGTTGCTCTCCTGTTTTGTCGGTTGGCGAATAGCCATATCAATTGCTCCTCTAGCATAACGAAACTAACGTGAGTTGTCAAGCAAATTTCATAGCCTGGCAGGGAATGTTGAAAACATCGGCTTTGGCAGTGGAAACTGATATGTCGTATGATAGTCAGCGGTAACGGACGCTGAGGAGCGGCTGTGGATGAAAAATCATGAGAAAGTAATGTTCAGCTATGTATAAAGAACTCATCGATCCCATGCTTAGCAAGCTCGATTCGGAGGTCTGGCATACGCGGGCCAGGAATGCGCTGCATTTCGCGGAGACCACGCCCGCGACCTTGAAATTATTAGAGAAATTCGCCTATAAGGGCAGGCGTTTTGTCGATGAACGTTTACATGTGACGTTGGGCGGCGTCGAGTTCGAGAATCCGCTGCTCGTCGGAGCTGGTTGGGATAAGTCGGGCAAGGCGGTCAAGGGCTTATATACACTGGGTTTTGCTGGGATTGAAGTTGGTTCCGTCACGGCTCACCCTCAGCCGGGCAATCCGAAACCCCGTCAATTTATGCTCGCGCCAGGGGTCGCACTCAATCGATTGGGCTTTAATAGTCCGGGCATGGATGCGGTGGCGCGCAACCTTGAACGCTATCAGAAAAGCGCGATTCCATTGGGCATCAGCCTGGGGAAGAATAAGGATGTGCCAGCGAGCGAGGTTCCAGAGGCACATGCAGCCGTTACGCGCAGGCTCTATCAACACGCGGCCTATTTCGCGGTCAATGTGTCCTCGCCGAATACGCCGGGCCTGAGAAGCCTGCAAGATAAAGCGCCGCTAACAGACATCGTGCAGGCCGTCAACGCGGTCATGGACGAACTTGGCGAGCGCAAACCTCTTTTTGTCAAGATCGCACCCGAATTGACCGAGCGCGCTATCGACGATGTGATCGCGGTCGTGGTCGAGAACGGCCTGACAGGCATTATCGCTACCAACACAACCATCGATCCCGACCTGAAGGCCATGTATGGTGAGCGCTGGCGTAACGAAGAGGGCGGATTGAGCGGTGACAAC
>Ga0070691_10001485_pt1 | contig 10064 bp, 7 predicted proteins | sample KBSK1101metaG_FD_64673 | JGI IMG/M metagenome (GOLD analysis project Ga0070691, IMG submission 64673) | Corn, switchgrass and miscanthus rhizosphere microbial communities from Kellogg Biological Station, Michigan, USA - KBS K1-10-1 metaG | ecosystem: Host-associated > Plants > Roots >... | reverse complement strand
AAGCGATAGTTGGCATCCACCGGACCGCTCAGGTTTGGCTGGAACTCGGATGTCGCCGACCGAAAGACGTTGAGCCCGAATATCTGCTCGCTCGCCGGAATTTTCTTTGCGGTGTCCGCGTAGATGTCGCGCGGAAGCCCGGTGCGCGGGTCGATGACCACGCGCCCCGTGAGCGAATCGCGGCGCATGCGCAGCGAGCGCTGGTAGTCCTGGCCCACACTACGGAGGTTTTCGACATCGGCCGAGTCGGTCACGCCGAGTGCGGCCATCGCGTTGAGGACGTCGTCACTCGGCAGCGAATCGCGGACTCCCGCATTGCCGCCCGGAAGATAGGCGTCCAGCATGTTGGACGGATAGCCTTCGGCGGCGAGACGCGCCCGGACCTGATCGGGAGTGAGACCGCTCGCGAGAAGCCGGTCGCGCAGCTGGGCGACGAGGTCCGGGTTCTGGAGCATCTGCTGCGCCTGAGCCGTCGTCGGCAAACCCGCGGGCGGGTTTTGCGCGGCGAGCGGCGCCGCCGACGTGACGGCGAACAGAACCGCGACGGCCAGATGCGAGCGGTGAATTCTCATAAAATGGGCGCGCAGGGACTCGAACCCCGGACCTCTGCTGTGTGAAAGCAGCGCTCTAACCAGCTGAGCTACGCGCCCATATCCAACGTGGAAGACGGAGTAAGCTAAGGCCCGGTGCGCCGGGGTACAACTGCTTGCGGGGGGCGGGGTTGGCGCGGTTGGGTGCGTACGCCGATCTTTGGGGATGGCCACAGCGCTCCCCGCCCGATCCCCGCTCTCGGAGGCGCGCGTCGCCATCGTCCACGACTGGCTGGAGACGCCCGGCGGGGCCGAGCTGGTGCTGGAGGAGCTGCTGGCCGTATTCCCCGGCGCGCACGTGTTCACGATGCTCGACAAACGGTCCCCCCAGAACCGGTCCGCCGCGCTCGCGGGCGTGCAGATCCACACGAGCTGGCTCCAGCACGTGCCCGGCATCAAGAGGAGCTATCGCAGCTGGCTGCCGCTGATGCCGCTGGCGCTGAAATCGCTCGATGTTTCGGCGTACGACATCGTGATTTCCAACTCGCACGCGGTGGCAAAGGGCATCCACACGCATCCGCGCCAGCTGCACCTGTGCTACTGCCTCTCGCCGATGCGCTATGCGTGGGATCTCAAGGCGCAGTACCTGCGTGAAGCAGGGCTCAATCGGGGCGTGAAGGGCGCGCTGGCGAGCGCGATGCTGCAGCGGATGCGCCGATGGGACTTGGCGAACACGGCGGGCGTGACCGCGTTCGCGACGCTCTCGCACTACATCGCCGAGCGGATCGAGCGGGCGTACGGCCGGGAGTCCGTGGTGATCTATCCGCCGGTGGACACGGAGTTCTTTACGCTGCCGGCTGCGGGAGGGATGCGGGATGGCACGTATGTCACCGCGAGCCGGTTCGTGCCGTACAAGCGGATTGATATGATCGCAAAGGCGTTTGCGCTGCTGCCGGACCGCAAGCTGATCATCGTTGGCGACGGGCCCGACGCGGCCAAGGTGCGCGCGGCGAGCGGGTCGAACGTGATGCTCGTGGGGCGGGAGTCGCGGGAGCGGGTGAGGGAGCGGCTGCGGAGCGCGCGCGCGTTCGTGTTTGCCGCCGAGGAGGACTTCGGGATTGCGCCGGTGGAGGCGCAGGCGTGCGGGACGCCGGTGATCGCGTTTGGGCGGGGCGGGGTGACGGAGACGGTGCGCGGGCTTGGCTCAGGTGCGCCGACCGGGGTGTTCTACGACGTGCAGAGCTCGCAGGCGCTGGCGGATGCGGTGCGGAGGTTTGAGGCGCTCGGCGCGCCGATCATGCCGGAGGCGTGCCGGGCGAGTGCGCTGCGGTTCAGGGCGGAGGTGTTTCGGAGCGGGATTCGCGGGTTTGTGGAGAGCGAGTGGGCCAGGCTCTCGGCGCAGGCGTGAGCGCGGCGGGGGGTGCTAATCGAGGCGGTTGAGCCCGCGGGGGCTGAGGCGCTTGGCGGCCTCTTCTGCCGCCTGCGCGACGCCAAAGGCTGCAGGGTTCCTCTGCAGCCACCGCTCGAGCGCACCGCCGAGGCGCGTCGCAATCCGCTCGGCACCCACCTGGCGCAAATCCGTCGGTCGTTCGCACCAGAGGCGGAGCACCACTTCGTGAATCTGGCCCGCGTGCTCCCACGCGATGGGGTAGTCCACGCGGAAGGGACGGTCGCTCACGGGTGAGATCTGGCGCATCGCGGGGCCGTGGAAGTGCGCCGCGCCCGGAACTATGGAAACCTCGAGCAGCTTGAAGTCGGCGGCGCACTCGGCGAGGACCGTGCGGACTTCGTCGATAGTTTGCGCGCGAAGCATCGTCTCCGCGATCTCGGTCGCGATAACCTTGTTGCGCACGCGGCGCCGGGCGTTCAGCAGCACGCTCGCGACGGAGTTGCCGAGCTCGGTGAACTCGGTGTAGCGCAGCCACTTTGCCGCGTAGAAGAACCCTGCGAACACCAGTACCGCGGCTCCCATGCCAAGCGCGAGCGTGACGCGCGGCGGGGCGAAGACGATCGAGATCCCCATGAACGCGACGAACATGAAGAACACGCCGAGCAGTTCGACGGTTCGTCCCGCGGAGAGGTCGAGGGCGAGGATCTGATGGTGAATGTGCCGGCCGTCGGCGCGCGCGATGGGGTGGCCGCGCAGCCAGCGGCGCGCCATCGCGATGAAGGTGTCCGTCAGCGGGTAGGCGAGCGCGAAGAGCGGAACGAGGAAATACGTGATCCCGTCTTCGCCGGTTGATGCGTAGACGAGCCTGATGCTCAGGAAGTAGCCGAGAAGCATCGAGCCGGAGTCGCCGAGGAAAATCTTGGCGGGCGGGCGGTTGTAGCGGAGGAAGGCCAGGACCGCGCCGAGCAGCGCGAGGGTGACGATGAGCGGGCTGACGGTGTGGAGCATGATGTCCACGCCCATCGCCGCGGCCAAGCCGATGACCGCCATGGTTCCGGCGAGTCCGTCCACGCCGTCGATGAGATTGAAGGCATTGGTCATGCCGACAACCCAGACTACAGTCAGTGGAATCGCAAAGATCCCGAGCTCGAGCGGTGCGCCGCCAGTGAGCGTGAGCGGACCGATGTGAAATCCGTACGCCACCATTGAGAGCGCTGCAACGGACTGAGCGAGGATTTTGAATGCAGGCCTCACGCCGCGGATGTCATCGATGAGGCCCGTGAGAAAGATGATCGTGGCCCCGATGACCATCCCCGGCATCGTGCCGTTTCGCGATGGAATGAAAAATCTCGGGTCGAAGAAGTCCCACGTGTAGACGGCCGCCGCAGCGACAATTGTGCCGGTGAAGATCGCGATGCCGCCGAGCCGGGGAACGGGCTCTTCATGGACGCGCCGATCTTCATTCGGGATGTCGAGGATGTTGTGCTCGCGCGCGACACGCATCACCACCGGCATGAGGCCGAAGGCGATCGCGAATCCAAGGACGAATGACGCGAGTTGAGGAAAGATCATGTGCGGTCAGATTAGCTGGGTAGGCCAATCGCAAGTTAGAACACCGTACAGACCATAATACCTCGCCGCCTGCCCAATGTGAAATGGTCGCCGGGGAGGGCGTCCGTTACATTGTGCGACAGCCAGCCCGTTTGCGCGTCCCGCCCTCGCTTATCGCATGAGAATCCTTCAGCTCCATAATAGGTATGCGTCATCGGCATCCGGAGGCGAAGATTCCGTCGTTCAGCAAGAGCATGACCTGCTGGCGAGCCATGGGGAGGAAGTAACGCAGCTATTCGCGACCAACGTGGGTCTTCCACGGCCACCGCGCGCTGCGGCCGTAATGACCGCGTTTCGGTCGATATGGTCCCAGGCTGCCTATCGTGAGGTGAGGGCAGCCATCGTCCGGATTCGTCCTGACGTCATCCACGTTCACAATACCTTCGCTGCGCTAAGTCCAAGTGTGTTTTGGGCGGCGCGAGCCGAGCGGGTGGCGTCAGTGATGACCCTGCACAATTATCGCTTGGTTTGCGCGTCGACGGTGCTCATGCGCGATGGAACACCGTGCGAGAAGTGTGTCGGCCGGCTGCCATTGCCGGCGCTTCGCCATCGGTGCCGCTATGTGGACTCGTCCGCCGTAGGCATGTCGATCGCCGCGGGTCAAGTCGCGCACGGAGTTGTCGGTACATATCGGAATCAGGTCGACGCGTTCATCGCTCTAACGGGATTCGCAAGAGATGTGTTCGAACGTTCCGGATTGCCCCGCGAGAAGCTGCATGTCAAGCCCAACTTTGTGCCGCACCCGGACGACGATGGCGGTGAGCCTGACCTCCGGTTCGGCCAACGTCAACTGGCCTTCGTTGGACTTGTCGATCACGTCAAGGGCGTAGACCTGCTCACCGACGCGAGCTCGGAGTGCCGTGTTCGGCACAAGTTGGTTCTGGTCGGCGATGGGCGGGCTCGCGCGGAGCTTGAGAGGCGCACGGCACAACATCCGCACATTCAATGGGCCGGCCGCCTGCCGCGCGCGGGCGCGCGGGCGCTTATCGCCGCCAGTAGCTGGCTTGTGGTCCCGAGCCGATGGTATGAGGGAGGCCTTCCGTTGGTCGTTCTGGAGGCTCTCCGCGCGGGCAGGCCGGTAATCGTACCCGAGCTCGGTGTGTTCCCGGGATTGGTGGCGGCGAATGAAAACGCGCTCTTCTTCACGCCGAACGATGCGACATCATTGCGTCACGCACTTCAGCGCGCACTGACGATGGGCGACGCGGAATGGCGCGCATTTTCATCCTCAGCAACGCGCCTCTGCAGGGAGCGATACATGCCTGAAGCCAACTATCGGCAGTTGATGGGCGTCTATCGCGCGGCCGTTCGTGCCGCAGCCGGGCGCTGCGACCCCGGTCGCGCGTGAAACAACTCCAGTCGCACACGATGCTGACCTACGACGGAATCGTTTTTAGTTTGCAGCGCGCCGGTGGGATTTCGGTCCTGTTCACTGAAATTTTGAGGCGCCTCGCGGCGTCTGAGTACGAACTCGTCGGCTACTCCGAGTCGCCTCCCGCCGATCTGCCGATATCCGCCTACCGGTTCAACGCTCCGCGAGCATTCGAGCGGTATCGGCGGGCGCAGGTAGGCTCTGCATGCAGCCTGTTCCATTCAACTTACTATCGGCTGCCCGCCAATGACCGTTGCCAGGTGGTGACTACAGTCCATGATTTCGTCTACGAACGATTTGCCTCGCCCCTCCGGAGAGCTGTTCACGCAAGGCAAAAACATGAGGCTATTGCGGGATCGGATCGGGTGATTTGTGTCTCCGAGTTCACTCGGCGTGAGCTCCTTCGCTTCTCGGGATCGTCGCTCGCCGACCGTACTGTTGTCATACACAATGGCGTCTCGGACCAATACCGGCCGCTTGCAAACATCGAAATTCTTCCGCAGGTCGTATTCGTAGGCAATCGCGCTGGCTACAAGAATTTCGCGGCAGTCGTTGACGCGCTGGAAGGCATGCTAGACATCTCTCTCGTCTGTGTCGGTGGAGGCAGCTTTACCCGCGCGGAGCTTCAAGTCTTGAAACGTCGGATTCCAGGCCGTTATCGCTCGGCGGGATATCTCACGGCCGAGGCCTTGAATCTCGAGTACAACAGATCACTCTGTCTCGTGTACCCCTCGCTCTATGAGGGTTTCGGGATTCCGCTTCTGGAAGCGATGCGAGCAGGGTGCCCGGCAATAGCCGTCGGGACGTCTTCGATCCCAGAGGTGGCCGGGGACGCCGCGTTGCTGTTGGAACGAGGCGATGGCGACGACCTTCGTCACGCGATTCAGCGGGTCATGGGCCGCGAGACCCGAGACGATCTGGTTCGGCGAGGGAAGCGTCAGGCTTTGCAATTCAGCTGGCAGGAGACGTTCGAGCGCACTGTGGCAGTCTACGAAGAAATGCTCGGTCGCAAGCTTGGAAGATCATGAGAGCCTGAACGGGTACCGCCGTCAGGATCGACCGCCCCGGTCATCAATCGCGGAGCGAACCCGTCGTCCGCCGATCCAGAAACTGCATAGTCATGCGGAGCGCCGCGCGCGCACCCTCCGCGAAATCCTTCGCGTTCGACTGATTCTGTCGCGAGAATCCGACTACCACGACTGCCGCGCCCAGCAGCGAACCGAGAAAACTGGCGATGGCCGCTCCTTGCAGTCCCATCGAAGGGATCAGGACGAAGTCGAGCGCGAACACGCCCAGCATTCCGACGCCGGAGCATGCAGGGTGCCACGGCGTGTAGCCGTGCCCGGCGAGGTTGCCCGCCAGAACGGCGATGCCGCTTTGAGTGACAACGCGAGGAAGAAGCATGAGCATCACCATATACGCCGGACGGAACCCTTCACCAGCGACTTTCACGAGTATGGCCTCGGCAGGCGTGCGGATGGCGATTGCGACAATGGCGGCGATTGACGCAAGTCCGACCGATAGCCAAAGGAGGCTGAGAGTGCGCCGCAATCCCAAGTGGCGATCCGCGGCGACTTCAGGTCCAAGCACCATCGAAGCCCATTGGGGCAGGCGCAGCGTGAGTTCGGCGGCAAAGACCGCAACCGAATAAATGCCAGCGGCGGAGGCTCCCCCGCCAAGCTTGGAGACGAGGAGGATGTCGCCACGATACCAGATGAGCGCGAATGTCGCCGAGAGAAAGCTGTAGAACGAGATGCGTGACCACCGCGTGAGGTCGCTCGCGGCAGGTTCGACCTGAGTCGTCGCGGCGATTCGCCGCGTCGCTCGCCACCAGCCATAGGCAGCGCCAATTGCGAGGCCGGTCGCCTGCGCGCTGACCGCGCTGACGGGTGTGAGCATTCCGCCCGCCTGCAGGGCGCAGGTGACCGCAAGCCACGAAAACGAGGAGGCGACGAACGTTATATTCGCGCTCGTGCCCTCGCCGAGACTCAAGCAGAGCACGGCCACGAACGGCTGGCACAGGGCAGCGAGCGTGAAGAAGAGAATCGGCCATTCGAATGGTCGCAGGTCTGGTCGCCAGGCGAAGACGTGGTTCAGCGCGATGGTCGCAAGTAGCACGAGGCCAGCGAAGATCGCGATTCTTCGAAACACGCGACCCACGGCCAGGGTGAGCGCTGAATTTTCAGCGCAGACGGTCCCGGCAACGCCGGAAAAACCGAGTCCGAGGACTGCCGCCGCGATTTGCGAGATCGTGACGACGATGCTTTGGACGCCCTTCCCCGCGGGGGATAGCCAGCGAGAACTCGCGAGGACCGCCGCAAGTGAGAGCGCAAAATTGACGCTCTGCAAGACGAACGTCGTCTTGACGGTTGCCCGGAACGCCGGCCGATCGGAGGGCTTCAGGATAGTCTCGCCGTCGAAGTACGGTACGTCACGCACGGTTCCAGCAACGAGCGTCGTGGGTCATCCGCCGGCGGACGTGCCGGCTTCGCGCGTGACGAAACGCGCTACGTCACGCGGTCCATCCGCATTCCGCATGGCAGCCCGCGATGTCGGCAAGCCTTGGAGTGCTGCGACGAACCGCTCTGGCGCAACGTTATTTTCCAACACGATCCCCAGCGCATCACGCCTGATTTCGTCCGCGGTGTCCGCGTCGTGCGGCCCAACGAACACGATCGGTGACGTGGTCTGCGCGACGCCGAACAGCTTGCTGGGAACGATGATGCCTTCCCAGCCACTGGCCATTGTGATCAAGTGTACGTCCGCAGCGGCCAGCAGCACAGGGGACTCTGAGTCGCTCAGGTAGTCGTGAATCTGGACGTTGGGCAAGTTCGCGGCGCGCTGTCGTAACGCGGACACCTTCGCGCCTCGGCAGAAGAATGCGAAGATCCAGGCGCTGTCGCCCGATTCGTTCAGCCGCGCCGCTGCCCGGAGGATCTCGTCGAACGTGTGCGCCTCGCCCAGGTTGCCGGCGTACAGTGCAACCTTGTGCTCCGACCAGCCGAACGACGTGCGCATCGATGTGATTGCCGCCGGCTCGGCTTTGATGGCTCGCAGGTCCCACGGCGGCTGGACCAGGCAGAAGTTTGCGTCGTCTCGCGGCCAGTTCGCGTAGGCGCGCAAACGAGCGCGCTGACGCCGACCGAGCGCAATGGTGCCGTCGAGGCATCTGATGGCCTGATTCGTCGCGGCCGCGAGCATCTCGCACACGAATCGTTTGAGGGGAAACTCCCGATCCGAAGCCACCACCGCATCGGGGTAGAGGTCCATCGTCCACCAGTAGACCTTGCGTCCGTGAAGAACGAGCGTGCTTGCCGCGCCGGCGAAAACCATGAACGGCGGATCGGTAAGTATGACGCAGCGGTCCCACGGCACGGACAACAACAGCGCAACAGACTGCATCCAGAACTCGACCCATTGAAACAAGCGACCTAGCTTTGCAGTCGACCGAGTATGAATAATCCGGACGTTCCCGGCGCCGCTCTCATCCGACCGCGTGTATTTCTCGGTCGACGCAACGACGACGACGTCGTGGCCCAACCGAAGGATCTCGTGCGCAAGGTCCTCAGCCATGCGCCCCGTGGGCGTGTGCTGGCCGCCAAAAAACCGGTTCAATATGAGGATGCGCATAGCGCGCTCCATGAGCGGCGTTAGATCGTTCCTATTTGGCCGCCAGCCGCTCTGTCCACGCGCTCGCGATTTCGTCGAGGCACTGATCTACGCCAATCGTGATATCCCACTTTGGGTAATGCGCGCGAAGTTTTTTCAGGTCGGAGTAATAGCAAATGTGGTCGCCGCGGCGATTCGCTGGGTCGTACTCGTGCGGCATCGCACGTCCCGTGATTTGCTCGACTTTTGCTATCGCCTCAATCACCGATACGGTGTTGCCCGGCCCGCCGCCCAGATTGTACACCTCGCCAGACCGCGGGCTGGCGATGAACTGCTCGACGAAGCGAGCCACGTCTTTGCTGTGGATATTGTCACGGACCTGCTTGCCCCTGTATCCGAAAATTCGATACATCCGGCCCTCCAAGCCGCAGCGCACCAGATAACTGAGGAAGCCGTGCAGCTCCACTCCGGAATGGGACGGCCCTGTGAGGCAGCCCCCTCGCAAACAGCAGGTCGACATGCCGAAGTACCTGCCATACTCTTGAACGAGCACATCTGCGGCGACCTTTGACGCGCCGAAGATCGAGTGCGTCGACTGATCGATGGAAAACGACTCAGGAATTCCGTCTGCAAATGCGGGGTCGGCGATTTCCCATCGCGTCGCCGCCTCACGCATCGCAATCGTGTTGGGAGCGTCGCCGTATACCTTGTTTGTCGAGAAGTGGACAAACGGTGCGCCAGGGACGGCAGTTCGTGCAGCTTCAAGCATGTTCAACGTCCCGACCGCGTTCGTCTCGAAGTCGAGAAACGGAATCGCTGCAGCCCGATCGTGGCTCGGCTGGGCCGCGGCATGCACGACTGCATCCGGACGCACGGCGGCAACCAATTCGGCGATGCGGCTGCGATCGAGGATGCTCAGCTCGTGGTGCTCGAAGCGCGAGTAGCGGCCGACTAGGCGATCTCGATTCCAGTGCGTATCACCCTGCGGGCCGAAAAAAACAGCGCGCGCGTTGTTGTCGACGCCATGCACATCCCAGCCAGCATCGCTGAAGTGCGTTACAATTTCAGAACCGATTAGTCCAGACGAACCCGTGACGAGCAACGTCGGCATGATAAATGGGAATGGTTAAAGTCCGATACAGTGATTTGGGCGTGCAGTGCGCCACAGCAAGGCGGTCCGTTCTATCTCACGTGGGAAAGCTAATCGCAGCGGCCCGCGGTGGGACCTGCCTGAGGCCTGTTCTGACGGGACATGCGGCGCCGATGCTATCGTGAGCTCACCTCACGTGGTGTTCGTACACCCATGGTACTCGCCGGACGCCGGCTACCTCGAAAACGCACTTCCGCGGGCTCTTGTTCGGCTCGGAGCGCGAGTTACCGTGCTAACGTCTGAACGCGCGGCACCTGCGGGTGGCCAGTGGCGGCTCCCGGAAGTTATCGCGGACATCGAGCGCGATCGTGCGAGCCTCAGCCTCGAGCGCGCTCGAGGCGTCGACGTTCGGCGGCTGCCATCGCTCGGTGTTGGCCTGCAGCTGGTGCTCCCGTCCCTGAC
>Ga0070691_10001473_pt1 | contig 10104 bp, 6 predicted proteins | sample KBSK1101metaG_FD_64673 | JGI IMG/M metagenome (GOLD analysis project Ga0070691, IMG submission 64673) | Corn, switchgrass and miscanthus rhizosphere microbial communities from Kellogg Biological Station, Michigan, USA - KBS K1-10-1 metaG | ecosystem: Host-associated > Plants > Roots >... | reverse complement strand
GTGGTATGCGTCCGCTCTTTCCCCTGTGGGGTCGCGCGACCGCGGCGCTGGCCCGCGACATGCTCTCGGCCGGGATCGGCGCCTATCTTAGCTGCGTCGACGGCGCCCAGCTGCCGGCGCGGTTTGCCGGTCGTGTGTTCGATGCTGACCTGTTGACCGAGCTACCCCCGGGCGTCGATCCGTGCGGTGAGAACGGCGAGTTCCACACCTTTGTCTGGGCCGGTCCCATGTTCAAGCGGCCCCTCGCCGTCGAGCCGGGCGAAATCGTTTCCCGCGACGGCTTCGTATTCTGCGACCTGACACCGGCCACGGGGCAGCAAGCCCTGGCCACGGAGGGGCCATGACGACCGAGGATACCGCCACGCCGTCCTTGCGCATCGTCAGCCTGATCGCCAGTGCGACGGAGATCGTCTGCGCGCTTGGCCGCGGCGACTGGTTGGTCGGGCGCAGCCATGAATGCGACTATCCCCCCGCTGTTGCGCGCCTGCCGGCGTTGACCGCGCCGAAATTCAAGGTCGAGGGTTCGAGCGGAGAGATCGATCGCCGCGTGCGGGAGATCGTGCGCGATGGCCTGTCGGTCTATCGCGTCGACGCCGATGCCCTGAGCGCGCTGTCACCCGACCTGATCGTCACCCAAGACCATTGCGACGTCTGTGCCGTCAGCCTGCGCGACGTGGAAGAGGCCGTCTGCCGCTGGACCGATCGGCGCGTTGAAATCCTCTCCCTGCGGCCCGATTGCTTGGCCGACGCCTATGCCGATATCGGTCGCGTCGCCCGGGCGTTGGCTGCCGAGGCGCAGGGCGTCCGGCTGGTCGGTGGCATGGAGCGGCGGTTGCAGGCGCTCGCCGTGCAGCCGGCGCGGCGTCGCCGACCACGCGTTGCCTTCATCGAGTGGGTCGAGCCGCTGATGGCCGGAGGCAACTGGATGCCCGAGCTGATCGAGGCGGCAGGGGGCCACAACCTGTTCGGGGCAGCCGGCAAGCCGTCGCGCTCAATGTCCTGGGACGAGCTCGTTGCCGCCGACCCCGAGGTGATCGTTATCGCCCCCTGCGGCTTCGCTCTGGAGCGCTGCCTTGCCGAGCTGCCTTTGCTGCAAGCCAAGCCGGGTTGGAGCGAGATCGACGCGGTCCTCAACGCTCGCGTCTTTTTTGCCGACGGTAATGCCTACTTCAATCGTCCCGGCCCGCGCCTGGCCGACAGCGGCGAAATTCTGGCGCACGTGCTGCATGGCGAGCCGGACTTGCCGAACCACGAGACGGTCGCCTGGGTGCGGCATCCGCCAAAGGCCGCGGCAGGGTCATAAGCGGATCGCGGACCGCTCACGAGGCGGTGGCCATCCCTTGCAAGCGCCTGGCGACCTTTTGCCTGACAGCCCTATTCCTGACAGGCCTATTCCTGACGGGCCTATGCCTGGCGGCCCTATTGAGCGCACACAAGCACATAAGCGCACGCCGTCCTCGGCAGGCTCAGGCCACGTCGGCGCCGTAATAGAGCATGACGACGTGCTCGGCCTCGGCAAAAAATAGCCAGCGTTCGATCAGGAGGCCCGCCGCCAGCGCCAAGACGGCCAGCACCGAGCCGACAAGTGCAAGCGCGGGCCCAAATCCCAGAACGTGCGCTGGGATGAGGGACAGCAGAGAGGCCGCCATTGGTACGGCGAAGGCGAAAATGCCCACGCCGCGGCGTAGTGCCTTGACGTGCTTGCGCGCGACCCTATAGCCCATCTCGCGCATGATGTAGTTGGGCTCTGTGTGGGGCGGCTCCAGGGGTCGCACCTTGCCGAGGTGGCCGATCCCCGTCGCCGCCTCCACCGTATAGGTTCGCAACTCCCCGTCGATGGTGCGCCAGTATGCCCATTTGAGAATGCCGGCGACGGCGAGGCAGGTGAACGCCAGCCAGGCCGGCCAAGGCTGCGCCAGACCGAAGGCGCGCCAAATGAGGTTGAGCAGCACGGCGCCGCTGGCGAGGCCCAGCGCCAAGTAGATCGGGGCCGTCAAGGGCTGATGCCATTGCCGGATCGTGCGCAAGGAGGCGTAGATCATGCCGGTGCTGAAAAGCGTCATCAGCGCACACGCGATCGTTGCCAGGGCAAGCAGCCGCGCGGCCGCACTGGCGCCCGCGAGGCTCGTCCATCCCATCGCGAGTAGGCCGGCGGGAAGGTAGGTTGCCAGCGCCAAAATGCCTTCGCGCGACAGCCACGATGTGCGCCATTGCGAAAAGGCGCGCCAGGCGCGCTCCGGCCGGCCAAGGTGCGCGGTGGATGAGAGCAAACCGGCGGTGATCAAGACAAAGGCGAGCCCAAACGCCAGCACGGCAAAGGAGCGCTGCGCTGGCGCCAACGCGAGCGCCTTTGCCAGCGCCAGCCAAACGAGCAAGCCGTAACCCGCCCCCGACGCAGCCGTGAAGATGATGACGGAGTAGGCGGGGTGCATGGGGCGCTGCCTAGAAAACCCTCTTGCGCGGCCGATCCCCTTGCCCGTCAGCCGCCGGGGTTTGCCTGGGGGTGAGGACCGCGAGCGGGGGAGGGCTCGACTGGCCGCGGCGCGGGAGCGGCTCGGCGCGCAGCCACGAACGCGCGCGCGGGGTTGGACAAACTCGACCGCACCGCGTCGACGGGCTCGGGGTGTTGCGTCGGTCCACGACGGCCTACCGCGAGAGCATTTGGTCGATCCAGGCGAACAGCCGCTCGCTGGGGCTGGCTTCGCTCGCCGGGCTCCCGCTTTCCCCGCTTCCGCCCGGGTGTGCGGTTACAGTCGCGGCGGGCGCTGCAGCCGCCGGCGGCGTGGGATTGCGCCCGGCGCGCGGCGGCAGATACTTATTGACGGGTTGGTAGCCAAACTCGGGCAGCAGATCGAAGCCGCCGCGCTCGGCCACCAGGCGGGACACAACACTCGTGGGATCGCCGAGATCCCCGAAATGTCGCGCCCCCGTCGGGCAGGCGCGCACGCAGGCGGGGATGCGGTCCTCGGCTGCAATATAATCGTTGTAGATGCGATCGACGCACAACGTGCATTTCTTCATGACCCCGTGGCCGTAGTCGTACTCGCGCGCGCCGTAGGGGCAGGCCCACGAGCACAGTTTGCAGCCGATGCAGGTGTCTGGGTTGACCAGCACGATGCCGTCTTCGGCGCGCTTGTAGGAGGCACCGGTCGGGCACACAGTGACGCAATCGGGCTCTTTGCAATGCAGACACGAGCGCGGAAAATTCACCGTCCGACTCTCGGCACCTTCGCCCGCCTCGAAGGCGTGCACGCGGTTGAGCCAGGCCCCGTGCGGATCGGCGCCGTAGGGAGCCTGGTCGGTTAGCGGCGCGGCATAGCCGGCACTGTTCCACTCCTTGCAACTCGTGGCGCAGGCCTGGCAGCCGACGCAGGTATCGAGATCGATGACCAGGCCAAGTGTCTTGGCCGTGGCGGCGGGCAGGGCGGTCATCGTTCGTCTCCCGCGCGCCGCGTTGCGCCGACCTTTTGGACGTGTGGCGCCGCGCCCGGCCCGGTCAACCCCGGGGGCGGACGCAGCGGCGCGAGCCGCGGCGAGGTTGTCTGCGCTTCGGCGCCGCTCACCTTTTCAATCCGTACCCTGAGGTCGTACCAGGCCGCTTGACCGGTGATCGGGTCAGAATTGGTATACCGGTAGCCGTCCGGCCGTTCCGGCTGCAGCTCGGCGATCAGGTGATTGAGGAGGAAGCCGCGCGTGACTTCCGGTGCCTGCGGATCGAGGCCCCAGGCCCCCGCCCGCTTGCCGATCGCGTTCCAGGTCCACACGGTGTCGAGATTGACCCCCTCCATCAGCCTCACCTGCGCCTTGACGCGGCCGCTGCGGCTTTCGATCCACACCCAGTCATCTTCGCTGATGCCGAGCTTGGCCGCACGCGACCGGCCCAGGTATAGCCGGTTGGAGGCGTGGATCTGGCGCAGCCAGGCGTTTTGCGAGCCCCAGGAGTGGTACATCGCCATCGGCCGCTGCGTGATGGCGTGCAGCGGAAAGTCGCGATCGCAGGCGTGCGCATCCTCGAACGGTGCATACCAGAATGGTAAGGGATCGAAGTACGTCTCGACGCGCTGACGATGTTGGTGCGGCGGCAGCACGGGCCCATGCCCACGCGCCGCCAGGCGCATCTTTTGCATGGGTTCGCTGTAGAGCTGGAAAATCACCGGGGTCGGCGTGATACGAAAGCCCAGGTCGACGGCCCAATCGATGAAGGCGCGGTTGGCGTGCTTGAAATAGCGCATCGCATCGGGCAGCTGGTGGACGTGGACGCAGCCATCGGCAATGTATTGTTCGAGCTGACGTGGGTTGGGCTCGCCACGGCCCCAGGCGGACCCAGTCTTGCCGCGATGTCCTGCCAGCGGGCCGATGCCGGGTCGGCGCTCGTGATTGACGATATAATCGGCGTAGCCACCGGGGTATTTCGGTGAGCCGTCGGCATTGCTGAAGCCCGGTAGCTGGAGGCGAGCGCCGAGATCGATCAGCACGCTTTGGAATGGCCGCACGTCGCGATCGGGCGCGACGACCGGCTGGCGAATGGCGTCAGCGGGCGCGTTGGGTTCTGAAATGGGTCGGTCGAGAAGCGAGATGCAGTCCCAGCGCTCGAGATAGGTCGTGTCCGGCAGAACGAGGTCGGCGTAGGGGACCGTCTCGGAGAAGTAGGCATCCGAGTAGATGACTTTCGCGATCTTGTAGTCGCCCGTGGCCGCGTCCTTCGCGCTCAGGTGGGCCAGCGTAGCCGACGTGTTCATGGCCGAGTTCCAGCCCATGTTGGCCATGTACAGGAACAGCACATCGATGGGGTAGGGATCGCCGCGCGCCGCATTGGCGATCACCGTGTGCATCAGCCCGTGCGCCGCGAACGGTGCCTCCCAACTGTAGGCCTTGTCGATGCGTTGCGGGGTGCCCGCAGCATCCACCAGCAAATCCTCAGGCCCGGTCGGGAAGCCGAGATGGGGCCCCTGTAAGGCCTGCATCGGCTTGACCTCGCCCGGTTTGCCTTTGGGTTTCAGGGTTGGGGGGGTCTGCTTTGGATAGGGCGTCTTGTAACGGAAGCCACCCGGACAATCGATTGAGCCCAGCAGGATTTGCAGGACATGCAGGATGCGGCAGGTGTGAAAGCCATTGGCGTGGGCCGAGATGCCGCGCATGGCATGCATGCCCACCGGCCTGCCGATCGTCTTGTCGTGGCGGCGCCCGGCCCAGTCGGTCCAGGGGATATCGAGCACCACCGGCTGGCTGAAGGCGGCGTGCGCCAGCTCGCTCGCAATGCGGCGGATGGTGCCGGCGGCAATTCCAGTGGCGCCGGCGACGCGTTCGGGCGCGTAGTCGGGCGCCAGAAAGCGCTGGGCCAAGAGCTGGAACGCCGGTACCGCCTCGCGCGCGTCGGCGAGCCGGAAGCTGCCGGAGAATGCCGGTGCCACATCGGGGTCTAGCGCGTTCGCGAGCCGACCGGAACGCCTGTCGTAAACGAGCGGTCGGCCCTCGCCGTCGCGCGCGAACAGCCCGTCATCGGCCGCGCTCGGCGCCTTGATCACCAGCCAGCCGGCGTTGGTGTAACGGCGCAAATAGTCGACATCGATTTGCTGGCCGGCCAGCAGCTCGTGCACCAGGGCGCCGGCGAACAGGCCATCCGTGCCCGGCTTGATACCGATCCATTCGTCGGCAATGGCGCCATAGCCGGTGCGCACGGGATTGACGCTCACCACCTTGACGCCGCGCGCCTTCAACTTGCCAAGCTCGATCTTGAGAGGATTGGAGGCGTGATCCTCGGCCACGCCCCACAGCATAAAGTAGCGGGTGTGCTCCCAGTCGGTCTCGCCGAACTCCCAGAAGGAGCCGCCGAATGTGTAAAGGCCGGCCGCCGCCATGTTGACCGAACAAAAGCCGCCATGGGCGGCGAAGTTGGGGGTTCCAAACTGCATGGCCCACCAGCCGGTCAGGGCCTGGCTCTGATCGCGTCCGGTGAAGAAGGCGAGCCGGCTTGGATCCTTGCGGCGCACCTCGCTCAGCCAGCTGCTGGCGAGCGTCAGCGCCTCCTCCCAGGAAATTTCTTTGAATTCGCCCGAGCCGCGCTCGCCGACGCGCAGCAGCGGTGCGCTCAGCCGCGCCGGTGAGTAATGCTGCATGATTCCGGCCGCGCCTTTGCCGCACAGGACGCCGCGGTTCACCGGATGCTTGCGGTTGCCCTCGATGTAGCGGACCTTGCCGTCCTTCAGGTAGACGCGTATGCCGCAGCGGCACGCACACATATAGCACGTGGTCGTCTTGATCTCGTCGGCGGGCGGGACCGACAAGGCGATGTTGGGCTCAGTGGTGGCTCGCAAGCATGGCCTCGTCGAACAGAGGTAGAGGGGCCGACGGCGCCGGCGCTGGTGACGGGCCGGACGATACGGCCGGACCGCCAGGCAGCGAAACGCTTTTCTCAGCCAATGCCCTCGCGCGACCTACGCCTATTGCCGCACACCGCTGAGTTGGCGGCCTTGCCCCCCACTGCGTCGGTGCGCTCAGCGAGCTGCCGCGGCCGTGGCGGCGCGCCGGCCGGCCAGGGCCAGGAATAGGAAACCCCAGCCGGTCGAGATCAAGTTTATCCCCGCCAGCAGGCCGATCGCCCAGGCGGCCGAACTCGGCAGCCCGAGCGCGATCAACAGGCCGACGGCAACGGCGATGAGGCCGCTGAGCAGCAGCCAGCCCCAGCCCTCGTGCGGGCGCACGCGCAGGGCCATGCTGATCTCGAGCCCGCCCTCGACGATGAACATTGCGGCCAGCAAAATCGTGAGCGTGATAATGCCGGTAAGGGGAAAGAATGCCAGGTAGGCGCCGGCCACGACATAAAGCGCTCCGAGCAGCACCTCCCAGATCAGGCCCCGCCACTGCGACGCTGAAAAGGCGTGCACGATCATCACGATCCCGCCGACAAGGAACACCCAGCCCAGCGCGATTTTGACGGCGACCGTGGAGAGCAGGGGAAAGGCGATGGCCGCTATGCCGGCCACGAGCAAAACAAGGCCCAGCACCAGGAACCAACCCCAATGCGCGGCGACTTGTTGGCGAATTTCGGCAAGGGCGCCATCAATATCGGCGCGCGAGACCTGGTCACTCATGGGTAACCTCCGGGGCGACCTCCGTTTTCCCTCAGGAAGACGCCACCCCCGCGCCAGCGTCCATGTCCTCATACTAGCAGGAAATTGCCGCCGCCGCCGCCGCTGTTGGCGATTTACCGACAGCAAAGTGGCGCCTTGGTTATCTCGCCGCCGCCCGGCTACTCCGCGGCGATGCGCACCCCCTGCGGTGGGCGCTCGGCTATGCGATGTCGCACGAGATCGATATGCCCTCGCAAATCATAGAGCTGGCTCGAAAAAACGAGGGGGACGCGCAACCGGCGGACGTGGCTGTCGATGCGCTCGACCTCGGCCTGGTGCGCGGCCAGATCGTATTTGGCCCCACCGCTGTCAAGGCTGCGCTCCAGCCCCTTCAACTGCCGGTACCAGTAGAGCAGACGCCGGCGCACGTTCCAGGCGTAGGCCACCGGCAAAAACCGCATTAGCGGCACCAGCACGGCAAGCGCCGGGATCAACAAAATGAGCTTGGAGGCGTGCGCGCTGGTATAGGCGGTGATGTTGTAGGGCAGGCCAATGCGCTTGTTGAAGGGTGCAATCAATCGCAGCACGAACGGCAGCTCGTTTGTCTTGTAGATCTGGCGCGCCTCCTTGGGCACTTCAAATTCGGGATCGCTAGCGGAGGGGAATTCGCCGGGCTTGTAGAAAAGCACAGGATCGCCGTTTTTATCGAAGCCTGGCTTCGGATTATTCATAACGGCTTGGGTGAGGAGGCTTGCCAGAGAGGAGTCCAGCTCCGGCTTGATCACCAGGGCGACCGAGGTCCCAAGCAAGGTGATGTCTGCTGAGGGGATCAGCGGCTGGAATTCGACCGAACCCGTTCGCATCACGAGCTTGGTCAGCGCCGGAAAGCGGTTGTCGTAGGCATCGGCCTCGGCGGAAAAGTCCATCAGGCGGATGGCGGGCACGTGCAACAGCGACTGGATTTTGTCGTCGTCGGCCGGCAGGATCAGAATGGCTGCATCCGCTTTGCCCTGCAATAGTTCGCTGGCATCGGCCGACAGCTCTTCGTTGATGAGCTTGGGATCGTCTCGGACAAAGCTTATTCCGTTGGCGCGCAGGAGCTGGCTCGCAATGCGCCGCGAACCGCTGTCGCGGGTGCCGACCATGATGCGCTTGCCGGTGAGGTCCCTCAGGCTTTGCAACGGCGTATCGGCGCGCGTGAACACCCAAATCGGCTCGTAGAACAGTCGGCCCAGCGATTGCAGCTTGGCGTACTCGACGTGTCTCCCCTTGGCCTTCTCGGTGGCCAGGCGCCCCTGCATGCTGCCCACCAGTCCACCTTTGACGAAACCCGCATTGATCTCGGATTTGTCGGCGACGAGGGCCTTGAGGGTGGCAAAGCCTTCCATGTCCCTGAATTCCAGGCGCACGCCGTTGCGCTCCAATTCCGGGCGGTAGGCTTCAGCCAATTGCTGGTAGTGCGGATTGCCGGTCGCCAGCACGATGCGCCCGTCGGTATGTGTGCCGGCCTGCAGCGTCACCGCATAGACGGCAAAACCCAGGCCGCCCGCCAATACGGTTCCGATCGAGGCCCTGGCCGTGTTGGATTCCATCGCACCCCCACCTTGCCCGCAGCCACGACGCGCGACGGCCTCGTGGCAAAAGTCCAGCGATTGTAATGGACTGTTAACCATGTTGCCACAGCTCGATGGCGCGCATGTGGCAAGCAAACGTCGACCGCGGCGGCTGGCGGTGCGCCGGCGCGGCTAGGCCCCGAGCTGCGGGGCTTGGGGGTCGGCGTGTTCGGGTCGGCGCCTTACACCATCGTGTTGAGGGCCGCTGCCAAGCCGGGGACCGCCGCGGCGCCTTCCGGCACCAGGAATTTCGCCGCCGCGAAGTCCTGGCCGATGGGCTCGGCGCGGCCGCCCAGGTGGCTGGCGAGAAAAGCTTCGGCGATGGCAAAGAAGGCGATGCGGTTGGCGGGCTCGGCGAAACCGTGACCCTCTTCCGGGTAGAGGACGTAGGTAACGGGCAGGCTTTTGGCGCGCATGGCGGCGATAATCTGGTCCGACTCGGCCTGTTTGACGCGCGGGTCGTTGGCGCCCTGACCGATCAGCAAGGGCTTTCTTATGTTGCCGGCCGCGTAGAGCGGCGAGCGCGCCTTGAGCAAGCGACGGCCTGCCTCGGTGCGCGGATCGCCGACCCGTCGGGCCAGGTTATCGAAAAAGGCTGCCCAATAGGGCGGGATCGTCGCCAGCAGCGTCTCCAGGTTGGAGGGGCCAACGATATCGACCCCACAACAGAACACCTCGGGCGTAAAGGCCAGTCCGGCCAGCGTTGCATAACCCCCGTAGGAGCCGCCCATGATGGCAACGCGGCTCGCATCGGCGATCCCCTCTTTGATGGCCCAGGCCACGGCATCGAGCAAATCGTCGTGCATCTTGCGGCCCCATTCCAGGTCGCCGGCGTTGACGAAGGCTTTGCCAAATCCCGTGGAGGCACGGAAGTTGACCGAAAGTACGGCAAAGCCACGATTGGCAAGCCACTGGTGCAGGGCGTTAAAGCCGTATTCGTCGCGCGCCCACGGACCGCCGTGGACGAGCAGCACCAGCGCCAGCGGCTGGGCGGGGCGCAGGTGCTCGCCCGCGGGCAAGGTGTAGTAGGACGGCAAGTCGAACCCGTCGCGAGAGCGGATCAGCTCGCTGCGCATGGGCGCTAGCGCATAGGCTTTCAGCTCCGGCTGGGTCGTGAACAGCTCGCTGATCTCGCCACCATCGCGATGGTAGAGGTGGTAGGTTGTCGGGCTCTCGGCCGCGCTTGCCGCAACCACCCAATGACGATCATCGAGGGCGCGGTCGGCGATCGACACCTCGCCCGGCAGTGCACCGTGCAGGCGCTTGAGATCAGCGGCCATGCGCTCATCGAGCGCAATCCAGTCCAGCGCCAAGTGCTTGGCGCCCACCGCCTCGATGATGCCGCTAACGGGATGGGAGATTACGTGGCTGATGTCGGCCTTGGGATGCTCGGCAAGGACGCTGGCGACCCCAGTCGCCCA
>Ga0070691_10001471_pt1 | contig 10109 bp, 12 predicted proteins | sample KBSK1101metaG_FD_64673 | JGI IMG/M metagenome (GOLD analysis project Ga0070691, IMG submission 64673) | Corn, switchgrass and miscanthus rhizosphere microbial communities from Kellogg Biological Station, Michigan, USA - KBS K1-10-1 metaG | ecosystem: Host-associated > Plants > Roots >... | reverse complement strand
TATTACGTGGTATGTACTCGCGATCGAGCTATTCCGCCGCCGCTTCAGCGGAGAATGATTGCGGAGAATTTGTGCGCCGATGTCATTGAGCTGGATACGGATCACACTCCGCACCTTTCCAGGACGGATGAACTGGCCAAAGCCCTCCATCGATTCGCGACGCATTCATCCCGGCCGGAATCTAAACCGTGATCTCAACGACCGGTGGCGAATCCCTCGATGGTGCGCGCCCCTGACGTCCGGGCTACCGACAATACGTGTGTTATCGGGCCCGACGCACCGACACCCGGGCTTCTATCAGCCATTAGCTCGGCAATGGCATGCTGCTCGCTATACTTATCGCTCACATAGCGCGACATGCGATCCGCTGAAACGATCACCTCCGGTGATTCCGGCCTGGATGATTGCTCTTGCACATTCAATGCACGGCATTAGCTCCACGTTAGGAGTTATGCCGGAACCCCAAATGCGCCCGAAGCGGTTGACTCTCCGAAAAACCGACCCATCATCAATCTCAGCCGCTGCAATCCATTCATCCACCACGCGCTTCGCCCACAGGGGTACAGGCACAGTGCGAATATGTTTCCCTTTGCCGACGAGGTCTGCCACGATCCAGTGTTCTTCGCGCATCTGAAAATCCTTCTTCTTAAGACCGACGAGTTCGGCTCTCCGAAGGCCGCAGCCGATGAGCAGCGCGAGGATGGCCCCATCGCGCTTCGCACGAATCGTTCCGGTATCGCTGGATGGGCAGAAGGCCCTTCGCCTGCTCTAGAGTCAGCCAGTTCCCGATGCGGACACCTAATCGCTTCGCGCCCTTCACTCGCCGAATGCCCGCCGCGAGTTCAGGACTCAGCAGCCCGGTGTCAGCCGCTTCGTAGGCTAAACGTCGCACGGCAGCCAATCGAACGTTGATTGTAGACGGCACGAGGTTCTTTGCTCCAGAAAGAAGCGATACCTCAGAACGACAGTCCGATTGAATGACAGTCGGGGCTCTGAACAATACCATTCGATGAACTCGTCAATGGCATGCTCATACGAATCCTGCGAGCTTGGTGACGCCAGCGAGTTAAGAACCGATCGTTTCGAGTGCTCTAGGTCGGTAAGCTTGAGCATTCTTGGCTTTACTATTCTTGGCTTCCTTTGAGGCGCGAGCCATGATCGCGGCCTCCTCTGCCACGATCCAGGATCGGCAGGTGCGCGCAGATTGCCCAGAACGCCGTCTATGGCAGACTTCCGAAAGGCTGATCATCCGGACTCTAGATCAGCAACCCACCTCAAAATGATTTTTTGTTGAAAGTAGCGCCATGAGCAGTGCGGCCCTAGGCGTTAGTGTCCACAAGCGGCGCACCAGGGCACGACTCGGGCGAACCGGGCCAATTCGAGCCACGGTATTTGCCCAAGATGCGCCCTATAAAGAGAACGACGGGGAAAACGATCCGCTGAATGGCTGGCGGCGGGACCGCAAGCAACTGTGTGTCCCGATGGCGCCAGAGCACGTGCGCGAGATAGAAGATCGGTGGCCGACCGTTGGAGCTGGCGTTGAGAACGGCAAACACTGCCTGGAGGTAGCGATCCAGGTCTACCGCTGGAACTACGTGACCGCTAAACTCCAACAGATCGTCGCCCGCGTTCCACCAGCGATGAGGAACGCCTGCGGGCAAGACTGCAGTGCCCCCAGTCGGCACAACGATCTTTTCCCCTCCGACTTGGGCGCCGAGAGTTCCCGCTTTCACAGTGCCCTCTTCCCGTTCACGAAAGTGCACGTGCAAAGGCGGGCCGTCCGCTTTGGGAGGCAGCGTGCCATCCAGGAATAGGACGATTCGTCCCTCCGCGTCATGCCTGCGGTACATCCGCAAGATTTCTCCGCTATGGCGGTTCTCCAACCTCAGAAAGTTATCCACGATTCATCCCACTTGTGGCCTAAGCGCTCCGAAAACAAGTTCTTACGAATCTTATCACTGGGCCCGCCAACTCGCAGCCAACCGTTCGCAGAAGCGATCTGGCGTTATTATCCTGGTTACTCGCCATTCGGAAGTTGGCGAGCCAGAAGTCGGCTTCTCGGAAGTTTGGGATTTGTTAGCTTTCTGCTGGCATCTCGACCAAGGCGCCGATACGCTGACCGCCGGCGGCTCTTCTAAAGAATGGCGTTACGCAACATTATCGCTAGCAACCCGCGACCAGTCCTCTTGTTCCATCCGAGGATCTTGACGAGGGGCATGCGGCGCTACTTCGCGGGGTCGATGCGGAGCAGCGCGCCGTCGGCTTCATCGGTGAGCAGGTAGAGCAAGCCGTCGGGGCCCTGGCGGATGTCGCGGATGCGGTTGTGGAGGTCGCGGAGGATACCTTCGCGGTGGAGTTCTTCCCACTGGTCGTTGAAATCGATGCGCTCCAGGTGACCGGAACGCGGGACTTCGCCTTCGCGCATGCCGCCGATGAACAAATTGTTCTTCCAGTTGGGATAGCGGTCGCCGGTATAGAAGTGCAAGCCCGAGACGGCGATGGCGGGGACCCAGTAGATGACGGGCGGCTCCATACCTTCTTTATAAGGATCGAGGGCGACGCGCGGGCCGGAGTAGATGCGTCCGTTGTTGACGACGGGCCAGCCGTAGTTCTTGCCCGCCGCGAGGATGTTCACTTCGTCCCCGCCGTTGGGCCCATCTTCGCAGGACCAAATCTCGCCAGTGACGGGATTGACGTCCATACCGAGGATGTTGCGATGGCCGATGGTGAAGACTTCGGGTTTCGCTCCGGGCCGATTGACGAAGGGGTTGTCAGGCGGTATGGTGCCGTCGTCGCGGAGGCGGAGCACTTTGCCTTGGAGGCTGCCGGGATCCTGGGCGCTCATGGACGCGGGCGTGGGCGGGTCGCCACCGGCGCTGACATTCATATAGACCATGCCGTCGCGGCCGAAGACGATGCGCGAGCCGCCGCCGCCGCCGGAGACGCCCGTCGAATAGAGGTCCTGCCAGTCGCTGATGGCGGTGCCGTTCCAGCGGAAGCGGGCGAGGGTGAGGCCGTAGGCTTTGCCGTCGTCACCGGCGGGCTTGTTGTAGCAGATGTAAATGAGCGAGTTTTGCGCGAAATTCGGATGGAGCGCCATGTCCATGAGGCCGGTGAGTCCGGTGGCCTGGATGGGCGGGAGGCCGGCGACGGGTGTGGGACTGAGGACGCCATTGCGGACGATGCGGAGTTTGCCCCCGCGTTCCGTGATGAGGATGGTGTTGGCGTCGGGGAACACCATGCTAAAGGGCGTCTTGAGGCCTTTGGTGATGGTGAGGGTGAGGTTGCGTTCGACGCCGGTGTCGAATTTGTAGGGGGAGTCGGGAAGCGGGGGCGAGGGCCAGTTGATGCCTTTGGGGGCACCGCCGCCCTTGGCTTTCGCTTTGTCCTTGCCGGGAGCGGCGCCGGGCGCAGCGGCGGGTTGCTGGGCTTGTGCGAGAAGGGTGATGAGCGCAGCGAAGGCGGCGACGAACACGGGCGCGGTACGGAGTTTCATGACAGACGATTGTACTCGGAATGGCGGGCGATTGCTTCGGGGCAGGTTCAGCGTTTGAGTGTCGCTTCCCAATTCGTCACGATGGTGATGGGAATCTTCGCGCCCTGGTCGACGCGTGAAGCGCTCGGTAAACTGATCGTTGCTGACCTCGATCGCGACATCGCGCCGCAGGCGTTCGGCGTGGGCGATACACCTCGCCGATGCCGCCTTACCCGATAGGCCCGAGGATTTCGTACTGGCCAATCTTTGTTGAGGAGGAAATAGCAGGCTGCTCTGGTCTCATCCTAGTTCTTCTTTTACAAGATCACCGCCTCTGTCGCCATCCTTCCATCCGAATTGTTGAACGAGCCATTTAGGCTCCATGCCAGTTGGGCGTTCTCGTTTCAGTGCGTGCTGCCATCTGAGTGTCGACCTCGATCTCCCCAGATGCCAGGGAGTCCGATCTTGGCAGAACCGCAGTCACCCGAACTCGGCCGATGGATCTTGTCAAACTTCTTTGGCCGCCGCGGCTATTACGCCGCCTCGCGTTTGTCCTCGCGATGATTCCGCAGCGGTTCGTAGACCTCTCCGCTCACCCATAGCTTGTGCAGCAACACCGCCAGCTTTCGGGCCACGCCACCAGAGCGCGCTTCTTGGCATTGCGGCCGCCCCGCTGGGCCAGCTTCAGCCCCCACCGCCGATCGCTATCTTTCCCAAACGGGCCCAGGATATAGTGTGCGCCTTGCACCATCAGCGTCCCGAGATAGTGGGTTCCTTCCTTGCTGATGTGGAGCTGCGGTTGACTGTTGCCGGAGTTCCTTCGTCCGGGACGCAATCCTATATAACAGCCCAGGTCCCGACTCCGCCCGAATCGATGCGGATCGTCCACCGTCAGCACGTACGTCAATGCAATCAGCGTTCCGACACCATTGACCTGTTGCAGTTGGGCTACCTCTGGATAGTACTGCTTGGCGATCTTTTCGATCTCACGGTCGTAGTGCTTGGTGCGCCCGGTCAGCGACTGTACTTCCTGAAACAGCGGCTCCAGGGCGGTTCGCAGCTCGGAACTAAATTCCGCGGCCAGTTCCTTCCAGATCTGTTCGGGATGGCACTTCCGCAACCGTTCTCCGTAGGCTTTGGTCAACCTTCGGATCGCATTCACCAGCGCCGTGCGCGCCCCGACCAACACCGCTCGGGCCCGAATCCTCGTCAGGGCACCTGAGCATCTGCGCCGGATCAATCCGCGCTAATCGTGCCAGCGTCTTGGCGTCCAGCCGATCATCCTTGCGCGTGCTTCGACGCTTGCTCGGCGGGGAAGGCGTTCAGTAGATCTGCGGGGGACCGTTCCGATAATGTTGGTTATCGGGCGAGTTCCCACAGCCGGGCCTTAGCCCGGTCCAGGTAAGGTCGCCCCCGTCCAAGCCTGTCCCAACGCGTCTGTGGGCAGCAAAAGCTACTGGGGTGTACCGATTGGAGCTTGGTCCCGCATATGCGTAGAGTCTCGCTCATTCTCCAAGCAGTAATAATCGAGGAGTTCGCTGTCGAGCACCAGAGGCTCGTTCAACTTCACAGTCCAAGGTGCAGTGTAGGCTTTCGGATCATCGATCGTGATCTCGATTTCTAGATTCCCGTAGTTCGGCCGCCGGATTCTTTCTGTCATCTTGCCTTGCTCGGTTAATGGATTCCCGCTGGCATCCAACCAAAGATCATCGCGAAAACCGGTGGTCTCCACTACTAGCGTGTCGCCTTCCCAATGGGCAGTCGAGTTCCCGTTCCAAGTCGGATTCGGATCCTTCGGGAGCGCCCGTCCATCGGTAAAGATCTGGCGGTATTGCATATTGCGCTCGGTAAGGATGATTACGCGGCCCGGTAGCTGGAAGATTCGCTTGTAATAATCATCGGTCCAGATTCTCGGAGCGCCGCGCGGCATGCAATGAACGTTCGGGTCGAGTCCCTGCTGGACCCTACGTTTCTTGACGAGTTCAGCAGCCCAGGGTTGATACGGCAAAGGATCCTTCAGCGTCGCGGCGATATTGATAAACTCCCGGGAAATTTGGGTGTCTCCACACTCGGCCCCGCATGGCTTTCCGATGTTGACCCATCCCCACATTCCCGAAAGATCGGGTTTCCCATCGGCGGCGCGCGGAGCCGGAGCTGCGAGGTTAGGCTTTCCGTCTGGGGTGCGTGGTACTCCAGCACTCGGAAAGCCCAGAAACTGGGCGAAGAGTGCCATCGGACTAGCGGCCAAAACCATGGGGAGCGCGTAACGCAAACTCGATCGCATACGTGCACCTTATCACATGCCAGGATTTGCGTGGCTAACAGGCAGGAAAGGAGGCGATAATGCTGATCGGGAAAGCTCTTTAGGAGCGCCTTGATCTGCCGCGCCTCAGCCAGTAGTGACTCGCGTTCGCCACCACCGAGGCTTTTCATGCGCTTAATCGCGACTTCCCGACCTGCCTGCTTATCGGTTGCCTGCCAAACAATTCCGAAACCGCCATCGCCCAACAACTGGGAGACTATGAAGCGGTCTTTTAATTCGGTTCCAACCCTCACCTCTTTTTGGCATTCGGCTCCTCTAGAGAATATGGATCTGGAGATTACGACTTTTCCAGGAACAAAACCGAGTCTACCTGATCCGGGTAAAGGTGCAGTAAGAGTCATTTCGCGGAACTCCACCGGCATTTACTGTTGATACAAAAGGGCAGCGTGAGGTAATGTCCACATGGAGGACGTTGCCGATAGTGCCCAATAGCGGAAGCTATAGGGGCCTGCGATCCAAGGCCCTGATCCGGCGAACCTGGAAATTGGTGGCGACGCTGAGAAAAACGAAATAGAATAGCTTGATCCACAGCTTTCGAGGAACTGAAGATATGCCATTCACAAAGTTTGCAATTTTGACGGTCGCGACGGCAGCCTTTTCGATGAGTGCCTTCGCGCAGCTGCCCCAATCGAGGGTACTCACCCTTGACGTAGCTCAGACCATCGCAACGGAAGCAATGGCCAAGTGCCGTGCCGATGGGTACAAGGTCACCGTGCTGGTGGTCGACGGACTCAATGCACCCAAGGCGATGCTGCGTGACGACGGCGCATCCGCATCAACGACTGAAGCGGCAAAAATGAAAGCCACATCGACAATGCTCTATAACCGGCCATCTGGCCCAGCTCGACCTCCTGCCCCCGGCACCACGGCTCCGCCCGCGACAATTCCAGGCACTATCAACTCCCAGGGCGCCGTTCCGATCAAGTTTGGCGAGGTAACGATCGGTGCAGTGGCAGTCAGTGGTGCTCCCGGTGGCGACAAGGACGCTGCGTGTGCGATCGCGGCCCTGGCGAAGGTCGCTGACAAACTGAGATAGGCTTCGCGGACGAACGAAATTAGCCAAGAGGCCCGGCACTTCCGGTTGCACAGGACCTGCTGGACCGACGCGATCATGTTCCGCATAGTTCTCACTCTTGTCCTGATAGTTTCCGCGCTCTCCATGGCTTTTACAACCCCGCGGATCGGCTGAGCTCGGATCCGGTCGGCCAGTGTTCGTGGCGGCTCTAATCGTACTTGGACACAATGGCCCCGAAATGTTTGATAACTAGCAATATTGCGCAATTGTGGCAAATCCTTGCAGCCAGTGCTAAGTTGCTGACTCTTCGTTGCTGCCTGCCTCGGGAGCAAAAGGCCGTAGGCTCGAATCCTACTGGGCGCACCGCACCTGTCCTCTGGCTCTGCGCCAACAATGTCCCCACCTGCTGATGATTTTTCCTTCCGCGCAGGAGAATTTCTTGTGAAACAGCAGCGGCCAACACCCGACACTTAATTCGTTGACTTGGCACCAAGCCAGGTGTACGATTTCCACGGAAGTAGTCGCCGCTGGCTTGCTCCTAGTGAAGTGGAGGACGACCATGCTCTGCAAGGAATGGTGGGAACTGGTAGAGCGATACCGCGCTGCGGTCAACGTCTACAATGATGCGGCGAACGCTCTGAGTGATTCGCCGGGGATGACCTTCACCGACAAATGGCAGAGAGCGGAGCGGGCGCGGACCAAGTGCAGCCGGGACAGGGCGGATTTATTAGACCACGAGCACGCCCACGGCTGCCTGGAGAGCCAACAGCCTTCCAGGAACCGACAAACCAATCGCTCTATCGTCGTGGATCAATAGATGCTCCTGCAAAAGTTGGTCTTGATTGCGCTCACTGCGTCCGCCGTATGGGCGGCTGACGCCAGCATCGGGACTTGGAAGCTCAATGTCGCAAAATCAAAATTCAAACCGGGTCCCCCGCCTGTAGCGGAGACACGGGTGTACAAAGCGCAGGCCAAGGGAGTAAAGACGACGGTGACGACCACGTGGGCCGATAGGTTGTCGACCAGCGTTGAGTATCCGGCGAACTACGATGGCAAGGATTACCCCGTCTCGGGATCACGTGATGTGGATGCGGTAGCCCTGTCCCGAATGGATGACTTCACTTCCGCGGCCATCCTCAAGCACGCCGGCAAGGAAATAGGAGTGGCCCGGCGCGTGGTCTCCGCGGACCGTAAAACGATGACTATCAGTTATAAGGGCATCAACACCAGAGGCGACCAAGTCGATAATGTGGCGGTCTACGACCGGCAATAGTCACCCGCCGTTGGCCATAAAGTCCTATCAGTACTGCTTCTTGACCGGCCCGGCTTGACCGTTTAACATTACTGGACTGAGTGCTTTAAAGGACTCGCTACGCCGTGACCTGGGACAAAATCGAAAGTTACTCCTACTGGGTGGTGTTCGCGGCTACTTTCCTGGGAGTCGCGGTCTGGGAATCCTTTCGTCCGAAACGGACGCTTTCCGTCGGCCCGGAGCGGCGCTGGGGCAGGCATGGGCTGGTTCTGATTGTTTGCACCGTGATTTCCGTGGGTCTGTACCGGGTCAGTCCGGTCGTGGTCGCGATGATCTTCGCGGACAACCGCTATGGTTTGCTGAACAAGCCCTGGATCCCGTTTTTAGGGCGATGCGTTCTCGCAATCCTGTTGCTGGATCTGGCGAAATACGCCGTCCACCGGGCCTTCCACTCCGTGGCGTTTCTATGGCGCGTGCATCGGGTTCACCACTCCGACCCGGACTTCGACGTGTCGACCTCCGCGCGGGTGCATCCGATTGAAGTTGTGCTCACTCAGGGTGCGTATTTCGCCGTGATCGCGATTTTTGCCCCACCGATAATCGGAGTTTTGACCGCAGAAATCCTGAGCGCTTTTGAGAGCTTTTTCGGCCACGCCAATGCGTCGCTTCCAGAGTGGGTGGAGAAGCCGCTGCGCCGTTTATTCGTCACTCCGGATATGCATCGCATCCATCATTCCGAGGAGATCGGCGAGCAATGCACGAACTACGGAGACTGCTTTCCGTGGTGGGACCGCCTTTTTCGAACGTATCTGGCCGATCCAGCGGCAGGTCGCGACCGGATGGTGGTTGGACTCAAGGGATACCAGAACGATGCCAGCCTGGGTGTGGCTTTTATGCTGACGCAGCCGTTTCTGGCGGAGAAGAAAGCGCAGGCTTCCTCGATCGCGGCGGCAGAGCGTTAGCGCTTGCGCCGGCCGCGGATCACGAGCAGTGCGCCGGAAACCAGCGTGATGGCAGCAACTCCCGAAGCTGCACTGATTTCAGGGACAGCAGGAGTCCCGGCGAACGCGAAGCTCGATACACCCAACAGCAGCACCAACATTCCAGCGATTTTCATAAGGAACTCCTCCGAGAGCCAAGTATCACCAGCTGCAAAAGTATCCCACGCGAAGAGCAAACTGGCAAGTCAATTTAACGAAAATATGCGTACCGGTACCAACAGTCAGCTGCCATCACGTTAGCGCGTTGCGCCGCCCGGGCCTTGCGCCGGACCGGAGATGTGCTGCAAGTCGTAGTTATCTTCCTGGCAGATGTACTCCAGTAGCTCGGTGCCCGCCATGAGGCGAGCCCGGCCCACGGTGGTGAACGGCTTGGCATACGCCCCCGGGTCGTCGATGGTCACTTCTATCGACATGTTTCCCATATCGGTTCGGGTGTAGCGCTCGATGGTGTGGAGCTTCTCGGTATGCGGGTGCCCCACATAATCGAACCAGAACTTGTCCTTGAATCCGACCGTGTCCACCACCCAGGTCGATCCGTCCCAGCGCCCGATAGAGTTTCCGTACCAGGCCGGATCGGGATCCTCGGGATGCTTGCGGCCGTCCATGAAAATCTGCCGCCAGCTATGAATGTTCCCCTCAAACACGATGAAGTAGATGCCGGGTGTTTGCGCGATCCGCCAGGGATAGGGCGATCCGCGCGGAATGCCCGACGGCAGGCAGTTGGATTCCGGATCGTCCTTCGATTGCCGTGTCTTTACCAGCGCCTCCGCCCAGGGCAGCATGACCACGGAATCACCCGGCTTCAGCGCCCGTGAAATGTCCGCGTCGCTGGCGCCGCCGCCCAGCCAGACTCCCGATAAGTCAGGAGTCCCGTCCGCGAGTTTCGGCGCAGGACCGGTGGGCGGGGGAGGCTGCCGTTGATACAACCCGACACCGCCGCCTTTCGCTTTGCCTTTCCCGTTTCCTTTGGCTGCGTCGCCTTGCGGTTGGGCGAGCAGCGAAATCGCGGCGAGTGACGCGGCCGCTATGGCGATCCCGATGAT
>Ga0070691_10001459_pt1 | contig 10133 bp, 11 predicted proteins | sample KBSK1101metaG_FD_64673 | JGI IMG/M metagenome (GOLD analysis project Ga0070691, IMG submission 64673) | Corn, switchgrass and miscanthus rhizosphere microbial communities from Kellogg Biological Station, Michigan, USA - KBS K1-10-1 metaG | ecosystem: Host-associated > Plants > Roots >... | reverse complement strand
CGCGGTCGGCAAGGCCACTCGCCTGATCCCGCTGCTCACCGATCAACGCAAGGCCTATGCGTGCACGCTCGTCCTGGGACGTTCGACCGATAGCGGTGACGCGATCGGGCAGACCGTCGCCGAAGGGCCGGTCCCGCACGATTGGGAGAAGCGACTGCTCTCGGCCGCGGCCGGATGCACCGGTCGCATCCTGCAGATCCCGCCGATGTTCTCGGCGGTCCATCACGAAGGCAAGCGCCTCTACGAACTCGCGCGCGAGGGGAAGACGGTCGAACGCAAGGCGCGTCAGGTCACCATCTACGCGCTCGACGTGCTCGGCACCGAAGCTCCGCATACCGCGCGCCTGCGCATCGCGTGCGGCGAAGGCACCTACGTGCGCACGCTCTGCGAACAGATCGGCGAAGGCGTCGGCGTCCCCGCCCACATGGGCACGCTGGTACGCGAGGCCTCGGGGCCATTCGTGCTCTACGAAGCCCGGACGCTCGAAGAGATCGCCGAGGATCCGAACGCCGCGCTCATCCCGCCCGAGAACATCATCCCGTTCCCGACCATCGTGCTCGACCTCAAGTCCTCGTCGGATTTCCGCGCGGGCCGGGTCGTGCCGTTGCCGCAGGGCGCCGGCGCGCAGCACGTCTTCGTGCGCGACGAGACGCGCGTGCTGGTCGGCGTCGGCGAGGCGCACGGCGCGCTGCTCGCGCCGCGCAAGGTGTTCGTGTGAAGATCTCCCGCGAGACCTTTCGCGAGCTGGATCGCCCGCTGGTCCTGGCGATCGGGTTCTTCGACGGATTGCATCGCGGACATCAGGCGCTGCTGCGCACGATGCGTTCGCTGCGCAGGCCGGGCTGGCGCACCGGCGTGCTCTCGTTCGAGCGCCATCCGGCCGCGTACTTACGCCCAGGCACCGAACCGCCGCTGATCACGACACCGGACGAACGCCTGCGGCTCTTCGCCGAGCACGGCGTCGAGGAATGTTTCATGGTGCCGTTCGACGCGGACGTCGCGAGCCTGACGCCCGAAGCGTTCATGCACGACGTGCTGATCGCCAAGCTCGGCGTGCGCGGCGTCGTGACCGGCGCGACCTTTCGCTTCGGCCACAAACGCGCCGGCGACGCCCAGACGATGGCGACCTATCTCGCGCAGCACGACGTGGCCTACATACCGCTCGAGAATCTCGCGGACGCGAGCGAACGGATCTCGTCGACCCGGATCCGCGCGCTGATCGCCGCCGGCGAGACCGCGCGCGCCGACGAATTGCTCGGCCATTCGTATCAGATCCGCGGCGTGGTGGAACGCGGCGAGGGACGCGGCGCCGGCCTCGGCTTCCCGACCGCGAACGTCGCGGCGCCCGAGAAGCTCTTGCCGAAGGACGGAGTCTACGCGGCGACCGCGCGCTTGGACGGTCGCGACTACGCGGCCCTGGTCTCGATCGGTACCAATCCGACGTTCGGTGCGAACGCGCGCACGGTCGAGGCCTGGCTACGCGATTTCCGCGGCACCATCTACGGCTGCGAACTGGCGCTCCGCGACTTCCGGTTCGTCCGCGATCAACGCGCGTTCGCCGGCAGTGACGAACTGGTGGCACAGATGCGGGCCGATACGCTCGCCGTGCCGTATCCATCCTTCGGCTCGTAAGTCACCGACATCAGAAAGGCCCCCATGAAACGCGTCGTCGCCGCACTCGCCATCGTCGCACTCGCCGGATGCGGAGGCGCGACCGGTGGGTCGTCCACCGCCGCTGCCGGGTCGCAGGGCGGCCCCGCGCCTATGTTCAGCTTGCCGACGTCGACGGGCGGCACGCTCGCGTCGACCTCGCTCAAGGGCAAGCCGGTCTACCTGAACTTCTTCGCGAGCTGGTGCGGGCCGTGTCAGGAAGAAGCGACCGATATCGGCAAGCTCGCGCGCAAATATGCCAAGCAGGGCCTGGTCGTGGTCGGCGTCGACGAGTTGGAGAATCCGGCCAAAGCCGAGCAGTTCCGCAAGGATCACGACCTGCCGTATCAAGCCGTGGTCGATCCCGGCACCCTGCGCGACGCCTACAACGTCAACGGCCTGCCCGTCCACATCTTCATCGACCGCAACGGCACCATCGCGACCCTGCGCGTCGGCGAGATGAGCAAGGAAGAGATCGACATCGCCCTACGGGACTTGGTCGCAAAGACCTAAAGTCCGCGGCAGAGGGAACCATGCGAGCGGGTGGTACGTTCTTGGGACGTACAAGGAGGCGCTCATGACTCGTATCGCTACTTTTCTGCTCGCCCTGCTCGTCGTCGCCGCTCCCCTCGCGGCCCGGGCCGATCTCTGGATAAACTACAAGGGCCTGTACCTGCTGACCGCTCAGCGCGGCTGTCACCTCGAGTCGCGCAATGCGTCGACCAAGACGAGCACCGTTCGCTGCGGCCCGTACGAGATGACCGGCAAGGCCGACTTCACGACCTACACCGAGGTCTGGGGCCGCACGACCTCCGATCCGAAGTACGGCGGCTGCGCGACCGCGGCGTGGACGATCAACCTGCCGCCCGCGACTCACCAGTTCGATTTCATGCTCCGCGGCGGGGGCGCGAGTTCGCCGATCGTCTGCCGCTACGCGTGGCTCAACAACAACACGATCGACGTGTGGTTCACGGACAAGTGAAGCGCTGACGCAAAAGAGAAAATGCCGCGACGGCCGTCGCGGCATTTCTTTGTCCCGTCGCGGCCGGCTACTTCTTGACGTGCGCGATCGCGATGGTGGTCTTGCCGGCGACCGTGCTCACGGTGACGGTCGAGTAGTTGCCGCTCGCCATGTCGCCCATGGTGAAGACCGAGGTGGCGCCCATCGGCGTCTTCAGATCGGTCTCTTTGGCGGTGGCGCCGAGCTTGTCTTTGTAGAACGCCGCGACTTTGGCGACGGGATCGGCGGTCGTCTCGACGGTTCCCGAGGCGCCGCCTTGGGTGCCGGAAGCGGACTTCGCGGCGCCCGGGTAGTCGGGGATGTCGCCGGTCGCGCCGGCCGCCGCGTCGCTATTAGCGGCTGCGGCAGAAGCGGCCGCCGCCGGCGCCGCCGAGGCCTGATCGGTTGAAGAAGAGGACGAGGTCGAGCCGCCACAGGCCGCGAGTGCGAGCGAGGCGAGCAGGGCAAGGGCAGTAGCCGTTTGGCGCATGCACGATTCTCCTTGAAGCGAGGTTTGTGCGAGCGCCTTAAATCCGCAGGAACGGCTCGCCTGCCCGTTTTCCTGGGCCTGGGCCGAAAGACTACGCCGCTTTGACGATCAGTTTCCCGTCCTCGAAGTCGACGTTGGCCGTGCCGCCGGCGACCAGTTCGCCGCGCAGGATGGCGGTCGAGAGCGGGGTCGAGACCTCGCGCGCGACCGTACGCTGCACATAGCGCGCGCCGCTTCCCGCCTCCATCGAGGCCTGGGCCAAGCGTCGTCGCGCCGCATCGGTAAGGGCCAACGTGACGTCGCGCGCGCCCAGACGTCCGGCCAGCGATTCGACGTGGATGGTGACGATCTGCTCGATCTCTGGCAGTCCCAGATCGGCGAACAGGATCGCGTCGTCGATGCGGTCGAGCAGCTCCGGCCGCAGCGCGAAGGTCAGTTCGGCCTCGTCGCAGTTGGTCGTCATCACGATCAGCGCGTGACGGAAGTCGATCGTGCGGCCCTTCGCGTCGGTGACCCGGCCGTCGTCGAGGATCTGTAACAGGATCGCGGCCACGTCCGGGTGCGCCTTCTCGAGTTCGTCGAAGAGCACGACGCAGTACGGACGGCGGCGGACCGGCTCGGTCAACTGACCGGCTTCGTCGTGACCGGCGTAGCCGGGCGGCGCGCCGATCAAGCGCGAGATCGCGTTGGCTTCGGTGTACTCGGAGAGATCCACGCGCACGAGCGCGGCTTCGCTGCCGAACAGCGTCTCGGCGAGCGCTTTCGCGAGCTCGGTCTTGCCGACGCCGCTCGGGCCGCGGAACAGGAACGTACCGAGCGGTTTGCGCGGATCGTGCAGGCCGGCGCGCGCGCGCCGGACCGCTTCGGAGACCGCCGAGATCGCGCGGTCTTGACCGATCACGCGTTTGCGCAAGGTCGGCTCGAGCGCGAGCAGGGCGTTGGTCTGCGCGTCGTCGAGGGTCGCTTGCGGGATGCCCGTCCACTTCGCGACGACCGCGGCGACGTCTTCGGCGGTGACCGGCGGCAGGGTGACGGCGCCTTTGTTCTTGAGCGCGACCGAGGCCGAGGCTTCGTCCATCAGGTCGATCGCCTTGTCGGGCAAGAACCGGTCGGCGATGTAGCGCGCCGAGAGCGAAGCGGCCGCTTCGATCGCGCCTTCGGTGATGGTGACGTTGTGGTGCGCAGAGTAGCCCGAGCGCAATCCGCGCAGGATGCTGGCCGTCTGCTCGATCGTGGGCTCTTCGACCATCACCGGCTGGAAGCGGCGTTCCAGCGCGGCGTCCGACTCGACGTACTTGCGGTACTCGTCGAACGTGGTCGCGCCGATGCACTGCAGTTCGCCGCGCGCCAGCTCCGGTTTGATCATGCTGCTCAAGTCCAGCGATCCTTCGGCGGCGCCCGCGCCGACCAGCGTGTGCAGTTCGTCGATGAAGAGCACGACGTCGCGCGCGGAACGCTTGACCTCGTCGAGGATCTTCTTCACGCGACCTTCGAACTCGCCGCGATACTTGGTCCCCGCGACCAGCGGCCCGAGCGAGAGCGCGAGCACTTTCTTGCCGCGCAGTCCGGCCGGCACGTTGCCGGCCACGATGCGCTGCGCGAGGCCCTCGACGATCGCCGTCTTCCCGACGCCGGGCTCGCCGACCAGCACCGGGTTGTTCTTGCTCTTGCGCGCCAGGATCGAGATGACGCGCTCGATCTCTTCGTCGCGTCCGACCACCGGGTCGAGCTTCCCGCTACGCGCCAGATCGGTCAGATCGCGCGAGTAGTTCTGCAACGTCGGCGTGCCGCCGCGGAAGTGCCGGGTCAGATCCTCGAACGGCGACGGGCCGCCCGGGCCGCCCTGCTCGTTCTCTTTCATCTTGTCGAGCAGCAATGCGCCGCCCGCGACCAGGCCGGCCGCGACCAGCGCGGCGCCGATGAACGGGAGCGCCTTGGTGGCCGACTGCTTCTGGGCGCACGGGCCGCAGAGCCATTCCTTGCCGGCGAACGAGACGGCGGGGCGGAGGCCGCAAGCGGCGCACGTGGTCTTCATGCCCCGACCTACCTAGGAATAAAGCGCGGAGTTTCGGGGAAGGTGGTTCTCATGATCGGATTGCTATGGCTCCTACTCTTCGGCCTGATCGTCGGCGCGATCGCCAAGTTCATCGTCCCGGGAACCGGTGTCGGAGGGATCATCGGGGATATCATCGTCGGTATCCTCGGCGCGCTCCTCGGCGGCTGGCTCTACTCGCTCTTCGGCGGCCATGCCGGCTTCGCCGAGTTCAACCTCCCGAGCATCGTCTGCGGGGTCATCGGAGCGGTCGTCCTGCTCTGGATCCTCCGGGCCCTCTCGGGTCGCCGAACCGTCTAGGGTCCCAGGGGAGCCAAAACCTGGCTCCCCTGCTTCTTTTGCAGGGAAGGCCTCGGGGCGGCAGGGGGTAGAATTACCCGCATTATGGCGTACATCATCACGGAACCGTGTATCGGCACGAAGGACAAATCGTGCGTCGACGTCTGCCCGGTCGACTGCATCAAGGGCGAGGACGCCGACGAGCAGCTCTTCATCGACCCGGAAGTCTGCATCGACTGCGGCGCGTGCGTCTCGGCCTGTCCGGTCGAAGCGATCTTCGCCGACTCGGACGTGCCCGAGAAGTGGACGAACTTCGTCGACATCAACGCCGAATATTTCAAGAAGACCGCGTAGATGATCTCGCAGGATACGTTCGCCCACGTCTTCGGCTACGCGCCTTGGGTCATCGGCGCGATCATCTTCCTGGTCGCCTACCTGATGGTGCGCGGTCAGACCACCGTGAAGGCGCCGATCGGCCAGACCTTCGCGTGCGCGACCTGCGGCCGCCGCGGCGTTCGCGAACACATGGAACCGCAAGCGCACGACGGCGCGGTCAGCTGGTTCTGCCACCGCTGCGCGGGCGCTCACTAAAGCGTCTCGCTTCGACGCAAAAGAAGAAGGGCCGGCGTTCTCACGCCGGCCCTTTTCTCGTCTCGCGGTCTAGACCCGACTAGAGCGCGTTGGCCATCGCCCAACCCTTGGGGGCGCCGATGCCGGTGACGAGATCGTAGCCGGTAACGGCGGAGTAGGCTCCGTTGCTGCCGGACGTCACGTCGGTGTAGTCGGTGTATCCGGTGTTCTTGAAGAGCGTATACAGATTCGGATCGACGAATCCGTAGTGCGTTCCACGGAGCTGATTCACTTCGGCCATCAGCGCCGTGAACTCCGGTGAGGACCACGAGGTACCATCGTAGGTCGCTTGGCTCCCGTGATCCCAGACCGCGACGCTGACGCCGGGGAGCGAGATATCGGGGTTGTTGCGGCCTCCCGAGTTGACGCCCGAGATGCCCGACTGGTAGCTCGGCACGGCGAAGATGTGCGAGAATCCGCCGCCCGACGAGAAGCCGTTGCCCGAATCGGTTCCGGCCGTGATGGTGAGCAGCGCGCCGGTCGAGGTGTTGCTGGTGAAGTTCACCGCGCCCACCGCTACGAAGTACGGATCCGACGACGGCGAGCTGACGCCCGGCGTGCCGCTACCGCATTCCGCGCTACCCGAATCGCCCGAAGATGCGGCGAAGGTGATGCCCTTCGCGGCGGCCTGCTGCGCGATCGTGTTGGTCGTGTTGGTGAACGCCGTGTCGCCGGTCTCGCAACCGCCGAACGACGAGTTGACGACGCTCGCGATGTTATCGGCGACGGCCTTGTTGTAGCCGTCTTCGATCGACTGCGAGCTGAGGTCCGGGAAGTCGTAGACCCGGATGTTCGCGCCCGGCGCGAGGCCGCTGATGGTCTCGACGTCGAGCGCCGTCTCGCCGTAGTCGCTGCTCGACGAGTTGCCGCCGCCGTCGACGGCGACGTTGGTGATGGTGCCGGTCTGCGTGATGCCGGCGGCGCTGAGGTAAGCGCTCACGTCGGAGGTGAGGATCGGCGTGTCGATCTCGACCGCGACCGTCTGACCCGCGCCGTTGCATCCGTGCTGGACCGGGAAGTCGAACGCCTTAGCGACGCCCGTCGCGAGCCAGCCGCCGGCGGAAGCCTTCAGCGGGCCGTTGTCCGAAGCGGAACCGGTGCAGCCGCTGCCCGGCGTCGGAGTCGGAACCGGCGTCGCCGTCGGGACGGGAGTGGCCGTCGGGACCGGCGTCGACGTCGGCGGCGGCGTCGGCGAATGCGTCGGCGTTGCGGTCGGCGCAGGTGTCGGCGAAGGGGTCGCGGTCGGGACCGGCGTCGGCGTCGGAGTTCCGCTCGAGAGGTTCACGTCATCGACGAACTGTTGCGTGAACGCGCCGGTGTAGCCGTCGCCGTGCACGCCGATGTAGAGGTAGTACGTGCCGCCGGCGTAGCTCGAGACGCTGTACGTCTTGTGCGACCAGCCAGCCACGTTCGTCGAGGTCTTATAGAACTGATGGACGCGCGTGCCGCTCGAGTTGAGCAGGTCGGCTTCCTGATAGGCGTACGTCGTGCCGCCCTCGTTCGAGAGCTGGTAGACCCAGAAGTCGAGCGATCCGCCCGACGGGATGGTGATCGCCTGGCAGAGGCCGGTGTCGCCGTTCGGTTCGGCGCTCCCGTTGCCTTCGCGCTCGTCGTACGACCCGGCGTGCGGGTGCGTCGTCACGATCGAGGCGTTGACGTTGCCGCACTGCAGCCAGCCAGAGGTCGTGCCGGTCTCGAAGCCCGGGTTCGCGATGATGTTGCCGGCGAACGTGGTGATCGCGCTGTGGCGATCCGCGAGCGGACCGGGAACGGCGATCGGCGCGTTGCTCGCGGTGCGCGACTGCGTGTGCGCGACCACGAGGTCGTTGAGGGTCACGTCTTTGACGAGCCCGGTCAGCGCGTCCGGTAGCGTCGCGGGTTCGACGTTCGCGAACTTCGAACCGAAGCGGCCCTGCGAGACGTTGTGGATCTGGGTCTTGAAGGTCTTCTCGATGACCGACGTCGGCGCGGTCGCGTCGATGATGGTGTGGTTATCGAACTGACCGGTGATGGTGAAGCCCTGCGCCTGCAGCGTGGAGACGACCTTCGCCTCTTGCTCCGGCGTGGGCGCGAACTGGGCGTTGAACTCGTCGTTCGTGAGGTACTGGTGGTAGCGGCCCGAGAACGGATCCGCTTGGTCCCTCACCAGTTGATCGAGCTGCGCCTGGTTGTTATAGGCGAGCGTGACGGTGATGCGGGTGGCTTCGGCCGCACCGCGCTCGCCGGCATCGGCGATGGCGAAGATACCGGCCGGACGCGGCGGCGCCGCGATCTGCGTGATCTGCGGCCCGAGGTCGCCGCCGGAGCCCGGAGTGGTGGGGACGAGATTCGAGGACCCGCCGTGTCCTCCACAAGCTGAGACCGCCAACGACACTGCGAGCAGTGACGCGACGGCACGTATGGTCGTGCGCATGGAACTCCCTATGAGAAGGAATGCAACAATACGGCCGATTGTAAAGCAATTGAAAAGCACGCATAAGGCTGCGAACCATATGCGTGCGTTTCGCCCCTAAAGGCATTCTGCGGCGGACCCGCGATTCGTTCGGCCGGCGCGCGAGGCGGCGCTTGCTTAGACCTGGAGAACTTCGGTGATCTCCGGCACGTCCGAGGTGACGACCAGTTCGATCGCTCCCTTGAGCGTCATGCTCGCGGCCGCACATCCGCCGCAGGCGCCGAGCATCTGCACGAACGCGGTCGATCCGGTCACGCGCACCAGCCAGACCTCGCCGCCGTCCATCGCGATGCCCGGCCGCACCTTATCCAAGGCAGCGTTCACTCGCTCTTCGATGGTCAGCTCGGTGGCGGCGCTCATGCCCGGATTATACCCCGTACCCCTTCATCAGGTCGTGCATCTTTGCCGACATCGCGAGGGCGTCGTCCCACTTGCGTTGCCACATGTTCCGGCCGAAGATCAGTCCGACGCAGCCGGCCTCCATCGCGAGCTTGGCCTTGTGCATGGTCGCTTCGTCGCCCATCTTGCTGCCGCCCGAGACGAGCACGAGCGTGCGCCCGGCCGACTTCACGACGCGGCGCAGGCCCTCTTCGTCGGTGAACGGCATGGTGTTGTACGGCTTGGGCGAAGCGGCCGCGCCGGCCGCTTCGTACTTCGGCTCGTTGAGCTTGACGATGTCGCAGCCGACCTCGCACGCCACGCGCGCTGCGTAGTCGATCGCGTAGAGCGAGTCGACGCCGCCTTTGGCCTTCACGTAGGTACCGCGCGGATACGACCAGATGATCATCGGCATGCCGTACTTCTCGCACTCGCGACGGACTTCGTTGCACTGCGCGATATCCACGTCTTGCGCGGCGCTGCCGACGTAGAGCGTGTACCCGACCGCGTCGGCGCCCAGGCGCACCGCGTCTTCGACCGACGAGGTGAGCGACGAGAACGCGTCGTCGTCCGGCGGGATGTTCGTCTTGCCGTTGAGCTTGAGCACCAGCGGCACTTTGCCGGCGTACGACTTGTGGTATTTCTCGGCCAGGCCGATATGGAGCGCGATGCCGGAGAAGTTCCCGGCCACGGCGAGCTTGTAGATCCAATCGGTGTCGAGCGAGTCGGGGTTGTCGAAGAAGTCGACCGGTCCGTGCTCGAGGCCCTGATCGATCGGGAGGATCATCAACGTTCCGTTGGCGGGGCCGTGTTCGTACATCAGACGGTGCAAGCGGACGCGCTTGCCCGTCGAGAGATTGAGATCGTCGAACGACGGGCGGCTCGGAGTTGCGGGCATTCGGGTCCTCCAGACGGGGTGAGTCTTCCCGCCTTCGACCAGGACCGCCTTAATCTTCCAGGCAAGATTGCACCTCGATGAGCGAAACGATCGGATTCATCGGCGTCGGCGCGATGGGCGAGCCGATGGCTCGTGCCCTCCGCAGGGCGGGCTTTCCCGTTACCGCCAGCGCGAACACGAATCGGGCCCCGCTCGAGCGGCTGGCCGCAGACGGGGTGGCCGAAGCGGCCGATCCGGCCGCCGTCGCCGCTGCCTCGAGCGTCGTCATCACCATGGTCCCGGACGCCCCACACGTCGCCGACG
>Ga0070691_10001458_pt1 | contig 10138 bp, 4 predicted proteins | sample KBSK1101metaG_FD_64673 | JGI IMG/M metagenome (GOLD analysis project Ga0070691, IMG submission 64673) | Corn, switchgrass and miscanthus rhizosphere microbial communities from Kellogg Biological Station, Michigan, USA - KBS K1-10-1 metaG | ecosystem: Host-associated > Plants > Roots >... | reverse complement strand
CGATCAGCGTACATGGGCGCTTAAAACGGGGAAACTGGCCTTCTATCATCAGCCATTTCTCTACTTCGCGGGTGCGGAGCACGCTGATGCAGGTCAGCTCTATCGCGTCAATCTCGCGGACACTGAATTGATGCCGCAACTGGTGGCACAGGCCGCGCCAGGCACACGCTTCTGGCTCAATCCCTCTGGCACGACGATTTTTTACGCCAATCAGGAGGCATCGGGAGAGCGGGGGATCTACGCGGTTGGCAGTGATGGGGCCAATGCTCATCTGTGGCGCGCCGGGGCCGGGGTGCCGATTGGTTACGCTGCCGACAGCGCGTTGATGGCGCTTCAACAGGTGGGCGAGAGATTGGAGGTAGTCCAACTGGGTGCGACTCCTACCCAGCCTGAGCATGTTATGCTGGCTGACGCGGCTCCTGGCGCTGTTTCACTCTGCGGCCCTGATGGAGAGACGGCGGTTATCGCGCTCTGTGCTCAAAATATTGCGCTGGAACCGGATGGACATGGTCTGTTGTTGCACGTCTACTATGCCAATGGAGAGCATAGCCTGGTTTACGACGATCTGGCCGCCGGAACCTCGCGCACGCTCCGTCGCCTGCCCACCAATGCCGGAGTGCGGTTGCCTGGTTGGTCGAAGATATCGACGCCCGCAGCGTCTCTGAACAGTCAGGCCGCTTGTTTGTGCGCGTAAATATCATGATGTAAATGAGAAGCGGCTCCTCGCGCGAGGAGCCGCTTCTCTTTGCCATTACGCGGACTGAGATAAACGGACTTTATTCTCAAACCTTTTCCTTCAAGGAAAGGAGTTGCGAACTTAGCAGCGCGGGATGGGTCAGGATTTGTTCAACGACCGCGAGATCATGGCTGGCCTGACAGGTTTCAAAAAGATCACGTGCCTGGCGCAAGGAAGCCCGCGCCTTTTCAAGCAGGGCTGTGTTTGTAGGATGCGTGGCTTTTTGCTTCTGAGATACGTTGAGCGAACGTGCTAAGAGGCTGCTGCCGTAGCTCTGTAATGTTCGCGCATAATAGAGACGCATTTCGTGTTTGGTGAAAATTTTGATCGCTTCCGCGTACGAAAAATCGGCTGCCTCGTAGCACGCGCTGGCTGATTGAATGTCTCCCAGTAGGCGATAGAATAAACCTACCAGTTGGAACATATCGTTCTGTTGGGCGGTAGCGAGTACCTGGGTAGCCAGCGCGCTTGCTAATTCCAACTCCCCCATGTGGTAAAGCACATTGACCTGAGAAAGCTGAACATTGCAAAGTGCTTCCGCGTCGAAACCTTCGATTGCCAGAGCGCGTTCGATGGCTTTTTTGGCTGCACGAAGAAGACGTTGCTGTGTGCCGCTCTGCAAGGTACGATATGCAGGCGTGGTGAGAGAAACTGTATCCAGTTCACGCAACATCAGAGCGCGGGCAACACGCCAATCAGCCAGAGCGGCCAGGGCAAGACCAGCGTTGCCGGGATTCTGGAAGCCGCGTTCGGCGACCAGGGCGCGTCTGAGATGTTCCAGTGCTAGACGCATGTTGCCCAAATCGAGCTCGGTAAGCGCCAGCATGATCAGAATCCAACTGGTCATTCTCCGATCGCCAACCTGTTCAGCTAAGGCGAGGCTGTCCATCATCCAGGCTGTTGCGGCCTGCAATTCGCCGTTTGTCGCCGCGTTACAGCCCAGATTGACCGTTACCAGAATCTGGCTGTTAATGTCGCCCGTGCGTTCAGCAAATTGCAATGCTCGCTGATAATAGGTCTGCGCAAGCGCATATTCGGCTCTCATCGAATGCACCGCTCCCAGATTATTGCAAACATGTCCCATCAATCCTATCAGGTCGTGCTCTTCATCAATTGCCAGAGCGATTTGGAGATGATGAATGGCTTCGGCATACTGGCCCATGCTCGCGGCAACCACGCCCCGCGAATCGTGTGCGCCGCTCAGTTCACCTGGATCACCCAGCAGGGTGCGCTGGCTTCTGGTGATGAGTGGCGGCAGTGAACTATCCAGGGAGACAGATTGATTGGCCGTGCCAGCCTGACGTGAACGGGTACCGGCTTCCAGAATCGTCAGCGATTCTTCCAGGCAGTTCTGCGCCTCCGTAAAATTGCCCTCTGCCCAGTAGGCCGCGCCATCTACGTTGAGCAGGCAGGCCCAGGCGATGCCAGAAGTAATGCCTGCGGCCTGGAGAATCTGCCTGCCCTGCTCAGCGCATTCGTGGGGCTGGCTATAGTCGCCGCTCTCTTTCCAGGAACAGCCAATGGAGCGCAAGATCATTGCCTGGATCTGGGCCTCTTCCTGTTGCCAGGCATCGAAGGCGTCGGGATAGGCAAACATGCTGGCGTCCTTCCGCTGGCTTTTATGCAACTCAAGAACCTGCGCGTACTGCTCGCGGGCTTCTTCTGGATGGCCCTGTGCGGTGTTGCACTCGGCAATACATTCAAGTAGGTTCGCGAGGTGCATCGGGTCCTGTTCGAGAGTTGGATTTGCTGCTTGCAATGCCTGTCGAGCCTCCAGCGCCATGCGGTAGTAATGGAGCGCTTCAGAGCGAGCGGAGAGCGCCATCGCCTGGTTGCCCGCGATCTCCGCGTAGTGAGCAAGCCGTTGCTTATCCTGGCCATATTTGTCCAGGTGGTGCGCGATAGCCGCAGCTCCCTTCGCGGGATTGTTCTTATAGAGATCGATCAGGGCCTCAGCGGTGCGGCGGTGAAGTTGCGCGCGCCGGGCTGCTGAGAGGCGTTCGTAGAGATGGCTGACGATCAAGGGATGCCAGAAATGATAGACAATACGCGGACCAGTGACCTCTTCGGTCAGCAAACCAGAGTGCAGTGCCTCTTCCAGCAGATCGAAGGTTCGATCTTCGTCGTGGCCTGCCGCGCCGATCAAGTGGAGCAGCAGACCAAACTCGAAAGAGCCACCCAGAATTGCCGCTTTGCTCAGCAAGGTCTGACACTCGGTGCTGAGTTCGTTCAAGCGCCTTTCCAGCACTGCCGCGATGGTTTCGGGGAGAGTAGCTGCGCGTTTATGGCTGTTCATGCCCTTTTTATGCTCATCCTTGCCATAAGAGAGATGTTTATCACTGCCGTTCTCTTTGCGCTGTTTCCCCTGTGTTGTTTCACTGAAGCGCGCTAACTCTTCAGCAAAGAGCGGATTGCCGCCAGCCTGGCTCTGAATGCCGCGTACCACTTCGTGGGGGAGATGCGCGACCAGGCGGGCGATCTGAGATGGTGTCAAAGGTTCAAGGGGAAATGCCGCAAGTGTTCCCTCGCGCCGCAGATCATTGAGCAGAGCGCGTAACGTGCCGCTGGGAGCCAGCTCGCGAGCACGGCAGGTGCCGATGAGCATAATACGCTCGTTCTGCTGGTGGCGAGCCATATAGGCGAGAAGCTCCAAACTACTATCGTCCGTCCAGTGCAGGTCGTCCAGGACCAGTAGTAGCGGCGTGGACTGGCTGAGCGTGTTGAGGATGGTGAGAACTGTTTCCCAGAGATGGAAGCGTTCTTGCTCTGGCGAGAGCGCAGGTAGCAGTTCGTTGGGCTGGGATGGCAAGATCTGCGGTGCAACGATCTCAGGGAGAAAGGCGGAGAGCCGCGCCAGCTTCGCCTGTACGCTTGTCGCAGGGCTTGAGGTGTTCGCCGTTTCCTCAGTCGTTACAATCGTCTTCCCCTGGATCATGCTGATGAGTTCGTCCTGTGGCACGTCCTGGAGGAGAGTGCGTAAAATATCGGTCCACAGACGGTAAGGAATGGTGCCTTCTTGCTCGTAAGCACGAGTCCAGGCGACGCGCCAGCCAAGCCCGTGCGCGTCTTGCGCGATTTCTTCAGCCAGGCGTGTTTTACCGATCCCTGTTTCACCCATAATCATCGCGAGATGAGGCAAGTGGGTGCGTTGCTCAACTTTGCCTGTTTGCCGTTGTTCCCTCTGCCTGGCCTGAGGAGGTAACTGATGAATAGAGTGCAAAATCTGACGTATAGCCTCTAATTCTGTGTCGCGTCCACTCAAGGGGCTGCGATTGTGGCGACCAGATGATGAGGCTGGATGGTGGGCAGCGGGCCAGGAGACGAGCGTAGGGGCCGCATATTGATCCGAAATGGCGGGAGGCACCTCGCTTTTATACGCTGTCGCAAAGCCATTCGCGCTGCTCAGCGCCTGATCCTGCCCCTCTTCTGGCAGCTCTGGTAGGGGCGCAGTTGGTACGCGCGGTCCCTGGCGCAGCGTTTTATAAAGTTCGACAGTTTCCGGGAGCGGTTCGTTGTCATAGTCACGCTTGAGAAGAGCCTCCAGGCGTTCATAGATGCGAATGGCCTCACCTCTTCTATCCAGTTGGGTCAGCAGGAGCATGAGGCGGCGCACCGCAGTCTCGTGGGTTGGATCGGCAGCGAGCAGGCGGTCTAGCGGTTCGATGGCGCTGATAAGCCGTCCGCGTTTTGCTCGCAACTCGGCCAGTTTGAGCAAGAGGCCCATCCAACTGCGCCGCAACGATTCGCGGCGCGAGGTTGCCCATTCGGAGTACAGCTCTTCAAGTAAATAATCCCCCTCATAGAGCGTCCACGCGCTTTCCAATAAATCTTCAGTCAATTCAGGGTCGGTGCTGGAGTTGGCTCGATTGACGAGCGTTTCAAAGGACTCGGCATCCACCCAGATTGATGATGAATCGGCAAGTATTAATATATCGCGTTCGAGGCGCAGCAGTTTGGAGGACGCGGGCCGCTCAATTCCTGGTTCGAGGATCTGGCGGAGTTCGTGGACCGCGCCATTGAGACGATTGGCTGCGGTTTCGATATCCAGGTCCGGCCAGAGGGCTTCCATAACCTGCTCTCGGCCCATGCGGCGTCCTGTCTGACTGAGCAGACAGCCGAGCAGCGTGCGAGCGCGTCGACGTTGCCAGGTGCGATTCTCCACGGTGCGCCACGCGGTTCCTTCTTTCCGCTCGACACGGAATTGACCTAATAAATACACGCGAAGAAGGGCCTGCGAGCTTTTCGATTCCGCGAAAACGCCGAGTCGTGCGTGTTTGGCTTCAGCAATTTCTGGCGGAGCGGTCGGCGCGCGCTCAGAGATATTGTGCAACGTGAGAGAAGTTTCGGTGGAAATAAGGGATTGGTCGGGTTGCTTGACGCGGGCTTTGACCTTTTCAGAGGTGGTCTCGGTCATTTGCCTGGTGAGGACGAGATCGGTTGGAGGGTGAATGCCGATGTACTTACTGATTGTGCGTCCGTTCTCGCTCCAGTAAGCATACCAGTACGGGCCATGTCCTGCTCCCTCCTTACATTTACGACATCGTTGTTTGCCACAGCGCGTATATTGCTGACGGTAAGTCACTTTTCCGTTCATAGGCGATCCCCTCTCTCCTGAGAAGGCTGACAAGGACAATGATGAAAAAGGGATACGAATTACTTAAGAATGCGCATGCGCGAATTTCTTATGTAAGCATTAGTATTATACCTGATAAGACAGGGAATCACAATCTTTTCGCCCGATATATCCACCGTTTTCCCCAAAAAGTGCGAAACTGCCCGTTTCTAACCCTGCAATAACTGCATTTATGGATACGTATAGCTAGCCCGTCCGGTTTCAATCCCGCCAGAAGTCATGGTGGGGTTCCATCCGGCTAGCATGTGTCTTAGGTAAGAGTGTGTCATTTGATTGATATCAGGGGGGAATTGGACTATAATAAGAGCCTGGATAATAGCGATAGCCGATCAGCCTAACGATATATTGACTTTATGCCCAAATTAGAAGGCTCCGTCGAGAGCATTGTTTTTCGCAACGAAGATAACCACTATACTGTCGCCCGCTTCCGACCCGACGAGAGCGGGTATATTTTGCGTACCAATGAGCTGACAACGATCGTGGGAGCACTTCCTGGGGTGCAGGCGGGCGAGTTGCTCTCACTGGAGGGCGAATGGGAGACCGATCCGCGCTATGGCCGCCAGTTGCATGTGACGAGCTTTGTGCAACGCTTGCCCGCTTCGCCAGAAGGCATGGTCCGCTATCTCAGCTCCGGCCTGATTAAAGGGATTGGTCCCAAAAAAGCGCAAAAGATCGTTGAACACTTCGGTGAACAAACGCTGGCTATTCTGGAGCAGCAGCCTGAACGGCTGGCCGAAGTGAAAGGCATCAGCGCGAAAGACCGCACCCAGATTATTTCTGCCTGGAACGAGCAGGCGGAGATCAAAGAGCTGCATCTTTTCCTGCAATCGCACGATGTTTCGATCAACCTGGCTACACGCATCTATAAGCAGTATGGTCAGGAAGCGATTCGCGTGGTGCGTGAGAATCCTTATCAATTGGCCGACGAGGTGTATGGGATCGGTTTTCGGACCGCCGATGAGATTGCGATCAAGCTCGGACTGCCGCGCGATAGCGAGCCGCGCCTGGCCACTGGTCTCAAATATACCCTGGCGCAAGCCGCGAACGAGGATGGTCACTGCTTCCTGACCACGGGTGAACTCCTGAACCGTGCCAGTGAGATGCTGCTCGCCTCGCGTGAACTCTTACCCTCCGCGCTGGAACAGTTGCGCGCTGAACGCGAGATATTTGTTGAGTCTCCTCCCACGTTTGAGCGGACGTTATTCACGCAAAATGCAGAGCATGAGGCTGCTGAAGAAGAGCGCGGGCCTGAAGAGGAGTTCGAGCGGCAGCGCGTCTATTATGGGCCGTTCTGGCACGCGGAACAGGGGTCCGCGCGTCTCTTGAGGGCGCTTGTGCGCGCGCCTGGTCAGTTGCCGCCCGTCTCACAGGAGACGTGGGAGGCGGTCTTTGTGTTTCTGGCGGAACGGCGCAATATCGTGCTGACCGCGAAACAGCGCGAGGCAGTGCAGACGGCATATACACGCAAAGTGAGCATCCTGACCGGTGGACCGGGAACCGGCAAATCGACCTCGTTGCGCGCATTGCTTCTGTTGTTACACAGACGCAAGGTGCGCGTGGCGCTGGCTGCTCCCACCGGACGCGCGGCCAAACGGCTCACGGAGGCGACGGGCGCGACGAGTATGCCCGCGAAAACCCTCCATCGTTTGCTGGAATTTGTGCCGCGTGATAACTCCTACCTGCGCAACGAGACCAATCCGCTGCCCTATGACTTTGTGATCGTCGATGAAGTCTCGATGATCGATATCTTGCTCTTCTATCATCTGCTCAAGGCGCTACCGCCCACGGCCCACTTGCTTTTAGTAGGCGACGCCGATCAATTGCCTTCGGTCGGACCTGGCAACGTCCTGCGCGATCTTTTGCAGAGCGAGGCGGTGCCATGCGTGCGCCTGCTCGATCTCTTCCGCCAGGCGGCGTCCAGTCAAATTATTGTTAATGCCCACCGCATCAACCTTGGCGAAGTGCCGCCGCTCAAACCGGAGCCAGGTAGCGATTTCTACTTTCTCGCCGAAGAAGACCCTATGCGTGTGCAGCAGCGTGTACTGGACTATGTGCAGCGACGTATTCCCCATCACTACAAGCTCAATCCACTGAGCGAAATTCAGGTACTCGCGCCCATGTATAAAGGCGTAGTCGGCGTCTCTTTGCTCAATGAAGAGTTGCAGGCGCGGCTCAATCCTCACGCGGCTGGCCTGCTGGAATGGAACGGGCATAGTTTTCGTGTGGGCGACAAAGTTATGCAGGTGCGCAACGACTACGACAAGGGCGTTTTTAATGGCGACATCGGCTGGATTCAACAGATTAACCGCGAAGACTCCACAGTTAGGGTCGAATTTCAGGAAGAGGCCGGGCCGTTGCTGGTCGAGTACGAATTTCACGAACTGGATGAACTGGTGCTGGCCTACGCCGTGACGATCCACAAGAGCCAGGGCAGCGAGTACCCGGCTATTGTGGTGCCGCTGGTGCGCGAACACTACATGCTCTTGCAGCGCAACCTGCTTTATACCGCGATTACGCGCGCCAAACGTCTCTGCGTCATCATCGGTCAGCCGCGTGCCCTGGAAGTGGCCGTTAAAAACGATCGCGTGGCCCTGCGCAATACGGGACTGGCCGACCGACTGAGGATGATGAAGGGTTTCGACTGACGCCTGAGAGACTACTGCGTGTTTGTTTGCGCTTACCCTTGCTCCGAAAGCACGGAGCTGTCACCACGCTAAACAATAATCCGAATATAGCGCAATTTGCCAGCTTTTAGAATGGCTCCCGTGAGAGCTGGCACGATGAAATCGATCGCGGTGATGCGCTGTGCTTCGCCCGTCTCTCCCTGCGGATAGAACGATACTCCGCCCTGCTGGATGAGGCGGCGAGCCTCATTTTTGCCCTTCGCCAGACCCGCATCTACCAGCAAAGTGAGGATATCGACGGGCGCGGTGTGCCTGTATTCGGCAATCTCGCCGGGCAATTTGCGTTCGGAGAACTGGCGGATAAATGCCTCTTCCGCTATTCTCGCCGCTTCCTCGTCGTGAAAACCAGCCACGATTTCGCGGGCCAGGCGCAATTTGACATCCCTGGGGTTGAGCGATCCCTCGGCCATCTTACGCGCAAACTCGTTTAGCTCAGCCTGCGAAACATCGGTGAGCGTTTCAAAGTAGCTGGTCATCGTGTGATCGGGCAGCGACATCAGCTTGCCGAACATCTCATTGGCGGGCGCGGTCATGGCGATGTAGTTGTTGAGCGACTTCCCCATTTTCATATAGCCATCTAAGCCTACAATCAGTTGCATAGTCACGATCTGTTGCGATGGTTGGCCGAAAATCGGCTGCAGCTCGCGCCCAACGAGCAGATTGAAGGTCTGGTCGGTTCCGCCAATCTCAACATCGGAACGCAGCATAACCGAATCGTAGCCCTGCAATAACGGGTACATGAACTCTGAGAGTGAGATTTCCATGCCGCTTTTGTAGCGTTTCGCGAAATCGTCGCGTTCGAGCATTTGCGCGACCGTTTTGTAGCTGAGCAGCTTCAAGGAATCGCCGAGCGTAAAGCCATCGAACCATTCGCTCTGCCAGCGCACTTCGGTCAGGTGCGGATCGACGATTTTGAAGAATTGCGCCAGGTAAGCCTCGGCGTTGGTTTTAACCTGTTCAGCACTCAAGGGCTTACGCGCGAATTCGCGACCGCTGGGGTCGCCCAGGCGCGCGGTCCAGTCACCGATAACCACGACGGCCTTATGCCCCAGGCTCTGGAACTGGCGGAGTTTGCGAAAAACGACGGCGTGACCGATGGTCAGGTCGAAATGGCTGGGGTCTACGCCCAGTTTAATGCGCAAGGGCTGCCCGTTGTTGCCCTCTGCTAGCAGACGGCGCAAGTCCGGTTCTTTCTCAACCTGGGCGACCCCGCGTTTCAGCAAACGCTCTAACTGCTCGTCCGTGATCCGTGATGCTTCAGTCATACTCATGCTTTGTCCTCTCCTGATCGTTTTCTGGCCAATAAAAAACAGCAGAGACATTTCTCTCTGCTGCCCTTCGGTGAATGGTTCTTTCCGGTTTACGTTGTGCGCACAGCACGAACCGCTCTACCCCACCGAAGGGCAGATCGGTAATAATAGCTCTGAGTTGTTTGGCAGAATGTGTGCTGTTGCATGGATAGAGTGTACCGTTTGCGCGCTGATCCTGTCAAGGATTTTGATCTGACATTCCATCATAACTCGCCAGGAGGAGAGAGGCCATGCAAGAAAGCGGCGATCTTGGGAGGCAAGCCAATCACGGTCAGCGTCCGGTAGCCAGGCACCAGCTGCTCATCTTCATCGAGGACCTCCATCAGATACGGCATTTCTTGCGCGTAGGGTTTGCAGAGATTGGATCCGTCGGCGATCAGCCACACTTCCTCCGCCTCGCTCTGCTGCAATTGGGCCACCCCCACCTGCTGCAATTGGGCCGTCACATGCTCCGCATCCATCTCTGAACGCTTGGTACATTCCCCCTTCGCCATCCGCAACACCCGTTGGCCCCCATCTTTGCTTCGGCTCAGTTCTGGGGAGGATGAGGCAATCCGTTGCCCAATCACACTCCCACTCGCAATGATCCCCTTGACCGTTTCGAGGAAAACCTGCCACGTTCGGCGGTCCCCAATCAAGGAGGTGAAAGGCTTCAGGTACTCTTGGAACGGGTCCGTCCAATTGCTTTGCCATTCCATGCTGACCCTCCTTTCTGTGCTACCCCGTCTTCTTTCTTGATTCTCGCACCCTCCCAGGATTTATGATGGAATGTCAG
>Ga0070691_10001456_pt1 | contig 10139 bp, 9 predicted proteins | sample KBSK1101metaG_FD_64673 | JGI IMG/M metagenome (GOLD analysis project Ga0070691, IMG submission 64673) | Corn, switchgrass and miscanthus rhizosphere microbial communities from Kellogg Biological Station, Michigan, USA - KBS K1-10-1 metaG | ecosystem: Host-associated > Plants > Roots >... | reverse complement strand
CTCGCCCACAACATGATCCGCCTCGCGGGCTACGAGCCCGGGGCGCAGATCGCGGTCGAGTTCACCCAGCCGCGCCCGGGGGAGAAGCTGCACGAGGAGCTCTTCGGCAGCGGCGAGGAGCTGCAGCCGACCGCGGCGAAGCGGATCCACCGCGCCGTGCGCGCGGCGCCGCTCGACACCGAGTGGGTCGAGTCGACGCTGAACTCGCTCGAGCACCTGGTGATGGCCGGCGACGAGGCCAACCTGGCCGAGCGCGTGGTCGCGCTGATCGCCAGCCCGGGCGGGGACACGGCGGCAGTCCCCCTCGACGGATAGCCTCTCGCAGCCAACCTTTGGAGCTGCTGAAGGAAATCGGTGCTTTTGCGGGCTTGGTCGCCTTCCTCGGCCTGGCTGTCCTCGCCCTGCTCTCGTTCGCCCAGGGCCGCGACCTGCGCCGCTTGCGCGAGTGGGCGGGATCGGCACCGGAGCGCGACGCCGAGCGCAAGGACTCGACCTCGGCCGCCGCGGGTGAGCGGGCCGAGGAGATGCGCAAGCTCGAGGAAGCGCGCGAAGCCGAGCGCCGCGCCGCCGAGCTGCGCGAGCACCGGCGCGAGCGCCGCGAGGCCGGGCTGCCGGAACTGACCCGGACCGAGCGGCTGCGCGAGCGCTTCGGCGGCGGTGGTGCTGAGGTGAACGGCGGCGGGATCGGCAGCCGCCTGGGCGAACCGCGTTACCTGATCGCGATCTTCGTCGTCCTGATCGTCGTCGTGGGAGGCGCCGCTTACGCTCTCACGAAGGGCGGTGGGGACGAAGCGAACGGCAAGGGGGGCAAGCAGGCCGCCCACGCGGTCAAGCCGAGCGAAATCGAGGTCGCGGTCCTCAACGGCACCGCGGTCGAAGGACTGGCCGGCAGCTACGGCGACATGGTCGAGCGCAAGGGGTTCCAGCTCGGCGCGGTCACCAACAGTCGCTCCAGCTTCGAAGACAGTGTCGTCATGTTCGGGCAGGGCAACGGACGCGAGGCGCACCGCGTGGCGACGGCGCTGCAGATCTCGCGGGTGCGGCCGATGAGCACGGAGATCGCCTCGCTCTCGGCGGGCGCCCCGGTCGCGGTCGTGATCGGCGAGGACAATGCCTCGTCGAGCCCTTAGGGGCCCGCCCCATGACGTCTCGCCGCAAATGACGGCCCCAGTCTGCCGCCGTGCGGCGTCCTCAGTCGGCCAAATAGCGCTGCTATTCGGCCTCCCTGCGTCCTTGCCCGGCGACATCTGGGTCGCGTCATTTCCTGGCGAACGTCATGCGACGAACCCCTAGCGCCGCCGCGGTCGTCTTCGCGCTTCTCGTCCTCGCCACGATCGCCGCCTTTGCCTGGTCGCAGCAGCGCAAGCGCGACCCGCTCGTCCTCGACCGAGTCAGCTTCCGCGCCGTGCCATACGCCAACCGCGACGACGATCCCGTCCGCGCCTTCACTCCCAACGGCGACTGCCGCTTCGACCGCATCCGCATCCGCTTCCGCGTCACTCAGTCCGACGACGCGAATGTCCAGGTGGTCAAGCCGGGCGGCAAGCTCGTCGTAACCCTTGCCCGCGACACCTACCTGAAGCGCTATCGCTTCTTCACGTTCTACTGGGACGGCCGCAGCCGCAACGACGGCCCCGCCCCGCCCGGCCGTTACAAGCTGCGCGTAAAACTCCTCGACCAAGACCGCACGCTGGTCCCCGGCGGCGTGATGCGCCTGCACCGGGCCAAGGTGGGCCTCAATGGGACGTCTTGCTTCACCGAGAAGCCTCCAGGCGGGAAGGCCGACCGTTGATCCTCTCCGCGCTCGGTGTCCTGGTCGCGGCAGGCGCCGCCGCCGCATCGATCGTGCTCCCGGCGGGCCGCGCTCGCACGACCACGATGATGCTGGCGCTCGTCCTCTTCCCGGTCCTGATCCTCGGCGACCAGTGGCACTCGGCCCAGATCGTCGACCTGCGCGACGATCCCGCGCGGGTGGTCTTGCTCGGCGTTGCCGCTGTGGCTGGAGTGGCGATCCTCGCCACCGTCTTCCACCGCTGGCCGCTCGCGTTGCCGCTCGCGATCGTCTTCGCACTGCCGTTTCGAATCCCGCTTCACGCCGGTGGCGACACCGCAAACCTGCTCGTGCCGCTGTATCTCGTCATCGCGGGCGGCGTGATTTCGGCAGCGCCCGACGTTTGGCGTGAGAGCCTGGGGGTCCCCCGAAGGAAACTTGTGAGCACTTCCGGGCAAGGACCCGTCAGGCCGACTCAATGCGGGTTTCCGCAGGGGGACCCCCAGGCTCTCACGCCCGCTCGTGGCATGCTGTCGGAGCCCGCACGTTTGCTTCCGTGGGTCTTAGCTGGGGTGGTGGTTCTTTACGCGCTGCAGACGCTGTACTCGCCCGACTTCTCCAAATCACTTCAGAACGTGTGCTTCTTCTTCGTCCCGTTCTCGCTGGTGTATGCGCTGCTGCGGGATGTGAGCTGGGACAGGAAGCTGTTGAAGCTCGTGCTTTGGGTGGTAGCTGTGGAGGCGGTGGCGTTTGTGGTTGTTGGAAGCGTCGAGTACCTCAGCCGGGAGCTGTTCTGGAATGACCAGGTCATTCGGTCGAACGAATTCCACACGTACTTCCGCGTCAACTCGATCTTCTGGGACCCGAACATCTACGGCAGGTATCTGGCGCTGGCGATCGTCGTCGCGATGTCAGCGTTGCTCTGGGCGAAGGAACGGCGCACGCTGGGGTTACTGACGGGCTTGGTGGCTGTGCTCTGGTTCGGACTCGTCCCCACGTTCTCCCAGTCGAGCTTCGCTGCCCTGCTTGCAGGGCTAGCTGTACTTGCTGCATTGCGCTGGAGCTGGCGCTGGACGCTCGCAGCTGTGGGAGCTGGAGCCATCCTGGCCATGGTGATCGTCCTGTTCGCCGGCGGCATTTCCAAGCTCAGCCCGGACCGCTTCAACGTAGACACCGGCGGCCGAGCCAATCTGGTCTCCGGAGGCACCGACCTATTCGCCCAACGCCCCATCTGGGGCTACGGCTCCGGCAGCTTCCCCCGCGCCTACCGCGAGCACATAGCCACCAAAAAAGCCCCCGTATCGGTGTCGCATACCGAGCCCATCACCGTCGCCGCCGAGCAAGGCCTAATCGGCCTAGCTGCCTATGCAGCTCTCCTAATAGCAGCGTTGTGGACCATGAGCCGAGGCCTGCACTGGGGCGCGGGCAGGGGTGGTCCCCTCAGCGAACTTGTGAGCACTTCCCGAAAAGGACCCGTCAGGCCACCCCAATGCGGGTTCGAGGAGGGGACCACCCCTGCCCGCGCCGCCGTCCTAGCCACGTTCGTAGCCTTACTCCTCCACACGATGGCCTACGCCGGCTTCTACGAGGACCCAATCACCTGGGCCTTACTGGCAGTCGGCGCCTCGCTCGCGGCGTTCCCGGTCCGCACCGAGACTTAGGCTCAACGCGTGTCGGCCTACCTCCGCCGCCTAGCGACGACCGGCGCCGCCTACACCGCGGCGAGCATCCTCTCGAAGCTGATCGCGGTCGCCTTGTTGCCGCTCTACACGCGGTACCTCAGCCCGACCGACTACGGCGCCGCCGAGGTGATGTTCGCCGCTGTCGTAACGGCCAGCATCTTCATCCGCTTCGGCATGATCGAGGCGCTCCTGCGCTTCTACTACAAGGACGACGAGGACCCCGCCAAGGTCGTCGCCACCTCGTTTGCCGTTCTCTTCTGGCTCTCCACCGCCGCGGCGCTGATCGCGCTGCCCTTCGCGAAGCCGATCTCCGAAGCGCTGCTCGACCAGTCCGCACCCGACCTCGCCCGGATCGCGATCGGCGGCCTCTGGGTGGCGACGCTGCACGAGTACCTGCTCACCCTCTTCCGCCTCGAGGAGCGCGCCCGCGCCTTCTTCACCGTGACGATCGCCAACGTCATCGCCGCGATCGCCCTCACCGTGGTGCTGGTCGTCGGCCAGGACGAGGGCGCTCGCGGCCTGCTGCTCGGCAGCTACGTCAGCGGCGCCGTCTTCGTGCTCGGCCTGATCGTCGTCCACCGGCGCCGCCTCTCGCTCTGGATCGACGTCGCGCTGCTGCGCCGCATGGGCCGCTTCGGCTTGCCGACGATGCCGGCCGAGCTCTCGCTCTATGCGCTCAACTTCGTCGACCGGATCGTCATCGTCCGCTCCGTCGGCCTGGCCGAGGCGGGGCTCTACTCGCTCGCGGTCAAGTTCGCCCAGGCCGTCAACGTGCTCGTCCGCGGCTTCCAGCTCGCCTGGCCGCCGCTCGCCTACTCGATCCGCGACGACGGCGAGGCCCGCCGCGTCTACGCGGCGATCGTCACCTGGTTCGTCGCCGGCTGCGCCTTCGTCGTCATCGGCATGTGGCTGTTCTCGCGCTGGATCGCCCGAGCCCTCGCCGCACCGCAGTTCTTCGACTCCTACGAAGCGATCGGCCTGGTCGCCACCGGCGTCACCCTCTACGCCCTCTACATGGTCCTGGTCGTGATCCTCGGCCGCACCGGTCGCACCGAGTTCAACTTCCCGGCGACGATCGCCGCCCTCGTCGCCAACGTCGCCCTCAACATCGCCCTCGTCCCCTCGCTTGGCATAGTCGGCGCCGGCCTTGCCCTCGTCGCCTCCTACGTCGTTGTCGTCGCCCTGATGTACGTCTTCACCCAGCGCCTCTTCCCCGTCCCATACGAATGGTCGCGCCTGGCCCGCATAGTCCTGATCTCCGCCGCCCTCGTCGGCCTCGGCGAACTGCTGCTTCCCACCGACGGCTTCGTCGGGCTTCTCGCCAGGGTCGCTTTCTGGGCGGCATACCCCGCGGCGCTACTGCTCAGCGGCTTCTTCACCGACGAGGAGCGTGGCTGGCTCGCCCATCTCCGCCATCCGGGCGAGTTGCTCGACCGCTACCGCGCCGCGCGGCACCGACCGACCGCGGTTGACGGTCGCCTACCAGAGACCTACGAGGCCGAGCTGGCCGACGAGGACTCCCGCATCTGACTTTGCGCCTGAGGTTTGGATTGCTATGGGACCCCAACCTCAGGCGTAAATCGCGGGCAGCCTTCAGTCGGCGCGTTCCGCCGCCAGATCTCGCAGGCTCTTGCCGCGGCTGGGGCGGAGCGCCTGGCGGGCGTGAGCCCACATGATTCGCGGCGAGCGGTTGGGGACGACGACGGCGGCGAGGGCGCGGAGGGCGTAGGACCAGGCGGTGAGGACGCGGACCACAAAGCCAGCCGCGCGACCGTGGTGCTTGTGCATGTAGAGGTCGCGGTTGCGGTGGAATTCGACGATGCGGGGGAGGCCCGCGGCGAGGTCGGTGGAGAGCTGGTCGTGGTGGACGGCCTCCGCCGTAGGGACGTAGAGCGTGTGCCAACCGGCGTCAGCGAGTCGCTTGCAGAAGTCGCACTCGTCGTAGTAGACGAAGAAGTCGGGATCCAGGTAGCCGACCGCGGCAGCCGCTTCGCGCCGCACCATCAAAGCGCTCGACTGCGCCCAGTCGACCCGCTTGGCGCCCCCGGTTGCATCGCCCATCCCCCGACCCCCGGCTGCGGAAGCCCCGCTGGTCCCGCTCTGCACGGTCAGCCGGCGGTGCAGGAAGAGCGCGCCCGCCAGCGCAGTGCCGACGCCTGGGAAGCGCCAAGCGCAGGGGACCGGGTTGCCGTTCGAGTCGAGCAGCTGCGCTCCGGCTGCTCCGGCGCGGGGTTCCGCATCGAGTGCCGCGATCAGGGCCTCGACCGCGCCCGGCCGCAGCTCGGAGTCCTCGTTGAGCAGCAGGCAGTAGCGGCCCTGCGCCTCTTTCAGCAGCAGCGAGTCGTTTGCGGCCTTGCCTGCGGGGTGCTGCAGGGCGATCAGACGAGCGCCGTCTTTCGAGCCGCCCGCCACGCCACCGCTCTCGATCCACTGCCGTACAGCCTCGGCCGATCCGTCGCTGGACGCGTTGTCGAGGACGAGGATCTCTCGCTCTACCTCGGCCGGGTGGGTGCGCTCGATCGCATCGAGGCAGGCCATCAGGTCCTCGCGGCCATTCGTGTTCACGACGCAGTAAGAGAGCGCGAGCGGCACGCCCGCCACCATAATCGCCCGCTATGCGCGTCCAACTGGTCGACCCATCGGCCTTCACGCCGCCATACGACCGCGCGCTCGCGACGGCGCTCGCTCGCCAGGGCGTCGAGGTCGAGCTGCTTACGAGCCGCTTCCTCTACGGGCCGGTGCCGCCGGCCGAGGGCTACCGGGTCGACGAGCGCTTCTACCGCCGCAGCGCCGCCCGTGGCCTCGAGGCGCCCGGCCGCCGCGCATTCAAGGCGGCAGAGCACGTCGGCGACATGCTGCGCTTCCGCCGCGCGACGAAGGCGGGGCGAGTGGGAGCGGGGGAAGGCGAGGAGGGCCCACCGTCCGACCCGGATGTCGTCCACTACCAGTGGCTGACCTTCCCCGGCCTTGACTCCTACCTCCTGCCGCCGCGACGACCGCGGGTGATGACGGCGCACTACGTGCTCCCGCCTGACCCGAGCCGCCGACAGCTCGCCGGTGGTCGCCGTGCCTTTGGTGCGATGGACGCGGTCATCGCCCACTCCGAGCACGGCGCACGCCGACTGCGCGACGTAGTCGGCCTAGTCCCGGACCGCGTCCGCGTCATCCACCACGGCGCCTTCGACTACCTCACGCGCCTGCCCGAGGAGAAGCCGCTCCCTCCCGAGCTGGAGGGAGCCGAGGGCCCGGTGATCCTCTTCTTCGGCCTGCTTCGCCCCTACAAGGGGATCGACACCCTGCTCGAAGCCTTCCGCCAGGTGAAGGGCGCCGAGCTCTGGATCGCCGGCAACCCCCGCATGGACGTCGCGCCGCTCGAACGGCTCGCCGCCGAGGCCCCCGGCCGCGTCCGCTTCCTTCCCCGCTTCGTCGAGGATGCCGAGATCCCGGCGATCATGCGCAGCGCCGACATAGTCGTCCTCCCCTACCGCGACGTCGAGCACTCCGGCGTCCTCTACGCCGCCCTCGCCTTCGGCAAGCCCCTCGTCCTCAGCGCCGTGGGCGGCTTCCCCGAGATCGCCGAACAGGGCGCCGCCCGCCTTGTTCCGCCGGAAGATCCGGCAGCTCTCGCCGCGGTGCTCACCGAGCTGGTCACCGACGAAGTCACACGGTTCGAGTTAGGTGAAGCCGCGGTTTCCGCCGCGAGAGGCTCGTACTCCTGGGACAAGGCAGCCTCACAAACCTTGGCGCTGTATCGCGAACTGCTCGAGAAGAGGGGGTAGGGGTGTCCCTCGCGGTCGCGGCGTCCTGTTTTTCGCAGCGCCAACTCAGCGAGAGTCGCGGCGCGCCAGGCGAAAAACCCAGCGATCGGGAGGGACACCCCTACCCCCTCTCCCGGGGACGCAGATAATCACGCGATGCTCGTCGCCATCTTCTGGATATGTGTGGGACTGATTGCCTACACGCATCTCGGCTATCCGCTGGTCCTGCGCGCCCTGATCTCCCTGCGCCGGCACCCGACGCTGCATCCCGGCACCTGGGACGAGCCGCCTCGCGTCTCGCTGATCGTCGCCGCCTTCGACGAGGAGGACGTGATCGCGGCCAAGGTCGCCAACGCGCTCGCACTCGACTATCCGCGCGAGCGGCTCGAGGTGATCGTCGCCTCCGACGGCTCGGCCGACGCGACGGTCGAGCACGCCCGTGCCGCCGGTGCCGACCTCGTCCTCGACCTGCCCCGCGGCGGCAAGGTCGCTGCTCAGAACGCCGCCGCCGAACGAGCCTCCGGCGAGATCCTCGCCTTCTCGGACGCCAACAGCGTCTGGGCGCCCGACGCGCTGCGCCACCTGGTCGAGCCCTTCGCCGATCCCGATGTCGCCTACGCCTGCGGCCAGGTCCGCTTCCTCGACCCGCGGGGCGGCAACCTCGAGGGCTCCTACTGGCGCTACGAGATGGCGGTCCGCGAGATGGAGTCCGGCCTCGCCGGCGTCACCGCCGGCAACGGCGCGATCTACGCGGTGCGCGCCGCCGACTACATCCCCCTGCCGCCGGCCGGCAGCCACGACCTCTCGCTGCCCTTCCTGCTCGCCAAGCGCGGCAAGCGCTCGCTCTACGTCCCCTGGGCAGCGGCCGAGGAGAAGATGGTGCCGACGCTGGAGGGCGAGCTGGCCCGCAAACGGCGGATGATGGTCGGCATCTGGGACATCGTCACCGGCGAAGGGATGCTCAGCCCACGCGGCTACTCGCCGCTCTACGCCTTCGAGATCGCCTCGCACCGCCTGCTGCGCTACGCGACCCCGTTCCTGCACGTCCTCGCCTTCGCCGCCAACCTCGCCCTGCTCGGAGAGAGCTGGGTCTACGCCGTCACGCTGGCCGCCCAGCTCGCCGTCCTGCTCGGCGCGTTGCTGGGACGTCGGCTGCCGGCGCCGCCGCTCCGCGTCTGCCGCTACTACGTGATGACGACCGCCTCGATCGCCCTCGGCCTCTGGGACCGCTTGCGCCACGGTGCGCCTGGGACCTGGGAGAAGGCTGAGGGCACCAGATGACGGACGCGGTCACCCGATTCCCACGACAGGTGACGATCTGATGCCGCGCGTCTTCGACATTCTCATCGCGGCCCTCGCTCTCGTGATCCTCTCGCCGATCCTCCTCATCGTCGCGATCGCGATCAGGCTCGGCAGCCCCGGACCGGTGATCTACCGGCAGCGGCGGGTGGGCAAGGACGGGCGCGAGTTCGAGCTGCTCAAGCTGCGCACGATGGCGCTGGGGTCCGACCCGGTCGGCGTCGGCACGGTCGTCGCCCGCGACGACCCGCGCGTCACCGCCGCCGGCCGCTTCCTGCGGCGCACCTCGCTCGACGAGATCCCCAACCTGGTCAACGTCCTGCGCGGCGAGATGGCGATCGTCGGCCCGCGCCCGACGATCCCTGCCCAGGTCGACGACTACACGCCCTTCCAGCACCGCCGCCACGAGGTCCGTCCCGGCCTGACCGGCTGGGCCCAGGTGCAGGGCCGCGCCGGCATCCCCTGGGAGGAGCGGATCGAGCTCGACGTCGAGTACGTCGACCGCCGCAGCCCGGCCCTCGACCTCCGCATCCTCGCCAAGACGACCAGGCTCCTCCTAACCGGCCACGGCCTCGCCCCGGACTGAGATTTCGGTGAAGGATTGTCCCCACCAGAGGGGGCACAATCCTTCATCGAAGCCGTAGGGTCTCCGTGTGGCCGAGCGACCCGCGGTGAGCCTGCGAGCGTTTGAGCCTGGCGATGCCGGGGCTGTGCATCGCTGGTTCAACAACCCGGAGGCGACGCAGACGTTGATGGAGCAGCGCGAGGGGTTCTCGCGCGAGGAAGCGGAGGCCTGGGTGGGCCGGGCGATGGACGACTCGGGGGAGGACCGCAAGTACGCGATCGTCGTCGAGGGCTACGCGGAGCCGGTGGGGTTCACGGCCCTGTACGGGCTGTTCAGGCAGACCGCGCCCGAGCTGGGAGCGCTGATCGGCGACGACGTGCGCGGCAAGGGGGTCGGCCGGCGCGCCGAGGCGCTGACTATCGCCAAGGCCTTCGACGAGTTCGGCGCCCACCGCGTCTACGGCCGCATCCCGGCCCGCAACGAGATCGCCAAGAAGACCGTCACCGGTCTGGGCTGGAAGCACGAGGGAACGATGCGCGGCCACCTGAAGCGACCGGACGGCATGGACGACTGCGAGGTCTGGGGAGTCCTGCCCGACGAGTTCCGCGCCGCCGCCGCGGACCTGCTGCCGTGAGGGCAGAGCTGATCGAGGACGCCGGCGCGGCGGCCGAGAGCGAGGAGTTCTTCCGTTCGCGCCCGTTCCTCGACGCCGAGGGTGTCACCCACACGCTGCGCATCCAGACGGAGGGCACCGAGCTGGTCGCCCCCCTGATAGTCCGCGAGACCCCTGGCGACGCCGGAATCGACGCAATCTCTCCCTACGGCTACCCGGGATTGGTCGTGAAGACCCGCGATCGTGACGGGGGCCCGGCCCCCCCCGCGCTCGACCCTGCACTCATCAACTGGTCGCCCACCGGTCTCCTCTCGATCTTCCTCCGCCACACGCTCCCCGATCCGCCGCCGCTCGCCGGCGCCGCCGAGCGCAACGTCGTCCAGATCGCCGACCCCGCGCTCCCGGCCAAGACCCGCGGCAGCGACCGCAACCGGATCAACAAGAACGTCCG
>Ga0070691_10001455_pt1 | contig 10141 bp, 8 predicted proteins | sample KBSK1101metaG_FD_64673 | JGI IMG/M metagenome (GOLD analysis project Ga0070691, IMG submission 64673) | Corn, switchgrass and miscanthus rhizosphere microbial communities from Kellogg Biological Station, Michigan, USA - KBS K1-10-1 metaG | ecosystem: Host-associated > Plants > Roots >... | reverse complement strand
ACCGGGTCCTCCGCCGTCCAGATCTTCCGGCCCGGAGTATTGATGTGGCGCAGCACGGCGTGGAGCGACGTCGTCTTGCCGGCGCCGGTGGGCCCGACGCACAGGATGAGGCCGTAGGGCTTCTCCGCGATGCTCTTGAGCTCCCGGAGATTCCGATCGCTCAGGCCCATCTGGTCCAGCGGGAAGGCTCCCGACGAGCCCAGCAGGCGCAGCACCATGTCCTCGTTGCCGCCCACGGTGGGGACGGTGGCCACGCGGAGCTCGATATCGCTCTTGCCCGGGATCCGCACGCGGATCTTCCCGTCCTGCGGCTTGCGGCGCTCGGCGATGTCGAGGTGAGCCATGACCTTCAGGCGGGCCACCAGCGGATTCCGGAGCGCGGGCGGGATGCACTGGTAGTCGACGCAGGTGCCGTCGATGCGGAAGCGGATCACCGCTTCCCGCGAGTCCCCGCGGGGCTCCAGGTGGATGTCGGATGCGCGGGCTCTCTGGGCATCGACGATGATCTGGTTGACCAACCGCACCACCATGCTGTCGTTCTCGCTGATCTCCGCGGCGCCGAACTCGACCGCATCCTCCGAGACCGGCTCGGCCGAGACCTCTCCGAGAATGTCGACCACCGTCTCCTGCCGGGAGTCGAGGGACGCCACCCCGTCGAGCACGCGGAGGATGCGCTCGCGAACGGCCACCACGAGAGTGACCTTCGAGGGCTGCAGCACGGCCTCGATCATGTCGATCTTGAAGAGATCGTGCGGATCGTCCACCGCCACCGTCACCATGTCGCCTTCGCGCTTGATGGGGAGCCAGGCGCCTCCCCGCAGGCGCGCTCCGCGCATTCCGGTGAGGAGCTCGGAGGTGAGAGGGCTCCGCTCGTTCAGGGAGACGTAGGGGCACTTGTAGTAGAGCGTGAGCGCCGCGGCGAGGTCGGCCTCGCGCACCCCGTGATGCTCCAGCAAGACCGTCTCGACGCTGATCTGACGCCGGCGGGCCTCCCCGGTGGCCTCGGCGAGATGCTCGCGCGTGATGAGATGCTGGGCCACGAGATAGTCGAACTTTGCCATCCGCCCGTTTCGACTCGGGGCCCGTAGGGGCCGCTCGGGCTCCGTCGGCCCGCTCTCCGGGAGGGCGGTGAGCTCGCTCGCGAGCAGCCGTGCTCCGCCGCGTGGCGCGGGGACGCGGAGGTTGGCGCGGTCATAGTCGGCGACCGTGGCCAGCCGGCAGAGCATGGCGTCTCGGAACTGGATTCGCCGGCCGGTCTGCTCCCACGCCGCGCCCCTGTCCGTGCGCGGTCCATCGAGCCACCCGGTGTGGTTATGCCGGATGAGCGTGAGGCCGGCGGGAACGCCGCCGATCGCCGCCCATGCCGAGCTGTCGGGCTGAGCGGCCGCTGCGGCAAGGAATCGGTCGACCATCGGGCTCCGCAGCACGTCGCTCCGGAGAACCAGGAGGTCCATGCCGTGCTCGATGGCGAGCCGCGCCAGCATCGTATCTTCCGACTCCCCCTCGGAAGCACGAAGATACTCCAGGGCAACACCCCAGCGCTCCCCGGTCCCGAGCAGCCGCTCGACCTGACCAGCGTGCGGGCCGAGCACGACCAGAGCCGAGCGGATCCCGGCCGCGCGAAGGGACTCCATCGTAAGTTCCGCGAGGGGCCGTCCCGCCACGGGCAGGAGCGCGGCGCAGGTTTCCTTCGTGAGGGAGCGAAGGCCCTCGGGATCCGAGTGAGCGAGCAGGACGGTCCGGATTGTGCCGGCCCGCTGCCGTTCACTGCTCCTGTGATTCGAGCGACGTGCCGGCGCGATGGTGCTAGCCGTCCACGGGGTGCTGGCGATTCCCACCGAAGCCTGTCTGGTCATGACGAGGGATGGAGCAATCGGAATGCCAGACGGTGCTCGGGGATCACTGTCGTCGAAGTACCCGGAAACATGCACGCCAACCGGCCACACCGCGCTCTAGAGAACGGGGCGGGCTACAAGCTTTTGTAGATGGAATCCCACTCCGGAGGGGAACGCCCACGCGCGATCGGCAATATCTGCGTGGCACGAGGCGGCAGAGCGCGATGGCTTCTCCCCTCACCCCCGGGTATTCTCCGGGGCGAGGAGGACCACTATGAACGTCGGGTTCATCGGGCTGGGACTCATGGGCGGAAGCATGGCGTTGAATCTCCAGGCCGCGGGGCACACGCTCGCGGTCAACGATCTCCGGCAGGAGACCGCGGCCCGGCACCTTGAAAAGGGCGCCACCTGGAAGGATTCGCCGCGGGCGGTGGCCGAGGCAAGTGACGTGGTCTTCATCTCGCTCCCCGGCCCCCCCGAAGTGACCGCGGTCGCCACCGGTCCCGGCGGCCTGATCGAGGGCATGCGTGGCGGCAGCGCGCTCTTCGACCTCTCCACCAACTCGCCGGCGGTGATCCGCCGATTGCACGCGACCTTCGCGGCGAAGGGTATCCAGGTCCTGGACGCTCCCGTGAGCGGGGGCCCCGCGGGCGCCAAGTCACGCAAGCTGGCGATCTGGGTGGGCGGGGACCGCGCGCTGTTCGACCAGCATCGCCCACTGCTCGAGGCGATGGGGGACCAGCCATACTATGTCGGCCCCATCGGCGCGGGCGCCGTGGCCAAGCTCGTCCACAACTGCGCAAGCTTCACCATTCGCGCCGCCCTGGCCGAGGTGTTCTGCATGGGCGTCAAGGCCGGCGTGGAGCCCGATCTCCTCTGGCAGGCCGTGCGTCAGGGCGCCAGCGGGCGGGCGCGAACCTTCGACCGGCTCATGGACAAATTCCTGCCCGGCACCTACGAGCCGCCTTCCTTCGCGCTCAAGCTGGGTCACAAGGACGTTTCGCTCGCCACCGAGCTGGGCCGCGAGGTGGGGGTGCCCATGCGGCTGGCGAATCTCGCCCTGGCGGAGATGACCGAGGCGCTCAATCGCGGCTGGGGCGATCGCGACTCCAGCAGCTTCATGCAGCTCGAGGAGGAGCGGGCGGGCGTGAAGATCGCGGTGCCGCCGGCGCGGCTGCGCGAGGTGATCGCCCGCGACGGGGCGTGACCGGGACGGAAGCGCCCCCCGTCTAGCCGCGGATCTGGGTGCAGCCGAGGCCATAGGCCTGGCGCGGCTCGGTGCGGCCGGGAAACCGCCGGTAGAGATCCTTGAGCTCCTCGCAGGGGCTCAGGCGCGGCGGCGTCACCGGCTGCGCGGAGAGGGCCCGCAGGTGCGCGGCGACCAGCTGGAACGCCACGCTCTGCTCGGCGCCCCAGGCGCGCACCATGATCTCCACCGACTTGGCGTTGGCCTCCAGCTCCTCCTGGGGCGGCCGCGGCCCGGCCGGCTCCGGATGTCCGAGGATGTGGTGCGCCAGCTCGTGCGCGAGCGCGGCCGAGCCGGAATCGTTGGTGAGGAGCGCCCGCCCCAGCACGATCCGACCCCGCTCATAGCGGCTCGCCCCGCCCGGCTCCATCTCCACCCGCACCGGCGCCACCGCATAGGCATCCACCGCGGCGTCCGTCAGGCGCTGCGCGCCCCGGAGATGGACCTCATCGGCGGGCGTGAGGGTGGCGCACCCGGCCAGGAGCCCGGCGAGCAGCAGCGCGCGCCGCCGTGGTCCATGGGGCATGGCTTATCCTCTTGGAGCGGCTGCACGAACGCAACACCTGACTGTGCCGGCCCGTCCGCCATGCTAGACTCCGCCGTCAACTGCCGGAGGAATGCCGTGACGCGCGTCGGACCTGCTGTGTTCTATTTTCTCCTTGCGCTCACAAGCTGGGCCCACGCCGAGTGCGAGTGGGTGTTGTGGGTCGAATCGCCTGTGGGCTCGGATCAGTGGAGCATCGCCCCCGTTCCCCGGCCCAGGTTCGAGGCCAAAGTCGATTGCGACCGACGCGCCGAGGCGCTCAACGATCTCGAGCGGACCGTGTCCAAGATGGAGCGCTCCGCCGGCGAGGCCCACGATCTCTTCACGTGCCTTCCCTGCACCGTCGATCCGCGACCGTAGGAAGAGTCGGTCGTTTCCCGGGCGTCGCTGTATCTGAACTGACACTCTAGTCGGGGTCCAATCGGCGTGGCAGCGTGGGCGCATGCTCTACTCGCGGCCGCAGCTGTCGCTCTTGCTGCTCGTGGGGGCCGCGCTGCTCGCCGGCCTGGCGGTGCGCGAGTGGCGCGCGGGTTTTCCCGAGGCGGCGGCGCGGCTCGAGACCTTTGACCGGGTGGAGCCCGGGGCCGCGCCGGGGCCCACGCCTCTCACGGCGCCCGCTCGGCCCGCACGCGCGCCGCGTCCGCCGCGGGTGACTCCCCCTCCGGCCGCGGCTGCGCGCACCGCGCCGGAGGGCGCCGCGCCTGAACGGGCGCCGAAGCCAGATCTGGAGCCCGCTGACCCACGCCCGCTCGATCTCAACGAGGCGACGGCGGAGCAGCTCGCGCGCCTGCCTGGTGTGGGCCCAGGGCTCGCGCGGCGCATCGTCGAGGAGCGACAGCGGCGCGGACGCTTCGAGGGGCCGGAGGGACTGCGCTCGGTGCTTGGCCTCGGGCCGCGCAAGCTGGCCGCGCTGCGCGACCTCGTCACCGCCACGCCCTGACGTGGGGCCATGGCCTCCGTGCCGCCGGCCGTGCTGGCGCCCCTCGCCCTGGATCCGCCCGCGCGTCCTCGCATCGCTCCGGCGGGACAGGCCCCGCTGGTACCCCTGGCGCTGGCCTGGGCGGCGGGGATTGCCCTCGGTCCGACGCTGGCGCCGCCCGCAGTCTGGCTAATCGCGGGCGCGGGCACGCTGCTCCTGGGGGCGGCGGGAGCCCTCGCCCTGAGGCGCGCGGGGCCGACGGGCGCCCTGCTCCTGGCCGCGGGCGCGCTGCTGGGCGCGCTGCGGGCGCACGAGCTGCCGCCGAGGCCCGACGATGTCGCCGCCTTCGTATCCGAGGGAGCCCTCACCGTGGAGGCGCGGATCGCGGAGGAGCCGCGCCGGTGGGCGCCGGATCGCCTCCGCCTCTTGCTTGAAGTGGAGGCGGTCGTCACCGAGGGAGAGCGGCGACCGGCCACGGGACGCGCGCTCGTCACCATCTACGGCGAGGCGCCCGCGCTGGGAGAGGACCAGCGCATCGCGGCCGACCTGCGGCTGCATGCGCCGGTGGGATATCGAAACCCGGGCGGCTTCGACTATCCCGCCCAGCTCCGCCGCGAGGGCATCGCGCTGGTGGGCAGCGGGCGCGCGGACCGCGTGCGACCGCTCACCGCCGATGCCCCGCCCTGGCCGGCGCGGCTGAAACGCTGGGCGGTGGAGCGGATCGGCGGCGCGCTGCCCGAGGGCTCGGCCGCGCTCCTGGCCGGCCTGCTCCTCGGCGAGCGCGCGGCGCTGCCCCGCGAGATGGATGACGCGTTCCGGCGCGCCGGCGTGTATCACGTGCTGGCCGTGTCGGGCTTCAACGTGGCCCTGGTCTCGGCGTCGATCTTCGCGACGCTCAGCATGGTCGGTGTCTCGCGCCGCGTGACGGCCGGAGTCGCCGCGGCCGCGCTGGTGGGCTTCGCCCTCGTGGTAGGCGCGCAGGCCTCGGTGCTGCGCGCGACCATCATGGGACTCATCCTGCTCGGCGGGGTCCTGCTCGAGCGCGAGTCCCAGCTCCCCAATGCGCTGGCCCTGGCCGCGCTCGCGCTTCTCGCGTGGCGGCCGGGCGACCTCTGGGATCCGGGGTTCCAGCTCTCCTTCGCGGCGACGGCCGGCATCGTGTACCTCGCGGCGCCGGGGACGGCGGCGCTCCAGCGGTTCGGCTGCCCCCCGCGCGCGGCCGCCGCCATCGCCGTGAGCGCGGGCGCGCAGGCCGCCGTCCTGCCGGTCATGGCCGCGCACTTCAACCAGCTCTCGCTGATCGGTCTGGTCGCGAACCTGGCCGTCGTCCCCCTCGCGGGCGCGGCGACCACCGTCGGGCTCTTCGGGCTCGCGGCCGCCGCCGTCAGCGAGCTCGCCGGCTCCCTCGCGCTGAACCTCGGCTGGGCGCTGGTGATCCTGCTCCGGCTTGCGGTGTGGCTGGCGGCGGCGGTACCCCATGCGCAGGCGCACGTTCCGGCGCCCGGCCCGGTGGCCATGGCCGCATGGGTGCTCGCTGCCGCGCTGGCCATCAGCGTGCATCGGCGGTGGGCGCGCCGCGCCGGCGGCCTGCTCCTCGTGGCCGGGCTGGCGGCGATGACCTGGCCCTTTCTCGCCCCGGGCGATGGCCGCCTCCGCGTCACCTTCCTCGACGTCGGACAGGGGGACGCGATCTTCGTCGAGGTGCCCCGGGGACCCCGGCTCCTCGTGGACGGCGGGCCGGGCGGCGGCGCGCGCTTCGACGTGGGCGAGCGCGTGGTGGCGCCCTATCTCTGGAACCGCGGCGCCATGCGGCTCGACGTGATCGCCGTCACCCATGCGGACGCCGACCACTCGGGCGGGCTGGGGGCCGTGCTCCGCCAGTTCCCCGTCCGCGAGGTGTGGGAGAACGGGCGCTGGGGCCCGGGACACGAGGACGTGGTGGCCGCGCTCGAGCGATCGGGCGCGGCTCGCCGCACGCTCGCCGCCCGGCAGCGCCTTCGACTCGGCGACGCCATCATCACCGTCCTGAATCCGCCCGGCCCTGACCAGCCCGAGCCGGCGACGCCGGGCGAGAACGATCGGTCGCTCGTCGTGCGTCTGGACTGGCGCGGCGTCTCATTCCTCCTCACCGGCGATCTCACCGCGAGCGGCGAGGAGGCGCTCGTCGACGACCGCGCGCCCATCGCGGCCACCGTGCTCAAGGTGGCGCACCATGGCAGCCGCACCTCCACCGCGGAGCCATTCGTGAGCGCGAGCCAGCCGCGGCTCGCCGTCGTATCGGTGGGCGCTCGGAATCCATTCCGTCACCCCGCGCCCGAGGTGGTCGCGCGCCTCGACCGGGCGGGCGCGCGGGTGTATCGGACCGATCGCGACGGCGCCGTCATCGTCGAGACGGACGGCGTGAATCTCTGGGTCACGCGCTGGGCCACGCGGCGCATGGAGCATTTCGCGCTCGCCCCCGAGCCGCCGGCTCGCTGATCGGGGGCGGCAGAAACACCACGGCCCCCGGGCCGTTGCCGACCCGGAGGCCGTGACGCACGCGCGCGAAGCGGGAGGGGTCTAGCTCTCGAACGTGCGCTCGTACTGAGCGCGCAGCCGCTCCAGCTCCTCGGGATCGAGACGGATACCCAGGGAGAGCCCCATCTCCCCCAGGATCGTCTTGATCTCGTTCAGGGACTTCTTCCCGAAGTTCTTCGTCTTCAACAGCTCCGACTCCGTCTTCTGGACGAGGTCGGCGATGGTGCGGATATTGGCGGTCTTGAGGCAGTTGGACGCGCGCACCGACAGCTCCAGCTCGTCCACGTTCCGGAACAGGTGCTCGTTGAGCTCGAAGCGCGCCGCCGGCTCGACGCCCGTCTCCGGACTCTCCGCCTCCTCCTGCGTGGGCACGGGGAAGTCGGTGAGGAGATTGAACTGGTCCTGCAGGATGCGCGAGGCCTCCGCCACCGCGGCGTCAGGGGCCACGCTGCCGTTGGTCCACACTTCCAGGACCAGCCGCTCCGAGCCCCCCGCCACATTCTCCACGTGGAAGTTCACGCGCTTGACGGGCGAGAAGTCCGCGTCGATGAGCATGGCGTTGATGGGCAGGGCTTCCGGCTCGCGCCGCTCCGCCGCCTGATAGCCCCGGCCGCGCTCCACGCACAGCTCCATCTCCAGCGCCCCGTCCTTGTCCAGGGTGGCGAGCACCACCTCCGGATTGAGCACTTCCACGTCGGCGTCGGGCTCGAAGTCGCCGGCGGTGATGATCCGGGGCCCCTGCGCCTTGAGCCGGAGAATCTTGGGCCGGTTCACGTGCAGCGCGAACACGACCTTGCGGAGATTCATGATGATGTCCAGCGTGTCCTCGGTGACGCCCGGCATGAACGAGAATTCGTGGAGCACACCCTCGATCTTGGCCCACGTGGGTGAGGCCCCGTGGATCGAGGAAAGCAGCACCCGCCGGTAGGCATTGCCCACGGTGAGCGCGAAGCCCGGCTCGAACGGCTCGATGGCGATCTTGCCGTGCTTGCGGTCCTGGGCTTGCCATTCGTGACGGGCGGGCATAGCGAGCTGCGACATGTAATCCCTCCTGGGGTGATCGGGGGCCGAAACCCCGAGCCGTGACTATACCATAAAGCCTTCTCGGGCACGGTCTTGCGTGCCACCCGGCGCGGAGCGCCGGAGAAGTTGACCCGTGGCCAAAGTGCCCTCAAAATGGAAGAAAATGATGGAACGACCTTGGTTCGTCAAGACCTGGGCCGATCCCTCTGGGCAGCGGGGGAGCGCCGTACGAGCCGTGCTGGGCGCGCTGGCCTGCGTGCTCGCCGTGTTCCTGGCGCTGCAGTCCTTCTGGACCTTCACCGCCGCGCCCGCCGTGCAGGCGGGACCCCGGCTGGTAGAGATTCCGCCGCATCAGGGGCTCACCGACATCGCGGGCCGGCTCGACGAGGCAGGCGTCATCCGGAGCCCGCTGGGCTTCATGCTCCTCGCCCTCGCTCGCGGCACCGCGCGCGGCCTCAAGGCGGGCGAGTACGAGATTCCGCAGGGATCGAACACCCTGGCCGTGCTCGGCCTCCTCGAGGGCGGCCGCGTCCGGCAGCACGCCGTGCTCTTCCGCGAGGGCAGCTCCCTCACCGAGCTCGCCCGCATCCTCGAGACCGAGCGGCTGGCACGCTCGGAGGACGTGCACCGAGTGGCGCGCGATCCCGTCTTCCTCAAGACGCTCGACATCCAGGCGGAGACGCTCGAGGGCTATCTCTATCCCGACACCTATCAGTTCGTGAAGGGCATGACCACGGAAGAGATCCTGGCGCGCATGGTGGCCCGGATGCGCGATCAGATCTCCCGCGAGGTCCTCGACCGGGCGCGGGCGCGGGAGTTCACCGTGCATCAGGTGCTCACGCTGGCGTCGATCATCGAGAAAGAAGCGGTGGTCCGGACCGAGATGCCCCTCATCTCGGCCGTGTTCTGGAACCGCCTCAAGCGGGACATGCCGCTGCAGGCGGATCCCACCGTGCAATTCGCGGTGGGGAAAGACGGCAAGGCGCTCACGCGCGCGGATCTCCAGGTGGACTCGCCGTATAACACCTATCGGCGGCAGGGCCTGCCCCCGGGCCCCATCGCCGCCCCCAGCCGGGCCGCCATCGAGGCCGCGGTGAACCCGCCCGCGGTGGGCTACCTCTACTTCGTGTCCGTGGACGACCGCCACCATCACTTCTCCACCAGCCTCGCCGAGCACAACGTCGCCGTCGCGCGGTACCGCATGGCGAAAGCGCGCTGACGCGTCCTTGTCAGGGTGGGACTCGGGTGCTATAACCGACCCGATCATGTCGCCGAGCGAGGAATCCAGCATGCTGTCGGTTCCGTCGCGGCCGGTGGCGCTGCCCTTCCGCCCCGCCGCCGGCGAGCGCTTCCCCGCTCTCTACCGATTCGTGCGCGAGCTGTGCCGGCCCGCGCTCTCGCGCTGGTTCGACCTTTCCATCGAGGGCGTGGAGCGGCTGCCGGCCGGCCCCTTCATTCTCGCCGCCAACCATCACAACTATCTCGACGGCGTGGTGCTCGGCGTGGCCGTTCCGCGACCCATCTCGTTCGTCGTCATGCCGCGCGTCTATCGCGCGAGCCCGCTGCACCCCGCGTTTCACCGCCACATCGGGTCCATCCCCGTCAATCTGTCGCGCCCGGAGCCCGGCGCGATCAAGCGGGCGCTGCGCGCGCTGGACGAGGGCCACATCGTGGGGATTTTCCCGGAGGGTCCGTTCAGCCGCGAAGGGCGGCTCATGCCCGGTCAGCCCGGCGCCGCGGCGCTGGCCCTTCGCGCGGGCGTGCCCGTGGTGCCCACCGCCGTGGTAGGCACCTTCGAGGCGCTGCGGGGCCGGCGCTTCTATCTGCCCCGCCGCCACCCGCTGAGCGTCCGGTTCGGCGCCCCCCTCACCCTGCTCGGTCCCCGCCGCCACGGGGCGGGCCGCGCCGAGCGCGTGGAGGCCACGCGCCGGATCATGGTGGAGATCGACCGGCTCCTCGCCCGAGCCCGCGCGTGACCGAGACGGGCGGCACCCGCTGGGGCGGCCGCTTCGCCGAGCGCATGGACCCCGGCGCTCAAGCCTTCACCGCCTCCATCG
>Ga0070691_10001442_pt1 | contig 10173 bp, 15 predicted proteins | sample KBSK1101metaG_FD_64673 | JGI IMG/M metagenome (GOLD analysis project Ga0070691, IMG submission 64673) | Corn, switchgrass and miscanthus rhizosphere microbial communities from Kellogg Biological Station, Michigan, USA - KBS K1-10-1 metaG | ecosystem: Host-associated > Plants > Roots >... | reverse complement strand
AGTCGCGGGCGGTCGCGATGCACTTCTCATCGCACCGACCGGCGGCGGCAAGACGCTCGCCGGCTTCCTCCCGAGCCTTGTCGACTTGGCGCACCGTGGAGCTACACCGAGGCTCGCGGCAAGGCCAACAATCCACACGCTCTACGTCTCGCCGCTCAAGGCGCTCGCCGTCGACATCGCACGCAATCTCTCCACGCCGATCGAGGAAATGGAGCTACCGATCAGTCTCGAGACGCGCACTGGAGATACGCCGCCGTCCCGCCGCGCTCGCCAGCGCATCTCACCGCCGGACATCCTGCTGACCACGCCCGAGCAGATCGCCTTGATGTTGTCGCACCACGACGCTGCCAAGCTGTTCGGCTCGCTCAAGATAGTGATTTTCGACGAACTTCACGCGCTCGCATCGAGCAAGCGCGGCGATCTGCTCGCACCCGATCTCGCGCGGCTTCGCACCTATTCGCCCAATCTCACCGCCATCGGACTCTCAGCAACGGTGGCGCGGCCTTACGAGCTTGCCGCGTTCCTCGTGCCGCATAAGGGCCAGACCACGACGCGGCTCGCCGAGATCGTGACGGCGGGGGAGGGAGCAAAGGCCGACATCTCAATTCTCAAATCAAAGGCCGAGCTTCCCTCGGCAGGACATTCGGCGCGCTACGCGCTTCCTGAGATCTACGAGGCGATCAAGGCCCATCGCATGTCATTGATGTTTGTCAACACACGTTCGCAGGCCGAGATGCTGTTTCACGAGCTGTGGCGTTACAACGATGCAAATCTGGCCATTGCGCTTCATCGCGGCTCGCTCGATGTGGCGCAGCGCCGCAAGGTCGAGGCAGCCATGGTTGCTGGCAGGCTGCGCGCCGTTGTGTGCACCTCGACGCTCGATCTCGGCATCGACTGGGGCGACGTCGATCTCGTCATCAATGTCGGTGCGCCCAAGGGCGCAAGCCGGCTCGCCCAGCGCATCGGCCGCGCCAATCACCGGCTCGAAGCGGTCGTTCCGGGTCTGCGCCATCATCTCCGGCTTGATCGAGCGGCGGCATCCAGATCAGGAGAAGAGCGGACGCCAGATGACGGTGTCATCGGACTTGATTTATGACGTGCTCCGCCAGCACGAGCCCGACCACATTCTTCTTCGCGCGGTGTTCGCTGACGCGGCAACCGGACTCATCGATGTTGGCCGCCTTAACCAATTCTTGCAACGCATTTGCGGACGAATCAGGCATATTGCCTTAAGCCAAGTTTCGCCGCTCGCTGTACCCGCCATGCTCGAGATCGGACGCGAGAGCGTCCCGGGAGAGGCGAGTGAGACCTTGTTGCGTGAGACGGTTGAAGAGCTCATCGCGGAGGCCTTTAGCGGACATGCTCAACGCAAAGCTTGATCTTATGCCTGAAAGCGCTCCCTCGTTGCGTTCGCATATTCTCGTCGCGAACCACGAGATGAGGCCGCTCGCCGCCGGCGCGCTCTATTGGGAAGCCGAGGACACGCTCCTCGTCGCCGATCTTCATTTCGAGAAGGGCGCGGCCTTCGCCGCTCTTGGCATGTTGCTTCCCCCTTACGACACGCGCACCACGCTTGAGCGATTGCACAAGGTGATTAGCGCGGTTGAGCCTTCGCGCATCGTCGCACTTGGCGACAGCTTTCATCGCAGCAATCTGGCTGAGAGCCTTGCCGAAGACGACCTCGCAATGCTGACGCGGCTGCAACAGGGCCGCGAGTGGTACTGGATCTGCGGCAACCACGACCCGCATCTGCCCGCTTGCATTGGCGGAACCATCTGCACGACGCTCACTATTAACGGCATCACACTGCGCCATGAGCCATCGGAGAACGGGTCGGGACGCGAGATCGCCGGACATCTGCACCCGGTGGCGCGCATTGCGCGGCGCGGGTCGGTTATCAGGCGGCGCTGCTTTGCGACCGACGGCAATCGGCTGGTGATGCCGGCGTTTGGCGCTTATGCCGGCGGTCTCAACGTGCTCGATCAGGCGTTCGGCACGCTGTTCCTGCGCAACCGGCTCGAAGCCTGGATGATGGGGCGCGCCGACGTCTATCCCGTGCTTGGCAGTCTGCTCCTGCCGGACTAGCATCTATTCGCGGCGGAACGCGACCCAGCCGATCAGACCTGCGATCACGGCAATCACGACGGCGATGAGCCCGTAGATGAACGGATATCTGGAAGCGAGCAGATAGACCAGACGCTCGAAGCCGACCTTGTTCACCCTCAATGTGCTCTGGTTCTCGCTCACGACTTTGCCGTCGCGAAAGAGATAGACGTCTGCCGTATAGCGGCCGATCGGCACGTTGGCCGGCAAATCGACCGAGGCCCGGAATAGGCTGCGACCGATGAACGTGACGCCGTCATCATCCTCCTGAAACAGTCTTTGCCGTTCTTTCAGGTCGATCACTGCCGAGCGGTAATTCTCCTCTTCGGGGTCGTCCTTCATCCTCGTGCCAAAATCGAGATTGCCGAGACCGACGCCGAGCGACTCCAGCGTCTCCGCGGAGGTAATGGCTCGCAAAGGCCTGGTCGAAAGCACCGCATAAAATCCAGGCACATCGGGGTAGGTCTCGCCGGGACCGTTGACCCAGATTCCCGCAACGCGCTGTTTCCGCCGGGCGACGAGCGCCTGACCGGGCGCCCGAATGACGACCACCACGTCGTACGTTCCAGTCTCGGGCACGGGCCTCGCGCTGAAATCGATGCTACCGAAGATAAGGATCTCGATGCCGGCGAAGTTAGACTTGATCGCGATCTCGCGTGTCGAGATGTCCGACACCACCTCGTCCGACGGCGGGCGCTCAGCCGCATGAGCCATCGCCATAGCGGGAAGGATTGCGGCGAGACTGAGAAGAATCCGCATCAGGCGCCCCTCAGCAACGGGGTGATGGTGTAGAGATCCTCGGGCTTCAGCACGAGATCGAGAAAGAGACGGACGGCAACCCCGAGCACGAGCAGGGCAAGCAGGGCTCTGAGCTGCTCGCCTCTGAGCTTCTGTCCGGCCCGGACGCCGAACTGTCCGCCCATGACGCCGCCGGCGGCGAGCATCAGCGCGAGCACCACGTCGAGCGAGTTGTTGATGCTCGCATGCAGGATGGTGACTACAGCGGTGACGAAGATGATCTGAAACGTCGAGGTGCCGATCACGATATTGGTCGGCATGCGCAGAAGGTAGATCATCGCCGGCACCATGATGAAGCCGCCGCCGACACCGAGGAATGCGGTGAGCAGCCCAACCACCCAGCCGATCACGAGGGGAGGGATCGCGCTGATGTAGAGGCGCGAGCGCGGGAAACGCATCTTCAGCGGCAGGCCGTGGACCCAATTGTGCTGTCCGGGCCTGCGGCCGCTCGGTGGCCTGCCGGCGCGGGCTCGCCTGATGGCGCGAATGCTCTCGGCGAGCATCAGCGTGCCGATGGTGCCGAGCAGCGCCACGTAGGTGAGCGAGATGATGAGGCCTGCCTGTCCCGCCTCGCGCAGCACTTTGAGGAGCAGCACGCCGATAAAGGCTCCCGCCACGCCGCCCGCGATCAACACCGTGCCCATGCGGAAATCGATATTGTTGCGGCGCCATTGGGCGAGCGCGCCAGAGACCGAGGTGGCGACGATCTGGTTGGCGCCGGTCGCTACCGCGATGGGGGCGGAAATGCCCGAGAAGATCAGGAACGGAGTGAGCAGGAAGCCGCCGCCGACCCCGAACATGCCCGAGAGAAAGCCGACCGCCGCGCCAAGCCCCAGCATCACCAGGAGGTTCACCGACATCTCGGCAATGGGCAGATAGACCTGGAGCATGGGTATTAGAAAATCAAAGGCTGGAAATCAGAAACCAGAAATCGGCGGCGCTGGCCACCGGCTTCTGATCTGATTTTTGAAGCCTGATTAGCTGGCCAGGCGCTCGAGCACTGTAACGAGCTGAATGGTCACCTTGCCGGTCTCCATGAGACCGTTGGTCCGCTCGAACCTCAGGATCGCCTCACGCGTGCGCCTGTCCATCTCCCCGTCTGGCGCGCCGACGCTGTAGCCGAGCTTATTGAGCAGCGTTTGCGCGCGAGCGACGAGCGCGGAGTTGCTGTTTTCCGCCAGATCTGCCGGGTCTGCAGAGTTCTCGGATCTTGATTTCCTGGAAATGGATGGCCTTTGACCGGAGTAGACAAGTCGCTGTTGCCATTTGAGATTTGTTTGAGCAGCGGTCACCCTGATGCATAGCGATTCGTCTAAAGGGCTACCTATTACAGGCCCAGGCAGCTGGGTGACTGCGAATGCCAAGGGTGAAGCTTACGAAGACTGCCGTTGATGCGCTTCCCACGCCCTTAAAGACATCGTCTACTGGGACAGCGGCTCGCCAGGATTCGGGGTGAAGGTGACGCCGAAAGGTCGCAAGGTCTTCATCGTACTGTATCGAGGCACTGGATTGCGTCTCCGCAAGTACACCATCGGCCCTTATGGCCGAGTCACACTGTACCAAGCGCGTTCCCTCGCTTTGAAAATATTTGCTGCACGGGCCGAAGGACGTGATCCCGCGGCTGAAAAGCAGACAGCTCGTCGCCGATTGATTGCCGATCGGGTGGAGGATCTCATTGAGGTGTACATTTCAGAGCGCGTCTCTAAGAACCACTCCGCTCGACAAATTTCACGGCTGCTCCGTCGGGAAGTCATCCCTAACTGGGGCAGCCGTAGCGTGCATGAAATTGGTAAGCGCGAAATTGTCGAGCTCGTGCAGCAAGTTGCTTCGCTAGCCGTGAGCCGCGACCGATATCAAAAAGTTATTCACTCACGGCCTCATAGTTTCTGTGAAATTCTTCTGGGTCCAATATGTGTAGATTGTTCCTCCTATCTTTAACAACCCACTGCCCTGGTTTTACCCACACCAAGCCGGAATCAGTATCAAGCTGAAGAATAGCATTCTCTCTGCCTCTAACTATTTTTATCAACCAATCTGGAAAAGGATATTTGAAATCCATAGTTTCCAAGGCTGCTTCATAATGGAATGCCTCAACGGTTTCTAGCTTTCCGCGATAGAGTGTCATTCCCAGCTTCCACGACAACCACCTACCGGATCGCTTTCTAACAAGTAGGGATAATCGCCATAATCAGGACACTCACCCCCCGCTTGGGGACAATCGGGGTAGGCCGGTCGCCGGTGAGCGGGCCGAATTTCTGTTCGAACCTTGGCACTGCGATCTTGTGCCTTGGTTAGATAGTTCCGATGAAATCCCGTTTACCCAGTTCAACACCGCAATGCCGGAGGATGTCGTACGCTGTCGTGCAGTGGAAATAAAAGTTGGGCAGCACGAAATGCAACAGATAGGGCTGACCTTTAAAACTCAACGTGTGTTCTCCAAGGGTTAGGGTGATGTCCCGACTCTCAGAGCCGTCAATGTCGCTAGGTTGGATGGATTGCACAAATGTCGCTGTGTTTGTGATCCGCGCCTTGAGATCGGCACAAGTCTTCTCCGTGTCGTCATGTTTCGGCACTTCCACACCCGCAAGCCGGGCAGCAGCTCCTTTGGCGAGATCGGTTGCAATCTGGATCTGGCGAACGAACGGAAACATGTCAGGGGCAAGACGGTAATTGAGCAGGACTTCCGGATCAATCTTGCGGTTCATGGCATCGGCCTCCGCTTTGTCTAAGATCGCGGAAAGATTGTTCAACATCTGGAGAAAGACTGGCACCGTAGCGTCGTACATAGAGAGGGACATCGACGAGGACCCCTTTTGTCGGAAGAAGAAGGATGACTATCCGCGGCAACGAGCATGCGCGCAACTTCTGATAACCTGAAGCGTGACGGGGGTCATAGGCCTTGGCTACGGCATCCACGCGTCGCGGTACTCCACCCTTTGAGGTAGGGGGATCTCATGGCGGGAGTGCAAGCACGCATACTTTCTCAGCCACAGGGGCCTGTTGTTGTAATGTGCCGATTCGGCAAGCGGCCGGGGTGAGGCTGAGGTCGCGCTCATGAACCATGACGACTCAAAATGCGCTGTCATCACCGTTGGAGCGGGTCGCGGCTTTGTTATAGACGGCGAACGTCATCGGCTCGTTATTACGGCTGCGCACTGTCTGCCCTACTTTCCACCATGCGCATCCACGTCCCACCGCGAGGAACGCACCTACGAGGCACTGCTCGGGCCACTCGGAGGCCGATCTACGGTATGGACGGAATGCCTTTTCGCTGATCCCATCGGCGACATAGCGGTGCTCGGCCCGCCGGATAACCAAGCGATCGGTGACCAAGCTGATGCCTATAAGGCGCTGGTAGACGCGGCGGTAGCGCTGCCGATTGCCGCCGCCCCCAAACGAGGACCGGCATGGTTACTCTCGCTCGACGGCCGATGGTGCAGGTGTGACGTGAGTCACAGCAACGGCCCGCTCTGGATTTGGAACGCCCTCGATGGCATCGAAGGCGGCATGTCTGGTTCACCTATTCTCGCAGACGACTGCTGGGCAATCGGAGTCGTTTGCACAAGCGGGAGAACTCCAGGGGAGAAACACACCGAAGGCGGGCCGAATCCTCAACTCGTCTCTAATTTGCCAGGCTGGCTCGTACGCGAGCTGGTGAGACTGAGAGCAAAACGATGAACCCCAGTGTCAGATCTTCGTGTCGACGTGATGGACGACGAGATCATCGTGGGGCTGCCGGGTCGCACTATTTATCAGGCAAAAGCGGAGTTATATTTTACCTTTGGTGCACTGGCTGTCGAATCCCACTTCATGCCTGCCTTTTCACAGGCAGACTGGCTCTTGGGAGTAGGTGCGGTGAAGCCAACTGCGAGAACGACAGCAAGGATCGTCACAAAACCTTTCATGGCGCGTCGCCTTCGGTTCTGTTGAGGGCCGCGGCTCAGCATTGGCGGAAGGCGGTTTCGAATATCAAGCAATGAGGCACCGGCGCGGAAACGGCGGTTAGAAGGAATTGCTTCAACATCGTCCTCTTTCAAAGAGGCGCCTCTCAGGCCTCGTGCGCTCTCCGGCGTTCGGCTCAATCGGAGATCATCCTCCGAACATCTAGTGGCACGTCGTCTTGTGGGCCCGCCACCAGCGGATTGATTCTCGTGAAGTATTCCTCGCGAGTGGGAAACGGCCCGGACGAGCGCTTGCCGTTGTTCTCCACCCCATACCAGCCAGGCTTGATCGCCCGAATATCCGCTTCGTGTTCATTGATGTAGTGGGGAGCGGTCATATGGGGGTCCTTAGAAGGGCAAGTCTCGGTTTATCTTCAGCGGCACCCGGGAGCCGCGTGCCTTAGGCCGCCAGGGGCGCTCGGTGTGCTGAAATTTTCGGGAAAGGGCCGTGCACGGAGTTAGCACGGTAATCTTTACCGTCAGCGCCTAGGGTCCCGCGCTCATAGAGTCTGTAAGATCACGATGCGCGATTACTTCTCGTCTAACCGAGCCCGCTGTAAGCGATGGGACATGCGCAAAAACGGTCGCGCCAATAAGAAGTCTCTCATATGTTTCTTCAACTCTTAGAGCAATCTCGTCGCGATTGGAGCCAGTCACCAGTTTGGCAATCGCGTTCGAGATCGACGCTTTGATCTGCTTTTTGTTGTTTACTGCATCGATGGTCTGCATAGGGGTCTCCCTTCACCTGCGGATATCCCCTAAGCTAGGGGCCGAGATCGTTGCCGCCCCGTTCTGACGTGTCGCCTGAGCAATCGCATCATCAAGATTGGTGTACCGAAATTCTTGATAGTGAAAATAGTCCACGGGAACTCGGGTAATACCATATTTGGCCATTGCTTCAGCGGCCTCAGAATTGATCGCCGGGTTTATTTCTTTGCGGTCCGCCGCTAACATTTTTCGCTCTCCAATTTTCAATTTAGAGATACGCTCAGAACTGCTTGCCCAGCATCCAGGCCTCAACGTCTCGTTTCGCCTGGTCTTCCGAGATCACTGAGCGCGTTTTGACCATATCGCAGAGCTGGCCCTTGGTTTTAATCGATGAGCAATCGAGGTTGGTCAGAAAGCGCCATTTTTGTTGCGCATCCTTCATGTAGCCCTTCTTGCGCGCGACGATGTCGGCGCTTTCGCCACCTTGGAATCCGAACATGATTGATCTCCTCGAGAGCGGGTAACCCACACTCGATATTCTGAGGCACTTAGATTTTCTTGGGATGCTCTCCAATATAAAATGGGTGTGTTGAAGAAGTAATACAATGGGGCCGCCATTCTTCTTTTTTGGAGGCACTGATATTTTCTATTTTCCTGTTCGGGACATTCACTTCATCGAAAAACCTTGCGCCCCTCTTTGCGTGGATTTGCCCGCGGCTGTGGTCGCTAACCACACGCGCTTCGCCACCAGCCCTCGTCTGTGAAGGATCTCCCGATGCCTTTTTTGCGGGGGGCTCAACGCTCGCATTTCTTATGAGGCCGCTAGTTCGGAGTAGCTTGGCAGCAGAGTTTGGATGGCCGTCCGGCGGGACGGCCATTGCGGCGCTGCAGGTGTCGCCGCGGGCTTGAGCGAGCTCGGGTTCACCGACCGGATGAAGGCAATGATCCTCCAGAGGTCATCGCTAGTCTTGATAATCCCCCCGAAGGGCGGCATTGGCCCAATCACGATTTCATGCTTCACGCGGGCATAGCCAGCTTTTGTCAGTCCGTCCGAGCCGAGCGCTATCAGGCGGAAAAGCGTGTCGTCGTCGCTGCCGTAAACCCATGTGTCATTCGTGAGGGGAGGACACATGCCGCCTCCGCCGCCTCCCCCATGGCAGCCATTGCAGCCGGCGGAGAGGTATCGGTGGTGACCCTCCTCGGCAATGGCAGCAATATCGGCGTTGTAGGGATTTTTCAGCTCTCCCTTCGGGGTGCTGGCGACAAGGTCCAAGGGCGGTGTGGCGGGGCCAAGCATGGGGCCGCCAGCGGGTGCAGCGGTCGCGCCCGGAGTCCCCGGAGCCGCACCACCACCTGCAGCGGGAGCCCCAACGGCAGGCGCCGGTGTTGTGCTCGGTGCACCACTCGCTGGAGCTTCTGCGGCAGGGCCCGGACCTGTGGAAGGTTCACCCGCTCGCGTAGGCATAGATGCGGAAGCGAGCGACACGCCCAAAATAGCTGCCAGCGCAAAGCCTGCAGGAAGCGAGCGACTTCTCATAGAGTTTACTCCTTTGATCCGCCGTCGTCTGGGCGTGCTCAGCTCTTAGGCATCGCGCTGCGGGTGGCCTCGGCCATGAGCCGGCCAAGCTCTTGCGCTTGCCTGGCGTAGGTCTCCATCTGCTTCTGGGCAAAACTGCTCTGCAGTCTCAGGACGTCCTGCAGATCTTTAGCTTTGGTCAACTCGTTAGCTAACGCGAAGCCGGCTTCGGCGTTTTCCTTCGCGAATCGAATCGCCCCGTCCTGAACGGCCTTAAACGCGGAGGTTACCGTGTCTGAGGAGGCGGATGACCATGCGCTCACAGCCTGTGCCATGGCATCCATGAATTGACCGTAAGCTGCTCGCGCTTGTTCGACATTCTTTTGCGCAAGCTCTCGCAGCTGTTGAGGGATCTCGAAGATCTGTTTCTCGGGCATTGTCTCCTCCCAGTTTGAGCTAGTTGAAAAGCCAACCCCGGTGCCCTGAGGGCCACTTCATCGGCGATCAGGTCGATCGCTCCCAGTGGTGGAACGAACGGATCGGATCGAACGGCTGCTGTGCGACGATCGCGCGGCGACGTCACGCGATCAACGCGCCAGATCGACTTTCGTTACCAGGAGCGTGTCGCCTTGATCTCAAGGGCACCATATGCCCTCAGCGGCTGATGGAAAGATTCGCAGCGCGCCAGGCCGGCTTTTGGCACTTCGGCGACATTGAAACGGTGCGGTCTAATGTCCGCCTCCGGACCCTCTCCGGACATCAACACGTGGCGGGGGGAGCCTTGTCGGGGAAGCCGGAATGGTCCAGTTTGGAAACCATACCGGCTTATCCGGGGAATGTCGGACAAGAGTACTTATGCTCTAGTCAAAGCAACAAGTTCAGGATTTCGACAATGTCGATCTGCTCGCGGCAGCTACCGCCGATCTCTCGATAGGAGGCCCGATCGGCGGTCTTTTTGGTGGCGGGGCAGCGCGCGACGCCCGCGATCGCCACAAAGAGCAGGATGGACCAGAGAATCAGTTACCCTTCACCGTGGGCGTGATCGTACTTGGCGCCAAGATGGCCAAAGCCGACGGCAGCGTCACCACGGACGAGGTCAAAGCCTTC
>Ga0070691_10001434_pt1 | contig 10191 bp, 17 predicted proteins | sample KBSK1101metaG_FD_64673 | JGI IMG/M metagenome (GOLD analysis project Ga0070691, IMG submission 64673) | Corn, switchgrass and miscanthus rhizosphere microbial communities from Kellogg Biological Station, Michigan, USA - KBS K1-10-1 metaG | ecosystem: Host-associated > Plants > Roots >... | reverse complement strand
CCTCATTGCCGTGACCCTCGCCCTCTGGCATCTCGCCACCCCGCGCCACGTGGCCCTTCCGCTGCCCGCGCCCCCGTGGAGTGAGCAATTCTGCAATAGCCCAACAATTGAAGATACGTGCCGGGCCACGGTGCGCTAGGATGCGCCTGGTGACGCTCGCCCTGCGCAAACCGTTCAAGCTCCGAGCGCACGATCTGTCAAACGTGGCTCCCACGCCTGCGTCCGCCGCACGCCGCCCTCCGCGCTGCATATCATCCTTCCCCACGTCTGATGACCTGTACCTTTCCCTACGTCCTGTCTCTCAGAAGTAATCACACCAAGTAGTTCACCCCCATGGAGCCCCAGGCCCCACACCCTAATGAATCATCAGGGTGTGGGGTTGGCGAGCTGCCGAGAACCCTCAGATTACCCCCCAGAGGATGAATCATCACGTAGTGATGTCTAGTGCTAGCCGTGTGATGATTCATCACGAAGTGATGCCAGAGTGATGACCTCCGCACGGCGTGCGGTGTCATCAGTGCGCCGGACCTCCCCAGCATTAGTGCTTGCTCAGGGTTTTTCCTCTGCTATACTCTCTTTACCTTCTAGACAAAACGGCAACCAACACCAGGGGGGCTCATGCCCAAACCTCACAAGACCAGAGAAAAGCTCTTTGCAGACATTTTCAACCCGGAGGTGCCGGTGGCTGAGCTCACGGCTAAGATGATCGAGCGGAACGTGGCGTTCACGCTGCTGTTAAAAGGTATTATTGAAGACGGCGTGAATACTGACCACGGGCCAGGCCGCGTGATCAACATACACGGGATTCTCATAGCGCTCGGGTAAATCATAGGTTGCTCAGTCTTTTTCCACCTGTATACTGTATCTACCTTCTAGAGCAGAAGGCAACAACCCCCACGGGGGCCTCAGCCCCCAGGAGTCAGTATGAAGTATCAGATTGCTAAGGCCCGTGCAGAAAAAGCGGGACGCATTGCCACCCCGGACCTCAATGCTATTGAAGGTACGGTAGAAGCTATCTCTATCCAGCTTGACGGGTTACGGGCATATGTTGAACACATTGCTCAGTGCAGTATGCGCGAACTGGACCTGACGGATGCCGGGCAAGATACCTTAACTGACCTGTATAATGAACTCTTGAATATCCGGGTCGGGTGCCCATTGTGTGAAGAGGCCCACGATTGGCAGCGCAGCGGGTGTGCCTGGTTGAAAGATTAACCCTGTTCCGGGGGGCACGCGCCCCCTTAGGAGTCCTCATGCAGATGCCAGTATTTCAAGTCGGTGCGCGGGTGTGGGTGTACAGCGGGCCAGACAGTGAATCAGACGATGACGCCAAGGGGATTCCGTTTGTTGGGCAAGGGACGATCATTGGGACAGTCCAGCCGGGCGCGGGGCCTGATGGTCACAGCGGGGGGTACCTGGTTCGCCTTGACATTGACGGTCACGACATGGAGGATGGACGTGAGTTCATCTGGGCGGGACCTGAAAAGCCCCACCTCTACTATGAGAACGCTTACGGAGGATTCTACGCAGAGAACGTGATGATCCCGGTCTAAATCATTCACGGGGGGCACACGCCCCCTTAGGAGCCCTCATGGAAATGCGGACGCGATACGTCGGATATGGATATTCCTGTATTAGTTGTGAGGAAGAACGGCTTGAGTGGAATGAGGTATTTACGACGCTCCTGTGTACTGTGTGTGGACGTGTCCAACATGAACTGCAGGATATTCTGCGGGCGGAGGGCGTGGAGCCGGGCACTGAGTGACTCAAACAATCATTGTAAATAAATAGTTGCAAACACTACGCTCATAGTGTATACTCTGTCTACCGTTAGATATGGCGTCTACCACGCCACGGCAACCAACAATGAAGGTGACGTATGGCACAGGCAAAAGGCTCAAATGGGACGGCTCAGACCCCCGAACAAGTGGCTCAGGTCCTGGCCCAGGTCCAGAAAAATCTTGTGAAGAAACCTCCCGTGGTGGAGGCAGCGGTGGTCGGTCGCACCAAAACCGGCGCACCGGCCTCAGCTCGGAACGTCAGTACCGTTGCCCGGATGATGTTGATTCAAGGGTTTTCCAATGCTGAGGTGTTTGCAGCGTTGCAGGCGGAGTTCAATCTGCCGTTGTCCCGCAAGGGGTACCCCGCGTGGTACCGTGCTGAACTCACCCGCGAGGGTGTTTTAACGGGCTCCCAGGCTACCACGGCTTCGGGCACACCCCGTGCGTCAAAAGTGACTTCTCCCAAAAAGGACGAATTGATGAGCATCGCACAGAACGTAGACATCCTGGCCGCGACCCTGAGCACGTTGAACGAGGAGCGCAGTGCGTTGCGCACGAACCGCGCCGGACTGCAGGCCGCACAGAAAGCCTGCTGTGAGTCCATGAAGCTCAAGACCAAGGAGGAGCAGGAGACCTCCCCCGTGTACGCGGAGCTTGCCAAGGTGGACGCCCGCATGGCGGACCTGGATGCGCAGGCCAAGGACATCACTACGCAGCACGAGGCTATGGTGAAAGCGCTGGCGGCATACAACGAGGTGATGAATGGTCCGGCCAAGACCAAGGCTCCCAAGGACGCAAAGTTGAAGGTCGTGGCTCCCAAGGCCAAGACGCTCACCTCGCTCAAAGACCTCAAGACCGTGCCCCAGGCGTCCATTGAGGAGACCCCCGCGCCCTTCTTCACCGAGACCCAGGTCCTCCCTTAACACCTTCCACCGGGGGGCACATGCCCCCCATCAAGGATACGCACGTGGAGCGACGCTTTGTAGTGACAATTGAGATTGATGACGAGACGTGGGCTGACGCCGTGCCACGGCACATTGAGAAAGCTCTTGAGAACTACGAGTTCCCTTCTGAGGTATGGTTTGATGTTTGTGAGGAGACCCCCGATGCTGACACAACAGGACTGGCAGAACGCAATTGAAATCCAATTCGCCTGTAACCTGAGCGGCGTCACCTTCAGCTTTGCGGAGATGATGCACCGGCTGTGTGATGAAACCAACGCCTGCAAGCAGGGGACGGCGTGGCGGAATCACCATCCCTTAGTGATTCTGTGGGTAGACAAGTTGGCGGACCTGGCGAACGTCCGTCCGGCGGGCGGCATGGAAGCATATAGTGCGGCGCTGCGTGAAGCGGAGCGCCGGGTGGCTGACTGGGACACGGCGGAGGAAGTCCTGCTTGAAGGCGCTGACGACGCCGCTCCCTGCACCTGGGAAGTGATTCGGGTGCTCAACTGTCGGGACGATCTGAAGAAGTACGATACTGATTATTGGGGCTATCCCCACGTGCGGATGGTGCCCACCAGGGATCGCTACGAGCTCCTGAATCAGATCGTCAAAGGCTAAGACAGTGAGGGCCGCGAGGCCCTCATTCTTTGATCTTTATACTGATGAATCATCAATGCCGTGGTGCGTACCGACGAACTTCTCACAGCGATCCCCGCAATCATAGGTTGTTCAGTCTTTTTCCCGTGGTATACTGTCTGTAGTTGGTTAGCACAACGTACCACACACCAGGGGGCTCAATGCCAAACATCAAGCGGGTAGTGCACGGCCACGATCAAGAGAACCACACGTACTGCGGCCTAGAAATACCGGAAGAAAATGAAGACGCAGAGGGTGAAGAGATTGTGCTGTGTGTGGATGATCCAGACACCGGAATGGACTGCGTAGCGTGCTGGCGCAGTTCAGCACTGTGGGCCATAGAGCAACTCATGGGGAAGGTCGGGCGGGCGGTCAGTGTAGAGCTCCTCATAATGACGGCTAATGCAGTAGATAAGGTTACGCAGCTTTTCCCAGACAAACCTAAAGAGGATGATCCTCGGTTCAATTATCCCAAGTGGTACCGCACGCAGCTCCGGGTGCAGGGCACAGAGACTTCAGAAGAGGGCACACCGTTTGCTCAGGCCATTATGGCGTCAGCGGGAGACACGCTGCCTAGCTTTGCAGAGCTCAATGCGCAGGTCCTCAACCCAGAGGGGCAACAGACATGCTCAAGCATGGCGCGTGGGCTGTTGGTAGCGGGTCTCACTAATGCACAGGTCCTGGTGTACATCAATACCTACTACCCTGCCTAATCTCACACGGGGGGCCACACGGCCCCCTCCGTCCCTAGCCTTATAGCTTGCTCATTGCATTTCATGCTGTATACTGTGTTTTCTACGGTGTAGAGATGGCAACCACAAACAAGGGGTTTCACGCATGGCTCAGTATACCCAAGATCAGAAAGACAACGCATTGCAGGCCGCGCATGATGTCGTGTGTGAGTTGTTAGGGCTTAACCCAGAAGTTGATTCAAGCCCTGCTGCGTATAACGGCCCGTGTGGTATTGAACCATGGGTAGAGAGCCTGTGGTCAGATGAATCAATCACACGCATGGTAGGCGCAGACTCAGACATCACGCCAACTAACCTGTAATAATCACACCGGGGGCCACACGGCCCCCTTCAAAGGAGCATGTATGACTGAAGCATTGCATGAACCATTGTACATCTGGCCTGACGGGACGCACTCCTCCATTGAGTATGGCTACACACCAAGTCTTCCGGCTCCTAGGAGTTCCAACATGACAATTGAACATCTGGCTCTGGTTGATGATATTACGCGGTTAGACGTGGGCAACATCATCTTACTGGTTGATTTTGACGCAAGTGATTATCCTGAGGATGACCACCGGGGCTGGTGTCATGATGTGTGCCGCGTGACGCAAGTCCAACCCGGGACGGCGCACAAGGTGCCGTTTATCCTGGTGCAGACCTTGGAGCGTGAGGCGCGGGGTGGGCCAGCTGATGAGGAGTTGTGCATCGGTCAGTACAGCCCTGGCACACCCCCGTACCTTGACTTCGGGGGTGGCGGGTTATTCAATTGCGGCATTGTGTTCCTCTCCACCGCGTCCCCGGCCTGGTGATTGAGGTGTCCACGGCTTAACATCAACGGGGCCACACGGCCCCACAAAGGACTCACGCATGGCTCCAGAAATTGCACGCACTGACTGCACGATCATGGACAACGGCACGCTGGTGATTGAGGCGTCCACCGCCCGAATTCCTCCGGGCTGCTGGCCCGTGTACGTGCGCATGACGGGTATGAACTATCAACCGCTCGTGCGTCGCGTGAACGATACACCGCTCCTGCGGTTGGTCAAGCCGATTATGGAAGGTGATGAGTACGCCTACTGTGTGTATGTGGGAGCCGTTGAACTGCACATCTTGAATGACTAGGACCAGGGGAGCCGTGAGGCTCCCTTTTCCTTGGCTCGCCGCTGGATGAATCATCACAACCTGACGCCCCCCATGATGATCAGTGCTTTCCCCGCAATCATAGCTTGCTCAGTCTTTTTCCTACACTATACTGTATAGACGTTGGTGGTGTGGTGGCGGTAACAGCGGGGGGCCTCAATGGCAGAGAGCGTAGAACGTCAACGGTATCTTGAGCTCCTGGGCAAGCAGCAAGACGCGGTGTACGGTGATGGCCCCCGGCTCACGCAGGCAGAGAAACAGGAGTTCCAGCGGTTACATGTCATTATGCATCCCGGGTTGATTACCCGGTAAGGAGCTTCCATGGCTACGCAGACCTTTGAGAGTTGGTTGGCAGCGGTTGATCGGATCGTGATCGCCAAGGTAGGGCTGGGCATTGAGGACGGCATAGACTGGCCCAGCCGTGACACATTTGATGATGGTGCGACTCCCAAGGAGGGGGCGCAGGTGTGGGCGGCGTGTCAGGACTATGACGGACTGGAAGACCTGTTCAATTAACATCACACGGGGGTCAGATGGCCCCTACAAAGGATCACCATGTCAGCGTCAACAACCCCCGGCAAGCTCCTTATTGGTGTGCGTCCAGTGTATACTGAATCAGGTGAGCCCTGGTACGTGAAGCCCGCTATTGCAGACGCCAAGCGGCGTGTGAACAGTCAGTTGAACATGGTCCGTGAGCTGCTCCAGTATGTTACTACGCTGGAGGGAGCGGAACAACTCAACAAGATGGAGCAAGACGTGGCGCTGCTCTGCATGGAGTGGCGCACGAAGCTCATGGGCGGGCGGCGGGTGTAATCATCGCATGGGGGCCGCATGGCCCCCTTCACACAGGAGACGATTATGGCTTTGACTTTTCTTGGTGAAGATGTGGCTGATGTCCTGCGGTTGGAGGAGGACAGTGGTGCGATGGGGAACATCATTATGTGGCAGCATGCGTGCAGCCTGTCTGACCCGGCCCGGAATCCTTTCTCTCCGCTCACCGGGGAGTACGTGGGGATCACCCCCGCGCTGCGGCGTGACACCTGGCCCATGGAAGTGTATGTCATAAGGAATATGGAAACAATGGAAGACTACGTGTTCTACGATGAGTTTCCCCAGGACGTGGAGCTTCATGACGAGCGGGACCGTGTGGGAGATGATGACGATCATGATGAGGATGTGCGTCAGCATAATTACCAGGACCGCGAGGGGGAAGATGGCTTGCTCTCTGATTATGACATTGCCTGCAGTGAGTCTGGCTACGATGATGACGACTACGATCCTGAGGACGAGGAGCCTGAAGATGGCGAGCCTGAGGAAATGATTGGCATGCATTATCCGTATGGCTACGAGTTTATTGATGGCGTGGGCTTCCAGGACCCTGGCGGGGAGTCTGCCCTTCGCCGCGCCACGCCCGACAATCCACGGAATCAACCGTGTCCTACGTGTAAGCGGGAGGACATGTTGACGCCGATTGATGTCCGCCGGGGGTACCAGTGTGATTCCTGCGCTGACGGCTACGAACGGATGTAAGAGGGCTGAAGAGGAAGGGCTCCGGCCCTTCTTTTTTGGCCTGGGCGTTAATGAATCATCAGGGCTCTGCGGGTACGATCTTTTTTCCCGGCGTTCCGGGCTCGAGCGCTGAAAGCACGATCTTTCAATTTCTGCGGACACGATCTGAAAAACGTGGGGTTTTTCCGGGGTGGTGCCGGTAAGACCCCGGATCAGGGGTACCAAAAAAAATAATTCATCACCCGGCCCCCCGGTATGAGGATTCATCACGGAGTGATGGAAAATCCGGAAAGGAGGATTTCATCACTTTGTGATGAATCATCCAACGCCTTCGGCATTCCATCACTACGTGATGAATGCATCACTACGTGATGATTGACCGAAGGACAATGACACGATCTGAAGGAGTGGACCGACACGCGAGGACCCGGCGCGTCTGATGAGGCCATTATGTAACCCTAGTTGTAATTAAACCAGGGTACCATTCTGCAGCAGAATGGTACCCTGGTTTAATTACAACTAAGCCTAGCAAACTAGGTACATATTAGCAAGACAAGCGTGCACTACCTTTTAGCTCTATGCACTTTATTTTACGGGATAGGCGTCTATTCCCCTATTTTGGCATGCAATATGCAACGCGGGCGTGGGCGCAAAAGATATTACTATTTATTTTTAGGGGAACAGTATTTTTTTACGCCGGGCTTTTAGGTCTAGTCTTAACCAGAACCGGGCTTTATGCCGCTAAAGAGGGTACATTCCCCTAAAATAAATGCGGCGGTTTGCCCGCATACCTACGCCACATTGCAAAATAAATGGACTTTTTACATGGTATTCCCCTAAAATGGGTTGCCAAGGGTTTTGGCATTGGGTATAACTTAGATACCAGTGCATTGCACATGGTGGCCGCAGAGTAGACTAGGCTCTGGTAGGCAAAATACTTATCTAGTCTTAAGAGTACTTACATGGTTAACGCTGCAGATTTTGCTAATACCCCCGCAGGTTTTATACCTACTGTTAACACTGTGCAGCTTGCTACCAAGCGCGTGTGCCAAACTAACGTAGTTAATACAGGTACAGTAGCACGTGGTCTTATCTTGGCTGGGTGGCAAGATACAGACATTTATAACAAGCTGGTAGAATTGTTTGTACCAGAGCGCCAGATAGATAAGAGCTACCCTAATTGGTACCGTACAGAGCTACGCAATGCTAACCCTAACAATGCAGACGTGCAAAAGTATTGCCCTTTGGTTAGCAATGGCGGTAACGGTAGTGCACACCGCGCTAACGGTGCGCCAGTAGTACAAGCGCCAGTAGTGCAGAATGTAGCAGACATGTATGCTGCTAGTATTGCCAAGCTTGCCAGCGTAAAAGCTATGTTAGCAGATACCCAAGCCAAGCATAAAGTAGCCGTACAGATATGCGCCGCGTACCGTACTAAAGACCCTAAAGGGCATGCTGGGCTAGAGCTTGCTGCTTCTACCCTTGCTGCTAGCATAGAAGAACTAAAAGCTACGGTAGCAAGTGCTACGCTAGAAGCAAGCGCCATGGCGGCGGCGCATAGCGCATTTACCTCTGCTACAGCAGACGTACCCAAGAAAGCGCCTAGCAAGGCCCGTGCTAAGACTTCCCCTAAAACAGAGCCCAGCACAGAGCCCAGCACAGAGCCCAGCACAGAGCCCAGCACAGAGCCCAGCACAGAGCAGGTAGCCTAACACTCTAACCATGGTGCACCATACGGTGCACCATACGGTGCACTATGTTCTTATACGGTGTAAGTCTAGTTGTACGGTTAGCGGTTATTTTTGGTACCATAGTTTATTATATAACAGTAGGGTATTAATACCATGGCAGATACAGTTAAAAGTTTATGGGTACTAGCAGGGTTATTGCCAGATACAAATAGTAGTACGCATGCGCCTATGCCTGGCTGGCGTACCATGCCAGACCTACTAGAAGATGGTACGCTACCTGCTACTAAGGGTATTAGGCCCATGGCAGAAGATGGTACACCTACAACAGACACGTCTGCAGCATGCGTAGCACGTGGTCTATTACTAGCAGGCTGGTCTAATATAAACGTATATAACTATTTAAGACCACGCTATACAGAAGTACCTGCAGGGTATCTCTGGTACACCCAAGAAGTAACGCCTGGGTACGTAGAGCGCCAGCGTTTAGCGCTAGTAGATATGGGCATGGTACCCTACAGTACACGTAAAAAAGCTAGCCAACCATACCTAAAAGATATAAACGGCCTATGGCTGTAGTACTAGCCATACTGTGCATAGGTATTTGCCTACTACTAGACTGGTTAGGTATAAAACCACCAAAAATGCGTAGGTAGGTCTAAGCGCCATACCCTAGGGTATGGCGCTTTCTTTTGGCCTATGCCACTACCTATGCATAGTATGCATAGACTCTATAGCATGCATAGCTGTACACCTGGGGCTATTAGTACCAGGGTGCGGCGTGGGTGGTACGGTGCACCATGGGCAAAAGCGCGGTATGTTGGCATGCCACACCGTAGGGCTTTACGTAGGGCATGCTGCCACAATGGCAGGGTAGGCAGCATAGTTGCATAGGGCATGTGGGGTACCATGTACAAGGGGCATTGTGGGCGCTTTTTAGGGGAACACCATATATATGCATTTTGTGCTAAAGTATTCCCCTACTTATGCCGTAAAGTATAGAGACAGCAGAGTACAACAAACCATAACAGATAAGGTAGGTTATTATGTTCTATACAGTAGTAGTAGCAAACAAAGTATATTGCACAGGTGCTACGTATGTAGAAGCAGTGCGTTTACAGGTAGAGTGCAGAGCGCTTGGTATCTATTGTACTATAGAGCAGACAGACGCAAGAGACTAGGTATCTTGGTACCGTAGTTCTTACAGTACGTACATTCTGTAAGAATTACGGTAGTTTTTTTTATAGCCCTAAGCTTACCCCCGAACGAAAAAAGTTGATTTTCAAAAGCATTTCATGAGCATATGCACAAAATCACTTTTGAAAAGTCTTTCACTACGTCACCTCCCCTGAAATGATACGTGTATGTGTGTCGTACCAACGTTCAAAAATCACATCACGTGCTGCTTCGTTGCGTTGTTCTTCAGTGCCATAGAGTGGATCATCTTGCAAACTCTTGACTTCAAAACTGATGATGCCACCAAACGCAGGCAGCGCATAGAGTGCCAACAACGACTCGTCAATAGTTTTTATGCGTACCTTATACGCGAGATGATTCCGTTGATCACGGTACTGATGCTCGTCATATTCTACCGCCATCCACCGAACAAAAATATGTGAGCAGTACGGACACCCCCATAGTAAAACAGTATCATCAGCGTTATGCTCTTGAAGACACTGTGGGCAGCAAGTAGTCATTATGATGGTCTTTCTCTAAAGGTTGAATAACAACGTTCCAAGGATCACGGAAGTCGTAGAGC
>Ga0070691_10001427_pt1 | contig 10202 bp, 10 predicted proteins | sample KBSK1101metaG_FD_64673 | JGI IMG/M metagenome (GOLD analysis project Ga0070691, IMG submission 64673) | Corn, switchgrass and miscanthus rhizosphere microbial communities from Kellogg Biological Station, Michigan, USA - KBS K1-10-1 metaG | ecosystem: Host-associated > Plants > Roots >... | reverse complement strand
CCGATCGCTGGAAACTCTCCAACGCCGATCGCGACCGCCTCGCGGACATCGCCGGCAACACCGACAAGATCGTCTCCTATCTGTCGATCAAGGAAGTGCGCAAGCTGCTTTACAAGCTCGGCACGGCGCGGTTCAAGGATCGCGTATCGCTGAAATGGGCGGAAGACCCGAAGGAAACGAACTTCGTGCAATGGCGCGCGCTGCTCGCGATGGCCGATGCGTGGCAACGCCCGAAATTCCCGCTTGACGGCGGCAATGTGATGGCTGCGGGCGTGCCGCAAGGCCCGCTGATCGGAAAAATCCTCACCGAAGTCGAGGAGTGGTGGATCGATTCCGATTTCATCGACGATGAGTTCTCCCTGGCCGAACGTCTCAAGGCCGTGGTGCAGGCGACGATCTGATGCTCGAAGTCCTCGATTCCATTTCCCTTCCCGGCAATCCCGAAAAGCCGAATGACGATGCGTTCGCGCATATCGATGGCGCGGCGGTCGTCATGGATGGCGCGACGGGTCTCGGCGATCAACTCATGCCCGGCAAAAGCGATGCCGCATGGCTCGCCGCCTTTGGCGCGCGGCGCCTGATGGCCTATGCGCGCGAAGGCGCAAGTCCGCGCGAAGCAGTCGGTGCGGCTTTGTTCGACGCGCAAACCTCCTTCGAAGCTTTGCGCAAACGTCCTCCCGCCGACACATGGGAGACGCCGTTCTCTTCGATGATGCTCGTCGCCGAAGATGCGCAGGGCGTCGAGGCGCTGTGGTTCGGCGATTGCGCGGCATTGGTGAAGCGCCCGAATGCACCGGTCGAGATCGTCGGCGATGCATTGGAGAAACGCCAAAACGAAGCCAAACGCGTGGCGAAGTTGGCAGAGAAGCATGGTTTATCGCCCGCCGCCGGCGTCAATCGTCCCGAATATCTCGAAGCATTGCGCAAGGCGCGCAACTTCGTGAACACCAACGGTCATTGGGCCTTCGGTCCCGATGTGCGCGCGGCAGAACATGTCGCGGGCAAACGGATCGATGTGCCGAAAGGCACGGTCCTTCTTCTGTGCAGCGATGGCTTTCTCGCGCTTGCCAGCGACTACAATGCCTATGACGCCGATGCGCTGGTCGCCGCCGCGCAGTCCAAGGGCTTGAAAGCGCTCTGCGAGGAATTGCGCGCCATCGAGCGCGACGATGCGGGGGGCGAAAAATTTCCGCGCTTCAAGACGAGCGACGATGCGACGGCGCTTCTGCTAGGCGTTGCCTAAAGCGCGTGATGCACGATCTCGTGCCCGCCATCCCAGATCATGCGCATCGCCACATAGAACACGATGATCAGGCCCGCATAATTGATCCAGGGGTGCTTGCGCAGCAGCTTGGCGATCATGGACGCCGCGATGCCCATCATGGCGATGGACAGGACCAGTCCGATCGCCAGCACCCAGACATGCTCGCGCGCCGCGCCCGCCACGGCCAACACATTGTCCAGTGACATGGAGATGTCGGCGACGATGATGTGTCCGATCGCCTTCCGCACGTCTTTGTCGTCCAGCGGTGGCCGCGCCTTGGGGTGATCGCTACCGCCGGTGGTGATGGTGTGATGGCCGATTTCGTCTTCGTGACCCTCTTTGATGTCGCGATAGAGGCGCCACGTCACCCACAACAGAAGAATGCCGCCGGCGAACATCAGCCCGATGATCGCCAGCAATGTGGCAGTCAGCATGGCCAGACCGATACGCAAGACGACCGCGACCGCGAGGCCCCAGAAAATCACCCGCGCCCGCTGCACCACCGGCACCCGCGACGCGGCCATGCCGATGACCACTGCATTGTCGCCCGCGAGCACAATGTCGATCAGGATCACCTGAAGCAGCGCAACGGTCGCGGGAGAGAGCAGGTGAAGATCGAACAATCAGGCCTCGGATGGGGTTGGGCGGGCTATGGCCAGCGGGCTTCTGGGGGCATGCTCATCAGGATGGCTTCGACATTGCCACCCGCCTTCAGGCCGAACTGGGTCCCCCGGTCATAGAGCAAGTTAAACTCCACATAGCGGCCCCGGCGCACCAATTGGTGCTCGCGTTCCGCTTCTGTCCACGATTGGCCCATCCGTTTCCTTACGATGTGGGGATAGACCTCCAGAAATGCGAGTCCCACTGCGCGGGTAAATGCGAAATCGGCCTCCCAATCGCCGGTATCGAGATGATCGTAGAAGATGCCGCCCGCGCCGCGCGGCTCGCCCCGGTGCGGCAGATAGAAGTACTCGTCGCACCATTTCTTGTAGCGTGCGTAGTAGTCCGCGCCATGGGCATCGCAGGCGCGTTTGAGGGCGGCATGGAATTCGCGTGCGTCCTCGTCATTGGGGAACATCGGCGTCAGATCGGTGCCGCCGCCGAACCAGCATTTCGCCGCCATGAAGTGGCGCGTGTTCAGGTGAACCGCGGGCACATGCGGGTTCTGCATATGCGCGACAAGCGAGATGCTGCTGGACCAGAAATACGGATCGGCGCCGTCGCCCAGAACCGTCTTGGCGAATTCCGGCGACAGCGTGCCCGAAAGATTGGTGGACGTCATGACGCCGATCTTCTCGAACACGCGGCCGCCGCGCATTGCGCTGATCACGCCGCCATCGTCGGCGCGTGCGGCATCGGGGCGCGTCCAGGGTTTGCGCGTGAAGCGGCCCGGCGGCATATGCGAAAGCTGGCCGCTATATTCGTCTTCGATCTTTTCGAATTCGGCGATGATGCGGTCGCGCAGTTCCTGGAACCATGCGCGCGCGCGAGCCTTGCGTTCCTCGATCAGTGCCGTGTTCACGGGAAACCTCTCGTCTGTCGCAACGCTTCCCCCACCACCATCGCCGCGGCCTGCGCCACATTGATGGAACGCATTCCCGGCCGCATCGGTATCAGCAGCCTTGCATCCACCGCATCGTGAACCTCTTGCGGCACGCCTGCGCTTTCGCGGCCGAGCAAAATCGTGTCGCCGGGCGAAAACGCGAAACCGGTGTAGGGATCGGCGCCTTTGGAGGTCAAGAGAATGAGGCGGCCTGCGCCGTTCTGTCTGTGACCGTCATAAAATCGCGCCCAGCTTGTGTGGCGCACGATGTTCGCCGAATCGACATAGTCCATGCCTGCCCGTTTCAGGCCCTTGTCGCTGAACAGGAAGCCGCAAGGCTCGATGATATCCACCGCCACGCCAAGGCAGGCGCCCAGCCGGATCAGGGCGCCGCAATTTTGCGGAATGTCAGGCTCGTAAAGGGCTATGCGCATGGGGGCTCGCTTTTGGCTCAAGGCTCGGAGGAATCTGGCATTTTATGCGTCATCGTGCCGCAAGACCCTCCAAATTCGCTTCTCTATTTTACGCCCGCATTCGATGGTGCGTCCGGTGAGTCCGGGGGTGGCGCATCCAACTCGTCCCACCGCCCGGGCGCCTGAATTTCAGTAGGTGAAACGTGGCAGAGACGACAGCGCCCGAACCGACACGGCGTGATTTTCTATATATCGCAACAGGCGGCGTTGCCGCGGTCGGCGCCGCTCTGGCGGCATGGCCCTTCATCGATCAGATGAACCCAAGCTCGGCCGTTCTGGCATTGGCCTCGATCGAGGCGGATCTCTCGGCGATCCAGGTCGGTCAGCAGGTCGTGTTCAACTGGCGCGGCCATCCGCTCTTCGTGCGCCGCCGCACGCCGCAGGAGATCGCGGAAGCCAAGGCCGTGGACGTGGCGTCGCTGCCCGATCCGCTGGCGCGCAACGCCAACCTTCCCGACAACGCGCCGGCCACCGATGCCGACCGCGCCGCGAAGGATCCGCAATGGCTGATCGTCGTCGGCGTGTGCACCCATCTGGGCTGCACCCCGACCGTTTCGACACCGCAAGTGCCGCAAGGCGAATATGGCGGCTGGCTCTGCCATTGCCACGGCTCGCAATACGATACCGCCGGACGCATCCGTAAGGGGCCCGCGCCGCAGAACCTCGCGGTGCCGCCTTACACGTTCCAGTCTCCCACCAAAATCAAAGTCGGCTAACGGAGCCTTATAGATGTCCGGTCCCTCGACCTATGTTCCGAAATCCGGCTTCGGCCGCTGGATGGATTCACGCCTGCCGTTGATGCGTTTCGCGCACGACACCATCATCACCTATCCGACGCCGAAGAACCTGAATTTCTGGTACGCCTTCGGCGCCATCCTGACGTTCATGCTCGGCATCCAGATTCTCACCGGCATCGTGCTGGCGATGCACTATGTCGCCAATGCGGGCCTCGCCTTCGACTCCGTCGAGGGCATCATGCGCAACATCAATTACGGCTGGCTGATCCGCTACATGCACGCCAACGGCGCGACGTTCTTCTTCATCGCCGTCTACATCCACATGTTCCGCGGTCTCTATTACGGCTCCTACAAGTCTCCGCGCGAAGTGATCTGGATCCTCGGCGTGATCCTGTATCTGCTGATGGTCGCCACAGCCTTCTTCGGCTACGTGCTGCCGTGGGGTCAGATGTCGTTCTGGGGCGCCACCGTCATCACCAACTTCTTCTCGGCGCTCGACCAGATCGTTCCGCATCTGGGTTCGGCCATCGCCACTTGGCTGTGGGGCGGCTTCGCGGTCGGCGACGCCACGCTCAACCGCTTCTTCTCGCTGCACTACCTGCTGCCCTTCGTGATCGCGGGCGTGGTGGGGCTGCACATCTGGGCGCTGCATGTTCCGGGCAACAACAACCCGCTCGGCATCGACACCAAAGGTCCGCAGGACATGCTGCCCTTCCACCCGTATTACACGGTGAAGGACAGCTTCTACGTGGCGCTGTTCGCGCTGATCTATCTGGCCTTCGTGTTCTACGCGCCGGATTTCTTCGGCAACCCCGACAACTACACGCCTGCCAATCCGGTCGTGACGCCGCCGGACATCGTGCCCGAATGGTATCTGTTGCCGTTCTACGCGATGCTGCGTTCGGTGCCGCAGAAGCTTATCGGTGTTCTGGTGATGGCCGGTTCGCTGCTCACGCTGGTCTTCGTGCCGTGGCTTGATACCTCCAAGGTTCGCTCCACGCGCTTCCGCCCGATGATGAAGCAGTTCTTCTGGCTCTTCGTGTTCGACTGCCTGATCCTCGGCTATTGCGGCTCGCAAGGCGCAGACGCGGCGCTGCATATGCAGGGCTTCGAGCTGCCGCTGGTGTGGGTCGCGCGTGTCGCCACGCTCTATTACTTCGGCTTCTTCTGGGTGGTCATGCCGTTGCTCGGTATCATCGAGAAACCCAAGCCGTTGCCCGCGAACATTTCCCAGCCCGTTCTGGCTGCGGAGTGAGGATGATGTCGATGAAAGCTCTCACCCTCGCATTTGCGGCGCTTATCGCCACGTCGGTTGCAGCGTCCGCCGCCGAAGACCTCAGCGAGCCGCTGCCGCCCAAGGATGTGCACTGGTCGTTCGAAGGCCCGTTCGGCACCTATGACCGCGCGGCGCTGCAGCGCGGTTTCCAGGTCTACAAGGAAGTCTGCTCGGCCTGTCACAGCCTCAACCGCGTCGCCTTCCACGATCTGGTCGGCGGCAAGGAAGGCGGTGACGGCTTCTTCACCGAACCGCAGGCCAAGGCGATCGCCGCCGGCTACAAGGTTCCGGCCGATCCGGACGACAAGGGCAACACGACCGACGACAAGGGCAACCCGCTCATGCGGCCGGCCATTCTCGCCGATCATTTCCCGGCGCCCTTCGCGAATGAGAACGCGGCCCGCGCCAACAATGGCGGCGCACTCCCGCCGGACCTGTCTTTGATCGTGAAGGCGCGCGAAGGCGGCCCGCAATATGTCTATTCGATCGTCACCGGCGACGGTTCGCCCGTGCCGCACGGCTTCAAGGTGATCGACGGAAAATACTACGACCCGTATTTCCCGGGGCGGAACATTTCCATGCCGCCGCCGCTGCGCAACGACTCCGTCACCTATTCCGACGGCACCAAGGCGACGCTGGACCAGGAAGCCCATGACGTCGTGACGTTCCTCACCTGGGCCTCGGAGCCCAAGCTGGAGGAGCGCCACCGCCTCGGCTTCGGCGTGATGCTGTTCATGCTGCTGCTGTCGGGCCTGCTGTTCCTGTCCTACCGCAAGGTCTGGCACGACGCGCACTAAAGCGTTTGCCGTATAAAGAACGAAGGGCCGGGAACGCAGGTTTCCGGCCCTTTTTCTTTGCATTTCGGCCCGCCCCGGCCGCGCGATTGCAACCGTGGCCCTCGATGCGTAAGAGGGGCCATTCTCGCTGGGATTGAGCATGACGAAGACGGTTTTGGGCATCATCGGCGGCAGCGGCGTGTATGACATTCCGGGCCTCGAAAACGCCACATGGCGGAACGTGAAAAGCCCGTGGGGCGAACCCTCGGACGCGCTTCTCACCGGCTCGTTCAAGGGCGTCGATCTCGTCTTCCTGCCGCGCCACGGCCGCGGCCATGTGCAGACGCCGACCTCGATCAACTACCGCGCCAATATCGACGCCTTGAAGCGCATCGGCGTGACCGACGTCATCTCCGTCTCCGCCTGCGGCTCGCTGAAAGAGGAACTGCCGCCCGGCATGTTCGTGATGGCGGACCAGTTCATCGACCGCACCTTCGCGCGCGAGAAGAGCTTCTTCGGCCCCGGCTTCGTGGCGCATGTCTCCATGGCGCATCCTGTGGATTCGCGTATCTCCGGGCTGCTTTACGAAAGCGCACAGGAGATCGGCGTGCCGTGTTCGAAGGGCGGCACCTATCTCTGCATGGAAGGCCCGCAATTCTCGTCGCTGGCCGAGAGCAATCTTTATCGCACATGGGGTTGCAGCGTGATCGGCATGACGGCGATGCCCGAAGCCAAGCTCGCCCGCGAGGCGGAGCTGCCTTACGCCATCGTCGCGATGGTGACCGATTACGATTGCTGGCACGAAGATCATGGCCATGTGACCGTCGATCAGGTGGTGAAGATCATGCATGCCAACGCGGAGAACGCGCGCGAGCTGGTGATGACCGTCGCGCCGAAGCTTGGACCGAGCCGCGTATCGTCGCCCGACGGCATCGAAGCCGTCCTCGACACCGCGCTGATCACCGCGCCGGAAAAGCGCGATCCGGAATTGCTCGCCAAACTCGATGCTGTCGCGGGGCGGGTTCTGAAGAAATGAAGATTCGCACGCAGAGACGCAGAGCCGCTGAGAAGATTGCTGACGCGCGAAGCGCGTCGTTCAAATTCTCTGCGAGGTCCACGACCTTGGTTGCGAAGAAGAACTCCGCGGCTCTGCGCCTCTGCGTGAATCCTTTTTGAGGAACGAACCATGAAATTTGAAGATGTCATCCGCACCATTCCGGACTATCCCAAGAAGGGGATCATGTTCCGTGACATCACCACTCTGCTCGGCAACGCGCGCGCCTTTCGCGCGGCGGTCGATGCGCTGGTGCAGCCTTATGCGGGCGTGAAGATCGACAAGATCGCCGGCATCGAGGCCCGCGGCTTCATTCTTGGCGGCGCGGTGGCGCATCAGCTCAGCGTCGGCTTCGTGCCGGTGCGTAAGAAGGGCAAGCTCCCCTACACCGTGATCGGCGAGGACTACGATCTGGAATATGGCAAGGATCGCGTCGAGATTCATTCCGACGCCGTGAAGAAAGGCGAGAGCGTCATCCTCGTGGACGATCTCATCGCCACGGGCGGCACCGCCTTCGCTGCGATCAAGCTGTTGGAGCGCGCGGGCGCGAAGGTTGCCGGCTGCGCCTTCGTGATCGATCTTCCGGACCTCGGTGGCGCAGACAAGCTCCGCGCGCTGGGCAAGGATGTGGTGACATTGGTTTCCTTCGGCGGACACTGACTTGAAGATCAACGGCAAGCCCTATCGAACCATCTGGCCGCATGGCGAAACCTCTGTTGAGGTGATCGACCAGACCAAGCTGCCGCATGAGTTCCGCACCATGATGCTGCGCAACGTCGCCGATGCCGCGCGCGCCATCAAGCAGATGATTGTGCGCGGCGCGCCGCTGATCGGCGCCACCGCCGCTTATGGCATCGCGCTCGCGATGCGCGAAGATGCGTCCGACGAAGCGCTCGATGCCGCGCATGACATGCTGCTGGAAACGCGCCCGACCGCGATCAATCTGCATTGGGCGCTGAAGCGCATGCGCGACACGTTACGCAACCATCCGCGCGATGAGCGCGCCGCGCTCGCCTGGGCGGAAGCCGCGAAGATCGCGGACGAAGACGTGGAGGTTTGCCGTTCCATCGGCGAACACGGTTTGAAGATTTTGCAGGAAGCCGCCGCGAAGAAGAAGCCTGGCGAAACGCTGAATGTCCTCACCCATTGCAACGCCGGCTGGCTGGCCTGCGTGGATTGGGGTACAGCACTGGCGCCGATCTACATGGCTTATGACGCCGGCATTCCGATCCATGTGTGGGTGGACGAAACGCGTCCGCGCAACCAGGGCGCCTCGCTCACCGCCTTCGAACTCGGCGGCCATGGCGTGCCGCACACCATCATCGCCGACAACGCCGGCGGCCTTCTGATGACGCAGGGCAAAGTTGATCTGTGCATCGTCGGCACCGATCGCGTCACCGCGAATGGCGATGTCGCCAACAAGATCGGAACCTATCTGAAAGCGCTCGCCGCGAAGGACAACAACGTCCCGTTCCATGTCGCATTGCCGTCATCGACTATCGACTGGGAAATGGCGAAGGGCACCGACATTCCGATCGAGGAGCGCTCGCCCGACGAGATCCTGCGCATGACCGGTCGCACCGCGACCGGGACCCTCGCCACCGTCGATATCGCAGCCCCCGGCTCGCCCGCGCTGAACCCTGGCTTCGATGTGACACCGGCGCGGCTTGTGACGGGTTTCATCACCGAAAAGGGGACTTGCGGCGCCAGTGAAGCAGGACTGCGCTCGCTCTTTCCCAAATAAAATACTGTCATCCCCGGCGAGCGCGCTTTTCGCGCGCGAGGGAAGGGGCCCCAGGTAGCGCCGACGCTCGCTTTCTGGAGAAAAAATGATATTGAACCAGCGCTCCCGGCACCATTTTCATTGAGACGCCTGGGTCCCCTTCCCCTCGCTTTGCTCGGCCGGGGATGACAATTGGAGTGGAATAGATAAATGCAATCCCGTTGGTCCGACGCCGAAGCTCAGGAATATGTGAAGCGCTACGCCGAGAAGGGCGTGAACGAAGACTTGGCTTTACGCACCTACACCACGCGGCTGCTCGGCGGCGATCCGAAGCTGGTGCTGCATGGCGGCGGCAACACCTCGGTGAAGACCATCGCGAAAGATCAGCTCGGCGAAGATGTGGAAGTGCTGCACATCAAGGGCAGCGGCTGGGACATGGGCAATATCGAGCCGGAGGGCCTGCCCGCCGTGCGCCTGTCCGAAATGCGCCGCCTGCGCGCGCTGCCCAAGCTCTCCGACGAGGACATGGTCAACTTCCAGCGCATCAACCTGCTGGACGCTAGTGCACCGAACCCGTCAGTGGAAACACTGCTGCATGCCTTTCTGCCGCACAAATTCGTGGACCACACGCATTCCACCGCCGTGCTGGCGCTGACCGATCAGCCGGAAGGTGAGGCTCTGGCGCGCGTGCTTTACGGCAACCGCATGGCCTATGTGCCGTATTTCATTCCGGGCTTCACGCTGGCGAAGGCGGTGGCTGACGTGTTCGACAAGAACCCTGACGTGGAAGGCCTCATCCTGCCGCGCCACGGCATCTTCACCTTCGCGGAAGACGCCAAGACCGCGTACGAGAAGATGATCGCCTTCGTCACGATGGCGGAAGAGCGGCTGAAGAAGAACGCCAAGCCGCTGAAGCAGGCCGAATTGCCCAAGCATATCGCCCGCGTGGCCGACATCGCGCCGATCCTGCGCGGCGCCGTCGCCATCGAGCGCAACGAGATGGCCGGAACGGTGAAGCGCCAGATCCTCTGCTTCCGCGCCAATCCCGCGATCCTGAACTATGTGAACGGCGCGGAGCTTTCGCGTTATTCGCAGATCGGCGTCGTCACGCCCGACCACACCATCCGCACCAAGAACTACCCGCTCGTCGTGCCCGCGCCGGATGCGCACAAGCTTGAGGACTGGAAGAAGGCCGTGGAAGCGGCGGTCGCCAAATATATCGCCGACTATCACGCCTATTTCGCGCGCCACAACGCGAACATGAATCCGAAGAAGAAAGAACTCGATCCGCTGCCGCGCGTGATCCTGGTGCCGGGTGTCGGTCTCTTCGGCTGCGGCGCGTCCGCGAAGGACGCC
>Ga0070691_10001425_pt1 | contig 10210 bp, 3 predicted proteins | sample KBSK1101metaG_FD_64673 | JGI IMG/M metagenome (GOLD analysis project Ga0070691, IMG submission 64673) | Corn, switchgrass and miscanthus rhizosphere microbial communities from Kellogg Biological Station, Michigan, USA - KBS K1-10-1 metaG | ecosystem: Host-associated > Plants > Roots >... | reverse complement strand
CACCTTCACGCTCTATCTACCGCTCAAGTATGCGGGCCCGCCGCAAGCGACGCAGGCCACCCAGCGAGCCACGGCCGCGCCCGTCGAACCGGCCGGCTATCGGCTCCCGGAACGACCGATCGAGCAACTGCCCGATGACCGCGACGCCCTGGGGCCGGGCGACATGGTTTTGTTGATCGTTGAGGACGACCCGCACTATGGCCGCGTGCTCGTCGACCTGGCGCACGACAATGGCTTCAAGGTGCTGGTGGCCTCGTCCGGGGCCGATGCCATCGCGCTCGCCAACGACTATCACCCGACCGCCATATCCCTCGACATCTTCTTGCCCGACATGTTGGGCTGGACCGTGCTCAGCCAATTCAAGCAAAATCCGGCCACACGGCATATTCCCGTGCAGATCCTGACACTGGAGGAGGATCGCCAGCACGGTCTCTCGCGTGGCGCATTCTCCTTCATTACCAAACCGGCGAGCACGGAAAGCCTTAGAGCCGCGCTCAACCGCATCAAGGACTTCGCCGAGCCGCGCCGGCGGCGCCTTCTGGTCGTGGAGGACAATGCGGCCGAGCGTTTCAGTATTACCGAACTGCTGGGCCACGAGGATATCGACATCATTGGCGCCGAGAACGGTGCCGAAGCCCTGGCCATCCTGGAAAAGGAGGGCAGCGACTGCGTGGTGTTGGACCTGCGCCTGCCGGACATGACCGGTTTTGAGGTGTTGGAAAAGATCCGCGACGACCGCCGCTTCGCCGATATTCCGGTGGTGGTCTTCACCGGGCGCGAACTGACACCCAGCGAGGAGACCCAGCTCCATAGCATTGCCCGCAGCGTCGTGGTCAAGGGTGTGGAATCGCCCGAACGCTTGCTCGACGAAACGGCGCTGTTCCTGCACCGGATCGTGTCCGACCTACCGCCGCAAAAGCAGCGCATGCTCGAGCGGTTGCATGGTTCTGATGAGGATCTGATCGGCCGCACGGTGCTGCTCGTGGACGATGATGCCCGCAACATTTTTGCGCTAAGCAGCGTGCTGGAGCGGCGCGGCATGCGCGTGTTGACGGCGACCACGGGCAACGAGGCCATCAGCATTCTGGAATCGACGCCGGAGGTGGCGGTCGCCCTGATGGACATCATGATGCCCGAGATGGACGGCTATCAAACCATGCAGGAGATCCGCAAGAACGAGAAGTTGCGACGCCTGCCCATCATCGCCTTGACGGCCAAGGCCATGAAAGGCGATCGTGAAAAATGCGTGGCCGCGGGGGCCTCAGACTATTTGGCAAAACCCGTCAATACCGAGCAATTGCTGGCCGCGCTCCGGACATGGCTGCACCGCTAAGCTCCCGGGCTGATACCATGGACAGCAACGAGAATATCAACGTCCTGATGGTCGACGATCAGCCGGCCAAGCTCCTGAGCTACGAAGTGATTCTGCGGGGGCTTGGCGCGAACCTGATCAAGGCCACCTCTGCGCGCCAGGCGCTCGAGCGTCTGCTCAAGCACGAGGTGGCCGTCGTGCTGATCGACGTCAGCATGCCGGAACTCGACGGCTTCGAGCTGGCAAAAATGCTGCGCGAGCATCCGCGTTACGAAAAGACCGCCATCATCTTTGTTTCTGCCATCCACCTTTCCGAGGTCGATCACGTGCGCGGCTATGAGACCGGTGCGGTCGACTATGTGTCGGTACCGGTGATCCCGGAAATATTGCGCGCCAAGGTGCGCATCTTCGTCGACCTCTACCGCAAGACGCGGCAGCTTGAATCGGTCAACGACGAGCTTGAGCGCCGGGTCGCCGAACGCACCGCCGCGCTCGAAGCCTCGACCATGCAGCTGCGCGAAAGCGAAGAGCGGCTGCGGCTCGCCAGCGAGGCGGCGGGGTTTGGCACTTATGACTACAAGCTGCCCGGCGGGGAGGTGTACTGGTCGCGGTCGTTGCGCCGCATCGCCGGCGTGGAGGGCGAGCAGCAGTTGACACTCGAAAAAGTCCTCGACGTGGCCCACCCGGACGACCGCGACATGGTCGCCCAGCACGTTCGAGGCTTCAGCTCGACGGCGGACCGCCGCACGCTTGAATTCAGGATTGTGCGGCCCGATGGCAGCGTGCGCTGGCTGTTGGACCGGGGCCAAGCCATGGCTGACGGGCGACCGGCGCACAACGGCTGGCGCGTCATTGGCACCGCGCTCGACATCACCGAGCGCAAGCAGGCCGAAGAGCGCCAACGCCTGCTGATGGCGGAACTCGACCATCGCGTCAAAAACACCCTGAGCAACGTATCGGCGGTGGCCCACCTCTCCAGCCATCGCGCGGCTTCGGTCGGCTCGTTCGTGCAGGCGCTCGACGGGCGGATCCAGGCCATGTCCCAGGCCCACGCCTTGTTGGCGCGCGGCGCCTGGGCGGGGACGGATCTGCGCGAGCTCGTAACCGAAGTGCTGACACCGTTCCTGACCCGCGCCAAAGACAACATCCGCATCGACGGTGAGGTGGCCTGGGTGTTACCCGAGCTCACGCAATCGTTGGCCTTAACCCTGCACGAGCTGGCGACCAACGCCCTCAAACATGGCGCCCTTTCCACGCCCGCCGGCCACGTCCTCATCTCCTGGACCATTGAGGCTGCGGCACCTCGCCCGCACCTGCAGTTGGCCTGGCGCGAACAGGCCGGTCCCGCCGTTACCCAACCGACGACGCAAGGTTTTGGCCTCACCGTTCTCAAGGCGGCGGCCTCCGACGTCGGCGCGCTTGCCGAGTGTCGTTTCGAACGCACCGGCTTCGAATATGCGCTCAAAGGCCCCTTCGTGATGCCGCACAACGTCCGCCCCGTAGCGCCGCGCCAAACCCACGCCACCGATACCGCCACAGCAAGCCCGGCCGAGCGGGCGCGTCCCTCCCGCTCGCGCATTCTTGTCATCGAGGACGAAGCCCTGGTGGCCCTGCAGCTGCAGGCGGACCTCGAAAGCGTCGGCCATACGGTGGTCGGGCCGGCGCGCTCGTTGCAGGCCGGCTTGTCGCTCGCCAAGGACGAGAGCATCGATCTGGCCCTGGTGGATGTGAGCCTCGGTCGCGAGACCAGCGCGCCGATCGCCGATGAACTTCTCGCCCGCAAGGTGCCCTTCGCCTTTGTCACGGGCTATTCGGACACCGCCGTGCTGCCGGAGCATTTGCGTAAGATGCCCCGCCTGAGCAAGCCCTACGTGCTTGCCGACGTTCGGCGCATCATCGCGCGGTTGCTCGAGGATCAAGCCGGCCTGTGCCGGAGCCTCTCCGCCAACTGAGCTCGAGTGGCCGCGTCCCAAGCGGCCCGCGCCTGGGTATGGGGCGGCGCCGCCCGGCAGCGCCCGGCGATTTCGTTGTTGAGCTCGATCCCCACCGCCGTGGACAGCGAAAGCGCGCTTGCCGCTTGCGCGGCCGAGAGGCCCGACGCCGGCGCCTGCAGGCGGGCGGCGGCAAGCTTGGTATCGTCAACGGCCCGTTTGAGCTCGCGGCAGCTCAACCGGGCCCGCAGCGCGCGATAGGCAAAAAAGCGCGTGCCGTTGGCATACTCGGCTGCGGTCTGGGGCTGGCCGATCCATCGCCGCTTGGGATCTTTGATCAAGGCGGCAAGCATCACGACGCAGTCGTGATCCGTCTGGCAGGAAGCGGCGCCTTGAGGTGAGCCCGAACCGATCGGCGAATTGGGTTTTGCTGGGGCCGCGTACATTTTGGTCGCGGCAGCCTGGACGACATTTGGCGCCCAGCCGTCCTTCAAGGACCCGGCGGCCTCGCCGCCGGCGATGTCGGCCATCGGCGGGTTGCTGGCAAAGGTGCTGCAGCCGCACACGAGGAGCGCCGCGGCCAAGGCTGGCGCAGTGTCAAAGAGGCGCCCAAGCATGTCCGCACCCTAATGAGCCCAGGGCGAAATTTATGAAACACGCCCTAACGAACCCTTAAGCAAGCGCGCGCCGTAGACGGCCAATCCTGGGCGTGCCTTCAGTTCGGAAAGGTCAGCGACTGGTGGTGTGCCGATTTCTACCCCTCAGACAGCGCCTGCGTGGCCGTCACGCGGTCGCTCGGCGCTTCGGCGGGAGCGGGCGTGGTAGCTGCCGGTGCGGTGCGCCCGGGGCGCTGCGGTTCCAGCTCCGAGGCAAGTTGGCTCGCTCGATGCTCCGCCGGATCAGCGGTGTCACGCTCGCGCACAATGGCAACGACGGAGATGATGACATTGACGAGCAGCGCGGCCATGAACAGCAGAAGCATCGCCTGGATGGCGAGGTCGGTGGCGGTGGGATGGTCGTGATGCGTCGCCGCCCAAAGCCCTGTGGCCAGCAGCATGAGGGGCAGCGAGACCAGCGCGCGCACAAGCATAGGAGGCAGCATGCAAAATGCGCGAAAAAACGGAATGGGCATCTTCGGCTGGTAGGCGCCTTTTCGGCAACCACCAGTCTCCTCTTGGTCAATCGACCGAAACAGTGCGGTGAGCGGCCCCTTTCGGGGCCGCCCACCAGGCTGGCAATACTAGAGGATAAAGTCCTGCTGCGTAATGTTGGCCGCGGCGAGACCGGTCAGTGTGATCGTATCGCCGCCGATCGTGATGACGGCGTTGCCGCTGACGTCTGATCCAATGCTGACGCTTGCAGCAAAATTTGTGATGTCATACGCGGAAATATCGAGAAGGTCCTGACCGGCACCGCCCGGAGCACCCGGGTTGGCATCGAAGCCGTTGATTTGGTCGTTGCCGAAACCGGTACTGAACACGAACATGTCGGTACCCGTACCACCATCCATCGTGTCGTTGCCTGAGCCACCCGTTATGGTATCGGAGCCGCCGGCACCACTGAGGGTGTTGTTAGCCTCATTGCCCGTGATCAGGTTGGCAAGCCCATTGCCGGTGCCGTTGATGTTGCCGGCGCCGGCCTCGAGCGTCAGGTTCTCTACATTGGCGCCCAAGGTAAAGCTGGCCGCCGAGCTGAACACGGTGTCCGTACCACCTCCGGCCGCTTCAGTGACGGTGTCGCCGGCGCCAACATGATACGCGTCATTGCCAAGACCTCCGGCCAGAACGTTGGCGCCCACGCCGCCCGTTAGATTATCGTTGCCGGAGCCACCGGTGACGTTTTCGATGCCTTCTATCGAGGTAAAGCCCGAGGCCGCCCCGGCGCTCAGATCAACGGTCACCGCCGAGGTCGAGCCGGCATAGGTCAATGTATCGGTGCCAGCGAGCAGATTGGCCGTGACGCTCTCGATGCCGGCGATGCTCCCGCCCTCGAAACTCGTGAGCGTCGTACCGTTCAAGATCACATCCAGGACGTTGTTGACACCCGTACCGCTGATGTTCAAGGCGTCGGTACCGATGCTACCGGTATCATTGACCGTATCGGCGCCATCACCAAAATTGTACCTGATGGTATCGCTGCCGTCGCCGCCGTTGACCGTGTCATTACCGACTCCGCCCGTCAGCGTGTCGCTACCGGCATCGCCATTGAGGGTATCGTTGCCGGCTTCACCGTTTAGCGCATCGTTGCCCTCACCACCAAGCAGGCTGTCATTGCCGGCGCCGGCGCTGATGGTATCGTTGCCGGCCTGGCCGTCGAGGACGTTGACGCCGCCATTGAAGATGATGGTGTCGTCACCCTGGCTGCCGATGATGTTCTCAATCGAGGTGAAGACGTCGACGCCCGTTGCCGTGATATCGCCGATCGCTCCTGTCGCTGTGATGAAGGCACCCGCGTTGGTTGCCGAGAAGTCGACGGTGTCGATACCGCCGGCGTTACCGCCGTTGTAGGTATCGTTGCCGTCACCCATGGCAGCAAAGAAGGTGTCATTGCCATTACCGCCGCTCAGCACATTCGCGTCGGCGTTGCCCGTCAGCAGGTCGTTGCCGGAACCGCCGGTGACGTTCTGGATGTTGGCGATGGAAAGGAAGCCGGTGGCCACACCCGTGGTTAGGTTCACGGTAACGCCAGCCGTCGTGGCACCGTAGCTCAGCGTGTTGGTGCCACCTCCGAGATTGGCCGTGAACTGCTCGACCCCTGTGATGCTGCCGCCTTCGACGCTGTTGATCACGGTGCCGTTGAAGACCACATCCAGCTGGTCGGCGCCATCACCGCCCAACATGTTGAGCCTGTCGATACCTGTGCCGCCATCGACGATGTCGGAACCCTGACCGACAGTGTAGTTGATCGTGTCGTTGTCGGCGCCAGCCAAGATTGTATCCGTCTGCGCGCCGCCGTCGATGGTGTCGCTGCCAGCGAGGGAGGAAATGGTATCGCTGCCACCGCCACCGAGGATGAGGTCATCAAATGCGGTGCCGGCGAGGCCTTGGCCGGCAGCGTTGGCGGGAATGAAATCACCGACGGAGCCCGTGGCCGCGGAGGTGATGGAATTCGCCCCGCCCTGGTCGTCGGTGTATGTGACGACCACACGCAGCTGCCGCCCGACCTCGGTCGGACCAGGGATGAACTGCTGCGTATTGGCGCCGTTTGTAAGGGTTAGTGGAACGTCTTCCCAGCCTGACGGCGTCGCCGCGGACCGCTGCCATTGATAGGTGTAGACGGCGTCGACCAGACCGTCCGCGTCCGTGAACGCGTTGGTGGCGGTGATCGCTAACGTCTCCGTCGGCGAGGTATCCGAGATGGTCACCGTGCCGAGTGGCGCATCGTTGATGTTGCTAACCGCCGCTGTTGGTGCCGAGAACACCTCTTCCAATACTGCGTTAGCGTCCTGATAAACTGCGCGGACGCGCAGCCGGAGCCCAGCCTCGGCGTCGCCAGGCCTGAAGGTCTCGCCGGTCGCGCGGATCGTCTCGCCGCCGGTCCCGGCTGAGTCCTCGATGATGATGTCATCGAAAATGCCCGAGTTGGGATCCGCTTCGACCTGCCAGAAGTAGCTGACCTCGCCGGTAATCGTACCACCAGGGTTGTTCCCATCGGTGACCCCGGCGATGGAAACGCGCAGCAGTTGATCTTCGGCCGGTGTATTGTCCGGAGCGTTAGTGGCATCATCGAGGATCGCCAGCAGCCCGTTCGGTCCGAGGTTCGAGCCGTTCAGAATTTGCGCCTGATCGGCGAACTGCAACCGCTCGACGTTGCGGACCGTATCCACACCGTCGGTGCCGACGTTGTCGGTGATCGTCCAGGTGCCGTCAAGATTGTTCACGACGGTGTAGTTGGCGCGCACGCCAGAGAACCTCGCCGTGTCGAAGCTGCCACCCGCGTCGGCATCGAGCACCTGGCGCACGATCACGAGCTGACCGGGATTGTAGGTGCCAGCCAGCATAAGTGGCGCCAACTCCTGCAGATCGAGTGCGGTTCGAAGTTCGGCGCCTGTGCCATCAATATTGGCACGTACGCTGATGTAGACACTGAGCGCAAGATCGCCATCGATGAGGTCGTTGCCACCGCCGCCAATGATGATGTCGCTACCGGCTCCACCGAGGATAATGTTGCCAGCATCGAAGGAGGTGACGGCGGCTGTGCCGGGCGTCATGGCGTTCAGGAAATCTTGCAACCCGGTAATGCGGGTAATGCCCGCCTGCGTTAGCACGCTCCCCGCCGCGCCGCCGTGACCCAGTACGCCAGCCGCCTGGATCGTAGCCGCATCCGCATCATCGCCTTGCAGTACGTCGCCGTGGGCCGATCCCGAGAGACCCTCGACGGCTTCGAACCGCGTCAAGATGCCTGGGCTGCCTAGTGGCAGAGGCGTCTCGTCGAACGCGCGGATGCGCATGTCAACGGCCACGCCAGCATCATGATGCTGGAAGCTTGCCCAGTCGAAGCCGGACATGCCCTCGTAGCGGTCGCCCTGACCACCATTGCCCATCATGATGTCATCGCCGCCTTCGCCGTCCATCCGGTCGGTGAGGCCTTCGCCAAAGAAGACGTCGTGACCGAAGATCGGATCCGCTGCGAAGGGGTCGAAGTTGTCGCCGGCGGCGCCGTCGGCCATGCCGAACTGGATCCAGTCGTCGCCTTCGTTGCCGAAAATGAACTCGTCGGCGCGCACGCCAAGAATAAAGTCGTTACCGGTGCCGCCGAAGGCTTCCGAGGCATCCTCACCCGTGATGATGAAATCCTTACCGTGCCCGCCTAGGATGAGGTTGATGCCATTACCGCCATGGATGACGTCGTTGCCGTCACCACCCTGAATGTTGTCATCGCCACCCTGGTCGGTGATGATGTCGTCGCCGGCACCACCAAGCAATATATCGTTGCCATCGCCGCCTTCGATCCGGTCGTTGCCACCATCGCCATAGACGGTGTCATCACCGATGCTGGCGATCAGGATGTCGTTTGGCCCATCCCTGCCGCCAAGGACGACGTGGTCGTCACCCGTATACTGGAGATAGTTGATGTCGAGCCCCGCAGTGGCCGGGTTGTCGCGGATCACAACACCGTCCGGGTCGGCGCGGCCGTCTCCTAGCCCCGTGAACTGCTGTGTGGGGTCGACTTCCAGGATGAAAGCGGGCGTCGAGAATACGTCGCCCGGAAGGTGCTTGGCGTCCGTATTGGCCATGATGAGCCGCGCGAACGAGTTGTTCTCAAGCTCAGTCAGGAAGTTCAGGCCCGCCGTGCGCTCTAGGTAGTAGAAGCGGTCGCCATCTTGGAGCATCTCCATCTGGGTCTCGAACACGAAATTGAAGGTCGAGCCCAGGAAGCCGCCGAAGGGCATCTTCCGTTCAGCCAGGCCACCGATCCACAGATCGACGAGATTGAGACCGCCTAGAGTACCACCCGCAAATTCGCCGGTGGCGTTCAGGAAATCGAGCCTATTCATGTAGGTGACGCCGTTGATAACGACGCCGTCGACGTCATCACCATCACCCATTACCAGCGCCAGGGCAGCCGCGCGTTTGTCGGCCAACAAGTCAGCGCTGGTGATCGCGACGTGCGTACCGTAGGCGGCGATGAAGTTGATGATGGATTCCGGGTGCTTGAGATTGTTCATGAAGTCGACCCAGCTGATGTACGGCTTCAGCTGACTGTCACCCGTCATGGCATAGAATTCGGCGCGTGCCACGTTAAGCGGAGGCACGCCCGTTTCGCGGCCGCGCGCAAGGTTGATCGTCGCTAGGTCGAGCGGCAGACCGAGCAAGTTGTTGCGCAAAGCCTCGGTGACAAACTCGTCGATCTCGTTTCCGAGCTGACGTGTGGTGCCACGCACAATTGCGCCGGCTGCCGCGTCAGCGTTTGCACCACTGGCGGCAAACTCGAGCGGATTGAGGAAGGCTGCGATCAGCCCGATCTGCTCGGTGTCTTCATTCGCGCCGCTGCCGACGAGGCTGAAGTCCGGATCGAACCGGTCAACCGTCTCGGTCAGCATGGAGTGACCGAAACGATACACCACGTGGGCAAACTCGGCGAAGATAGCGGGATTGATCGCAGTGTCGTAGACCTGGGTGGCCGCGAAGAAAATGTCCACTTGCGGCTGAATCTTGCGTGCGAACTCCTCAAACACGAGATGCTGATACTGCATCTCGGTGCCGAAGCGCGCAGCCTGGAAGATGCGGGCGCCATCCCATTGCAGTGCTGCGATTTGCGCAGGCGTGGTTGGCAGTGCACCCACATCGACGCGCAGCCACTCGTTCAAGAAGCTCACATCGTTGGATGCCAGTGCGACATCCTTGAGGTGTTCAACGAGCCGATTGTGCTCCGAGTGGAACACGTGGTGGACGGCGGTGAGCCCGATGTTCTCGTTGCCACGGCCGTCGCCGGTGATGAAGTGCGCGTTGAGCAGTTCGTCGTCGTAGAAGCCGGTCGCCGGTGGCGCCCCTCCGGGCAGCGTATCCGCATCCGGCGCAAGTGCCGTGGGCGGCGTATTGGGGTTGTGGTCGAGGTCGCCCACGGGAGAGGCACCATGCGCGATGTCGTCCAAGAAGGCGTGGTTGGTGCGACCCGCCAGCGTGGCGTCGATCGGCGCACCAGGTGCACCGGACTGCAGACCCGTCGCAGTCACAAGTTGCGGGAAGCCCGTCGTCGGGTTGGGAATGAAGTTGCCGTAGGGGTCGGTCGCCAGCAATGGCAGATTCAGAACGTCAAGATCATCGAGTTGGATACCCAGAACGTTTAGAGCCTGGGCCTTCACGTCCGCCCAGGTGGCGAGACCGCCGTTGGCGCCCTCGAGTAGCCGACCTGTGTCCACGGGACGCATGGCCGTTGCAGCGTTGCCGTCGTGATCGACTAGCACATACTCGCGCAAGAATACCTGGTGCGAGGGATGGGAGGTGTAGGTCTGGTTCTGGTCGAC
>Ga0070691_10001422_pt1 | contig 10226 bp, 17 predicted proteins | sample KBSK1101metaG_FD_64673 | JGI IMG/M metagenome (GOLD analysis project Ga0070691, IMG submission 64673) | Corn, switchgrass and miscanthus rhizosphere microbial communities from Kellogg Biological Station, Michigan, USA - KBS K1-10-1 metaG | ecosystem: Host-associated > Plants > Roots >... | reverse complement strand
TTTCACTTTGGTTGCCATCAGGCCTCTTTCTCCTTTTGTTCTTGAAGCTGCTGAAGCTGGTTTGCCAGGCCCGAGACCATCGAGCCGAGGCCGCGGACCAGGCCGGTGAGCGGGCTGGCGACGACGCCGGCGAGCTGGCCGTCGAGCACTTCGCGGGCGGGCAGGCGGGCGATCGACTTGAACTTTTCCTCGTCCAGGTCGACGTCGGCCATGAAGCCGCCCTTGAAGGTGAGCACCTCGTGCTCTTTGTTGAAGGTCGAGATCGCCTTGGCCGCCTGGGCGGTGTCGCCGCGGACGAAGGTCAGCGCGGTCGGGCCCTGCAGAAACTCGCCGAGGCGCTCCTCGCCGACCTGCTCGGCGGCGCGTTTGGTCAGCCGGTTCTTGACGATGCGGAAGGAGGCGTCGGCCTCGCGCAGCTTGCCGCGCAGTTCGGCCGCCTGGGGGACGCTGATGCCCCGGTAGTCGACCGCGAAGATCGCTTCGGCGCCCTCGATCTGGGCGGCGATCTCCTCGATTGCTTGTGCCTTTTCGTCTCTGTTCATCGTTCGCCTGCACCGGGCTTCTGGGCTTGACCCCGCCGGTGGTCTTAGGTGACGCGACGGCGCAGTCTACGCAGTCGCCGGCTCTCGTGCCATCGGGGCCATCCTGATCCCCGGGCCCATCGAGGTCGTCACGGTCGCCGAGAGGATGTACTTGCCCTTCGAGGAGGACGGTTTGGCGCGGACCACCTCGTCGATCACCGCGAGGCAGTTGTCGAGGAGCTTCTGCTCGTCGAAGCTCGCCTTGCCGATCGCGAGGTGGACGATCGCCTGACGGTCGGTGCGGTACTCGATCTTGCCCGCCTTCGACTCGGTGACGGCTTTCTCGATGTCGTCGGTGACGGTGCCAACCTTCGGGTTCGGCATCAGGCCCTGCGGACCGAGCACGCGGCCGAGCTGGCCGACCGATTTCATCATGTCCGGGGTCGAGATAGCGACGTCGAAGCCGGTCCAGCCCTCCTGGACTTTCTCGACCAAGTCCTGGCCGCCGACGTGGTCGGCGCCCGCCGCCTCGGCGTCGCGAGCCTGCTGTCCTTCGGCGAAGACGGCGACGGTCACGTCTTTGCCGAGCCCGTGGGGCAGGGCGAGGGTGCCGCGCAGCTGCTCCTCCGCGTGGCGGACGTTGACGCCGAGCCGCATGTGCAGCTCGACCGTCTCGTCGAAGTTCGCGCTGGCCGTCTGCTTGATCAGCGCGATCGCCTCGGCGGGCGGGTACTCGTGCTCGCGCTGGACCTTGCCAAGCTCTTTGCGGAAGCGTTTGCCGTGGGCCATCGCTGTCTCCCCTACTTGACGTCGACGCCCATCGAGCGAGCGGTGCCGGCGATGATCTTCGAGGCGGCGTCGAGGTCGTTGGCGTTGAGGTCGGGCATCTTGCGCTCGGCGATCTGGCGGATCTGCTCCGGCGAGATCGTGCCGACTTTGTTGACGTGCGGCTCGCCCGAGCCCTTCTTGATCCCGATCGCTTCGCGGATCAGCACCGCGGCGGGCGGGGTCTTGGTGATGAAGCTGAACGAGCGGTCCTCGTAGACGGTGATCTCGACCGGGATGATCGTGCCGCCCTCGGCCTGCGTCTGCGCGTTGAAGGCTTTGCAGAACTCCATGATGTTGACGCCGTGCTGGCCCAGCGCCGGGCCGACCGGCGGCGCCGGGTTGGCGTTGCCCGCCTGGATCTGCAGCTTGATGAGGGTGAGGACTTTTTTGGCCATCGGATCGGGGAGGGTAGCGGGCCTGGCTAGATCTTCTTGACCTGGTCGTAATTGACCTCGACCGGGGTCTCGCGGCCGAAGATCGAGACCAGCACCTTGAGTTTGGCGGCGTCCTCGTTGATCTCGGCGATCTCGCCGGAGAAGTCGGAGAGCGGGCCGGAGATGACCTTGACCGACTCGCCGATCGAGAACTGCGCCTGGGTGCGGGGGCGCTCGGCGGTCTCGCGGTGCAGCAGGCGGTCGACCTCCGGTTTGGAGAGCGGCACCGGCTTGTTGCGCGAGCCGACGAAGCCGGTCACCCCGGGGGTGTTCTTGACCAGGCCCCAGGCGTCGTCGGTCATCTCCATGTTGACCAGGACGTAGCCGGGCATCGTGCGTTTCTCTTTCGGCTCTTTCTGGCCTTCTTTGTTGAGCTCCATCACCTGCTCGGTCGGCACGACGACCTGGCGCACGTTGCGGTTCTGGGACATCGTCTGAACCCGGTGCTCGAGGTTGTGCTTGACCTTGTTCTCGTGCCCGGAGTAGGTGTTGATCACGTACCAGCGATACATCTGGAGGTTGCCTGTGCCTTTCTGAGGATCCCGCTAGAGGATCTGCTTGATGAGGAAGCTGAAGGCGCTGTCGAGAACGCCGAGGTAGGTGGCGGCGACGGCGACGAAGATGATCGTCACCGCGGTCGCCTGCACGAGCGTGTCGCGGTCCGGCCACTGGACTTTGCGCAGCTCGGCCCAGCAGGAGATGAGGAAGCCGATCACGCCGCCGCGCTGGTGGGGCGCCGCCTGCGCCTGCTTCTGGCGCTTGGCGATCTGCTCGCTCTCGCGGCGCTTCTGCTCCTCGCGCTTGCGCTTTTCCCCTTCCTTGGCGGCTTTCGCCTCGGCGCGGCGGACGCTGCGCGGCTTCGGCGCGTCGGGGGTCTCGAGCTCGGCCTCGGCCGCGCCGACGGCCATCCCGGCCTCGACGGCCTCGACCTCGGCGACGTCGCCCGAGACGGGCACCTGGGTGTCGTGCTGAGCGCGCGTCTGGGACTTGCGCTGCGCTGCGCCGTCGCCGCCGCGCTTCTGCGCTTCGGCTTCGCGGGCGCGTTTCTCCGCCTTGCGCTGCGCGCGCGTCTTCGCCACTAACGCGTCTCCTTGTGCGCCGTGTGCTTGCCGCACCAGCGGCAGTACTTGCGCAGCTCGACGCGGTCCGGCGAGTTTCGCCGCGACTTGTTGGTCTGGTAATTGCGCCGCTTGCAGTCTTCGCAAGCCAGCGTCACCGCGATGCGGACATCTCCGCGAGCCATGTTCTCCTCGTTGCCGAACGACGCCGTTACAAGAGAAAACCCCGGGCCGAAGCGCGAGGCTGAACGGAAGAATAGCGCTCAGCGGGCATCGGGGGCGGCGCCCCCCGACCGCTCAGAGGCCGAGCGTTTTGGCGATGATCGTGCGTTGGATCTCGGAGGTGCCGCCGTAGATGGTCGAGACCATCGTCGCGCGCACGAGGCGCTCCATGTCGTACTCGGAGGAGTAGCCGTAGCCGCCCATCAGCTGCATGCCCTCGACGGCGACGCGTTTGGCGACCTCGGTGACGTGCAGCTTCACCATCGAGGCCTCGCGGGGGAGCATCCGGCCCGGGTCCTCGTCGGTCAGGGAGGCGACCCAGCGGGTCATCAGGCGGGCCGACTCGATCTCGGTCGCCATGTCGGCGAGCCGATGCTGGAGCGCCTGGAAGGAGCCGATCGGGCGGCCGAACTGCTTGCGCTCCTTTACATAGGCGAGGGCGTCGTCGAAGGCGCGCTGGGCGATGCCGAGCATCGTCGCGGCGAGGATCAGCCGCTCGACGTTGAGCCCGGCCATCAGCTGGGTCCAGGCCTGGTCGACCTCGCCGAGCAGGGCGTCGGCGGGAGCCTCGACGTCGCTCAGGTAGAGAGTGTTGGTCTCTTCGCCGCCCATCGTCTTGATCGGGACGATCTCGAGGCCCTTGGTCTCCCGAGGCAGCCAGATCATCGAGAGGCCCTCGTGCTTGGACTCGCCCTTGGTCGTGCGGCAGACGACGAGGATGTGGTCGGCGATGTGGGCGTTGGAGATGAAGACCTTCTGGCCGTTGAGGACGAAGCCGCCGTCGACCTGCTCGGCGCTGGTGGTGAGCGAGCCGACGTCGGAGCCGGCCTCCGGCTCGGTCATCGCGATCGCCTCGACCGCGCCGGCGGCGATGCCGCCGAGGATCTCCTGCTTCTGCTCCTCGGTGCCGAAGCGCTGCGTGGCGCCGGCGACGATCAGCGTCGTCGCGTAGCCGCCGATCGGCGCCAGGCCGCGCGAGCTCTCCTCCATGAAGAGGCAGGCGTCGAGCATCGAGCCGTCGGAGCCGCCGTACTGCTCGGGAATCGTGATCCCGAGCCAGCCCAGCTCGGCCATCTGCTTGTAGAGGTCGAAGTTGTGGTGGGTCCTGTGGCCGTCGGTGAGCTTCTCGCGCTGCTCCTGGGTGCCGCACTCGCGCGCGCAGAAGTCGCGGATCGCGGCGACGAAATCGTTCTGCTCGTCGGTCAGGGAGAAGTCCACGGGCCGCGCAGGCTATCGCGAGGGTGCGTCAGCGCGGCTGCTGCGGCGCCTCGCCCGCGGCGATTCGCTTCGCCTCGGCGATGCCCAGATACGGGGTGAGGGCGAACTGGATCGCCTCGGCAGCCATGCCGGGGAGCTCCTCGGCGCGGCCGCGGGCGACCCGGTCGGCGATCAGCGCGGCGATGCCGCCGACGAGGGCGTGCTCGGTCATCTCCGGCAGGTCCTCGGCTTCGGAGCGCTCGGCGCGGCCGCGGGCGAGCGCGTCGCCGGTGTGGGCGAGCAGGCGCTCGCGACGGGCGATGCCGTCGACGCCGGCGGCCATCGCTTCGTTGGTGAGGGTGTTCGCCGCAGCGGGATCTTCGGCGGCGAACTCGAGTGCGGCGCGGATCGCGGCGGCGGCACCGGTGGGCCAATCGCTGCCACCTGTACACGCCTTCTCGACGCGCACCTGGAAACGCGCAAGCGCCGCCTCGAAGGCGTCGGCGAAGTCGTCTGAAAAATGCGCCGTCTCTCCCATTCCCTGCTCCGGACCAGGCCCAGGCCGGGAATTATAAACACGATTATCTACCCGTGGAGCGACGATGGTTCCGCCCCAGCCGAGCAATTCGGCGATTGACATGCCTTATCAGGCATAATACGACTATGAAGGCCGGTGGGATCGTCCGCGGCGCGCGGGAGCGGCATGGTGTGAGCCAGCGGACCCTCGCGCTGCGGGCGGGCACGGATCAGGCCGCGATCAGCCGCATCGAGCGGGGCGAGGTCTCGCCCTCGATGGAGACCGTCGAACGCCTGCTCGCGGCGTTGGGCGAGCGGCTCGCGTTCGAACCGGTTCCGCTCGAGCGCGACTACGACCCTCTCCACATGCGCGCCACGCTGCGGCGAAGCCCGGAGGAGCGCCTGCGCCTGGCGATCTCCTGGAATCGGCTGGCGGGGCGACTAAGCGAAGAGGGGCGGCGAGCTCGTGGCAAGTGAGCACCGCCCGGAGCCGCTCGACCCGCAGCGAATTCTCGAGGAGTTGACGCAACACGAGGTGGACTACGTGCTGGTCGGGGGCCTGGCCGCGCAGACCCACGGGAATACGCGGATGACGAACGACGTCGACCTCATCCCAGCTCCGGATCCCCAAAACCTCGACCGCCTTGCCGGTGCGCTGCGAGCACTCGGTGCGCGGGTGCTCAATCCGGGGCATGAGGGACTGGAGATAGAGGCGAAGATGCTTCCGCGAGCGACGATCTGGCAATTGGCCACCCCCTACGGCGACATCGACGTCTTGCACGATGCGCCGGGCGCGGCTCCGTATCCGGAGCTGCGCGAGAGGGCGCTCGTCATCTCACTCGACGCGGCCCGCGTCCCGGTTGCGGGCCGCGACGACCTGATCCGGATGAAGCTCGCCCGCGGCCGACCGATCGACCGAGCCGACGTCGCCGCCCTCACTGACCCCGAGGCGGGGTAGTGCCCGCCTGTCTGGACTGGGGCTACTGGGGGGCGAAGATCTCCTCGACGAAGAAGCGGGCCGCGGGATCGAGGCGGTCGCCGAAGGTCTCCTCGGCTACCGCAAGGACCTCGTCGGCGCGCTCGAGTCCGAGCTCTGCGGCCAACAGGCGTAGATCGTCCTCGTCCTCGCCCACGCGATGAGCAAGGACCTTTAGCGCCAGCAGCGTCTTCGGAGAAGCGGTGAGGCAACGAAGGCCCGGCAGGTCGAGGACGGGGGCGGCTTCCAGATCATCGCTCTCCAAGAAGCCCTTGACCGCGTCGTTCAGCCAGCCTCCAGGCAACCCGCGCTCCTCAGCGACTATGGCGGCGGCCTCGTACACGACGGTCTTCGGCTCGAAGATGGCGTCGATGTCGCGCGTGGCTCGGCGCTCGTCGAAAGCGAGCGCGATCGCTGCCCCACCGACGATGTACATCTCTCCGCTCACACCGCGCTGGTCGAGCTTCCCTGCCAGGGCGGTGAGGGCATCGACGATCTCGGCGCGATCCATCTCTTAGACCCGATGCAGGGAGCGCTCCGGTACGAACACGCCCCGGCGGCGGAAAGCGGCCGGCGCCTGAGCTATCGAGACGGCGCGGAATCCCGGCACCTCGCTGACAAACCAGAAGCGGTCAAGGAACCGCCCCGGCTCGGTTGACCAACCCGGTCGCCGCAGGCCGTGCGCGGCGGCGAGATGCTCGGCAAGAGCCCCAAGGTAGGCGTCGTAGCGAGCGTCCCCGCTCAGCTCGGGTCGGTCGGCGATCGCTTCGGAGCGAGAGCGATCGTCGCCGCGCAGCGAGAACTCGTCGAGGAACTCGCGCATGGCGTAGTGGAAGTCCTCACCCTCCCGGGCTCGCTCGGCAACGCCCGCCAGAGTTTCGGTTAGGCGCCCGGCACCTGGCGGGTTCGCAGCAAACCATTCGGAATTAGTCGTCAGCGGCGTCGCCATCGGCCGATGGTACGGCCTGCCGCGGCCGCGTTCCTCTTGGCTGGGAGACGGAATGGGACCGACTTCGGACCTGGCATCCTATTGGGATATTATCGGATTTGATAATCTTCACATGTGTCTGGACGGGATGAGATCGAGGGAACGCGGCCCGATCTCGGCAGTCGAGATTCGCAGTTCGTCGCACTACTGGAGTCGGCGGCGCACCTGCAGCGTTTGGTGCCCGGCGCGGTGTTGGTCGGCGGCGCTGCGGCAATTCTCTATGCCGATCATCGCGAATCGCGCGACCACGATCATGTCGTCACCGATCTGGCGGAGCGTTTCGAGATGGTGCTCGAGGCAATTGAGGACGACGAAGGTTGGGCGACCAATCGGATCACCCCTGGCAAGGTGATCCTCGGGAACCTCGACGGAATCGAAGCCGGCGTCCGGCAGATGATTCGCAAGCGGCCGCTGGAGGTCGCCGAGGTCGAGCTCCCGTCGGGAGGGTCGGTGACGGTGCCCACCCTGGAGGAGACCCTGCGCATCAAGGGGTTCCTGGCAGTGCGTCGCAACCAGACCCGCGACTACCTCGACCTCGCCGCCCTAGCGGATCGAATCGGCTTCGACAAGGCGGCGAATGTCCTCGATCGGATCGACGACTACTACGCCGACCAACTCGACAGCGACGACGGGATCGCATCGCAGCTCGTCCGCCAGCTCGCCGATCCACGACCGGCTGACCCCTCGGTCATCGAGCAGCTCTCCTCCTACCGGCGGCTGCGCAAGCGCTGGAGCGACTGGAGCGCGGTGACCGAGGTGCTCGGCGATGTCGCAGGACGGATGGTGAACTCGTGAGCCCGCTGGTGTTTCGCAACGTCGACGCCTCGCCGACGGATCCGGTCCACGAGTGGCCGCAGGAGGCGATCCAAATCGCGCTCGAGCGCGGGGGCCTCACCGACTGGCGTCGCCTGGCGACTGCGATCAAGGCGGAGCCGTGGGGCCCGGTCGCGCGCCGTGTGGAAGAGGCGCTCACCTACAGTCACCCCTACGGCGTCGCCGCGGCTTTCGAGCGCGCGATCGGGCAGTCGCGCGACGCCGCCGAGACGGCAGAGCGCGACGCGGTTGCTGTCGAAATTCGCAATCTAGTCGCCCGATCGGGCCTCTCCCAGGCCGAGTTCGCTTCCCGACTCGGCACGTCCGCCTCGAGACTCTCAACCTACGCAAGCGGCAAGGTCACCCCGTCTGCGGCGCTACTGCTGCGGATGCGCCGCGTGGCCGGAGGATGACGGCCAGACCAGCTCTCGGGCCGCTTCGATCTCGCGAACCGGGTCGATGCGCTCGCCACGCTCCTCGAACTCGATGAGCTGCTCCGAGTAGGCCTCGTCGAGGACGCGTATGCCGTGGCCCTGGATCCGAGCGAGGCGCTGCAGGCTCATGCTCGAGGCGAGCATCAGCGCCGAGTGAGTGTGGCGGCCGAGGTCGTAAGGGCGAGTTGAGGCGAGGCCGGCGACGCTTTCGCGCACGGCACCCGGCCGAGGTAGTCGAGAGCGCCAGTCAGACCATTCCGCCTCGACTCGCTCGAGCGCCGGCCTGAAATGGCGTGAGCGGTAGTTGCGCCAGTCGGTCTCGACCCAGTGCTCGGCGGCCGGGGTACGGAAGATGAACTCACTGGCGGCATCTCCGTCGTGCCGGCGCAGCTGCTCGAGATCGGCTCGCAGCGGTGTCAGCAATGGGATGCTGCGGTGGCGCCCGGTCTTGGTGCCTTCGACTATCTCCTTGCCACTCAGCTTGTGGGAGATCGCGATCCGGCGATCGCTGACGTCGGACCAGAGCAGCGCCAGTGCCTCCCCCGGTCGACAACCAGTCATCTCCATGAAGCTGACCAAGAGGGCGTCGCGCAGCGCCGCCAAGTCCTTGCCGGGACCGACCCGCCGAGACCCGACGAGCAACTCGAACCGAACCCGCTCGACGACCACCGGCCCCCAGACGAGGGGCCGGCGCCGGCGCTTCGCCGGCGGTCTGTCGAGTAGGGCAACGGGGTTGCCGCTGACCCCAGTCGAGCGCGGACGCCTCGCCGCCTCGCGAAAGATGCTGGAGAGGATGCTCATCGCCTTGATCAGAGTCGGAGCGCCGACACCGGCCTCTTCGAGGCCGTCTTGCCACTCGGCCAGGTCCTCGATGTCGATCGCGCCGATCGGAAGCTCACCGAGCGCCGGCCGGACGTGCTTCTCGTAGACAACCGAGTCCCGCTCCCAGGTCTTGGCGGCCAGCCGGCGTCGAGCGCGCGGCGTCCAGACGTCTGCGACGAATGCGGCCAGGGTCGGCGGACTGCCTTTCATGCATAGTCAAGAGAGAGCGAGGGGAAACTCTCCCCCTTCCGCCATCCTCTGAGACTAGGAAGCCCGGATGGTCCGTAGACCGTTGTACCGTTTGGATGTGAAGCCGAGCAAGCTGACCGGGAACTGGACGCCTGAGGGGAAAGCCGAGCAAGCCGCCCTGCGACGGGATTACCTCGAACTCACGCCCGCACAGCGAATGATGCAGGTATTCGAGCTGTCGAGGTTCATGTCCCAGGTCTCCGAGGCTGGCCGTCGCCAACGTGGCGCCTGAGCTCGACATCGAGGGGATCCTCGAAGCGCTCGTCGAAGCAGGCGTCGAATTCCTCCTGATCGGCGGGGTCGCCGTCGGCTTCCACGGCTACGTCAGGGCGACGAAGGATGTGGACGTGGTGCCATCGCCCGACCCGGAGAATCTTCAACGCCTTGCGGGCGTTCTTGAGCACTTGGACGCAGAGATCGAAGGCGGCGAGGAGTTCGACGACGCGGAGCTGCCGGATCCGCTGGACCCCACCGCCTTGGAGTTGGGCGGCAACTGGGTGCTGCGCACGCGCCTCGGCCGATTTGACGTGATGCAATGGATCGGAGATGACGCCCTCTGGGAGAAGCTCTCCCCCGCCGCCATCTCGGCCGAAATCGGGAAGCTGACGGTCCAGGTGGTCGGCTATGAGGACCTGGTCGCCCTCAAGCAACAGGCAGGGCGACCCGAGGACCTGACCGACCTGCGGCGGCTGAGCCAGGCGCGTGGCGAAGAGCCGTAAGCCGAAGTCCTCCTGCAGCCCAGCGAAGCCCGGAACGAGACTCGAACTCGTGACCCCTTCCTTACCATGGAAGTGCTCTACCAACTGAGCTATCCGGGCGGAACGATCAACTTTAGCGGCGCGGCTCGGGTTTAGCTCAATCGTCAGAGACGATCCGAGGGTGTATTGCGAGTTACTAACTGACGCTACACCTACTTACGTGGCAGCTAACCAACCCGCCGCCGCGCGCCGCGCCCCTGCCCGCCGCGCCCCTTGCCCTTGCGCCCCTCCCCTTCGCGCACCCGTTCCCCACCACGGGCCGCAGAGCGAGCTCCTTGCCGTTGTGTGCATCCAGGGAGACACCTGCGCGTTGCTTCGAGGCACAGAGGTTGCGGCTGTTGACGATCAATCCCTTGGCGCCTCCGAAGAGCTCGAGGCGAAAGGAGGAGACCGGGGCGTCGGGGGCGGAG
>Ga0070691_10001418_pt1 | contig 10240 bp, 11 predicted proteins | sample KBSK1101metaG_FD_64673 | JGI IMG/M metagenome (GOLD analysis project Ga0070691, IMG submission 64673) | Corn, switchgrass and miscanthus rhizosphere microbial communities from Kellogg Biological Station, Michigan, USA - KBS K1-10-1 metaG | ecosystem: Host-associated > Plants > Roots >... | reverse complement strand
CGCCGGCGCGGGGAAGGTGATCGAGAAGAACCTCGACGACGCGCAGAACCGGAAGCTCGTCGAGAGCTATCTGGCGTCGATCAAGTAGATCAAGCAACCACGATGCACGAAGAATCGATTTCGCGGAACTACGCCGAGGCGCTGCTCGCGCTCGCGCGCAAGGCGAACGCGACGGCCGAGTGGGCGACGCTGATCCACGCCGTGGCTGGCGCGGTGGAGGAGGATCTCACGCTGCGCCGCTTTCTCGCGGCGCCGCAGATCAGCGCGGCCGAGAAGAACGCGGTGCTGGCCAAGGCGTTCGAGGGCAAGGCACCGCCGCTGTTCGTCAGGTTCCTGCAGAAGCTGGTGACCAATCGGCGGCAGGTGCTCATCCCGAACATCGCGAACGAGTATGGGGATCTGCTCGACGACGCCGAGGGTCGCGTGCATGCGCGCGTGACGGTGGCGCGCGAGACGAGTGCGGCGGACCAGGAAGCGATCGCGAAGGAGCTGTCGCGTGCGCTCAAGAAGACGGTCGTGGCGCACGTCGCGGTGAACCCGGCGATCCTCGGCGGGATTGTGGTGCGGGTGGGCGATACGGTGATGGACGGGTCGGTGCGCCGCCGGTTGAGCGCGCTGCGGTCGAGGATGGTGTCAGGGCGGTAGTTCCGCGTCGGCCGGGCGCAATTGCGTCTGGCTTGAACATTCCGGCGGCTGGTGCGGTATTGGTGCGATCCCCCGCCAGCGAGGCCGCCGGTGCAGGCCGAGTCCCGCCCTGATTCGTCGCGCAATCGCGCCTCCCGGCGTTGCTCGTCGCGCGTGTTGGCGATTGTGGTCTCGCTCGTCGCGCTGATCGCCTGCGGGGACCCGTACCTGCACGTCAACCCGTACGATCCCGCGTATCCCGTGAAGACGACGATCACGGGGCCGGACACGCTGTTCAGCCTAGGCGAAGTCGCGCAGTATTCGCTGCAAACCGATCCTGCGTGGTCCGATACTGGTGTTGTCTGGTCGGTTGACACGTTCACCGACTATTTCATCGTGGTCGGGCCGCCGTCGCCGCCGTGCGTTACTCAGGTAGCCCCGGGCGACACGGTCCTGCTGGGCGGCGGCAACGGGTCCTACCGATCGATCCTGTTGCCGCTGGAGCCGTATTCGTTCAAGGTTGCGATCGAAGCGTGGCTCGGCACGATCGACAGCACCATATCCGCCGGCACGTGCGGGGGCGGCGTAATCACCGTGACGATCCCACAGCCACGGCACACCGCGTACAAGACGGTCGTCGTGATGCAGCGCCTCACGCGAATCCAGCTCCGCTGTCCCGACACACATTCGTGCGCGCCGCTCGCGGTGGGAGACACGGGCTTCATATGGGTCGATGGGTTCGATGCACTCGGGCGGCAGGTCGCGTCGCTCACGAACCCTACCGCAAACCCTGCGACGGGCAACCCGATCATCCCGTACGTGACCACCGACACCGCAATCCTGCGCGTCCAGAAGGGGAAAAACCCGATCGCGACGTATGTGTCGCGCGACTCGACGATCGCGCGCATGACGCCAGTCGGGATTCGCGTTGCGCGAGTGATTGGCGTGAACTCCGGCACGACGTGGATTGTCGCGACGCGTGGAACGCTGGCGGACTCGCTCCAAGTTGTGGTGCACTAGGCGTGATCGCCGCGTGGATTTGACGCGCACTCGCGCCGCCGGGCGCTGCTCGCCGCGCGTGCTGGCGATTGTCGCCTCGCTCGTCACGCTAATCGCGTGCGGCGATCCGTACCTGCACACCAACCCCTACGATCCAGTGTTTCCCGTCAAGATGACGATTACCGGGCCGGACACGCTGTTCAGCCTCGGTGAAGTCGGCCAGTACTCACTGCAAACCAATCCCGCGTGGCCTGACACAGGAGTCGTCTGGGCGATCGATACCTTTACGAATTATTTTATTGTCGACACCACGTGCCGTGTCCAGCTGGCGCCCGGCGACACTCTCTTGCTGGGCAACGGAAACGGCGCATATCAGTCAATCCTTCCGCCGCTCGAGCCGTACTCGTTTAAGGTCGCGGTGGAGGCGTGGCTCGGCACGATCGACAGTACCACATCCGCGGGCACGTGCAACGGGGGTGGAATTACGGTGCAGATCACCGCGCCGCGCCACGTTGCGTATAAGTCGGTCGTCGTGATGCAGCGGCTTACGCGAATTCAGCTCCGCTGTCCCAACACGCATGCCTGCGCGCCGCTTGCGATGGGCGATTCCGCGTTCATTTGGGTGGACGGGTTTGATGCTCTCGGTGCGCGGATCGCTTCACTCGCGAACTCAGCCTCGAACCCTGCGACCGGCAACCCTATCATGCCGTACGCGACAACCGACACGGCGATCCTGCGCGTCCAGAAGGGCAACAATCCGATCGCGACGTACGCGTCGCGCGACTCGACGATTGCGAAGATGACGCCGATTGGGATTCGCGTAGCGCGAGTGATTGGCGTGAACCCCGGGGCCACGTGGATCGTCGCCATGCGGGGCGCACTGATGGACTCGCTGCAGGTGGTGGTGCACTAACCAGGGCGCCGTCGCGAGCTGAGTCGTTCAGTCATGAACGCCAGTTGCGAATCTATAGGCGACAGGCGTCAGGCCTCGGAAACGGACGGGGTGAGCCACGCGGCGTATATTTCACCGCACGATGGCTGACCCCATAGACCGCCGAGCCTTCTTCACCACCGGCTTCCGCCGCGCACTCGGCAAGGCGGTCGACGCCGTCTCCAGCAAGATCTCGCCGGGTCAGTACGTCAGGCCGCCGGGGGCGCTGCCCGAGGCGGCGTTCCTCGCCGCCTGCACCCGTTGCGGCGAATGCACTAACGTCTGCCCGGCGCACGCGATTCGCCCGCTCGGGAGCGAAGCCGGATTCGCCGCGGGCACGCCGACGCTCGACGTCAACATGAACGCGTGCCTCATGTGCGCCGACATGCCGTGCGCCGCGGTGTGCCCGACGCCGGCGCTCGAAGTCCCGCTCCAGGTATGGAAGCGGGTGAAACTCTCCGCGATCACGATCGACACCGAGCGGTGCATCACGTATCGTGACGTGGAGTGCGGCGTGTGCGCGCACGCGTGCCCCGCCGGAGAGAACGCCCTGAGAATCGACGCGCAGCGCCACCCCGTACTCGGCCCCGACTGCACCGGGTGCGGAACTTGCATTCAGGCCTGCGTGACCAGCCCGAGCTCCATCAAATCACAGATCATTGGGAGGCCGTCGTGAGCGGCAAGACCGAAGTACGCATCGTGCAGAAACCGTGGGGCCATGAGACCATATGGGCGGCGAACGAGCTGTACGTCGGCAAGGTCCTGCACATCAAGGCGGGACACTCGCTTTCGGTGCAGTATCACAATAAGAAAGATGAGACGATCCACGTGCTGAGCGGGAAGATGATCTACCGAATAGGCGACGGGGGACTGGGGACTGGCGACCGAAACTCAGGGTCCGCGTCCAACGTGCCGCTTCGGGAAGTTGAACTGCGCGAGGGAGAGTCGTTCAGAAACCAACCGGGATTGATTCACCAGATGGAAGCCGTCACGGACTGCGTGCTCCTCGAGGCGTCCACGCCGCACCTCGACGACGTCGTGCGGCTCACCGACCGCTACGGCCGCCAGGGGACGAGCGCACCGTGAAAGTCATCATTCCGCTCGCGGGGAAAGGCACGCGCCTGCGCCCGCACACGCTCACCACGCCCAAGCCGATGCTGCGCGTCGCCGGGAAGCCGGTGATGGACTATGTGCTCGACGACGTCCGCAAGCTCGGCGACGTGGACGAAGTCATCTACATCACCGGTCACCTGAAGGAAGCGGTCGAGCTGCACGCGAAAAGTGCGTACCCGGACATGAAGGCGTCGTTCATCGAGCAGCAGGTGCAGGACGGCACCGCCGGCGCCGTCGGCCTCGCGCGGTCGCGCGTCGACCAGCCGGTGCTGATCATCTTCGTCGACACGATCTTCGACGCCGATCTCTCGGTGATCAAGACGAGCAATGACGATGGCATCCTCTGGACGAAGGTCGTCGACGACTGGCAGCGCTACGGCGTGATCGTCGCGGACGACGCGGGGCACATGACGAAGATCGTCGAGAAGCCGTCGACGCCGATTTCCAAGCGCGCGAACATCGGCCTGCAGTACATCAGGAACTGGAAGCTGCTCTTCGAGGGGATCGACCACGTCATGAGCCAGCCGAAGAACAAGGGCGAGTGGTATCTCACGGACGCGTTCCAGTACATGGTGGACAAGGGCGCGAAGCTGCACGTCGCCGAGGCCGCGGGGTGGTATGACGCCGGGCAGGTGGACACGATCATCGCGACGAACCGCGTGATGCTGGAGAAGGGCCGCGCCCGGAAACCGGCCGGCCTCACCAACTGCAAGATCATCGACCCCGTCTACATAGAGGACGGCGTGACCCTTACCGGATCGACGATCGGGCCCAATGTTTCCATCTCGGCGGGCACGACGCTGACGAACTCCACCGTGCGCGACTCCATCATCGAGCGCGCGGCGAAGATCGACAACTGCACGCTGAGCGGCTCGCTCGTCGGGAGCAACGCGGTCATTTCCGGCGTGAAGGGCACCGTGTCCATGGGCGACTATTCGGAGGCGAAAGGAAGCCAATGAGCGACATCTCGCGGCGCGATCTCCTCAAGGGTGCGGCGGCGGCAGGCACGGCGCTCGCCGCAGGCGGCGCGTTTCGCCCGGCGCGCGCCGCAGGCGGCGCGTCGTGGGCTATAGCGGAGAACGTGGACGCGATCGCTCACCCGGATCTCGCCCCGCCCGCGCCCGCGCGACGCCAGACAATGCGCGGCGTGCCGTTCGAGCGGCATGAAGTCGTGCGCGTCGGCATGGTCGGCACCGGTCTCCGCGGCCGCTCGGTGCTCGGCGAGTTCCTCTCGCTCCAGAACGTGCAGGTCGTCGCGATCAGCGACGTCGTCGCTGATAAAATGGCGAAGGCCACCAAGATGATCACCGACGCCGGCCATCCGGCGCCGGCGACATACGGCAGCGGCGACCACGCATTTGAAGAGCTGGTCAAGCGGGACGACATCGACTTCGTCTACACGGCCACGCCCTGGGAATGGCACGTGCCCGTGATGCTCGCCGCCCTCGCCGCGGGAAAGCACTGCGGGAGCGAATGCCCGATCGGCAGCACGCTCAAGGATCTCTGGGCGCTCGTGGACGCGTCGGAGAAGGCCCGTCGCCACTGCCTGCATCTCGAGAACTGCTGCTACGGCGAGACCGAGATGATGGTCAACAAGATGGTGCACGATGGCATCTTCGGTGACGTGCTGCACGTGGAAGCTGCGTACCTCCACGACCTGCGCGAGATTCTTTTCGAGAATCGCGACGAGGGCCTGTGGCGCCGCGCCTGGCACACGCGCGTGAACGCCAACATGTACCCGACGCACGGGCTCGGCCCGGTGGCGTGGTACCTCGACGTGAATTATGGAGACCGCTTCGACTACATCGCGTCCGTTGCCGGCCCAGAGCGCGGGCTCGACGTGTACCGCGAAGCGACGGTGAAGGATCACGCCGATCCCAAGTGGCGGGAGACGTACATCGACGGCGACCACAACACGTCGATCATCCGCACCGTGAAAGGGCGCACGATCATGCTCCAGCACGACGTGTGCAATCCGCGCCCGTACACGCGGCACAACCGCGTGCAGGGCACCAAGGGCGCGTTCGAGGATTATCCACCGCGCGTGTACATCGAAGGCCAGAAGGGCGGCGAGCGCTGGGGGCCGATCGACGAGTGGAAGGCCACGCACACGCACCCGCTGTGGAAGCAACTCGGCGAGCTCGCCAAGAAATCCGGAGGCGAAGGCGGCATGGACACGATCATGGCGTACCGTCTCGTGCAGTGCCTGCACGAAGGGCTCGTGCCGGACTACGACGTGTACGACGCCGCCTCGTGGAGCTCGCCCTTTCCACTGACCGAGATGTCGGTCGCAAAGGGCAGCATGCCAATGAAATTCCCCGACTTCACGCGTGGCGAGTGGAGCAAGGCGCGCGCATGAACAGCGGCTTTCATTTCGCCACCGCGGACTGGGCGATCATCTCGTTCAGCGTCGTCATCTCGTTTCTCCCGGCGATTTTCTTTTGGCGGAGAGCGGGGCAGAGCACCGCCGAGTTCTTCACGTCGGGGCGCGCGGCGCCGTGGTGGCTCATCGGCATCTCGATGGTCGCGACGACGTTCAGCACCGACACGCCGAACCTCATCACCAACATGGTGCGCGAGCAGGGCGTGGCCGAGAACTGGCTCTGGTGGTCGTTCCTGCTCACAGGCATGCTCACGGTGTTCGTCTACGCGCGGCTCTGGCGCCGCTCGGGCGTGCTCACCGACCTCGAGTTCTATGAGATCAGGTATTCGGGGCGGGCGGCCAGGTTCCTGCGCGGATTCCGCGCGATCTACCTCGGATTCTTCTTCAACTGCGCGATCATCGCCACGGTGAACCTCGCCGCCGCGAAGATCGCGAGCGTCGTGCTCGGCTGGCCGATGGACCGCACGCTCATCGTCTGCGGCATCATGACGATCTTCTTCGCCTCTGTGAGCGGGCTCTGGGGCGTGCTCGTCACCGACTCGCTCCAGTTCACGTTCACCATGAGCGGGACGTTTGCGGTCACATGGTTTGCGCTGAAGCAGCCCGCGGTCGGAGGTTTGTCAGGCCTGCTCGCGAAAGTGCCGGTGAAGACGCTCGCGCTGCTGCCGGATTTCGGCGACTGGTCCGTCGCGCTCGCGGTGTTCATCATCCCGATCACCGTGCAGTGGTGGTCGGTGTGGTATCCCGGCGCCGAGCCCGGCGGCGGCAGCTACATTGCGCAGCGGATGCTCGCGTCGAAGTCGGAGAAGGACGCGGTGACGGGCACCCTCCTGTTCAACGTGCTGCACTACGCGGTGCGGCCGTGGCCGTGGATTCTCACGGCGCTCGCGTCCACGCTCGTGTTTCCGTCGCTGCACGACATCTCGGCCACGTTCCCGTACGTCGACCAGTCGCTGATCGGCAACGACCTCGCGTATCCGGCGATGATGCGCTTCCTCCCCGCGGGATTCCTCGGGCTTGTGGTGGCGGGGACGCTCGCGGCGTACCGCTCGACGGTGGAGACGCACCTCAACTGGGGCACGTCGTATCTCGTGCACGATTTCTATCGGCGCTTCATGAGCCCCGGCAAGAGCGAAAAGCATTACGTGCTCATGGGGCGGATCACGACCGCGGTGCTCATGGTCTGCGCGGGATTGCTCACGTATGCGCTCGGCACCGCAAAGGACGCGTTCGACCTGATCCTCTCGGTCGGCGCGGGCACCGGCCTCATCTATATCCTCAGGTGGTTCTGGTGGCGCGTGAGCGCGTGGAGCGAGATCGCCGCGATGGCGAGCTCGTTCATCGTTGCCTGTGGATTCTTCATAGCGCACAAGAGCGGTGTGGACGTGGCGTCGCACATTTCGCTCCTCGTGACGGTCGGCGTCACGACCGTCGTGTGGGTTGGCGCAACGCTCCTCGCGCCGGCAACCGACCGCGGAACGCTGCTGAAGTTTTATGAACTCGTGCGGCCGTCCGGGCCGGGATGGACGGAGATCCGCGCGGCGTCGGGCAAACAGCCGGCGCCCGATTCCCTCGCGCAGGGCATGCTCGGCTGGCTCTGCGGCTGCTGTTTTGTGTACTCCGGCCTCTTCGGCACGGGCGCGCTGCTGTACGGACGGTTTCCACAGTTCGGCGCGTGGCTCGTCGTATTCGTCGTCAGCGGCGTGGGCGTGTGGCGGGTCCTGCGCGGATTCTGGCCGGCCACTGCATGAGCGGCGAGGGGGCCGAGCCGCGCGAGTACTTCGTTCCGGGCCGCATCGAACTCGTTGGCAAGCATGTGGATTACGCGGGCGGCCGGTCGCTCACGTGCGCGACCGAACTCGCGATCCGCGCGCGCGCGACGACGATCGATGAGCCCGTGATCCGCGTGCGCCGCGGCGCGGGAGAAGTGGCGATGGATGTCGCGCTCTCGGCGGACGCGAAGATGACCCAAGTTCGCTCGAGCGCGTACGTCACCGCGGTCGCGCGGCGGTTTGCCCGCGATTTTCCGCACGCGCGGAAGGGCGTATCGATCGAGCTGCAGAGCGACCTCCCGACGTCCGCGGGGCTGAGCAGCTCCACGGCGCTCGTCGTGACGCTCGCGCTGGCGTTCGTGGACGCGAATGATCTCACCAGCGACGAGCGCTGGCGTGCGGCGGTTCCGACGCCGATGGCGTTCGCCGAGTATGTCGCCGCGATCGAAACCGGCGAAGCTTTCGCCGATTTTGCGCGCGACGGCGGCGTGGGCGTGCGGGGAGGCGCGCAGGACCACGTGGCGATCGTGTGCGCGGAGAAGGGGAGCGTCGGCCAGTTTCGCTATCTCCCGGCGCAGCTCGAACGGCGGATCGTGTGGCCCGCGGACTACGCGATCGCGATCGGTGTGAGCGGAGTCCACGCGACGAAGACGGGCAACGCGCAGGCGGCGTACAACCGGCTGGCGGATGCGATGAGACCGACGACTGGGGGAGGGGGACTGGAGACTGGAGAAGTGGCGCGCGACGTCAGCGAACGGCGCGCACAGTTTCGTGAGGAGACTGAAGAGATCGTGCCCGGAGTTGGTGACGCGATCCGGGACTGCGACTGGAACGCACTCGGCAGGCTGGTTGACCGGTCGCAGTTTCTGGCGGAAACCGTATTGCTGAATCAAGTTCCAGAGACCATGCATCTCGCGCGTTCGGCCCGCGAACAAGGTGCGCTTGCGGCGTCGGCGTTCGGCGCCGGGTTCGGCGGCGCGGTGTGGGCGATGGTTCCGCGCGCCGACGCCGGGCGATTCATCGCGTCGTGGCGCTCGGGTTACGAGCGCGCGTTTCCGGCGAAGCGCGCGCGGGCGAAGTGGTCGGTCACGATGCCAGCGGATCCCGCCAGGCGCGTGCGGTGACCCGGGGCCGGACGGTTCTCACGCTGGCCGGCATCGCCGTGCTCGTCGCGGCGTGCGGTGATCCATACTTGCACACGAACCCCTACGATCCGGCGGATCCCGTCGAGATTGCCATCAGCGGACCGGACACGGTCTTCAGCTACTCGGAGATCGCGCACTACACCGCGGCGATCAGCCCGGCGTTTCCCGACTCGGCGGTGGTGTGGCTCGTGGACACGTTCACGCTGCATCGGCCTGGCGCCGTGGACACGAGCTACAACGGCATGACGTTCACGATACCCAATCGCGGCGACACGATCATCGATGGCACGCCGTACTTCAGGCCGACCGGCCCGGGCACGTTCGTTTCGTTCAAGCCGCCGCTGGAACCGGCGACGCTGAACATCACGATCGAGGTGGTGTTGGGCGGCGTGGATACGACGGTCGCGGTGTACGGCGGCGGAGCGTCGCAGACCAAGGTCTACCGGCACACCGCCTACAAGCAAGTCGTGGTCACGCAGCGCGTCACGCGGATTCAGCTGCGATGCCCCGACACGAGCGTGTGCGACACGGTCGCGGTGGGCGGCACGTGGTCGGTGTGGGTGGACGGGTTCGATGCGCTCGGTCAGGCGATCGTCGCGCTGGCCGATCCCGCGGCGAACCCGCCCGGCGCCACGCCGATCGCGATTTTCACGTCGCGAGACACGACCGTCGCCACCGTTTCGCCCGTGAACATCCGCGCGGCCACCGTCACTGCGCGCAAGGCGGGATCGACGTGGATCGTCGCGACGCGGAACTCGCTGAGTGATTCAGTCCTGGTCGTCGCGCACTAGGGCGACTTCTTCAGCCGTGCGGTGACGGTCGCGGGCGGCTGTGCGCAGTTTACGGCGACCTTGCCGTTCCACGTCGCATACCCGGGAGCGGCGATCGAAAGCGGGAACTTCCCGATATTGAGCCCGGTGAAGTCGACAGGGTACTTGGAGACATCCGATCCGACGGTCATCACCGCCGTATCGGCGGGCGCTATCGTCAGCGTCATCGTCGTATTGGGAACCGGCGCGTTCGTCGACGCGTCCAGCGCGGTGACTTCGATTACCCCGTCAAAGCTGTAGTAGTCGTACACCTCGCAGCCTTTCACGCCGTCGCATCCGGCGAGCGCGATCAGGAACGCGAGCGGTGCGGCCGAAACCCATCTCTTCACGACGACCTCCACTGCCAGGTGGCGCGCTGGCTCGGCGTCGCGCGGGCGTAGGCGGCAAATGAGACTCCGTTTCCAAATACCCGAACTCGGTGGAATCGGTCACTTTCCGGGTGC
>Ga0070691_10001414_pt1 | contig 10246 bp, 15 predicted proteins | sample KBSK1101metaG_FD_64673 | JGI IMG/M metagenome (GOLD analysis project Ga0070691, IMG submission 64673) | Corn, switchgrass and miscanthus rhizosphere microbial communities from Kellogg Biological Station, Michigan, USA - KBS K1-10-1 metaG | ecosystem: Host-associated > Plants > Roots >... | reverse complement strand
CTTTTCGTCGATCGACATGATTTGCACCATGCCGTGCTTGCTTACGTGTGCCAGACCCTTCGTAACCCCTGGTGGTGAATCAGGATCCTGCTCCAGTGCCTCGGCGCCAATTGGCTTGCCGGTCTCTTCCGATGACAGAACCCGCAATTGCGGTCGGTTGACAGCACGATTGAATACTTCTGCTCGACCATTCTTTGGCAATGACTCCGGACGAGGTGGTTTCGCCGGCTTTTGATCTTTCTTTGGCTTGTTAAGTTTCGCGCGCTCCCATGCCTGATTAACGGTCAGCTCACCGGTATCCATCTTGCGGACCAACTCGGCCGAGCCGAATTCGACCACATCACGCACGCGCTCATAGGTGCCATGGCTGCCGAGGCCGGCACGCTTTGCTGCTATGTGGCGGGTCTTATTGTGGGTGTCCGTGCTATGTGCACAATTGTGCACATAGCGGCTCTTGGCCGCCTTGCTTCCACTATGCTGGTTTCCGTAATCCTCCTTGCGCCGATCACCAAGTTCCTTGCGGATCATATCGGTGAGCCGTAGCTTCTCGGTCCAGGTGAAGTCCTTGCGCATCTCGTTCTCGTCGCGCTCGCCGAGGACGATATGCTCAATCTCCATCTTGTTGGCTTTGATCTTGGTCCAACCAAGCTTACGCGCTGCAGCGATACGGCGAGATCCGGCGATAAGTTCAAGTTTGGAATTAACGACGATCGGATGCAGCAAACCAATGCTTTGCATGCTGTCGGCTAGGCCATCAATGTCGCCCAAGTCAGCGCGCACTCGTTCGCCGATGACCACGTCGTCTAGCTTGACGTCAAACATCGTATCCTCCGAAGATAGGGGCGGCGTTACCACCGCCCCACCTTAGGCTAGGCCGCTTTCGCAACCGGCTCGTTGATGACGAACGAGTTAACCGGATCGATCTGCAGCTTCTTCAGGCGCTGGCCTGCTTGCACCGCATTAAATGCAGCGATGGCCATAGCCAGCCGGGTCTTCACTGGCGGCTGCTTCGCCGTATATCCAGCCTGCCGCTGCTTTGCAGTCAGCACCGGCGGTTCGATATACTTGCGCAGCAAGGTCACCGGGTGGTCGTTCGGCAAGTCAACGGCGATGAGCGAGTGGAAGAACTCATCGACGGTCTCCCGGCCATAGACCTGCTCGATCTTCCAGGCCAGGAACGTAGTGATCGAAGCGCCCAACTTGGCTTTCGCCTGCTTGTGCATCTGGTCCATGTAGCGAGCAATATCCATCAACTCCGGATGCTCCTGCATGTAGCCAAGCACTTCGCGATTGGACAACTTCAACCCGAAGACACGACCAGACACGCCGAGCGCGCCTTCATCATGACGATGCGCGAAATCCTGAATGACCGCTGCCACATGCTTGGCAAGGCCGTTCAAGCCGGCAGTCTGCAAAGCATCACCAGCCGAGCGGGGCCGGCAATTGTCGACGTAGGCGAACAGGTTGTCCTGATCGGGAATGTTCGTCACTACGAAGGTAGTGATCGGAATGCCGCTCAGGTAGCTTGCCCACAGGCGGTGCTGACCGTCTAAGAGGTTGCCCTGTTCGGTAAAGATTACCGGTTGCCCAGTAATCTTCCACTCTCCCCGCATCAGTTGCACGGCGTAACTCTGAACCGTCGTCATATCAACTGAACGGTTCTTCCGATTGCGCTTCAGCAACTCTTCGGCCTGCTCCGGGGTAATCGTGTGGATCCCCGTCGTCAGGGTAAATGGCGCCGGAGGCGCCTCCTGCTTCCACTTTTCGAACTGCTCGATGAGATTGCCGAAAGCGGCCGATGACGTCGCCGCCAAATCGATAGTGAATTGAACCATTTGCTGGTTCCTCCTGTCACTCGCGGATCCGTCGCCGGAACTATTTCCTTTGATCGGGCTTCTCTGAATGACAAGACACCATATATATTCAGGCACCACTAGTGTCAAGGCTCCGTGAATGCCTCTTTCCTACGCGATGACGCTCAAGCTATCGGTCGACATGGTTCGGCAGATTGACGATTGGCGCCGTCAGCAATCCGATCTGCCGAGCCGAGCGGAGGCGATACGTAGGATGATCGATCGGGTGCTGAGCGAAGACACAGACCAAACGAGGAAGAAATGATATCTCCCGACGCCCACATCATCGTCAAACCCTTCGGCATCACCCGCTGGAAGCTGCTGGTGGACCTCTGCGAGCCACCCCCGCCCGACGCCAAGCACCAGGGCGGCGGCTTCCAGGACCGCCGCGCCAAGTGGAAAGAGGCGCTCGACCACGTCAACCGCACCATCACCCTCGATCCCGACGACGTCGATTGGACCCAGCGAAAGCTGCGCAACCGTAAGGGCGGCGGCTGGCAACAACAGATCAGCGACATCTTCTATGGCCAGCACCCGCTGTTCTCGAATATTCCTGCCGACCCACCGAAGCGCCCAGAAGATAGGAAGAAGCGGACGCCGCCGAGCCCATCGCCATTACTGTGAACGCCGACCTCCTCGCCTATCTCCACGAGCAATTCGCCCGGCTGCATCTGCGGCTCGACGAGCTAATGCGCTGGACGGTCGACGCCGACCGCCGCCTCACGGCCATTGAGATGGCGGTTCGGCAACTCCCGCCGTCCCGGTAGCCGCTTGCCGCTTGGAATGGTGCTGCCTATTTGCCACATTGGCACACGCACAACCGGAGCGCGCGATTCGGTGACCACCAGAGCGAGAGCCAGCGCCCTAACCCGACGCCTGTCCGCCGAACTGGAACAGGCCTGGATGGTGATCAGCCAAAAGGACGAGGAGCTGAAGGCGGCATACGCACAAGCACGTCACATTCGCGAGCTTCTGGCGCAGGAGGCGCAGCGGCGGGTCCAAGCCGAGCGCAGCATCCGCCCGAACATCTACGGTTCGCAGACAGAAAACGACATCGGCAACGATGAGACACGGCGTTTGCAGATGCATATTCTACAGCTCAAGGAACAGCTCAGGACAATGGGCGAAGCGCTTGATGTTGCTCACATGCGCATTGCCGAGCTATCCAACCAGCATTCGGTTGCGCAGGGCCAACGTCCGCATCTGGTGAGTGATAACACAACCGGTCGCCGCAACCGAAACGGGTAAGGTTGTAGCGGTATTTCGCGTGCAGTGTGCTGTATCGTGACGCGCGTTGCAACGCTTGATATGCAACGCGCCGCGATTTGTCGCACGGATTGGTTGCCAGAGCGCAATACCGCCCTTGTTCGCTTGCAACGGCGGCTGAAAGGCGTATAACGAAAAACGCCGCCCGGGTGGATCTCCCTGGCGGCGTCTATTCGATAACCGTGCGGTCGCGTTAGGCGATACACAGCGTCTCTGGCAAGGACCTGTATCGCACGCGCGAACGCCAAATGCAAGGCGGGCGCGATGCGTAATGACGATTTTTTAGCGACAGACACCACCAGTAGTATCCGCACCGGGTCGACGACCGCCGGTCGCGTCATGGCGGCGCTCGGAACCCCCGATCTCACCGCTTTCCAACAACTGGTCTACGCCGTCCTGGTGGGCCGCGCCGACGGCAACGCCTGTCGCACCACCATCCAATCCATCGCCGACCACCTCAACCGCAGCGAGCAGCGGGCCACCGTCTACCGCGCGATCGAGAAGCTGGAGCAGATGCACCTCGTGCGCACCGAGAAGGTCGCCCACGGCGTGTGCCGCTACCACCTGCTCGACCCGCCGGTGCGCTGCGCGGTGCTCGCGGGAGCCGCAGCATGAACCCCGCTGAGCGACTTGACCACGCCAGGCAAGGCTTCCTGGCCGCGTGGCTGGACGCGTTGCGCGCCGGCCAGATTACCGAGGCCGACCTTGCCCACGAGGTGGTGGCCACACTTTCCGCAATGGAACAGATCGCGACACTCGCGCGAGTCGTTCAGGATGTATGATCCTGGCACCAGCGCGTGGTCGCGTGCTCCGTTGCCATCCAATCTCATGGCAGAGACCGCGCTGTTGGGCGCTTGCCTCGTCGCCAATAAATCCCTCGATCGCTGCAAGTCGCTTGCGCCAGTGCACTTCTATGGCGACCGCCACGGCGAATTGTTCAAGGCCATTCAGGATGGCGTCGCACTCGGCCGCGTTGTTGACGCCGTATCGCTGAAAGACCGTTTTGATAGGCGTCTGCTTGGCTCTCTTCTCGCCGCCTTCATCGGCCATGAGCCGGTATCCGAATATGCCAGGGTTATCGTCGATACTTGGCGGGCCAGAGAATTGCTGCAAATTGCCTATTCGGTGATTGACGATACAGCAAAGCGTGATCGTTCTGCTGAAGAAATCGCCATGGAAGTGGCGGGTAAAATCGATCGCATTTCTCATGGCCGCGCCGCCGAGAACATCGTCACCCTGGATGACGCGATTGCAGGCGTTATTGCCGATTTGTCGAAGCCCGACAGGATCGCCGGAATTTCCTCCGGTTTTCGCTGCATCGACCGCAGGCTAGGTGGCCTCGAACCAGGACTCGTCTACGTCCTGGCTGGCCGTCCTGGGATGGGCAAGAGTTCGATTGCCCACCAGATCTGCATTAATGCCGCGCGCAGCGGCGTTGGCGTGCTCGAATTATCGCTGGAAATGTCGGCGGCACAGTTGGGTCGACGCGCCCTGTCGACCGCCTCGCGCATCCCCATCATGGCAATCAAGCGCAATGACCTAACAATCCAGACCGCTGAGCGCCTGCACCAAGCCCAGCAGGAACTGCGTGGCCTGCCGCTGATGATTGATGATGCGGGTGGCCAGACGCCAGCGATGATTGCCGTCAAAGCGCGTGAAGCTAGGCGCCGTCACGGTCTCGGCCTGCTGATGATCGACCATCTCAACCTGATGCGGCCAGAAGATGCCGACGCCAAGCACGGCGGCACCTGGGCCGTCGGCCGCGCGTCAAACGCCGTGCTATCGATCGCCAAGGACTGCGGTGTGCCGGTGATCCTGTGCGTGCAACTCAACCGTGGCGTTGAGGCGCGCGAGGACAAGCGGCCGAACCTTTCCGACCTGCGGCAGTCGGGCGATATCGAACAGGACGCCTATGCCGTCGGGTTCATCTATCGGCGCGAATATTACCTGCGCCACGAAATTGAGAAGCGGCCCGACGAAAGCGCCAACAAATTCGCCGAGCGCGAGGCCGCCCACAACGAGGCGAGGCTGATGTCAGCCGGCCGAGCCGAACTTGTCTGGGCCAAGGTGCGCGACGGCGAACCCGGCATCGATCCGCTGCTGTTTCACGGACCAACCGCGACATTTAGCGAGGAAGGGGAGATATGAGCTGCCCACACATCGCCTGGGCTTACAAACAGGCAAAAGTCTTGGGTCTCACAACCTCTGCGCGAATGCTTCTGCTTGCCATTGCGGAAGAAGCCGATGGCTCGACCATGGAGTGCCATCGATCGCACCGTCAGCTCAGTATCTGCACCGGCCTATCACCCCGGCATATTAGGAACATTCTCCCAGTCCTGACTGAGGCAGGCTTGGTCGAAATCACCTCCCGCAACGGACAGCGCTTGGTTGCTAGGCTCATCCGACCGGATCCAACCTTGGCAACCATTGCCGAGGTCCATCCCGAGAACCTAGGCAACCATTGCCACGGTGACACCCCAACCTTGGCAACCATTGCCGAGGTAACCTTGGCAACCATTGCCGAGCCTACTCCCCTTATTAAGACTCCCCTTACAGTAACTACTGACTCTGTATCCCCGAGAGCCAAGCCGACGGTGGAGATCGGACTCCGACCTATCCGTTCTGGACCTGTAAGAATACTGGACGACCGGCGGATCGAACTCGATGGCGGTCAGCCGTGTGTCAAAGGCTGGCTGCTCGACGCGGTGTTCGAGCGCGTCATCGACGCCGCCGGGCTCGACCCGGACAAGGCGCCGCTGGACCGCAGGCCGGTGGTCGACTGGCTCGCGGACGACATCGAGCCCGACCACATCTACGCCAGCGTGAAACGCTCGGCCGAAAGCGCGCGGCGACGTGGCGTCCGCATTGCGACGCTCGCCTATTTCGACAAGGCGGTGCGCGGCGAGCGCGTTGCGATGGTCGCCTGATGGACGCGCGCCGACTGCCGCCCCCGCAATTCAACGAACGGCGTGGCGACCACGTCTGGACGGAAGGCGACCGCGACTCACCGGTCCCGGTGCTGCGGCTGAACTTCTGGAGCTACGAACCGATCGTCAAAGTCTCGCAACCACCAACGAAACCCCCTGGAGGAGCCAAGCCGTGACGGATGAGGAGCAGAAATGGAACCGACGAACGTGCGCATCCAGCGGGTGCCAGAGGGCCGTCGCGGTCGTGTCACCCGGACAGACGGAGACACGCGAGGGACCAGCCAACACGCTGTTGTCGCCGCCCCGCCCCGACCTGTGCCTGTGCCTGGAATGCGCCGTAAGCGTCGGATGGCCGTGGCGCTCGGAGGCATCGAGCAATTCCAGGAGCAGCCGCAAGCGGTCCGCCGCCGCAGCAAAGACGGCCCCAACTCGGTCGATGCGGCTGAGTGGATAGACCCCGATGACATCCGACCGAACCAGCGCACGGGACGCATGGTGCGGGGACATTGCACCGGCTGTTCGCTGCGTCGGTTACAGAAGGTCAGCCGCGAGATCAGCGACGAGCACATTTACGCCGCCGAGTATCTGCGGGTTCGTGCCGACGTGGCCTGCCTGGGATTTTCCGCTCCGCCCGAAGGCATGCCGGTGAACGCGATGGTTTACGGGCCGCGGTTGGATTTCTCCAACGGTGCGCACGCGCGGGTGCGGGCGCTCGATGAATTCAAACGGGTGTGGGACACGCTGCGCGCGCAGCAACAGCGCATGGCGGCGTTTATCCTGCTGGAGAACCACTCGATCCCGATCTGGTGCGATGCCGAACGCCGACGCACCGGGCTCAAGCCAAACCCACAGGTCGAGCTTGGCAAGTTGGTGGGGATGTTGGACCACCTCGCCAAGTATCTCGACGCCGATATCGATGAGGCCAAGCAGAGGGGGCAAATGCGCGTATGATCGACGGCATTGATCCCGCTATGGGCGAGGACGAAAGCCGGCATTTGCTGGACAGCATTGCGGATGCACTTCGGCTGCAGATGCTCGATACGGTGACCAACGTGATGGCCGGGACGCTGAGCGACGAGGCGCGCACGCCGAAGACCTGGGCGCTGGCGCTGTTGGCTCGGCTGGAACGCGAGGGCTTTCATATCGTCCGGGAGGCGGCATGATCACGCTGCACGAAGGCGACTGCCGCTCGGTGCTGGCAGCGCTGCCCGATGCGTCGGCGCAGTGCTGCGTCACCAGCCCGCCGTATTACGGCCTGCGCGACTACGGCGTATCGGGACAGATCCGTCCCGCCGCCAAACGCGGCCCCTGGCCAATCCAGGGGTGTGACCCGGTGAGTTGAGGCGACGGAACGGAAATCAAGCACTAACAGGGAAACGACACATGCTGCAACGGACCAAGCCACGCATTTCCGAGCGCGAGAGACAGGAAATCATCCGCGGCATGGGATGCACCGTGCCGAATTGCTGGCGCACCGACATCGACCTGCACCACGTGCGCACGGCGGCCAATTCCGGCATCGGCATGAAACCGGACGACAGCTTCCTGGTCGCAGTATGCAGGCACCATCATCGCGTCGGCCATCAGATCGGCTGGAAGAGCTTCGAGAAGCGCTATGGCGTCGACCTGGCGCGGACGGCGAGGCGGAACGCGCAGATCGACCGGCCGATGCCCTAGGCATGCCGCCGAGGCTATTGCAGCAGAACGATTTCGCGTTTACGGTGTATACGAGAACCGGCGGCACTGGTGATGCCGCCGGTTCCCATCACTGGTCTTCCACATTGGCTGTCAACGTGGAGTTACGATACTATGCCTGAACCAATGTCTCCGCAACAGTGGCTTGTAGCACTGGACGAGTGGCGTCAAGCGTCGGCTAACCCCGTCCTAAACCAGAACCTCGGTGATCGTCTCAAGGTAGCGATAACCGAGCCGTCGCCTCCACCCCAGATAACTGGACTGGATAGCGAAATAGCCGCTATCTGGACATTGATCCGCGACCATCGAATCGAAGAATTCGCGGGGACGATGACAATTACCCCAGAACTGGCGGCAGCGATGCTCGCTTTCCAGAAGCAGAATCGGAATATCAGAAGCGGTCGGGTCGAGATGTGGAAGACGGCATTGCAAGCTGGACGGTTTGCCTGCTCGAACGACGCGATTGTCTTCGATACCAACGGTGACTTGCGCAATGGTCAGCATCGCCTAACGGCTGTCATTCAGACCCGTATTACAGCAAAGTTCATCGTGATGTTCGGCGCTAACCCGAAGGACGCGGACACCTACGATACTGGCGCGTCGCGCTCGGCTGCCGACTTTTTCAGGCTTAATGGTAGGAAAAATGGCGCGATTGTCGGTTCGTTTGTGAGAATGAAGACGCGCATTGATAGCAAAGGCCGCGTGCTATTCGTTGATACGTCTGGCGTGCATCGCGTTGGCGAGGAGATGCTCGATAAGGACGATACGCTTGCACGCGCTATTGCTGCGACGCACAAAGCGCACCGCGCCCTCCATGGCAATAAATCATCGCTGGCGATGGCATATTGGAAGATAGCCAATGAATCGAGGCGGAATCTCAGCATAGACGAGTTCTGGGATCACTTGACCGAAGGTCACGAGCTGGAAAAGCAAAGCGCAATATTTAAGCTACGAGCTAAGCTTAAGAATCTTCACGAACATCGCCGCGTCGCGAAGCGACAGCAATTTCTTGAGCAGACGCAAATGTCGGCCTGGATCATTCAGGGGTGGAATTGCTGGCTCAAGGGAAAGACCGCGATCGGTTTCCAATGGGACAAGGTCCATGAGCTACCGACGGTCATGTAATATTGCGGAAGGCAATCGCTAGGCGCGGCGGCGCCGTTGGCCCTGCCGCATCTCCTGCCGCGCCTCGGTCAACGCCGCCAGCGCCTTCCACCCATCCGGGTCATTCCCCAGCGACTTGCTCAACGTGCGGATGGCTTCGCTCTCGGTCGCCCGTCCCTGTCTGATGGCCCGCACCCAATCGCCAGCACTCCATCCCGCCCGCACGTCGGCGTCCCATTTCTCCGCCCGCTCGAGCGCCCATGCCAGCTTGTTGTCGGCCCGCCGCTCGACGGCATCCCAATCCACCGCCTCCCCCTTCGGCGTCTTGGCCGCCTCCTTCTGCACCAGCAGATCCAGCACCTCGCCATGGTCGGCCCAACCGCCGACGATCTGCCGCGCATGGAATTCCAGATCGCTGCCCGCCGGCGCCTTGGCCCGCTCGATGCGCTGCGCAATTGCCACCGCCTCCGCCTGGCGGCCGAGTTCGACCATTCTTTGCACCGCTGCCTCCCGATTATCCTCCCAGCGCAGCGACGCGCCGCGCTGTTCCTGGCGGCCGATTTGCTCGGCCAACTCGCGCGTGTTCACCGCAATGCTCTCGGCGACGAACAGCTTGATGGTTTCCCGCTGGCGGGTCAGCGCGACATAGGCCGCAGGCGCCCGCCAATGCACCGAGTGGAGGACGTAGGCCGCGTCGAGGGTCTGACCCTGGCCTTTGTAAATCGTCCCGGCATACCCCAGGCGGAACCCGGTGAACTCTTCGGGGTTCCAGCGCACGAGATCGCCGCGGTCCGTCTTGGCCTCAATCGCACCGGGTCGAAGGGAGAGGATCGTGGCGGTCTCGCCGTTCCGGATGCCTAGCGGCTTCTCGGTCTGGGTGAACTGCACCCGGTCGCCGACCGCGAACTCCGCCTTGCCGTGCGCGGTCACGAACGCATGGTCGGTCTCTCCCAACTCGCCCCGCCCCACCCGCACCGCGCGCAACTCGGCGTTCAGCAGGTCGACGTCCGCGTTGGTCCAGGCGAAGGCGAAGCGCGTCTTCGACGGCTCAGCTTTGGTATCCCCCGCCCAGGCGCCCACAAGCCGCGCCAGCGCCTCCGGGCGGTCCGACGACCAGGAGATAGCCCCCGCGTCCTGCAACCGCTCCACGGCGCTGTGGAACCGCCCGGCGGCCATGTCTTCCGAGACACGCCGCTGCCACTCCTCGTGTTGGCGCACCACGCCGGTGATTTCCGCCGAGCCGTGTGCTGCGACCAGCTCGGTGAACAGCCCGCCGCGCTCGATGGAGGCCAACTGGCGGTCGTCGCCGGCAATGATCAGCTTGGCCCCCGCCTTACGTGCTTCGGCCAGCACTTCGCCCATGATCGGCGCCGAAACCATCGCCGCCTCGTCCAGCACCGC
>Ga0070691_10001410_pt1 | contig 10262 bp, 5 predicted proteins | sample KBSK1101metaG_FD_64673 | JGI IMG/M metagenome (GOLD analysis project Ga0070691, IMG submission 64673) | Corn, switchgrass and miscanthus rhizosphere microbial communities from Kellogg Biological Station, Michigan, USA - KBS K1-10-1 metaG | ecosystem: Host-associated > Plants > Roots >... | reverse complement strand
GCTCCCTGGCCGGAGAGCGTGCCTCCCGGGCCGTCGCTGCCGCCCGTGCAGACGAAGCCCGCGGCGCGCGCCGGTAGACCGGTCACGACCTCGCCGAAAGCGATGATCGAGACGAACTGCGCGGCGGCCAATATCGCCGAGACGATCCGCCGCTTCACTGCTTGCCCCATCCGAATATGCGATCCACCAGCGTCGTGAAGGTGACGTAGAAGCCGCGGCGGGTCGGCGCGCCGGTCAACGTCGGATCGACGCTGCCCGAGAAATCGTACCCCACCGCGACGCGCGAGCCGCCGCCGATCTGATAGCCGCTCTCGACGGCGAAGTCGGTCGCCCGCGCACCCGGGATATTCGCGGCGTTGAGCTCCCGCACTTCCGCCCCGACGTCGAAACGCCGGCCGACGTTCTGCCGAACGCGGACGCCGGCGAGCGACGTGTGCGCTTTGTAGAACGAGTCGCCGTCGAGCTTGAAGGCGAACCGGCCGGCGACCTCGAGGCCGTCCCACGGGCGGTACAGCTCTTCGAACGAGACCACATCGGTGCCGGTGCCGCTCGAGAGCGTCGCGGTTCCGCTGGTGCGCTGCCATCCGAACAGCGAGATCAGGCGATCGTCGGTGGCGGGGCGGTAGGCGAGCGAGACCTGGTCGTTGACCGAGGCCGAGTCGCCCGAATACGCATGGCTGAGCGAGCCGACGATCGAGGCGTTCGGATTGATCGGACCGGCGAAGCCGGCCGAGAACGTGGAGCCGCCGGTATCGCCGCTGCGCGTCTGATACGCGAGCGCCGCGCGCAGGCCGTTCGACGCCGCGTAGTTGAGCGTCGCGCCCCAGACCGTGAAGCCCGACACGCCCGCACCGCTGGCGTTCGCATTCTGCACGAAGAAGTTCCCGCCCAGGTTCCGCCCGAGCTTGAACTTCTCTTGGACGCCGATCGCCGAGTAGATATCGGTCCCGGTGCCGGTCTGCGAGATCAAGTAATCCGACGTCACGGTCGTCGCCGAGCTAAGCGTGCGTTCGATGCCGAACTGGGTCGCGCGGGTCGCGTTGCTCGCGATCGAGAGGTCCGAGGTCGACTGCGCGAACGCCGCGACCGGCGCGCCGCTGATCAGCTCGCGCACGTAGAACTTGCCGCGCTTGTCCATGTCGTACGTCAACTGCGCGATCGTCTGCGAGGGTTGGGTCGTATCCGCGTCGTTGCCGGCGAACGTCGAGGTGCGGTCGAGGCTGAGCGAGAGCTTCGAGGTCGGGCGGTAGTCGATGCCGATCTCGGCCTGCGCGACCGTTCCGCTCGAAGTGACCGGCGTGCCGGTCCCGCTCGGATCGGTCAAGCCGTCGTGCTGCGTGTGCACGTTCATCCCGAGCAGCATGGAGAGGCGCTGGCCCAGATACTGCCGATACGTGAGCGAGGCGCCCGCCTGCGCGTTGTCGACGCCGACGCCGTGGTTCTGCTGGCCGTCGACCTCGAGCGTCAGGTCGTCGTGGCGCGGGACCGTGCGCTGGAATGCCAGGCGGTACGACATGAAGCCCGGCACCGAGAGCCCGCCGAACGGATTGGCGTATCCGGCCGACGTGTTCTGATAGTCGAGGCTGAGCGTATTGAAGCCCTGGCGCTGCGCGTAGGCCGCGTGCCAAGCGCTGCCGGAGTCCAGGCCGACCGGCTGGATCAATCCGGTCGTGCTCGGCGCCTGACCGCGGCTCATCGCGTGCGAGATCGACCAGCCGCCGCCCGGCAACTTGCCGGAGAGCGACTGTTGGAAGAGCGCGAAGTCGGATGCGCCGCTCGCCGAGTTCACGTAGCCGAGTTCGAAGGTCGTCGCGCCTCCGCGGCCGATATCGAACCCGAGACGGCCGCCGCTCGTCTGCGCGGAGACGCCGACGCCCGAGTACTGGTACTGCACCAGGACCGATTGCGGATTGAAGTGGAGATCGAACGGTAGCGGCGGATTGATGAAGCGCAGGGTTCCGGTCGCGTAGTCGATCGTGTAGTCGATATTGCGTTGCAGCGGCGTCTGCGAGACCACCGCGCCGGTCCGGCGGTCGAGCGAGACGAGCGTCAGGTAGTCGGAGCCCACCAGGATGTTCGGGCGCAGCGGCTGTGCGAGCGCCGAGAGCCCGGTCGCGCTCAAGATCTCCGATTGATAGCCGACCGGATTCTTCGCCGTGAACGCGGTGAGATGCGCGCCGCCGACGTTGATGTCGGCCTTGGCGCCGCTGAGCAACTGGCGGAAACTGCCGACGCTTGCGGCCGATCCGGTATCGGCGGTGAACTGGCCCCACATGATACTGCTGCGTCCGGAATCGACGCGCGCGAACACGTGGTCGTTCGAGTGCAGATCGTCGGTCCGGGTCGACGAATCGCCGTACGTCAGGTAAGGGCGCTCGTTCGGGTCGTCGATGAACTGCCCGACCGACGAAAGCGGTGCGAGCCGGTTTTGCGACTCGTACGCGAACGTCAGCACGGACTGCTTGCCGACCTTGCCGCTACCGTAGAGCGCGGCGCGGCCGCGACGTGCGCCGCCGCCGTCGTATTCGCCGTCGCCGTTGACGGCCGCCGGCAGCGCGCCGCCGCCGATCGAGAGCACGCCGTTCACGAACGGCTTGCGCACGTACGGCGCGATGTAGAACGTCTGCGTCTCGGTCACGTCGCCCGAGACCATCGAGAGGCGCAGCGTCCCCGGCACCAGGCCGGCGTGGATCGGGATTGAGAGCGTTCCGCCGTCACCCAGCGGGGCGTCGAGCTGGTGGTCCGGGCTGCTATCGCCGAGCGTGGTGTCGTCGGGCGGCTGCGCCGACGGTTGCGGGCCGGGCACGACGGGCGCGGGGGTCGTCGCCGGCGCCGCGTTGCCGAGCTTCACGTCGCCTTCGACGACCGAGATCTTGACGGTCGCGCCCGGCATCGCGGGGTGGCCCCAGCGATCGACGGCGGCGATCTGCAGTTGTCGCACGCTGTTCCCGTCGGCGACGAGCGGGCGGTCGAGCGACGCGCTCACCGAGACCGGCAGGCCGGGACCGTAGATGGTCGCGGTCTTCGACGGGCCGCGTAGGCCGTCGAGCCCGAGCGGCGTGATGGTGACGACGTTGGGCCCGGGCTTGAGCAAGACGCCGAAGAACTCGTACTGCGTCAACCCGCTCTTGACGATGACGACGCGCTTGCCGATCTGCTTGGCCGGGACGACCTCGCCGTTGACCGAGACCTCGACGCCGGCATCGCGCACGGTCGTGACGACGAAACGCTGGGAGATCGTCGGCGACGCGTAGCCGTCGCTCGGGACGACGAAGTTCGCGCTCAGATCGCCGGTCGCCGTGTAGACGAGGTGGGCGAGGTCGCCGTAGACCGTCGTGTTGCCGACCGGACCGGGCGACGGCTGCGACGCCGTCGTGCCCGAGGTGCTCGCCGCCACCGACGTCGGTTCGGTCGCAGCGGAGAACGACAGGTCGTGCGTCGCCAAGACGAACGCCAGCGTGACGACGCTCGCGACGATCCGGCGCAGGGCGTGCGTCATTGCGGCGCCATCGCGAACTCGACGTCCTCGATCAAGCCGTCGTCCATCAACCCGTGCACCAACTGTTGGGCCGAGCGCGACGAGGTGATCGGATAGCCGTCGTACGGGTGCACGCCGAGCGGGAGCGTGGTCGGGTCGACGCGCAGCACGTGCATGCCGGGCCGCGCGGCGGGGAACGAGAACCGGCCTTGCGAGTCGGTCACGACCGACGAGCCGTCTTCCATGAAGACGCGGACGCCGGCGATCCCGGTATCGCCGCGACGGAAGCGTCCCGACTTCATCGCGTCGATGAAGACGCGCCCGGTGATCACCTGGCGCTGCGAGAACGCGCCGCCGACGATCTGCACCGAGACGTTCGAGTTCGCCGTGGTCGTCGCGGTCGTGCCGGGGATCAGCCCGGTGACGCCGACCGTGTTCGTCAGGTTCGTCCCGCTCGGAACGGACGGATAGACGACGCAGACGTAGGTCAGAGTGCTGTCGCTCGATGGCGCGATCGCCGGTACCGTCCAGGTCAACGTGCGGCCGTTGATGGTCGGTTCCAGCGCCACGCCATCGAGCTTGGCCGTACCGGGCGCGTATGCGAGCCCGGCCGGCAGCGTGTCGACGATCTGCGTGGTGCCGATCGTCGAAGCTGATGTGTTCGCGATGTCGATCGTATAGTTGAGGCGATCGCCGGGTTGGGCGACCTGCCGATCGACGGTCTTGGTGACGACGAGGGTGCGCGCGCGGAAGAGCGGCAAGTTGCCGAAGAACCCGAAGATATTGGCGAGCGCGACGTCGGTCGTCGTGAGCGAGAAACCACCCGCCTGCGCGAGCGGTTGGTTATCGAGCGACGTGATGGTCACGTCGTAGAGCGGCGTGCCTCCAGAACCGGGTTTCAAGTCGAGCGCGATGCGCCGGTTGAGATAGTTCGGCGAACTGATCGTCAGGATGTAGCGCGTCGGGCCGGTGATCGCGGACGGGTCGAGATTGAAGGCATACGATCCGTCGGCACCCGTGGTGAACGGGTTCTGCGTGTTCGAGAGCGGCGCGCCCGCTCCGCCGGCCAAGCCGGTGATATGGTTCGCCGTGAGCACGACCGGCTGACCGCTCGCGTCGAGCAACGTCAGCGTCGCTCCCGCGACCGGCTGCGCGCCGCCACCGTATCCGTCGAAGACGATGTTCGCGCTGCCCGTCAGCACGCTGGTCGGCGTGGTCGGGAGGTTGGGTATCCCGTCGGCCGAGATGCTCGCGATATTCACGAACGTCAGGCCGATCGTCTCGGCCGAAAGCACCGTGCAGTCGAACGAGATATCGAGCGTCGCGCCGGCGGGCAGCGTCGCCACGCGGACCGTGAGCGTTCCGTTCGTGAGGTCTGCGGTGCTCGGGACGGCGATGCCGTCGACCTTCGCGACGACGGTCGCCGGATCGGCGGTCAGGCCGGGCGGGACGACGTCGGTGACGACCACGTGGTTGGCGGCGGCACCGCCGGCGTTCATGGCGATGATATCGTAGCTGACCGTACCGCCCGGTTGCGATTGGACGACGGTGGTGTGGTTGACGGTCTTGGAGATCTTCGAACCGCCGGGGCCGGTGATGTCGGCGCCCTTGGCGATGACGATCCACTGCTCGCCCGAATCGGATTGCAGTCCGTTCGTCGTGCCCGGCGTCGTGGTCCGCGCGGTGATCGTGACGGGGACCTGCGTGTCGACCGCGAGCCCGGTCGTGTCGACCTTGACGACCACGGCGATGGAACCGCCGGGCGCGACGGTCGGCGAGACGGTCGTGCCGACGGTGACGGGCGTCTGCGCGCTGCCGGCCTGGAAAAAGATCTGCGCCGGCGCGCTGACGGGCGCGTCGCCTACGGCCGTGATGGTGTAGGCGTCGTCGATGTTCGACGTGTTGGTGATGGTGAACGTGCGGGTGGTCGGACCGGCCGCCGAACGATCCTGCGAAGCCGTCGACGTATCCGCCGTAGGATGTTTCGGATCGACGACCAGCGCGCCGATCAGGGCGACCGTCGTCTGGACCGTGTTCGAGACGGTGGAGTAGCTCTCGCCGGTCGCGTCGGAGTAGGTGGCCGTCGCGCTATTGGTGATGGCGGTGCCGCCCGGCGTGCCTGCAGCCGGGCCTGCGCCTGCTTGCGCCACGGACGCGGCGAAGACATCGCCATGGTTCCCGAGCGCGAGCCCGAGAACCATAGCGATGTTGACGATCAGCCGGAGATGCTTCCGCATCGCAGACTCAGTGCCGATCGACGAAAGCGACGACGTTACTTGATGGTAACGGCGAAGCTGATCACGCCATTCCAACCGGCTTGCAGTTGGAAGGACGCGCCACCGACGGTGCACGTGAATGCAGTCGAAGCGGTGGTGTTGGTGGTGAACGTCGAGGTCCACGGACCGCCCGTTCCCGGGGTGTCCGTCGCGGCGGCGTTCAGGCCGTTGGTGTTGGCGGCCCAGGTATTCCCGATCGCCGCGCCATCCTCGGCCAGCACGAGCGTGCCGGGTTTGGTGGCGAGGAACAGCGCGGCGTTCGCGACTTCCGTGCCGTTACCGGCGACGGCGATGTTGCGATAGTCGACGCTGTAGGTCAGCACGCCACCCGGGCACGCACCACCGGCCGGAGGCGAAACGCCCGGCGGGCAACCGTTGCTCGTGACCGCGACCGACTTCGTCAGGACGACGAACCCGGTGTAGATCTCGTTATGCGTCGTGTTGTTCTGGGTCGGGTCGGCGACGCTGGTCGCGACGATGGTCCCATCGTCGCGGACGAACGTCTGCGCCCCGCTCGGCGAGGTGTAGACGGCCCAGTACTGGATCGCCTGGCCCGAGGTCAGGGCGATCGTCGTCGTGCAGGTCGCCGCAGCCGAGGTGCATCCTGCGTAGGCCGCCGCACCGGGGCCCGTGTGTCCGGCGTTGTCCGGATAGAGCTGGACGAGCCAGCCGCCGGTCGGGGCCGTCGCGACGACTGTGAACGAGTCGTCCACGTTGCCGCTGTTGTAGAGCGCGTTCGCCACGTTGACGGTCGCGGTCGAGCTGTAGGTGTTGCCGTTGGGCGTGCCCGCGACCGTACCGCTATTGACCGACGTGAACGACGCCGGGGTCAACGACGCTTCGGTGAAGTCGTTGGTGGTGTTGGCCGTCGCCACACCGTCGTAGCTGCCGGTCCAGCCCGAGCTGGTCTGCAGGTTGGCGGTGCTGTAGGTGACCGCGGTCGGACCGTTGAGGACGGCGGCCGCTTGATGGGCCTTGTCCGAGGTCGTCTGCGATGCGCCGCTGGGGCCGGCCTCCGAGGTCGTGTTCTCGAAACCTTGGCCGCCGGTGGTGACCGGGGTCGCGCTACCCGTGTCGGCGGTGCCGGCCGGGATGCCAGGTCCGAGGATGTGCTCGGTGGGCTGATTGTCGCCGACGATGCCGTTGGCGATGTTGATGTAGGCGCCCGCGTTGCCCGATCCCGGGCCGGACGGCTGCGGAACCACGAACGAGAGCGTGATCGCCGGTGAGGCGACGGTTCCGGCCGTGGAGCCCGGGTTGGAGTTCAAGCAGGTCGTGCCCGAGGTGACCGTCTCGAAGACGGCGACCCAGGCCGGGTTGCCCGGCTTGGTGGTCGTCCAACCGGCCGAGCCGGTGGCGTTGGTCGTGTAGTAGACGGCCGTCGTGGTGCCCGAGGCGGGATAGCCGTTGGCATTGGTCGTCGTGACCGAGGGCGTGCCGTTGATCACCGGCGGGTTGCCGCCGTAGGTCGGGACGTGATCGACGATGATCGCGCAACCCAGCGCGTTAGGGAAACCGAGCGCGTTGTTCAACGCGGCCGAGAGCGCCTTGGCCGGGAAGTTACCGCCGTCGTTGGCTTTGATCGTGTACGTGATGTCGTACGGCGACGAGGCGCCCTGGGTGCTGGTCTTCTGCAGGTCGAGGCGCGCATCGCTCTGGACCGTATCGTTGTAGGTGTTGCTGGCATTGGCAGAGGTCTGGGTCGTCGCACTGCCGGCCGCCGCATAGGTGACGTTGCTCGTCAAGCCCGTCGTGACGGCGCCCGGGACGTTCGTCGGGGTCGCCGAGAGGGTGTACTGCACGCCGACCGTGATCGTCCCGTTGATGGCCGTCGTGCCGGCCGCCGTGATGGCCGCGTTCAAGAGCGCGACTGACGCGTAGTTCGTCGCGTTGAAGACGTATTGGACCGACGACGTGCTGGCGTTGTCGTTGCCGGCGCCGGAGACGCCCGCCGATGCCACCGTGAAGGTACCGGCCGCGTTACCCGTATTGGTCAGGGTGTACGTGTCGGTGATGATCTGCCCGGCGGTCACCGTCGTGGTGCCGACCGAGGCGCCGTTATTGGTGGTGACGGTCATCGTCGGCGCGTTGCCGACGAGCGTCGTCACGGTGTTCGATTGGGTGGTGTACGTGACGTTGTTGGCGTCGGTATACGTGGCGCTCGCGGTGTTCTGGATCGTCGTATTCGGCGCGGTCGCAGCCTGGACGGACTGCGGGGACTGCGTCGTGACACCGACCGTCACACTGCTCGCGAATACCGCCAACGCAAGGAATATGCGAAGGAGCTTCATTTGACGCGAACCTCATAGGTGAAGGTCAGTGCCGACTTGGGCGCGACCTTGGGTGCGATCCATCGTACGGCCGAGTACGCGGACGGGTCCGCGGGGCGACGCACGAGGCCTTTTTTGGTAGCGACGGTGACCAGCGGCTGCGCCGACCACGTCTTTCCATCGAGCGTGTACTCGATCGCCACACCGGGGACTTTGCTCGCGCTGCCCGCGACGAACGAAGTGCCGTTGGGCATATTCTCTCTCGTCACGAGCTTGAGCGCCGGATCGGTTCCGACGTTGGACGCGACGACGGTGTAACGGTAGAGCTCGCCCTTCTTGGGCGTCACCTTCTCGATCGGCGTCGTGGTCTCGCGACCGTCGGCCGTCGGCGTCACCAGGACGCCGGAAAGATGGAGTTGGACGTTTGGCTTCGCAAAGGCGGTCGCGGCCGTGGCGAGCACGACGACGAGGACCAGAGCGAAGGAAACAGCGATTTGCCGCACTGCTGACCTCCGAAAAGTACTAGGACGATGAACCCGCCACATACGCGGCAAGTCCCTGACGTCACAGTACAAGAATCAGCGGTACGAAATCCAGACGAACGGGGTCGCCTTACGAAATCTTGGCGTTGCGCTTAAACGTCAAGAACGGCGCGAGAAGCGGCGCGGCGACTTTTGTCGCGTTAAGCGAATGTAAACCCGCGCGCGTCACTACCGCACGAGCGGCAGAATATTGCTCGGCGTGAGCGGATAGAACGCCATCGCGACGACCAGGACGGCGCACACCGCGACGCTTATCCAAGCCAGCGGAACCCTCGGCGTCGCCTCGTGGCCGGCGGCATCGTGGCGCTCATACATCGCGCGGATGATCTTGGCGTAGGCGAACAGCGAGATGGCGGTGCCGGCGATCAAGAGCGCGGCCAGCCACCAGTAGCCCGCGGCGGCCCCGGTCTCGAGGATCAGGATCTTTCCGAGGAATCCGGCCGTCGGCGGCATGCCGGCCAGCGCCAGCAAGAAGATCGTCATCGCGGCCGCCAGGAGCGGCTTGCGATGCGCGAGCCCGCGATACGTGTTCAGGCGCGAGCCTTCTTCCGCATCGCTCGAGAGCACTGCGGCGACCGCGAACGCGCCCAGGTTCATCAGCGTGTAGGCGGCGAGATAGTAGATCGCGTAGCGCAACCCGAGCGCGGTCGAGCCGGCGAGCGCCGTGAGGATGTATCCGACCTGCGCGATGCCGGAGTAGGCGAGCAGGCGCTTGAGGTCGTGCTGGGCGAGCATGCCGACGTTGCCGGCGATCATCGAGATGCCCGCCACGATCCAGATCGGCAGCAACAGCCGGTGGGCCACGCCGCTCGGCAACGCGGCATAGATGAAGCGCGCGAGCACGGCGAGCGTGCCGGCTTTGGTGGCGACCGACATGAACGCGGTCACCGGCAGCGGCGCACCTTCGTAGACGTCGGGCGACCAGGCGTGGAACGGCACCAGGCTCAGCTTGAACGCGATGCCCACGAAGAAGAACGCGGCGCCCATCCAGAGCAACGGACTGGTCGCGAGCGCCGGGTTGGCGATGTCGGCGAGCTGCACGCTGCCCGACGCGCCGAACAGCAACGCCATGCCGAAGATCATGAAGCCCGAGGCGGTCGAGGAGAGGATCAGATATTTCAGTGCGGACTCGCGCGCCGCATTGCGATCCGAGAGCCCGCACAGGCAGTAGAGCGCGAGCGAGAGCAGTTCGAGCCCGAGGAAGATCGTCATCAGGTTGGCGGCACCCGCCATCAGCATCGCGCCGGTCGCGGCCCAGAGCATCAGCGCGGTCGCACCGGCGATCCGTTCTTCTTTGCCGATCGCGCCGTAGAGCGCGAGCGAGCCGACCAGCGCCACGATCACGATCTCTTGGAAGACGCTCGCGAAACCGCCGACCACGAAACCGCCGGAGAAGGCGCTGTAGTTCGTGCCGTACTGCTTGGCGGCGAAGTAGCCGCCCACGATCGCGACCAGGATGCCCAGGCCGAGCGAGACGTAGCGCTTGGCGTGACCGCGCGAGATCAGATCGATGAAGAGCACCAGCAGCGCGCCGACGCCGACCACGCAAGCCGGGAGGATCGCCGCCCAATCGGCGTTCGTAAACGTGTTCACGGCAGGAGCCCCATCACGAGTGCGTGCGGATCGACGCCGAGCGCGACCAATGCGATCAGCAACGGCGCGACCGCAAGGCCTTCGATCCAGGTGAGGTCGCGAC
>Ga0070691_10001408_pt1 | contig 10265 bp, 5 predicted proteins | sample KBSK1101metaG_FD_64673 | JGI IMG/M metagenome (GOLD analysis project Ga0070691, IMG submission 64673) | Corn, switchgrass and miscanthus rhizosphere microbial communities from Kellogg Biological Station, Michigan, USA - KBS K1-10-1 metaG | ecosystem: Host-associated > Plants > Roots >... | reverse complement strand
AAGTTGCGGCCTTCGGAACCGTTCTCCGAACACAGCAGCAAACGCGCGCCGTCGGCCTGCGCAAACCAGGCTGCCGCGCGGTCGCGCTGCAGCAGCGTCATCGCTTCGTGGAAGCTCGCGACCCCGGCGCCGGTGCGCGTGCGCAAGACCGCATCGATCGCTTCGATCTTGGCGCGTGTGCTCGCGATCAGCAGGAACTTGTCGTCGCGATGCGCATCGAGCAGCCCGACCAGCCACTCGATCCGCGGGTCGTCGACATAGTCGAGCGCCCGCGGCTCCGCTGTCGCGCCGCGCATGTCGTCCTCGAATTCGGCGAGCAGCTCCGGGTGTTTCGAAGCGACCGCATCGGCGGCGGTGTCGATGACGAGCTGGCGGCCCGGAAATCCACCGACGCTGTCGCGACGGTTGCGGAACATCACCCGGCCGGTGCCATGGCGGTCGATCAGCGCCGACAGCAACGCGTCCGCGCTTTGCGGATACGCGTCGGCCAGCGCCTGCAGCGCCGGATCGTGCGGGAACCGCGCGCGCAAGGCATTGCGTTCATCGTCGTCCAGCGGTTCGCCGGATGCGATGCGCGCCGCGATCGGAGACAGGTCGGTGTAGCCCTCCGCCTCGGCGAGATAACGCTCGAGATCGTCGAAACGCGCGGGATCCAGCAGGCGCAAGCGAGCAAAATGCGCGCGACGGCCCAGTTGTTCGGGCGTGGCCGTCAGCAGCACCACGCTCGGCGCGACCGTGGCGAGCGCTTCCGCCACCCGGTATTCCGGACTCGCGGATTCCGGCGTCCACTCGAGGTGATGGGCTTCGTCCACCACCAGCATGTCCCAGCCCGCCGCCAGCGCCTGATCGCGCCGCTGCGCATCGCGGCCCAGCCACGCGACGGAAGCGATCACGAGCTGTTCGTCTTCGAAGGGATTCCGGGCGGGATCGGCCGCGGTGATCGCGGTGCAGCGTTCCTCGTCGATGATCGCGAAGGCGAGCTGGAAGCGCCGGCGCATTTCCACGAACCACTGCACCAGCAGCGATTCAGGCACCAGGACCAGCACGCGCGTCGCGCGGCCGGTCGCCAGCATGCGCGCGATCAGCATCCCGGCTTCGATGGTCTTGCCGAGTCCCGCCTCGTCCGCCAGCAGTGCGCGCGGGTGCTCGCGCTCCATGCACGCCGCAACCACGCCGAGTTGGTGCGGCAGCAGATCGATGCGCGCCGACAGGATGCCCCATGCATCGGAACGGCGCGCCGCCGCGCGCGCCAGCAGGACGCGCTTGCGCAATTCGTAGTGGTGGGGCTTGTCGGTGCGCGCGGAAATCAGCCGCGCATCGGCTTGCGACAGTGATTGCTCGTCGTCGAGCTGGCCTTCCGCGAGCTCGCGCTTTTCGCCCGAGTACACCAGCAGGCCATCGCGCAGGTCGATGCGTTCGACCACGAAGGCGATGCCGCGCCCGGCGATGCGTTGGCCGACGCGGAACGCGGCGCGCGCGAGTGGCGCGCCGTGCGAGGCGTAATTGCGCACCACCCCGGACTTCGCGAACAGCACCTGCACCGCACGGTCGTCACAACGCAACACGGTGCCGAGGCCGAGTTCGGGCTCCGCCTCCGACACCCAGCGTTGGCCCGGAATGTAGTCCATCGCGAATCCGCTTGCGGAAAGCTACGCATTATCGCGCGTCGCGCCGCCGGTTGCCGAGACGCAAACCTGTCGATCGTGCATCGACCTCAGTCGTGCAGGTTGGGCTGATCCCGGGCGTGCCCGGGAGAAGCCCAACGGCATACGGCGGCAATGAACGGGATGCAGCGCCCATGTTGGGCTTCCGCCGATCAAGCCGGCGTCAGCCCAACCTGCAAGAAAAGATGGACGATCAGGTTTCGGACCACTGCCGCAGCAGGTTGTGATACACGCCGGTGAGCTGCTTCACGGCGTCACTATCGGCTCCGGTTACGGCGAGCTTGCGGACGGCGGTATCGATCTGCAGCAGTGTGCGGCGTTGCGCTTCTTCGCGCACCAGGCTCTGAATCCAGAAGAACGCGGCCACGCGCACGCCGCGCGTCACCGGCTCGACGCGGTGCAGGCTTGAAGCCGGATACACGATGGCGTCGCCGGCGGGCAATTTCACTTCGTGTTCGCCGTAGATGTCGTCGACGATCAACTCGCCGCCGTCGTAGCTTTCGGGGGCGGCGAGGAACACCGTGCAGGCGATGTCGCTGCGCAGCTGGCTGCCGTCGGCCAACGCCATCACGGCGCCGTCGATGTGCGCGCCGTAGGTGCCGCCGTCCGCGTATCGATTGAACAGTGGCGGCAATATCTTGGCCGGCAACGTGGCTGCGTGGAATTCCGGATGGCGCGCGCAAGCGGCCAATACCTCGCGGCCCAACGCCATCCGAATGGGCGAGGCGTCTGCCAATTGCTGGTTGCGCTTGACCTGAGCCCCTTGCGGACCCACGGTTCCGCGGCCGTCGATCCATTCCGCGCCATCCAGCTTCGTGCGCATGCGCGCAACGGTCGCGGCATCCAGCAGGTTCTCGATGTGCAGCAGCATCGATCGCTCAATACTTGATGTTCAGAGTCAGCATGGCCGACCGCGGGGCGCCGGGTGTGTAGCGGTAGCCGCTCTTGTTGATGGCGGCCACGTAACGCTTGTCGAACAGATTGTAGACGTTGAGTTGCAGTGACGTGTGCCGGTTGATGCCGTAGCTGGCCATGCCGTCGAACACCCAGTACGCCTCGGTGAAGGCGGGCGTGCCGATCGCACCATCGTGCCCGCGTTGCATCTCGCCCGAGTAGCGCGCGCCGGCGCCGAGGGTGACGTGGTGCGGCAGTCGCCAGGTGCTCCATGCGGTGAAGGAACTCCTGGGCGTGTAGGCCAGCGTGCCGGAACCGTCGGTGGCGGGCGCCGAAGGCGTGGTGGCACTGCTGACGATGCCGCCATCCGCGTGCGTGTTCATCAAGGTGTAGCCGGCGCTGACCGCCCAATGCCGCGTGATCTGTCCGACGGCGCCCAGTTCGATGCCCTGCACGCGTTCGTGGCCGATCTGGTAGTACTGAAGGTCCACGGGATCCTGCGCGACGAGGTTGCTGACGACGGTGCGGAACAGGGCTGCGGTCAGCCGCAGCTGGTCGTCGAACACGTTCCACTTCGTGCCGATTTCCACCGTGCGCGCCTTCTGGGGATCGAAGATCGGGTTGTCGGCGTTGCTTGCCGACGCGCTGAACGCCAGGCTGTTGCCGCCGGGCGGTTCGCTGCCCGTCGCGAAGTTGGCATACACGCTGCCGTTCGCGGCGGGTTTGTAAACCAGGCCCAACTTGTAGCTCGCGAGATTGCCGTGCTTGTCCGCATCCAGACCGGGGACCGGCGTGCCGGTTGGCAGGGTGCCGCAGGCGGGCGTGCTGCGGCCACCGCATGCGACGACACTTTCGAAATCCGTGCTGTAGCGATCCAGCCGTCCGCCCGCCACGATCATCCAGCGCTCGCCGAATTTCATGGTGTCGAAGGCATAAAGTCCTGCAGTGTCGGTGCGGGCGCGGCTCCACGTGCCGTTGTCGCCGGTGACGAGCCCGGTCGCCGTGGCGGGATCCGGATCGTACAGGTTCGCCGGTGTCCATGCGCTGCCGCCCAGCGCACCGTAACCGCCGGTGCCGAGTTCCTCGCGCGTCAATTCCATGCCGGTGCTGAGGTCGTGCGTGACGCCGCCGGTGCCGAAGTTGACGGTGAAGTTGAGCTGGTTGGTCAGGATGCGGTTGGTCTGGTCCTTGAAGGTCGGATTGCTGCGCGCGATCGTCCATGTCGACGGATCGGCCGGGTCGGGCGTCAACAGCCGCGCAGCGTTGCCCATGAAAGACGTCAACAGGTAATCCTCCTGCGTGCGACCCCAGCGCAAGGTGTCGTGCAGCGCCGCGTTGCCGGAAATCTCGTGGTGCACGATCAGCGTTGCCATGTCGGACCTGACGTGGTCATGGTCGGCGGTGGTGCCGTAAAAGTTCGACGGATCGACCGCGGGTGCATCGGAGAGGAAAGCCCGCGCAGGGTCGGGCGACGAATAACCCGGCAGGCCGATCGTCGGGACGCCACCGTCGGGCACGTTGTCCTGGGCAATGTGCAGCAAATCGAGATACACGGTGGTCGGGGTGCCGAGTCCGAACGCGAGCGACGGCGCGATGCCCCAGCGATCGTTCTTCACGTTGTCACGACCCGGCACGCCGCTGTCCTGGTCCATCACGTTGAGACGGAATGCCGCGTGCTCGCCGATCACCTGGTTCCAGTCGGCCGTGCCGCGCTTCTGGTTCCAGCTGCCGTACGCCAGCGTCGCGGCCACATGGTTGTCCAGCAGCGGCTGTTTGCTGACCATGTTGATGGCGCCGGTCGGTGTGGTGCGGCCGTACACGGTGCCGTCGGGACCCTTGATGACTTCGACCTGTTCGGTGTCGAACACGTCGCGCGAGATCGAACCGAGATCGCGCACGCCGTCGACGAAGATGCTTCCGGCCGCATCGAAGCCGCGCATGTAGACGGCGTCGCCCGTCGCGGTGCTGCCGTTCTCGCCGACGTAGAAGGTGCCGACGCCGGGACTGTTGCGCAGCGCTTCGGTGAGCGTGGTGGCGCCTTGCTGCTGGATGATTTCCTTGCCGATGACGTTGATGGTCTGCGGCGTATCCAGCAGCGACTGCGTGAACTTGGGCGATTGCACCGCGTCGGCCTTGTAGGGATTGCGCCTGGCCTTGACGTTGACGACGGGCAGTTGCGTTGGGCTCGCTTCCATCGACGCCGGCGAGGATGCCGGGCTTGCGGCGAGCGAGGGCAGGCCGAGCGCGATGCCGGTCATCAGGGTGGAGAAGGCCAGCGGACGGTGGCGAGCGTGCTTGCGATGCTTGATGCCGGGCATGAAAGATTGCGCCTTGTTCTTGTGCGCCAAACGGTCGTGATCGCGCAGGCCCCGCGTGGGCCGGGGATCGCGAACCGCAGCAGCGAGTGGAATTCGCCCTTGGCTACCGGGCGGTGCGCGGCTGATGGTAAGGCAAATGCGAACGATTCGCAATACGAATGTGAAACGGTTCGGCTCGCCGTGGAGTACACGGTCATCGCAAATTCCGGCGCACGGGCAAAAAAGGACGCCGCACTTGCGTGCGGCGTCCGAAGATCCAGCCTTGAAGTGGGTCCAAGCCCGTCTCGGCGAACCGAGCCCCGGCTTGCCTACCAGATCTTCACCAGCTTGTCGCCTGTGTGCGCCATCTTGTCGCCGGGCTTGCACTGGAAGGCCTGCGCGAACTGCGGCATGTTGGCGGCGGATGCGAACGCGCGGACCTTGGCGGGCGCGTGCGGATCGACGTTCAACAGCAGTTCCGCGGTCTTTTCGCGGGCGGTGCCTTCCCAGACCCGCGCGGAGTTGAGGAAGAACCGCTGGTCCTGGGTCATGCCGTCGATCTTCTGGTCGGCTTCCTGCGGGTTGGCCTTGAGCGCGGTTTGCAGCGCGGTGTAGGCGATGTTGAGACCGCCGAGGTCGCCGATATCCTCGCCCAGCGTCAGCTTGCCGTTGACGTGCAGGTCCGGCTTGCCCGGGATCGGTGCGTAGCTGTCGTACTGTTTGACCAGCGCGGCGGTGCGTTCGTCGAACGCCTTCTTGTCCTGCGGGGTCCACCAGTTCACCAGGTTGCCATGGCCGTCGAACTGGCTGCCCTCGTCGTCGAAGCCGTGGCTGGATTCGTGCCCGATCACGAAGCCGATGCCGCCGTAGTTCACCGCGTCGTCGCCCTTGGCGTAGAAGAACGGCGGCTGCAGGATCGCGGCCGGGAAGTTGATGGTGTTGGTGGAGGGCTGGTAGTAGGCGTTGATCGTCTGCGGCGTCATGTGCCACTCCTTGCGGTCGGTGGCCTTGCCGATCTTGCCGATGTCGTAGTGATAGTTGTACTTCGACGCCGCTTCGAGGTTGGCGTACCAGTTGCCTGGCTGGATGGTCAGCCCCGACCAGTCGCGCCACTCGCCCTTGTCCGGGTAGCCGATCTTGGGCAGGAACAGCGCCCACTTCTCCAGCGCCTTCTTCTTGGTTTCCGAGCTCATCCAGTCGAGGTTCTCGATGTGCTCCTTGAGCGCCGCGCGCACGTTGGTGACCAGTTCTTCCGCGCGCTGCTTGGATTCGGGCGGGAAATATTTGGCGACGTACAGTTCGCCCAAGCCCATGCCCATCGCACCGTTGACCGCACCGATCACGCGCTTCCAGCGGGCCTTCTGCTCGAGTTGGCCCTGCAGGGTCTTGCCGTAGAAATCGAACTGGTTGTCCTGGAACGGCTGGCTCAGCGCCGGCGAGGCGCTGCTGATCAGGTGGAACTTCAGATAGGCCTGCCACTGCGAAATCGGCGCGTTGGCCAGCAGCTTGTCGAATTCGGCGACGAACTTCGGCTGCGACAGCGAAAAGCCCTTGCCGATGTCCACGCCCTGCGCCTTGAAGAACTTGTCCCAACTGAAGTGCGGGCTGATCTTGTCGGCCTCCGCCACGGTGACGAAGTGGTATTGGTTCTTCGGGTCACGCAGTTCGACCGGGGCCAGCGAAGCCTTGGCGAGTCCGGTTTCGAACTTCAGCACCGCGTCGGCCTGCTTTTTCGCATCGGCTTCGGACGTGCCGACCAGTTCCAGCGATTTGGTGATGTACTTCAGGTACGCATCGCGGATGTCCTTGTACTTCGGCGACAGGTAATAGTCGCGGGTCGGCAGGCCCAGGCCGTCCTGGAACACGTAACCGATCTGCCTGGTCGCGTCCTTGTAGTCCGCGCTCGAGCCGAAGTTGAAGACGTAGCTGTCGCCATTGTTGTAGCTGGTGCTGATGAAGTCGGCGATGTCGGCCGGGGTCTTCAGCGCGTCGATCGCGGTGAGCTGCGGTTTGATCGGGTCGTAGCCCAGCTTGTCGATCGTTGCGGTGTCGAGACCGGCCGCGTACAGGTTGCCGAGCTTCTGCTCGAGTTCGCTGCCCTTGTGATCCCTGGCATCCTGCGCGGCCGTTTCGAGGATCTGCTTCTGCTGCTGCATGCTGCGTTCGTGCAGGATGCCGAACGCGCCCCAGGTCGTCTGGTCGGCCGGGATCGGATTGGCCTTGTTCCACTTCGCGTTGACGTACTCGGCGAAATCGTTGCAGGGGTTGTACTGGTCGTCGAGATCGAACGCGATCGGCTGCTCGGGCGTGATCGCAACGGTCGAACCCGGCGCCGGGGCGGACGCGGTTTGTGCCGGGGCGGGCGCCGTGTTCGCAGCGGCCGGCGCCGAGGTGTTCTGGTTCTGGCCGTTGTTGCTGCAACCTGACATGGCCAGCGCCGCGCCGACGGCCAGCGCGATCGGGGTCAACAAGTGCTTGTGCATGGATGCGTCCTTTGGCGTTGCGAAACGGGGATGCCGCGCGCCGCGTGCGCGCGCAAGAGCCACCGATTGTGCCAGCAACCGGCAAGCGCGGAGCGTCCCCCTGTCGGAAGTCATGCCGCGATGCCGGCGGCTTGTGTGCGTCGCGTGCGCCTGCATACTGCGGCGACTTTCGGGTGCGGGGAGCAGGCATGGACATCGTGTTTCACGGCGCGGCGGGCGAGGTGACCGGATCGTGCCACTTGCTGGAAGCCGCGGGCAAACGCGTGTTGCTCGATTGCGGGATGGTGCAGGGCGACTGCACGGCGGATACGCGCAACGCAGCCGATTTTCCGTTCGATCCGGCATCCATCGACGCGCTGGTGTTGAGCCACGCGCACATCGACCACACCGGGCGGGTGCCGCTGCTGGTGAAGCGCGGATTCGCGGGGCCGATCTTCACCCATCCGGCCACCATCGATCTGGCGGCGATCATACTGGCCGACGCCGCGAACATCGCCGCGATGGACGCCGAGCGGGACAACCGGCACCTGCAGCCCGGGCAGCAATCCTTCGTGCCGCTGTACGCGCAAGACGATGTCGATGCCGCGACGAAGTTGATGCGTCCGGTGGAATATGGCGCACCGACGGAAATCGTTCCGGGCGTGCGCCTCACGCTGCGCGATGCGGGACACATCCTCGGTTCCGCCACCGTGGAAATCGATGCGACGGAAAATGGAACGTCGCGCAAACTGGTGTTCAGCGGCGACCTCGGTCCCGACCACACGCCGATCCTGCGCGATCCCGCGCCGGTTCCCGCAGCCGACCTTGTCGTGATGGAATCGACGTACGGCGATCGCCTCCACAAGTCGCAGCAGGACACCATTGCGGAGCTCGCGTCCATTTTCGCGGCGGCGCACCGCGATGGCGGCAACGTGGTGATCCCCGCGTTTGCGGTGGGGCGCACCCAGGAGTTGCTGTATTTCTTCGCCGGGCATTTCGATGCGTGGAACCTCGGCGCGTTCAAGCTGTTCCTCGACAGCCCGATGGCGATTCGCGTCACCGCGGCCTATGACCGCCACGAAAACCTGTTCGACGTCGAAGCGAGGAAGTTGTGGGCGACGCGTCCGCAGCCTTTGCGCTTGCCGAACCTGACCCTTGCCGAAGACGGTGCCGCGTCGCGCGCCATCAACGCCGTCCATGATCATGCGGTCATCATCGCCGGTTCCGGCATGTGCAACGGCGGACGCATCCGCCACCACCTGCGCCACAACCTTGCCAACCCGTCGGCGCACGTGGTGTTCGTCGGCTATCAGGCCGCGGGAACATTGGGGCGCCTGCTCGTGCAGGGTGCGAAGCGTGTCCGCCTGTTCGGCGAGGACATTCCCGTGCGCGCGCAGATGCACACCGTGGGCGGCTTGTCGGCGCACGCCGACCAGGCTGGATTGTCCGCGTGGTACGGCGAGATCGCGGGGCATCCGCCGGTCTGCCTCGTGCACGGCGAAGACCCCGGACGTTCCAGGTTGGCTGGCGAATTGAAATCGCGCTGGGGCAGCCGGGTGACGCTGCCGATGCCGAACACGCGCGTCGCGGTATAGGTTGGGCTGGTCGCGGATTTACCCGGGAGAAGCCCGACATCGTGCCCTGTGCAGAGACGTTGGGCTTCATGAGCAAAAGGCGCCGGTTCAGCCCAACCTACATGCGATCCAACTCGGCGCGCGCGAGTTCGGTGTACGGCGCGGCGGGTTGCGCGAGCGTGCTTTGCATCAACGCGACCGCGTCGAACGCGATCGATGGCGGAGCATGGGGCAGTATGCCGAATGCACAACCGGGGCGCAGGCGTGCGAGCGTGACGTGCGCGCGGAAGCCGCGGGTTTCCGGTGCGAAGCCCGCCTTGCGCGCATGCGTTTCGCACGCGTGCGCGAGATCCGACAGCGCCTCGCTCGATTCGAGTTCCAGCACCAGCAGCCGCGGTCGCGCGCGGTTGGGCCACACACCGAAGCGGCGTGTGGCAACCGCGGGCAGGGAGGGCGCCAGCGTCGGCAGCATGTGCCTGAAGTAGTCGATCTGCGCGCTGCCCGATGCGCCGAGGAACCGCAAGGTCATGTGAAGGGCGGCGGGCTCAATCCAGCGGACGCCGCGCGCGGCGCCGGCGATGGTGCGCTCCAGTGCCTCGCGGCAACGCCGCAGGTTTTGCACGCTGGGCGCATCGGGCAGCAATGCCAGAAAACAGCGGAGATCGGCAGCGGAATCCGTCGCGGCCGGGTTCACGACGCGACCCGATTCGTGGCTTCAACCGCGCGCGCCGGCGCGCCTTCCACATCCGGCAACTGTTCGGGCCCGACCGCGCCGCCCGAAACGATGAAGGCCATCGCCTGATCCATGCTCCAGTCCGTGGCGATCAACCGCTCGGTCGGCACCAGTTCGAGGTAGCCGCCGGTGGGATTGGGCGTGGTCGGCACGTACACCGCGGCGACTTCGCGACCCGCCGCATCGATGAAGGTGCGGGTGACGAATCCCACCGATTTCAACTGCGGCGAGGGAAAATCGATCAGCACCACGCGTTGCGTGCCGCCGGGTTTGTTGCGCATCAGCGTCATCAGTTTCTTGACGCCGCCGTAGATCGTGTGGACCAGCGGCAGCCGTTCCAGCAGGCGGTCGACGCGTCCGAGGATGCGCCGGCCGATCATGCGCGTGGACAGCCAGCCGAGCAGGTACAGCGCCACCAGCGTCAGGATGAAGGCCAGGATCGACACCACCCAGTCGCGGTGCAGCGCCTGCGCGGCGCGCGGCGCGCCCAGCCCGATCAATTCGATGATGCCCGTGACCAGCGGCGCGCCGACGCCCGCCAGCAGGGTGAACACGAACTTGAACACCACCCAGGTGATCCACACCGGAATGAAGGCAAGCAGGCCCGTGATCAGGTAGCGCTTGATGTGGAGTTCGGGTGC
>Ga0070691_10001407_pt1 | contig 10268 bp, 9 predicted proteins | sample KBSK1101metaG_FD_64673 | JGI IMG/M metagenome (GOLD analysis project Ga0070691, IMG submission 64673) | Corn, switchgrass and miscanthus rhizosphere microbial communities from Kellogg Biological Station, Michigan, USA - KBS K1-10-1 metaG | ecosystem: Host-associated > Plants > Roots >... | reverse complement strand
GGCGTGCCGGTGGTCGTCGATGCGGTGACGCGGGCGCTCAAGGAGGCCCTGCTCGTCTTGCTCGGTGTGGCCCTCGTCGTCATGGCGCTCACCCTGCTGCTCGTCTTCCGTTCGCGTTGGCGACTGTTGCCGCTAGCCATAGCGCTTGGTGCCGCTTCTCTGACCTTCGGCCTCTTTGGCCTGGTTGGTGGCTCACTCACCATGGCCTCAATCGCTGTGCTCCCGATTCTCATCGGGCTTGCCGTTGACTACGCGATCCAGCTGCAGGCGCGGTACGACGAGGCGATTGCAGTCGGCGCCAGTCCGGGAGCCGATGCGGCCCGCCTGGCTGCATCCGGCGGCGGTCCGACGATCGGCATCGCTTGCTTGGCGACGGGCGCTGGGTTCCTTGCGTTGCAGTTGTCGCCGACGCCGATGGTTCGCGGGTTCGGGCTGTTGTTGATCGTGGGCATTGCGATTGCATTTGGCCTTGCGCTTGTCGTTGGCTTTGCTGCTCTGAGTCTTCGGGCCGAGGCGGCAGCGCCGGGTGTCCCTCCGCGCGCTGGGTTTTTCGCCTGGGGACTTGGTGGCCGTCCGAGGTGGGGGTTGGGGCGAAAAACAGGACGCCGCGCGTCTCCGGGACACCCGGCACTCCCGCCCCAGTTGCAGCGCGTCCTCGCAGTGGCGCAGGCGTATCCGCAGAGGGTTCTGGGGATTGGCTTGGCACTGGCCGTGATCGGCTGGGGATTTGGTACCCAGATTCCGATCCAGACCGATATCCAAGAGCTGGCGCCGCAGAATGTGAAGGCGGTTCAGGAACTCAACGAGCTTCAGGACGTCACTGGCGTGTCGGGGGAGCTGGACGTCAAGGTCAGCGCTGATGATCTGACGGACCCCGCAACGATCGAGTGGATGGCGGGATTCAAGCGGCGGGCGCTGGAGGCTGGTGGCTTCTCCGGGGCGAATGCCAGTTGCAAGACGGCTGAAATCTGTCCGGGGCCCGCGTTGTCGGACTTCGTCACCGGAGGAGGCTTGACGGCTGCGGAAGGCGCCGTCCTTACCAGCGGGGGTATCCGTGCGGCGCTGGGGCAGATACCTGCGTATGACCTCAGGCAGGTGGCGACGGTCGATCCGGAGACCGGGCTGCCCAGTGGGATGGCGCTGCTCGGGTTCGGGATACGAGCGCAGTCGCTGGAGGACCAGCAGGCGCTGATCGATCGGATTCGGGGTGAGATTGGGGAGCCGGGGACGAAAGGCGGACCGCCACCCGGGGTGCAGGTGGAGCTGGCGGGGCTGCCCGTCATTGCGGCTTCCGCGGCTTCGGATCTTTCCGACAGCCGGTACCTGTTGACGCTGGCCGGGTTGCTCGCCGTCGCGCTGGTGCTGTTGGCTGTTTACCGCTCCTGGGCTCGTGCGCTGATTCCCTTGGTCCCGATTGTGCTGGCCACCGGCTGGTCGGCGCTGGTGCTCTGGTTGAGCCACGTTCCGCTCAATCCGATGTCGGCGGCACTTGGGGCGTTGACCATCGCCATCGCGACGGAGTTCAGCGTGATCCTCGCGGCGCGGTTTCGGCAGGAGCGGCGGGCGGGACGAGAGCTTGGCGAGGCGCTGAATGCCGCCTACACACGGACCGGTGCAGCTGTGCTCGCCTCCGCGGTTACCGCGATCGCCGGATTTGCGGTGCTGATCGCCAGCGACGTGCGGATGCTGCGCGAGTTCGGGTTCGTCACGGTGATCGACCTTGCTGTGGCGCTACTCGGCGTCCTTATTGCTCTTCCTGCGGCGCTCGCCTGGTTCGAGACCGGGGGCGGAGGATGGTTTGGCCGGATTGCAGGTAGGTACAGGGGGGACCGGTCGTGAAAGATCGCTACTCGATCGTCGTCGGGCTGCTCTTCGTGGTGATCGTCGCGTTGGCCCTTATCAACGGGGTGCCGGGCGGCGGCGAGGGGACGTTGGGGTTGGACGAGCAGCCTGCTCTGTGGGCATTGCCGGAGTTTGCGGTGCCAGATGCGGCGGGTCGGCTGGAAGGGGACGCCAACGTCGCTCAGGACGATTGCTCGGTGGGGGAGTTGCCCTGCCCGGAGGACGCGCGGCGGACGCCCGCCTGCCGGGTGCGGACGCCGGGGGCGATTCGGGTCTGCGACTTCTTCGACCGGCCGTTGGTGATCTCGTTCTGGTTCAGCAAAGGGGGCGACGACTGCATCCTCCAGCAGGACGTCGTCAGCCGTGTCCGCTCGCGGTACGGTGGGCGAGTGGGATTCCTCTCGCTGGACATTCGCGACGACCGTGACACGGTCCGGGAATCGATCCGCCAGCGTGGCTGGAAGATGCCGGTCGGATACGACCGCGACGGAGCGGTGGCCGGCCTCTACAGGGTCGGCATTTGCCCGACCTTCGCCTACGTCTATCCGGGCGGCACTCTGGAGAGCGCGAGCATCGGCACTCTCAGCGCCCGTGGGTTGAGCGAACGCATCGACGGGCTGTTGCGCGCGACCGCCCGTGCCGAGACCGGCGCGCCCGCCGGCGGGAAGACCGGCGGCAGCTGAGATGGACGCCGGGGCGGCCGACGCGCGGATGGGCTGGGAGCCATCCTCCATGGCCGGCTGGGTCGCACCGCACGTCGCGGCCGAGTTTCCCGGCCTCGGCATCTCCTGGATCGAGGTCGACGGGCGGCCCGGCCGCAGCCCCGATCCGGTCGAGCGGCGGCTGGCCGAGACCTCCGACCGGTTCTACGGCGCCCACGCGATCCACATGCGCGAACGGCCGATTCCCTGGGCCTACCGCGTCTTCTTCCGCCAGATCGGCCTCGACCCGGACCGCACCCGAACTCCCGTCGAGCAACTCGCTCTCGACCGTCTCCAGGACGGCGGCTTCAAGACCCGCGGCCTGCCTGCCGACGCGCTGACGATCGCCACGGTCGAGACCGGGATCGCCCTGCGCGCCTTCGACGCCGACCGGGTGGAGGGCGCCCTCTGCATCCGCGACTCCGCTCCGGGCGAGTCGCTGGAGGGTCGCCCCGGAGAGCTCTCTCACGGCACCCTCGTGATCGCCGACGAGCGCGCCCCCGTCGGGTTGATCTTCGGCGCCACCGGCGAGGACCGCGGCGTCAGCCGCGCAACGCGCCGCATTGCCATTGCCGCCGTCCAGGTGGATGGCGTCCCCCAAATAGCGGTGGACGAGGCCCTCTGGATGGTCGCCTCAACCCTCCAAGCGGCTTAACGCGACGATTGCGATCCGGTCGGCGGGGTGATCTACACTCGTTCTCGGGCTATGCCGGACCTGCTCGAACGACAGCACACCGCACTTCGGATCGATGGCGACGAGCGACTCGCTCGGGCGGAGCTGCGGCGCCAGATCGGCCGCCTCGAAAGGGAGCTCGGCTCGCTTTTCGCCGAGGCATTCCCGCGCTTGCAACTCGACGCCGGCGTCGCCGCGATCTCGCGCGAGCCGCGGGCGCTTGGGCTGGGCGACCTCGAGGCCGTTCGCGACTCGCTCGCGACGCGGATCGGCGAGGCCCGGATCCGGCTGCGCGAACGCGCCGAGCTCGAGACCCGCAACCGCGAGCTGCTCGAGCGGATGCTCGACGCGCCCGCCGAGCACAAGTGGCTGCGGATCTCCCACGCCGACGTCGGTGAGGACGGTTGCGGGCACTGGCACTCGCGTCCCCGCCTCGGCCCGCTCGGCATGCTGATGGGCTGGTGGCGGGTCAAGGTCTCATCTGGATGCCCGTTACCCGGGCGGCTTGCGGCCGTTGAGCGCTAGAGACAGGGGCAAGGCGGCGCCGCGGGCCGACGAGCGCCCCCCGGCGCCCTGGGGCTCGTTCCCCCTCGCCGAGCTGACCGTGCTCGCCGGGATAGTCATGCTCGTCATCGGGGTCGTGAGCAAGAGTCCCACCGGGATCGGCGTCGGCGTCGTCCTCGCTGCCTTCGGTGGCCTGGAGGTCTCCCTCCGCGAGCACCTGGCCGGCTACCGCTCCCACACCACCCTGCTCTCCGGCACTCTCTTCGTCGTAGTAACCGGCGGCCTCTTCTATCTAGCCGGCCTCGTCCTTGCCATCTGTCTAGCTACCGGCGCAATCGCATTCGCCGCGTCCTTTTTCTTACTCCGGCGTGCCTTTCAAAAGGCCTCGGGCGGCCTGTCCTTTAAAGCCGGCGGGCTGCGGGGATAGCCCGTCAGACCAAAACGGTGTCTCTGGCGCGCGGTGAAAGGGCCGAAGTCAGCAGCGTCCTTTGACGGGGAGTCAGCGTCCCCAGCCGCTTGTTCTCGCTCAGCGCCAGTGCCTGCAGCAGCTTGCGCGCCCGGGTACGGCCCCAGCGACGCTGACTGGTCAGCAGCTCGGCCAAGGTCATGCTCTCGGTCTCCCAGGGGCAGTCCTCGATCACCTCGGCGACGTTCACCTCGCCCCTGCCGATCGATCGCTTCAGCTCCGCCCGGGCGAGTCGCACTCGGTTGGCGCGCTCCAAGGCCTGCATGTGCTGCGGTGTCTGGGCCGCGGGTGCGCGAGTTGGGGCAGGGGCGATCGTTACAGCTTCCACTGGGGGGCTCCTCCCATCGAAGGGTTTGACGGACTGGTTTCTGTGCCGGCCGCAACGGCTCGGCGCGGCTGAGTTGAAGTGCCGCCGCCGCTTCCTCCTGACCCGGATGCGCGGCGAGGTGGGCAAGCTACGCGCTGGAGCGGTCGAGCGTCAACCCGGAGCCGGCGAACTGCCGACGGCCCGTTCGCTAAGAGCATCTTTTTCTCGCTCCGAACGTCTTGTCCGGAAATGGACAAGGTTGAAACTACCCCTAGCGGGGTAGGTGGAGACGTTCACGTACGTGGAAGCTCGGGGAAGTCCTCGATGGTCCGGGCGATCGTCTCCAACGCCCGGTCGAGGTGCTCGCGCTCGTGGGTCGCCATCAGGCTGGTGCGCAGCAGCGCCCCGCCCGGGGGCACCGCGGGGTGGATCGCGACGTTGGTGTAGACGCCGGCGTCGAAGAGCGCCTTCCAGAGCAGCACGGCCTGCCAGTCGTCGCCGACGATCACCGGCACCACCGGGGTCGTCGCGATGCTGCCGTCGGGGAGCGTCCCCGGCTCGACCACCTGTAGCCCGAGCCCGCGTAGTCCCTCGCGCAGGTACTCGGCGTTGCCGAGCAGCGCCTCGAACAGCCGCGGGCCGTCGGAGCGGATCGCGCGCAGTGCCGCCAGCGCCGCGCCGACCGCCGCCGGCACCGCCGAGGCGCTGAAGACGAACGAGCGCGAAGAGATGCGCAGGTACTCGATCACGTCCGCCGGGCCGGCGATGAAGCCGCCGCAGGAGGCGAGGCTCTTGGAGAAGGTGCCCATCCGCAGGTCGACCTCGTCCTCGAGGCCGAACAGCTCGCTCGCCCCGGCGCCGCGCGCGCCGAGCACGCCGGCCCCGTGCGCCTCGTCGACCATCAGCCGCGCCCCGTACGCCCTGCAGAGCTCGACGATCCGCGGCAGGTCGCAGACGTCGCCCTCCATCGAGAAGACGCCGTCGACGACGACCAGCACGCCGCCGTCTTCCTCGCCCGCCCGCCCCAGCATCTTCTCCAGCTTGTCCATGCGGTTGTGGCGGTATGGGCGCAGCTTGGCGCCGGAGAGCTTGCAGCCGTCGAGGATCGAGGCGTGGTCGCCGGAGTCGCAGATCACCGTGTCGCCGGGCGCCAGGATCGTGCCGATGCAGCCGACGTTGGCCTGGTAGCCGGTCGTGTAGACGATCGCCTCCTCGGTCCCCATCCACTCGGCCAGCTCGCGCTCGAGCGCAACGTGCAGGGGCGTCGTCCCGTTCAGCAGGCGCGAGCCGGTGACGCCGGTGCCGTAGGTCTCCAGCGCCTCGCGCGCCGCTGCCTTGACCCGCTCGTCGCCGGTCAGGCCGAGGTAGTTGTTGGAGCCGAGCATGATCGTCTCGCGGCCTTCCATCTCGACCACCGGGCCGGCCTGCGAGGTGAGCAGACGGAAGTAGGGGAGGAGGTCGTGCTGCTTGGCCGCTTCGAGCTGCTCGAGGCGATCGTGATTGCGGGCCTTCTCGAATACGTCGACGGGAGTCTTGGCGGTTTCGCTCATGGCCGAAGTGTAGGTTCAGGCCCCCGTGTCGCCCGTCGAGATCCGCCCCGTCCGCACCCGGCGCGAGCTGAAGCGCTTCGTCAAGGTCCCCTTCCACCTGCACCGCGACCATCCGCAGTGGGTGCCGCCGCTGATCTTCGACCGGATGCAGTTCCTCGACCGCAACAAGAACCCCTGGTTCGAGCACGGCGAAGCGGAGTACTTCCTCGCCGAGCGCGACGGCGAGCCGGTCGGTCGCATCACGGCCCAGATCGACAGCGGCTGGGACGAGGCCCAGGGAGGCAGCGACGGCATGTTCGGGTTCTTCGAGACGATCGATGACCGCGAGGTCGCCGCGGCGCTGCTCGGCGCCGCCGAGGAGTGGTTGGCCGAGCGCGGCCGCACGCGGTTGCTCGGGCCGATGGACTTCACGACCAACGACGAGGTCGGGATCCTGATCGAGGGCTACGAGCTGCGGCCGATGATCCTGCAGAACTGGCACCCGCCCTTCTACAAGGAGCTGCTCGAGGGGCTCGGCTACGGCAAGGCGATGGACCTGCTGATGTGGTACCTCGAGCTGGGCGAGCTCAAGGAAGGCGATCAGTTCGCACCCGAGATCCACGCCGCGGCGGAGAAGGCGCTGCGCGACGAAGGGATCGCGATCCGCAACATCGACAAGGGCAATCTGAAGGAGGAGATGCGCCGCTTCTCCGAGGTCTACAACGAGGCCTGGGCCGACAACTGGGGCTTCGTCCCCGCCACCGACGCCGAGATCGAGTTCCACGCCAAGCTGCTCAAGCAGGTGATCGACGAGGACTGGGGCTTCATCGCCGAAAAAGCGGGCGAGACGGTCGGGGTCGCCTTTACGTTGCCCGACATCAACCAGGCGCTGGCGAAGACCGGCGGCCGGCTGCTGCCCTTCGGCTGGCTCAGGTTCCTGCTGGCAAAACGTCGGATCGACCGGGTGCGTGTCTTCGCGCTCGGCGTCAAGCACGACTACCGCCACACCGGCGTCGCCGCCGGTCTCTACCTCAAGCACCTCGAGGCGGCCAGCCCCGATGGCGTCCCGGCCGGCGAGACGGGGTGGATCCTCGAGACCAACAAGCCGATGAACCGGGCGATGGAAGGGATGGGCGGGACCGTCGTCAAGAAGTACCGGATCTACGCGAAGGCGCTCGGCGCCGTCGCGGGACCCGCATAAAGGCGCAGTTTCCGGCTTCGCCGGCGGCCCCCGCCGGCCGCATCGCTAAGGTCGGCCCGGTGAGTGAGTTCGAGCTCGAGCCGGTTCGCGTGCGGGTCCTGGAGCGGGAGGCCTCCAACGCGCTCGCCATTCGCGAGGCGCGCACGGCGGCGATAGCGGCCGTCGGCGGGGTCCTTGCCGGTGCGGCGACGGTGGCGACCGTGCGGGCGGTGGCGAAGAAGTCGTCCGGCCGCCTGCTGCCCGGTGGCAAGCGCCGGCCGAAGGTCGTCGCCAGCCGCTCCTTTCTCGTGGACGTGCACCTCCTCGGCAAGTGAGTACTTACGGGCTGGAGGTCCAGCCGGTCTCGCCGTTTCGGCTGCCGGGCTACAGCAGCGAGGATCGGACGATGCGGGTCCGCGACGGTGTGCTCTCGCGCCTGTTGCGGGTCGACGGGAGTCCGGTGCTGGTTCGTGCCTGGGAACCGGGCCGGGACCGGGTCGCGCTGCGCGCGGAGTCGGTCGATCCGGCCGCGGTCTCGCCGCGGCTCGACGTCCGCCCCGCGGGCGCCGCGCAGCTTCGGCTCGCGGTCGAGCGGATGCGCTTCGCGCTCGGCGTCGACGACGACCTCACCGACCTCTACCGGCGCTTTCGCCGTGACCCGCTGCTGGGCCCGCTGCTGCGGCGCCGACCCTGGCTGCGCCCGCGCCGCCGGCCGTGGGCCTGGGAGGCGCTGGCCTGGGCGGTCGTCAAGCAGCTGATCGAGTCCGAGCGCGCCGCCGTAATCCAGCGCCGCATCGTCGGCCGCTGGGGCGCCCGGTTGGGCGGCGAGCGGGAAGCGCTGCGCGACGTGCCGGGGGCGGGGACGATCGCCGGGCGGGCGCCGGCCGAACTCGCCTCGATGGACCTCTCGCCGTCCCGCTCGCTCGCCCTGCGGGCGGTCGCCCGCGAGATCGCCGCGGGACACTGCGACCCGGCTGACCCCGGCGCCGACCGGCGTCTCCTCGCCGTCCCCGAGATCGGGCCCTGGACCGTGCAGTGTCTGGGGCTCTTCGGCCGCGGCGACCCCGACTCGCTGCCGGCCGGCGACCTGATCTACCTGAAGCTGGTCGGCCGCCTCGCCCGGCTCGGCCGTCGCGCCACGGTCGAGGAGGTCGAGGAGTTCTACGCGCCGTACGCGCCCTTCCGGGGCTTGGCGGGCCTCTGGACCATCGGCCTGTACAGGTAGGGGCAGGCTTCAAGGAACCAGGCGTGCTGTCGATACGCCCGCATGAATCGCGCGGGCGGTGATTCCAAGGCTGAGGGCTGGCCCGACGAGCGGGTCACCGAGTTCCTCGACGAGATCTCCTCGGCGGGGGACGACTACCGCCGCCTGGTCGAGCGCCTGCCGGCGATCGTCTACTCCTGCGAGCTAGGCGAGCACGGCCGCTGGCGCTACGTCAGCCCGCAGATCGAGGAGATCCTCGGCTACAGCCCGGAGGAGTGGATGGCCGACCCGCATCTGTGGGCGGAGCGGCTCCATCCCGCGGATCGCGAGCGGGCGCTCGAGCAGGAGACGCAGAAGGTCGCCGCCGAGGGCAGCGCGCCGCCGGTCGACTACCGGATGATCACCCGCGCGGGTGGCGTCGTCTGGATCCTCGACGAGGCCGTGCTCGAGCCCGACGGCGACGGCACCCAGGTCTGGCACGGCGTCCTCTACGACATCACCGAGCGCAAGCTCGCCGAGCAGGAGCTGCAGCGCGCCGCGGCGCAGCAGGCGGCCGTGGCACGGCTTGGCCGCCACGCCCTTCAGGACGGCGATCCGGCTCGGCTCGCCAAGCAGGCGGTGCCGCTGATGACCGAGATCGACGGCGTCGCGGCGGCCTGCGTCTGGGAGGCGGGCCGCGAGGGTCGCCGACTGCACCTTCGCGCCGGGCTGGAGGAACACAACGGCGGCGTCGAGCGGCGCGCCTCGGCGGCGCGCGACTCGCACGCCGGCGCGGCGCTGGAGTCGGGCCTGCATGTGATCGTCGACGACTGGTCGAGCGAGCGGCGCTTCTCGATGCCGCCGGCGCTGCGCGTGCTCGGCATTCGCAGCAGCCTCGCCGTGCCGATCGCCGGCAAGGAGCGCCCTTTCGGCGTGCTCGACATCCACGCCACCGAGCCCAGTCATTTCACCCCGCAGGACGTCCACTTCGCCCAGGCATCGGCCAACGTCCTCGCCGACGCGCTGGTGCGCCATAGCGCTGACGAGGCGCTGCGCCACCGGGTCCTGCACGACGCCCTCACCGGCCTACCCAACCGGCTCAGCTTCGTCGACTCGCTGCGCGACGCGCTGCGCCGCGGCATCGCCTCCGGCTCGCCGGTCGGCGTCCTCTTCCTCGACCTCGACCACTTCAAGGTGATCAACGACAGCATCGGTCACCACGCCGGCGACGAGCTGCTGCAGGCGGTCGCGCCGCGCCTGCGCGCCCACCTCCGGCCCGGCGACATCGTCGCCCGCTTCGGCGGCGACGAGTTCGGCATCCTCGTCGACCGCCTCACCGACGAGGACGAGGCGCAGGCGATCGCCGACCGCGTCGCCGGTGCCTTCTCCGAGCCCTACCCGATGGGCGGCGCCGACCACTTCGTCACCGCCAGCATTGGCATCGCCGTCGCCCGGCCGACAGGGCGCGAACCGGCAGACGCGGAGTTGCTGATCCGTGACGCCGACGCGGCGATGTACCGGGCCAAGGAGCGAGGGCGGGGGCGCTGCGAGGTTTTCGACGCGGCGATGCGGGCGCACGCCGTGCGTCGCCTGGAGACCGAGCGCGAGCTGCGCCACGCGCTCGAGCGCGACGAGTTCGAGCTGCACTACCAGCCCGTCGTCGCGTTGGGCAGTGGCGAGATCGTCGGCCTCGAGGCGTTGGTGCGCTGGAACCATCCCGACCGCGGCCTGCTCGACCCGGGAGAGTTTGTCTCGATCGCCGAGGACAGCGGCCTGATCGAGCCGATCGGCCGCTGGGTGCAGGACAACGCCTGCCGTCAGATCCTCGAGTGGCACGCCCTGCGCCCGGACCAGCGGCCGCTCGACGTCTCGGTCAACCTCTC
>Ga0070691_10001403_pt1 | contig 10287 bp, 8 predicted proteins | sample KBSK1101metaG_FD_64673 | JGI IMG/M metagenome (GOLD analysis project Ga0070691, IMG submission 64673) | Corn, switchgrass and miscanthus rhizosphere microbial communities from Kellogg Biological Station, Michigan, USA - KBS K1-10-1 metaG | ecosystem: Host-associated > Plants > Roots >... | reverse complement strand
TCCTCGGCGACGAGATCGTCGCCGTCGGCGAGCCGCTGCACACCGGCAAGAGCACGGTCGTGATCGAGGTGCGTATGGAGCGGCATCGCGAGGGCTCGGAGCCCCGCTTGGCGGCGAATCTGATCGTCAGCCAGTTTGTGCTTCCGCCTCAGGGCTGACGGCAAGCGCCTCGCCCGGGGCTTCCAAGGTTTCTATCTGAGGCAAACGCCAGAGCAGGCTGGCGATAGTGAGGCCGATCGCCGAGCAGAGCAGCGCGAGGAACCACTGGCTCGCGGTGAGCAGGGTCATCTCGAAGAAGTCGCGCACGGGGGCGGCGGCGAGGATCAGGGCGAAGAGGGCGCCGAGGCCGGCGACCATCGCCAGCATGTAGCTCTGGATCGCGATGTGCTCGCGGCCGGGGCCGCGCTCGAGCAGGAGGACGAAGCTGAGGCCGAGGACGATCAGCGTCGTCGTCGCCGCGGTCCGACCGGCCTCGAGCGAGCCGCCGAAGACCGTGTCGACGAGGAAGAAGCAGAGGATCGAGCCGAGCGCCGTCGCCAGGCCGGCCGGGACCGCGAAGGCCGCCAAGGCGCGCAGCAGGCGGCCGCGGTAGAGCGGCCCGTCCGACGGCGCCAGGGCGAGCACGAAGGAGGGGATGCCGATCGTCAGGAAGACCGCGAGGGTGAGGTGGCGGGGGAGGAAGGGGAAGGCGAAGCCGGGTACGGCGACGAGCAGGATCAGCGCCGCGGCGTAGACGGACTTGGTCAGGTAGAGACGGCCGAGGCGGTGGATGTTGCGGGCGATCCGCCGCCCCTCGGCAACCGCCTCGGGCAGGCGCGCGAACTCGTCCTTCAGCAGCACGATGTCGGAGATCCCCTTGGTCACCTGGGCGCCCGAGCCCATCGCCACCGCGAGGCGCGCCTGCTTCAGCGCCGGCACGTCGTTGACCCCGTCTCCGATCATCGCCGTGTAGCGGCCGGAGGCGCGCAGCGCCTCGACCAGCGCCTTCTTCTGCTCCGGCGCGATCCGGCAGAAGATCGTGTTGGCCTGCGCCGCGGCGGCGAGCCCCTCCGGGTCCTCGGGCAGCTCGGACCCCTCGATCACTCCCGCGTCGGCGGGCACACCGACTGCATAAGCGACCGCCGTCACGGTCGCCCGCGCGTCGCCGGAGATCAGCTTCAGGTCGACTTCCGCCTCGCGCATCGTCGCGATCGTTGCCGCCGCGTCGGCGCGCAGCGTCTCCTCCAGCACGACGAGGGCGACCGCCGTGAGGCGCGGCGGCGGCGTGTGCTCGGGATCGTCGGGGAGTCCCTCACTCGACTGTGCGAAGGCGACGACGCGCCGGCCCGCCGCCGTCTCCTCCTCGAGTTTTCGGCTTAGGCCCGGCGGCAGCTCCAGCGCCCCGCTCGCGGCGAGGATGTCGGGCGCACCGAGCACGTAGCTGACCTTGCCCAGGCGCAGCCCGCTCCACTTCCACTTCGAGGAGAAGGGGACTTCGCCGCCGACCCGCGCAGGCGTCGCCGGGAAGGCCTCGGCGATCGTCTCCAGGGTGCGGTTGCGGTCGCCGGCGCTCGCCGCGAAGCGGCCCAGCGCACCCGTGGCCTCGTCCGGGTCGGTCCCGTCGGCCACCTCGACCCCGAGCAGGCGCAATTGCCCGTCGGTCAGCGTGCCGGTCTTGTCGACGCAGATCGTGTCGACAGCGGCGAGGCTCTCGGTCGCGCTCATCTGCTGCACCAGGGTGTCCTTGCGCGCCAGCCGCACCGCGGCGACGGCGAAGGTGACGCTCATCAAGAGCACCATCCCCTCGGGGATCAGCGTCACCAGGCCGGCCGTCGCCGTCTGAGCCGCCTCGACCAAGTCGGTGCCGCGCAGCTGGAAGGTGATCAGCAGCAGCGCCGCCAGCGGCGCCATCGCCCAGGTGCAGGCGACGATCACCCGGTTGACCTCCCCTTGCAGCGGTGAGGGCGGGTGGCGGAAGGCCTTCGCCTCGCCCGCCAGCCGACCCGCGTAGCTCTCCTCGCCGACCGCGTCGACCCGGTAGCGGCCCGAGCCGGCGATGCAGAAGGAGCCCGAGAGCGCCCGGTCGCCGACGTCCTTGCGGATTCCGTCGACCTCGCCGGTCAGCAGCGACTCGTCGAGGGTCAGGCCGCGGCTGGCGACCGTCTCGCCGTCGGCGACGAGCTGGTCGCCGGGCTCCAGCGCGACGACGTCCCCCGCCACGACCTCCTCCGCCAGCAGGCTGACCACGGTGCCGTCGCGCTCGACCTTGGCGTGGGGAGCGACGAGGATCGCCAGCTCGTCCAACGTCCGCTTCGCCTTCAGCTCCTGGCGGATGCCGATGTAGGAGTTGACGATCGCGATCATTCCGAAGACCGCGTCGGCGAACAGTCCCAGCGAGAGGATCAGCACGAAGAAGCCGCCGATGATCGCGTTGAAGAGGGTGAAGACGTTCCCGGCGACGATGCTGGAGACCGAGCGTGAGGAGGTGGAGGTCATAAGGGAGACATTCAATAGGGTTCCCGGCGGATGGCATTGAAACTCGGACTCAACCTCGGCTACTGGGGCATCGGCCCCGCGGGCGAGGACGCCGTCGAGGTCGTCCAGGCCGCCGAGGCGGCCGGCTTCGAGTCGGTCTGGGCGGCGGAGTCCTACGGCTCCGACGTGGTCAGCGTGCTCGCCTGGCTCGCCCCGCAGACGAAGACGATCAAGCTCGGCGCGGCGATCATGCAGGTGCCGGCCCGCCCGCCCGCCGCAGCGGCGATGGCCGGGGCGACGATCGACAAGCTCTCCGGGGGCCGCTTTCTCTTCGGCTTCGGCCCCTCGGGCCCGCAGGTCTCCGAAGGCTGGTACGGCGTCGACTACGCGAAGCCCTGGGGCCGCACCCGCGAGTACATCGAAGTCGTCCGCGAGATCGTCGCCCGCGAGGGCAAGCTCGACCACCAGGGCGAGCACTACAGACTGCCGCTGCCCGGCGGCGAGGGCAAGCCGCTGAAGCTCAACTTCCACCCCGAGCGGGCGCAGATCCCCGTCTTCGTCGGCGCGATCGGCCGCAAATCGGTTGAGATGGCGGCGGAGATCTGCGACGGCTGGATCCCGATCTTCTTCTCGGTCGACGCCTTCGAGCAGACCTGGGGCGAGCATCTCGAGGCCGGCTTCGCCAAGGGCGGTCGGCAGCGCTCCGACCTCGAGGTCAGCCCCTCGCTGCAGGTCGCGATCGACGGCGACCTGGAGGCGGCCAAGAACGTCGTCAAGGCCGGGCTCGTCCTCTACTTCGGCGGGATGGGCAGCCGCAAGACCAACTTTTACGTCGACCTGGCGCACCGCTTCGGCTTCGGCGAGGTCGCCGACGACGTGCAGCGGCGCTTCCAGGAGGGCGACCGGGAGGGCGCCTTCGCGGCGATGCCCGACGAGATCGTCGAGGCGACCTCGCTGGTCGGCAGCGAGGCCGAGGTGGCCGAGCGGGTCGAGCGCTTCCGCGGCGCCGGCATCGACCGCCTGATCGTCTCCCCGGTGCACGTCGACCGGGCCGAGCAACTGCACACGATCGACCGCCTCGCGGCACTCGCGGGCGGCTGACCCGCTCCCACCCTCATCCCATAACCTTCCGCGCCGCATGAAGATCGGAGTGCCGAAAGAGACCGCCGAGGGGGAGCGCCGCGTCGCGCTCGTCCCCGACACCGTCAAGTCGTTGGTGAAGAACGAGCAGGTCACGGTTGCCGTCGAGCGCGACGCCGGCGACGCCGCCGGGCACCCCGACTCCCAGTACGAGGAGGCGGGCGCAGAGGTCGTCGACCCCGACGTCGCCTGGGGCGCCGACGTCGTCCTCCGCGTCGCCGCCCCCACCGCCGAGCAGATCGCTGAGCTCAACTCCAACCAGCTGCTGATCGGCCACCTCTCGCCCTGGACCGCGGCGGAGACCAACAAGGCGCTCGCCGCCGCGGGCGTGACCAGCTTCGCGATGGAGGCGATCCCGCGCACGACGCGCGCGCAGGCGATGGACGCGCTCTCCTCGCAGGCCGCCGCCGGCGGCTACGCGGCGATGCTGATCGCCGCCCGCGAGTCGGGTCGCTTCTTCGGGATGATGACCACCGCCGCGGGCACGGTGCCGCCGGCCAAGGTGCTGGTCCTGGGTGCCGGCGTCGCCGGGCTACAGGCCGTCGCCACGGCCAAGCGCCTCGGCGCGATCGTCACCGGCTTCGACATCCGCCGCGCCGCCTGGGAGCAGATCGCTTCGCTCGGGGGGAGACCGCTGGAACTCGACTTCATCCCCGACGCCGAAGGCGAGGGCGGCTATGCCCGGCCGCTGACCGACGAGGAGAACGCCAAGGTGGTCGAGGCGATCGGCGAGAACGCCGCCAAGCAGGACGTGATCGTCACCACCGCGGCGATCCCCGGCCGCCCGGCGCCGCTCTTGATCACCGCCGACGCGGTGCGCACGATGCAGCCCGGCTCGGTGATCGTCGACCTCGCCGCCGAGAGCGGCGGCAACTGCGAGCTGACCGAGGCGGGGCAGACCGTGGTCGAGGGCGGCGTCAAGGTGGTCGGCCCGCGCAATCTGGCCAGCGAGATGCCGGTCCCGGCCTCGCAGCTCTACGCCAAGAACCTCGAGAACCTGCTCGGCCTCCTCATCACCGAGGAGGGCACGCTGAACGTCGACTTCAAGGACGACATCGTCGCCGCCGCCTGCATCACCCACGGCGGCGAGATCCGCAACGAGAGGGCGGCCAAGTAATGAGCCTGATGACCGAGATAACGATCTTCGTCCTCGCCGCCTTCGTCGGCTTCGAGGTGATCTCGAAGGTGCCGACGACGCTGCACACGCCGCTGATGTCGCAGACCAACGCGATCCACGGGATCGTCATGCTCGGCGGCCTGATCGTGCTCGGCTATGCCGGCGGCGCCCTCGAGTACACGATTGGGACGATCGCCGTGGCCTTCGGCGCGATTAACATAGTCGGCGGATTCATGGTCACCGACCGGATGCTCGGCATGTTCTCCAAAAAGCCGAGGCCGAAGGCCGAGGCTGACGACAAAGCCGGCGGAGGGGGCGCCTGATGCTCACCGCCGTGCTCGAGCCGGGCGGCGACGCCGCCACGGCGCTCTACATCGTCGCCTTCTCGCTGTTCATCATCGGGATCAAACGCGGCACCCACCCGACCACCGCGAAGCAGGGCAACCTGGTCGCCGCCGTCGGCATGGCGGTGGCCGTGGTCACGACGCTGCTGCTCGACGGGATGGGCAACTGGGGCCTGGTCGCGCTGGGCCTCGGGATCGGAACGGCCGTCGGGGTGATCGCCTCGATCCGCGTGCAGATGACCGAGATGCCGCAGATGGTCGCTCTCTACAACGGTGTCGGCGGCGGCGCCGTCGCGCTGATCGCCTGGTCGGAGATCCGCAACGAGATCGGTGAGATCGACGCCGGGCACATCTCCTCGGTCCCGCTCGACATCCTGATCCCGATCCTCTTCGCCGCGGTCGTCGGCTCGGTCTCCTTCTGGGGCTCGAACATCGCCTTCGCCAAGCTCCAGGACCTGATCCCGACCAAGCCGCTCGCGGTGCCCGGCCAGCAGGTGATCAACGGCGCGCTGTTGATCGGCATCGTCGCCGCCTGCGTCAGCATCGCCGTCGGCAACGACGATCCCTCGCAGCTGACCTTCATCGGCATCCTGATCGCTGCGGGCCTGCTCGGCAACCTCGTCGTGCTGCCGATCGGCGGCGCCGACATGCCGGTCGTGATCTCGTTGCTCAACGCCTTCACCGGCCTCTCGGCGGCGGCGGCCGGGTTCGCGCTCGACAACGTCGCGCTGATCGTCGCCGGGACCCTGGTCGGCTCCTCGGGAACGATCCTGACGATGGAGATGGCGACCGCGATGAACCGCTCGGTCGCCAACGTCCTCTTCGCCGGCTTCGGCGGCGCCCCCTCGGGCGGGGCGGGGGGGTCGACGGAGGAGCGCCCGCACGTCTCGATCGGCGCCCAGGACGCGGCGATCAAGCTCGCCTACGCCGACTCGGTCGTGATCGTCCCCGGCTACGGCCTCGCCGTCGCCCAGGCCCAGCACGCGATCAAGGAGGTCGCCGACGAGCTGGAGAAGCGCGGCGTCACGGTCAACTACGCGATCCACCCGGTCGCCGGGCGAATGCCCGGCCACATGAACGTCCTGCTCGCCGAGGCCGACGTGCCTTACGAGCAGCTGCGCGAGATGGAGGAGATCAACCCGGAGATGTCGCGCACCGACGTCGCGGTCGTCGTCGGCGCCAACGACGTCACCAACCCGGCGGCGAAGAACGACCCGGACAGCCCGATCGCCGGGATGCCGATCATCGAAGTCTCCGAGGCCCAGCAGGTGATCGTGATCAAGCGCTCGCTCAGCCCCGGCTTTGCCGGCATCGACAACGACCTCTTCTACGAACCGAACACCTCGATGCTGTTCGCCGACGCCAAACAGGCCGCGGCCGACATCGCGTCCGAGATCGGCAACCTCTGAGCGCAGCCCCCCGAGGGGGGAGAGTTCTGTCCGCCAGGGACTTGGTCCCATGTGGACGAGCGGGGACAGGGCACGGTCGAGTGGGTCGGGCTCCTCGCCGTGGTCGCGTTGCTGTTCCTCGGCCTCGTCACGGCAGGCGTGCGCGTGCCGGGCGCCGACCTCGCCCGCGGGGTCGCTTCGCGGCTGCTCTGCGCCGCCGCGCTCGCGGATCGCTGCGGCGACGAACCGACGCTGATCGCCGCCTACGGCTCGGAGGTCGGCAAGCTGGTCCGCGAGCACATGCCGACGCTCTTCCTCGAGCACGGCTCGCGCGCCCTGCCGGTGGACTTCCGCCGCTGCCGCAGCACCGAGTGCGCGGACGGCTCGGCGCGCGGCCTGGTGCACGAGACGGATGCGGGTTTGCCGGTCACCGCCTTCGTCCACGCGATCGAGCGCGGCGGCTACCTCTATATCCAGTACTGGCTCTACTACGCGGATTCGGCGACCTTGCGTGGGGTTCCGATCGCAGGACCTGCCGGCTACCACCGCGACGACTGGGAGGCCGTGCAGATTCGCATCGGCCCCGACGGCCAGGTCGACGAGCGGGCCACCTCGCACCACGGCTACAACTACGTGCAGAGCGTCGCCAACGCCGGCTCGGACATGGGTAGCGGGCCGCTCAACGCAGCCGCCGAGGCGGTCGGCGCCCGCCCGCGCGGCGGCTGGGGCCCGGAGACGCGTCTCCTCCTCGTCTCCGGTGGCAGCCACGCCGGCAACGCCGACGGCTTCCTGCGGATCGACCGCGTCGTCCCCGGTCGCCGCGTCCACCTCGTCCCGCTCGAGCCGATCGCCGAAGGGGAAGGCGACGCCTACCGCTTTGCGATCGTCCCACCCTGGCGCAAGCGCGTCTGGCGCGATCCCGAGGCCGGCGGAACCGATTAGCCGCAACGGCCATCCGGTGCGCTCTGAATTTCACAAGTGGGAGCCCCCCACCCGCTAGGGTTTCCGGATCGCCACCGAGGTGACGTCAAGGCCCAAGGAAGCGATCGCGGACCGGCTCGCGGCGGCGCGGAGGCGCACCTATGCGCTGATCGAGTCGCTCGACGACGAGCAGCTCAACCGCGTCTACTCGCCGATCCTCAGCCCGCTGGCCTGGGACCTCGGCCACATCGCCAACTTCGAGGAGCTCTGGCTGGTCCAGACGATCGGTGCGCGCGAGCCGCTGCACGGCGAGCTCGGTCGCTTCTACGACGCGATCGAGAACCCGCGCAAGACACGCGGCGAGCTGCCGATCCTGCGCGACGCCGAGCTGCGCTCCTATCTCGCCGACGTGCGCGAGCGCACGCTCGAGGTGCTCGACGAGGTGGACGTCTCGCCCGACGCCGAGGACCCGCTGCTGCGCGAAGGCTTCGTCTACGAGATGCTGCTCGCCCACGAGCTGCAGCACAACGAGACGATGCTGCAGCTGCTGCAGATGGTCGACGGCTATGAGCTTCCGGCAGCGTTCGGGAGCGTGGGGCATCTCTCGCCCGGACAAGCGCCGGACCAATTGGTCCGGCGCTTCGAGTATCCGCCCGTTCGAGAGATGCCCCACGCTCCCTACGAGATTGGTGCCCCCGACCGTGGATTCGCTTACGACAACGAGCGGCCTCGGCACGTCGTCGAGCTCGACTCCTTCGAGATCGACCGAGAGCCGGTGTCCAACGGTGCCTACATCGCCTACATGGAGGAGACGGGAGCTGAGCCACCGCTCTACTGGGAGCGCGACGCGGACGGCGGTTGGGTGAGCAAGGCGATGGGTAAGAGGGCCCGCATCGACCACGATCGTCCCGTCATACACGTCTCCTGGCACGAGGCAGACGCCTTCGCCCGTTGGGCCGGCAAGCGCCTGCCGACCGAGCAGGAGTGGGAGGCCGCCCGGCCTGAATTGGAGGCTGTCGGGCAGGTCTGGGAATGGACGTCCTCCGACTTCCTCGCCTACCCGGGCTTCGAGGCGTTCCCCTACCGCGAGTACTCCGAGGTCTTCTTCGGCGACACCTACAAGGTCCTGCGCGGCGGCGCCTGGGCGACCGCACGCGAGACGATGCGGCCGAGCTTCCGCAACTGGGACCTGCCCAAGCGCCGCCAGATCTTCTCCGGCTTCCGCTGTGCGAGGGACGTCGCGCGATGAGCCCGGGCGCGGCCGCAGAGCCGATCGAGATCGAGGTCCACCTGCGCGCCGACGGCGGCGCCGGGATGGCGCGCGACATCCGCCTCGGCCTCACCGCCCGGCCGAAGGAGCTGGCGCCGAAGTACTTCTACGACGAGCGCGGCTCGCAGCTCTTCGAGCAGATCACCGAGCTCGAGGAGTACTACCCGACCCGGGCCGAGCGCGAGATCCTCGCCGAGCGCTCGGCCGAGATCGTCGCCGCCGCGGGCGAGCCGGGCACGCTGGTCGAGCTCGGCTCCGGCTCGGCCACGAAGACGCGCCACCTGCTCAGCGCGATGCACGAGGTCGAGTGCCTCGCCACCTACGTCCCCGTCGACATCTCCGAGCAGATCACCCGCGAAACCGCCGAGGCGTTGGTCGAGGAGTACCCGGGACTCGCCGTCCGCGGGCTCGTCTGCGATTTTGAGCACGACCTCGAGCGCATCCCCAACGGCGGTGGCGGGCGCCTCGTCGCCTTCCTCGGCGGCACGATCGGCAACCTCTACCCCGACGCCCGGCACGACTTCCTCTGCCGCATCGCCGCCCTGCTGGAGCCCGGCGACCGGATCCTGCTCGGCACCGACCTGGTCAAGGCCCGCGACCGCCTCGAGCTCGCCTACGACGACCCCGGCGGCGTCACCGCCGAGTTCAACAAGAACGTCCTGCAGGTGCTGAACCGCGAGTTCGGCGGCGACTTCGACCTCGACCGCTTCGCGCACGTCGCCCGCTACGACGCCGAGTCGACCCGCATGGACATCCGCCTGCGCTCGCTCGCCGAGCAGACAGTGCGGCTCGACGGCCTCGACCTGACCGTTCGCTTCGCCGCCGGCGAGGAGATGCGCACCGAGATATCCACCAAGTTCACCCGTGAGGCGCTGGAGGGTGTCTATCGCGAGGCCGACCTGCGGCCCGACGGGTGGTTCACCGATGCTGCCGGGGACTATGCGCTCAGCCTCGCTTCGGTTTAAAGTCGTGGCAGTGGATACCGGGAGGAAGATGGGAGAAGACCCAGTTGAGCCTTGACGTCCACCTCTACGGGGAGCGGGTCGGGACCCTGTTTCCGGCGGGAGACAACGATTACCGGCTCGCTTACGACCCGCAGCTGGTCGAGCGGGTGGGGGCGGGGAAAGCCCTGCTCAGCAACTCCCTTCCGGCCCGGTCGGAGCCCTACAGCGCCGAGGCCACGCGCTCCTACGTCGAAGGGCTGCTGCCCGAAGGCCCGCGCCGCGCCAGGATGGGTCGCGAGCTCGACCTCGACGAGACCGACGGCTACCTGCTGCTCGCCGAGCTCGGCCAGGACTGCCCGGGCGCGGTCGCCTTCCTGCCGGCGGGCGAGCCGCTGCAGCGGCGCGACCCCGCTTCGATCGCCTGGCTCGGCGAGGACGAGCTGGCGGAAGTGCTGAAGGCGCCGCCGCCGAAGTTGTTCAGCGAGGAGCGCGAGCAGCGGATGCGCTTCGCCCTGCCGGGCCGGCGCCACAAGCTCAGCCTCGTGCGAGACGAGGAGGGCGACCGTTGGGGCTGGCCGGAGGCGGGCGCCCCGAGCACGCACGTGATCAAGCCGGAGACCGGCGAATACCCCGAATACGTCGCCAACGAGATGTTCTGCATGACGGTTTGCCGCCAGGTCGGCCTGCCGGTCGCCAAAGCGAGCGTCGC
>Ga0070691_10001401_pt1 | contig 10298 bp, 6 predicted proteins | sample KBSK1101metaG_FD_64673 | JGI IMG/M metagenome (GOLD analysis project Ga0070691, IMG submission 64673) | Corn, switchgrass and miscanthus rhizosphere microbial communities from Kellogg Biological Station, Michigan, USA - KBS K1-10-1 metaG | ecosystem: Host-associated > Plants > Roots >... | reverse complement strand
GACGGCCATGAGCTCGTCGCGCTCAACGGCGGCCCGGAGTTCACGTTCGACGAGGCGATCTCGTTCCAGATCGACTGCGCCGACCAAGAGGAGGTCGACCGCTACTCCGAGGCGCTCACCGACGGCGGCGAGCAGGGGCCGTGCGGGTGGGTGAAGGACCGCTTCGGGCTCTCGTGGCAGGTCGTCCCGGCACGGCTGATCGAGCTGCTCGGCGACCCGGACGAAGCGAAGGCCCAGCGCGCGATGGCGGCGATGCTCGAGATGCGGAAGATCGACATCGCCGCCGTGGAGGCAGCTGCCGACGCCGTGTAGCCGAGGTAAGACGCCGCCGGCCGAGGGCCGATACTGATCGTGTGCGCCTCCGCTCCGACGGCACCCTTCGGCTCTCGCCCTCCGACCTCTCGGCCCACCTCGCCTGCCCGCACCTGACGACGCTCTCGCTCGAGGTTCTCCGCGAGGAGCGCGAGCAGCCGCAGGTCGACGACACGCACCGCGACCTCATCTTCCGGAAGGGCCGCGAGCACGAGGCGGAGTACCTCGAGCGGCTCGAGCGCGAGGGCCGCTCGATCGTTCGGATCCCGACCTACGACGACGAGGACTTCGACCCCGACGTGGCGCGGCGGCTCACGGAGGAGGCCGTGCGCGACCGCGCAGCCGACGTCGTCTACCAGCCGTACCTCGAGAGCGAGGACGGCCGCTGGCACGGCTTCGCGGACTTCCTCGAGAAGACGTCGGAGGGAACCTACGAGCCGGTCGACACGAAGCTCGCGCGGTCGGCCAAGCCCGCGCACGTGCTCCAGCTCCTCTTCTACGCGGAAGTGGTCGAGCGGCTGCAGGGAGCGCCGGTCGAGCGAGTGCACGTCGAGAACGGCCGCGGCGAGCGGGAGAGCTTCCGCGTCGCCGAGCTCCACGCCTACCACCGCCGCGTGCGCGAGCGGTTCCTGTCGTCCCTGGAGCGGAAGGACGAGACGTACCCGTGGCCCTGCGGGCATTGCGGGATCTGCGACTTCCGGAACGTGTGCCGCGCGAAGCTCGAGGCCGACGACCATCTCGTGCTCGTGGCCGGGATGCGCCGCGGCTGGGCGGAGAAGCTGATGGCGGACGGCGTCGAGACGCTTGCCCAGCTGGGCTCGCTCCGCGGGACCGGCAACGGCGCCCCGCACGGCCTCCGGCCGGAGAGCTTCGAGAAAGTCCGGCACCAGGCCGAGCTCCAGCTCCGCGGTCGCGAGGCGGGGACACACCTCTACGAGCTCCTGGACGACGAGGAGGAGCGCGGCTTCCGCCTCCTGCCCGAGCCGGACGCCGGCGACGTCTGGCTCGACCTCGAGGGGCATCCGTTCTACGAGACTGCGCGCGGGCTCGAGTTCCTGTTCGGCTACTGCTACCGCGACGAGACGGGCGAGGTGCGCTACGAGGCGCTCTGGGCCCGCGACCGCGAGGGCGAGCGTGCGGTGTTCGAGCGGTTCGTCGACTGGGTCGTCGAGCGTCGTCTGCGGCACCCGAGGCTCCACGTCTACCACTACGCCGCCTACGAGCGCACCGCGCTCACGCGGCTCATGGGCGAGCACGGCACACGTGAGCGGGAGATCGACGACTTCCTGCGCCAGGAGGTGCTCGTCGATCTCTACCGGATCGTGCGCCAGTCGCTCCGCGCGTCGACGTCGAGCTACTCGATCAAGGCGATCGAGGCGCTCTACGGGTTCGAGCGCTCCGCCGAGGTGAAGGGCGGCGACGACGCCGTGGTCTCCTTCGAGACCTGGCTCGAGACCGGCGACGAGTCGCTCCTCGGAGAGGTGGAGCGCTACAACGAGGAGGACTGCCGGTCGACCTACGAGCTGCACGAGTGGCTGCTCTCGATCCGGCCGCCCGACCGGCCGTGGCGCGCCCCGCCCCACGAGCGGCCGCCGAAGGAAGAGACGATCGAGCGGGATGCGGAACGGGCTGCGCTCCGCGACCGGCTGCTCGCCGGCGCGGAGGAAGGCGACGCTCGGCGCCTCCTGGGCCATCTCGTGGAGTACCACCAGCGCGAGGCGCGACCCCAGTGGTGGGCGTGGTTCCGCTGGCCGCAGCTCGACGAGGACGAGCTCGTCGCAGACCGCACCGCGCTCGGGGGGCTTCGGTGGGACGGGCAGCCGCCGACGGTTGAGGGCCAGAGCCACGCCTACCGCATGACGTTCCGGCCGCAGGAGCACAAGATCTCGAGCGAGGGCTTCGACCCGCTGACGCGCCAGGGCTTCCGCACGAGGGTCGACGACGACCACGGCGTCGTCACCGTCCTCCGCAGCGTCAACAGGGCCGACGAGCCGATCCCGACAGCTTTGACCCCGGGGCGCCCTTTCGGCGATGCCGTGAAACGCGACGCAGTGATGCGGTTCGCGCGCGCGTACGCGGACGCGAGAGACGACTATCCCGCGCTCACCGCCGTCCTCGAGCGGCGCGTGCCGGACGTGCGACTCGACCTCGATCCCGTGGGAGCGGTGCTCTCTCTCGGGGAGAGCTACCTCTTCGTCCAGGGGCCACCCGGGTCGGGGAAGACCTGGCAGGGCGCCAGGATGGCGATCGCGCTGATGCGGGAGGGAAAGCGCGTCGGCATCACCGCGCTCAGCCACAAGGCGATCCACAACTTTCTCCGCGCGGTGCAGCACGAGGCCGACCGGCAGCGCTTCACGTTCTCGGGCGCGAAGCGCGGCGACCCGGAGACCGAGACCGCCTTCGAAAGCCGATGTCTCGTCACCTCGACCGACACGGACGCCTGCGCCGATCCCATGTTCCAGCTCGTCGCGGGGACGGCGTGGGCGTTCTCGCGAGAGAAGGTCGACATCCACGCGGCGGAGCGGCCGCTCGACGTGCTCTTCGTCGACGAGGCAGGCCAGCTCGCACTCGCCGACGTGCTCGCGGTCGGGACGGCGGCGCGGTCGCTCGTCCTGCTCGGCGACCCGAACCAGCTTCCGCAGGTCTCGCAGGGTTCGCATCCCGAGGGCTCGGGACGGTCGGTGCTCGAGCACCTCCTCGGCGACCACGAGACGGTGCCACCCGACCGTGGGCTCTTCCTCGCGGAGACGTGGCGGCTGCGCCCGGAGCTCTGCGCGTTCACCTCGGACGCGTACTACGACGGGCGCCTCGGCTACGCCGACGACGCAGCGCGCCGCTCGCTCGCGGTGGGTAACGGCCCGGTCTGGCTCGCGACCGAGCACGAGGGGCACGGCCAGTCCTCGCCCGAGGAGGCCGTGGCGATCGCGGCGGCCGTCGCCGACCTGCTCGGGACGCCGGTCACCGACGAGCATGGCGAGACGAGGCCGCTGACGGCGGAGGATGTCCTCGTCGTCGCGCCCTACAACGCCCAGGTGCGGCAGCTGCGGCTCCGGCTCGGCGACGAGATCGCGGTGGGGACGGTCGACAAGTTCCAGGGCCAGCAGGCGCCCGTCGTTTTCGTGTCGATGGCGAGCTCGTCGAGCGACGAGGCGCCACGCGGGATCGGGTTCGCGTTCGACCCGAATCGGTTCAACGTCGCAACCTCGCGTGCGCAGTGCCGCGCGGTGCTCGTCTGCGCGCCGGCGCTCCTCGACGCGGACTGTGCGACCGTCGCGCAGATGCGGCTCGTCAGCGCCGTCTGCCGGTTCGTCGAGCTGGCCGGCGCGTAAGGAACAACCTGTCCGACCGTGATTCCCCTGCATGTGGAGGATTTTCGCGGCCCTCGCCGTCCGACGCAGACGACATGCTCGTCCCGTGGCCACACCGGAGCGAGCCCTCGCCGTTGTTCCCCGCCTCGCGGGGCTACCCGGCCGCGTCCGCCGGCGCGACGAAGTGGCGGCACCCGCCGCCTACGCGGTCGTCGACGTCGAGACGACGGGGACGAGCATCGAGGCCGACGAGATCGTCTCGCTCGCGGTGGTGCGCCTCGACGCCGACGGGCGCGAGCTCGACCGCTTCGCGAGCCTCGTCCGGCCGGCCGGCCCGATCCCCGTCGATGCGACCGCAGTGCACGGGATCGACGACGCGGCGGTGCGCGGCGCGCCGAGGTTCGCCGAGCTCGCGTTCGAGCTTCTCGCGCTCCTCGACGGAGCCGTCTTCGTCGCGCACAACGCGGACTTCGACCTGCCGCTCGTGCAGCACGCGTTCGCGCGGGCGGGCGTTCGCTACCTCCCTGCCGGAGTCGCGTGCACGCTCGACGCGTTTCGGCTGCTCGAGCCGAGCGAGCAGAGCCACCGGCTCGAGTCGCTCTGCGAGCGCCACGGCGTCTCGCTCGACGATGCGCACGATGCCCGCGGCGACGCCCTCGCGACGGTCGGGCTGTTCAGGCTGCTGCTCGCGGAGGGGATCGCCCCGGAGACCGTCGAGCTCGACGACCGCGCCTACATGCGCGCGCGCTCGCGCGGCGACACGCGCCCCGCGTCCGAGCCGCAGATCCGCCGGGTGTTCGCCCTCGCCCGCGTGGCCGGGATCGTCGGCCCCGACGGTACGGTCGACCGCGACGCCGTCGCAGCGCTCGCCGTGCGGGTCGCCCGCGCGGAGATCGACGAGCTGAACCACGAGCAGGTGCAGGACGTCTACGACGAGCTCGAGCGGATGCGCTCGGAGCTCCCGGAGGAGCCCGCGGCCGAGCGCGTAGCCTGACCCGGTGCGCGTCCAGCTCGTCGAGGGCGACATCACCGCGCAGGACGTCGACGCGATCGTCAACGCCGCGAACTCGTCGCTCCTCGGTGGCGGCGGGGTCGACGGCGCGATCCACCGGGCGGGCGGTCCCGAGATTCTGGCGGCGTGCCGCGCGCTTCGTGAGTCACGCTACGCGGACGGGCTGCCGGCCGGAGACGCCGTGGCTACGACCGCGGGCCGGCTCTCCGCCCGCTGGGTGATCCACACCGTCGGGCCGGTCTGGAGCGCGCACGACGACCGCAGCGCGACGCTCCGCTCGTGCTACACGCGCTCGATTGCGATCGCAGACGAGATCGGGGCGGAGACCGTCGCCTTTCCGCTCGTCTCGTCGGGCGCCTACGGCTGGCCGTTCGACGACGCGGTCCGGCAGGCGCTCACCGCGCTCCGCGGCGCCGAGACGGAGGTCGCCGAGGCCCGGCTCGTCCTCTTCGGGCGCGAGGCGTACGCGGTCGCCGAGCGCGTTCTCTAGGGCTTGCCGCTCATCGCCCAGACGGCGACGATCCAGCCCGCCAGCGCGATCGCCGCGACGATGCCGGAGGCCTTCCCGAGCCGGTTCTTCGACTTCCAGGAGGCGATTCCGGCCGTGATCAGCGCGATCAGGAGGAGAAGGGCGCCGATGTCGGCGGTGATGTAGCCGATACCGATCCAGGTGGGGTCGTCGGAGTTCGAGTCGAACTCCTTCGAGTACATCCACTCGGCACCGATCCGCATCACGATGTACGCCGGCAGCGCGGCGAGAAGCAGCGTCCGGAACGAGAAGCGGCGCATCCGGTCGCCGTCCACCGAGCCGATTCCAGGGACGAGTTGGGCGACGACGGCGGTCGTGACCGCGCCGACGAGGACCATCGCGCCGAGGACATGCACGAACAGCGGGAACTCCGGTCTGCTGAAGGCGAGCAGGTCGGTCATGCGCCGGGCTTCCAGATCATGTCGATGAGGATCAGCAGGACGAGCAGGCTGCTTGCGGCGTGGAACTGGACGGCGCGTGACGCGCCGAACGTCTCCGCGACGACCGGGCTCGTCTCCGTTCCGGCGGCCGACAGGCGCTCCGCCTCCATCCCGGCACCACCGTAGAGCTTCCCTGCCCGCCTGCCGAGCTCGACCGCGACGGCCCACAACACGATGGCCGCGATCACCCAGCCGTCCCAGACCTGGTAGGCGTCGAGCGAGATCGCGAGCCAGACGCCGAAGATGATCGTGCCGAGCGATCCCACCGAGACGAGCACCGTCCCGATCTGCGAGACGCGCATCAGAGAGGCGACGCGGCTCGTGCTGTCCGTGCCCCAGAGGGCGACGATCATGATCCAGAAGATCACCATCGCGCCCACCAGCGCGAAGGCCGACAGCACGTGCAGAGAGAGGATCCAGTCGTTCAGGTCCACCGCGCGCCGAGGCTACAAGGTCTGGGCCTCGGGTTCAACAACGGTCACGCGAGCGCGAACCGCACCTGGCGCTTCAGCACGTCGGCGAGCGTGCATCGCACGGTCACCGTCTCGCCGAGGGGGAGGCCAGGCCCATCGCACCGGGCGGTGACCGCCGGGTCACGGAGCTCGACCGAGCCTGCGGCGCCGTCGCGGTCGACCTCGATCACGACCGCTTCGAACGTCTTTCCGACGCTTCCCTCGAGGAGCGCCGCCTCGACCGCAGACACGATGCCCGCCTCGTACTGGCTCGCCCTGCGGTCGGCCAGCTCCATGACGTCGGGCAGCTCGGGCAGCTCGGTCGCGACCCAGCCGGGCACCTTCCGTCCCTCGGAGAGCGCGATGCACGTCTCGCCGACGTAGCGGTCGACAAGTCGTCGGAGCGGCGCGGTCGTGTGTGCGTAGGTCGATGCGAGGGCGGCATGCTCGGCGTGGCTCGGAGCGTGCCGGTCGAAGGCGGTGTAGCCGGAGCCACGCATGACCCCTGCCGCCGCAGCGAGGAGCGCCGCCTGCCGGGGCACGTTCGCGTCGAGCGTGCGCACGAAGGCCGGATACGGCGTGTCCTTCGGCCAGAGGACGCCGAGCGCCTTCGCTGTGTGCCGGAAGCGCTCGAGCCGTGCCGGGTCCGCGGCCGGGACGGTGCGGAGGATCCCCACCTCGCCCTCGAGCATCAGCTCCGCCGCGGCCATCCCGGTCATGAGGGAGATCTGCGCGTTCCAGCCCTCGACGGGGAACGGCGCGCGGTAGGAGAGCTCGTACCCGTCCGGGGCGGTCATGACCTCCTGCTCGGGCAGCTGCAGGCTCACGCCGCCGCGGCGTGCCTCGCGCTGCTGGCGGAGGATGCCGACCTCGCGCAGGAGCCGGAGCACCTCGTCGGCCGACCCGTCGTCGAGGGCGTGCTGGACACCGCCGTAGTCGAGCTTCTTCCGGCTGCGGACGCGGGCCTTGCGAACGTGGACATCGGTGCCCTCGCCGGTCTCGTCGACGTCCATCGTCCAGACGAGCGCGGGGCGCAGCTCGCCGGGGAGCAGGCTCGCCGCGCCTTCGGACAGCTCGGGCGGGTAGAGCCGTGTGTTCCCGTCGGGGGCGTAGAGCGTCACCCCGCGCCGGTGCGCCTCCTCGTCGAGCGGGCTTCCGGGCGCGACGAACGCGGCGACGTCGGCGATGGCGTAGCGCACCCGGTATCCGGAGCCACGGCGTTCGATGTGGAGTGCCTGGTCGAGGTCCTTCGACTCCGGTGGGTCGATGGTGAGGAACTCGATCGCGGTCTCGTCGGCATCGGGTAGCTCGACCGCCGCGATCGCGCGCTTGGCGTCGGCGACGACCTCGTCCGGGTACCCGACCGGGATCTTCATCTGGCGCCGGAGCTCGGTGAGCGACGCCTGGATCTCCGTTGGCCTCGGACCGGCCAGTCGCAGCTGTTGCCTCGGCACCAGGAGAGCCTAGACTCCGCGCGCATGGGGGCATGTCCGGCCTGCGGCACGGAGAACGCGGTGATCGCGAAGTTCTGCTCGGAGTGCGGCGCGGCGCTGACCGGCGCGCCCGCCGTTGCGCGGCGCGAGGAGCGGAAGGTCGTCAGCGTCGTCTTCACCGACCTCGTCGGGTCGACCGCGCGGGCGGAGGAGAGCGACCCGGAGGACGTCCGCGCGCTCCTGCGGGTCTACCACGACCGCGCGCGTGACGAGCTCGAGCGCCGCGGCGGCACGGTGGAAAAGTTCATCGGGGACGCGGTCGTCGCGGTCTTCGGCGCGCCCGTCGCGCACGAGGATGATCCCGAGCGGGCGGTGCGTGCGGCGCTCGCCGTGCGCGACGCCGTCGGCCGGTTGAACGAGGAACAGCCGGGGCGCGATCTCCACGTCCGGATCGCAGTGAATACCGGCGAGTCGCTCGTCTCGCTCGACGCGTCTCCCGGCGAGGGCGAGGGGATGGTGGCGGGAGATGTGATGAACACCGCCGCGCGGCTGCAGTCCGCCGCGCCGGTCGACGGGATCCTGGTCGGCGAGCAGACGTATCGTGCGACGGACCGCGAGATCGTCTACCGGGAGGCCGAGCCCGTCCAGGCGAAGGGCAAGGCGCAGCCGGTGCCCGTGTGGGAGGCGCTCGAGCCGCGCGCGCGGCTCGGAGTCGATCTGGGTGGCACGGCCGGGGCGGCTCTAGTCGGCCGGGACGACGAGCTCGACCTGCTCGTCGACGCACATCGCCGCTCGCGGCGCGACCGCTCGACGCAGCTCGTCACGCTCGTCGGCGTGCCGGGGATCGGCAAGAGCCGGCTCGTGTCCGAGCTCGGCCGGGTGGTGGACGAGGACGAGGAGCTGATCACCTGGCGTCAGGGCCGGTGCCTGCCCTACGGCGACGGCGTCTCGTACTGGGCGCTGGGGGAGATCGTGAAGGCGCACGCGGGGATCCTCGAGTCGGATCCCGCCGACGAGACCGAGTCGAAGCTCGGCAGCGTCCTCGAGGCGATCGCGGACGAGGGCGAGCGGGCGTGGGTCGACCGCCATCTCCGCCCACTGGTCGGTCTCGGACGCGCGGACGCGCGCGGCGACGAGCGCGGCGAGGCGTTCGCCGCCTGGCGGCGCTTCCTCGAAACGGTGGCCGAGAGGGGCCCGATGGTGCTCGTCTTCGAGGACCTCCACTGGGCCGACGACGGCCTGCTCGACTTCGTCGACGTGCTCGTCGACTGGGTCGACGGGGTGCCGCTCCTCGTCGTTTGCACCGCCAGGCCCGAGTTGCTGGAACGCCGTCCCGGCTGGGGTGGCGGCAAGCGAAACGCGACGACCGTCTCGCTCGCCGCGCTCGACGACGAGGCCACCGCACGTCTCGTCCTGGCGCTGCTCGAGCGGCCGGTGCTGGACGCAGAGACCCAGCAGGCGCTCGTCGAGCGGGCGGCCGGCAACCCGCTCTACGCCGAGGAGTTCGTGCGGATGCTGCAGGCGGGCGCCAGTGTCGACGAGCGGCTTCCCGCGTCGGTGCAGGGGATCATCGCGGCGCGCATCGACCTTCTTCCCGCAACGGAGAAGGATCTGCTGCAAACGGCCGCCGTGCACGGGAAGGTCTTCTGGTCGGATGCGCTCGCCTCTGCCGCCGGCATCGAGTCGTGGCGGCTCACCGAGCTCCTTCACTCGCTCGAGCGGAAGGAGTTCGTGCGCCGCGAGCACCGCTCGGCCGTCGCCGGCGCATCACAGCACGCCTTCGTCCACGCGCTCGTGCGCGACGCGGCGTACAACCAGCTTCCTCGCGCGGCCCGAGCGGAGCGTCACCTCGCGGCGGCCGAGTGGATCGAGTCGCTTCCGGAGGACCGCGCCGAGGACCGGGCCGAGACGCTCGCGCACCACTACCTAACCGCGATCGAGCTGCGACGGGCGGCCGGCGAGGATGTCACGGCTCTGGGGGCACGCGCCGTGCCGGCGTTGCAGGACGCGGGCGAGCGGGCGCTCTCGCTCGGCGCCTACGACGCAGCCACGTCCTTCCTCGAGAATGCGCTGGAGCTGCTCGCCGACGACGCCGAGCCGTCTGCCGAGCTTCTGTTCCATGCGGGAAGGGCGCTTGCCTACGCGGGTCGGTCCGGTGACCACCTCGAGCGGGCGGTCGACGCGTTCGAGCGCGCGGGCGACCCGGAGCGGGCGGCAGAGGCGGCCGTCGCCGCGAGCTGGCACGCGTGGCACACGCGCCCGGCCGACGCACGCGGACTGCTCGACCGTGCGACGGCCATCCTCGACGGACGGCCGCCGTCCCGCGCGACGGCGCTCGTCCTTGCGGAGCACGCGCGGATGCTCATGATGAACTTCCAGTTCGACTCCGGACGCCGCGAGGCGGAACGAGCGATCGACCACGCACGGGCGATCGGCGACGTCGAGCTCGAGGCGGACGCGATCGTGACCAAGGCCGCGTGCATGGCGAAGGACGGCGACAGCAGCGCCATCGAGCTGTTCGATCGGGCGCTCGAGCTCGTCGGTCACGGCCGTGTCGCGGCACGCGCGTACACGAACCTCGGCGTCGCCTGGGCTGCCCTCGGCGACCTGGGGCGGGCGATCGACGTGTCGATCGAGGGCGCGGCGCGCGCGGCGCAGGACGGTGACCTTCAGGGCGCGGCGTTCCTCCGGGGCAACGTCCTCGGCCTTCGCTTCGACGCTGGCGACTGGGAGGAAGCGCTCCAGGAGGCGAACTCGATGATCGGGACGGCAGCTTTCAACCGCCAGGAGTACCTGGCGCTCTTCGTTCGCG
>Ga0070691_10001399_pt1 | contig 10301 bp, 5 predicted proteins | sample KBSK1101metaG_FD_64673 | JGI IMG/M metagenome (GOLD analysis project Ga0070691, IMG submission 64673) | Corn, switchgrass and miscanthus rhizosphere microbial communities from Kellogg Biological Station, Michigan, USA - KBS K1-10-1 metaG | ecosystem: Host-associated > Plants > Roots >... | reverse complement strand
GCGCCGCGGCGAAGCAGGCGCGTGGCCGCGGCAAAGTCGACCGTCGCGCGGCCGGCGTCGCCCGACGGACGGGAAACCTCGGACGCTTCAACCGACATCGTCCTGCCTCCACCACCGTGGGACAGGTTTTCCGATGCTCGCGGTGCGAATCATTCGGCCAATCCATCGGCGTGGTAACCGTAGGCGTTGAAGCCGCCACTGCGTCGCTCCATGCCGTTGAACACGACGCCCTTGATCTCGACGCCGCTTTGGCGGAAGCGCTGCATCGCCATTTCGACTTCGCGCGACTGGTTGAGGCCGAAGCGCACCACCAGCAGGCTGGTGCCGACATGGTGGCCGATGATGGTGGCGTCGGTCACCGAAAGAATCGGCGGACTGTCGATGACGATCAGGTCGTATTGCGGCGAAAGCGCGTGCAGCAGCGCCGCGAAGCGGGGCCGCATCAGCAGTTCGGAAGGATTGGACGGTTTGCGGCCGGCCGGGATGAAGTGGAGGTTCTCCACGTCCTCGACGGAGCGGATCGCTTCTTCGAGGATGATCCGGTCGGCGAGTAACTCCGACAGCCCGTTGTCCGGGCGACCGCCGAGGATGGTGTGCAGCTTGCCGTCGCGCATGTTGGCATCGATCAGCAACACCCGCTGTCCGGCCTGTGCGTTGATGGCCGAAAGGTTTGCCGAGACGAACGTCTTGCCGGCATTGGGGCTGGAGCCACAAATCATGATGCGGTTGTTGGCAGCATCCGGCGCGGTGAAGTACAGGCTGGTGCGCAGGCTGCGCAAGGCCTCGGCGGCAAGGTCCTCGGGCGCCGCCAGCGCCAGCAGGCGCTGCCTGCGCCTCGAGAACAGACGCGGCCGCTCGTGTTCGGAAAGGGCGAGTTGCTGCTCGCTCAAAGGAATCGCGGTAAACACCGGCAGGCCGAGCTGCTCGATTTCCGCCGGGTCTTCCATGCCGCGTTTCATGAACTGGCGCAGGAACACGAAGGCCAGCGCGAGCACCGCGCCCGCGACGGTGCTCCCCGCCACCGTCATCAACTTCTTCGGCTTCGCAGGACTCGTGATGTCCACCGTGGGTTCGTCCACGATGCGCGCCGTGCCGACCGCGCCCGCTTGCGAGATTTGAAGCTGCTGTTCCTCGTTGAGCAGGCCGTTGTAAGTGGTGTTCAACACCTGCACGTTGCCATTCAGCCGCAGCAACTGGCGCTGCGTGTCCGGCAGGGTGTTCATCTGCTTCTGCATCGCGGATTTGCGTGCCTGCAACATGCCGATCTGGTTCACGATGGCCTTGTAGGCCGGGTGCTGCGGCGTGTACAGGCGCGCCGCTTCCAGCCGCTGGGTTTCGAGCTGGCGCAGGCTGCTGTCGATGTCGTCGAGTTGCGTCAGCAGGCTCTGGGTTTGCATCGGCACGTCCACCGAGTGCGCCTTCAACTGGTACGCATTCAGCGCGGCCTGCGCGTCCTCCAATCGCCCTTTCACGATCGGCAACTGCTTCTTGACGAACTTCAGGCTGTTCGCAGACTGCGCGGAATTCCGCCCCACGTTCTGCGACAGGAAGGCCTGCGTGACATAGTCGAGAATCTGGACCGCCAGATGCGGACTGGCGCTGTCGAGCGACAGTTGGATCACGTTGGAATTCTGTTGTGCCGGCTGGGCGTTGATCGACGCCTGCAGTCCCGAAACGGTCGATGCCTCGTTGTTCCGCGTGACGCTGAAATGCGTACCGGGATTGGCATCCAGTTTGGTGACCTGCATCGTGATGCCATCGTGCTTCACCGTCTGTCCGACGTGGCCCTCCAGCAGCACGTTTCCGTCCATCAAGGGAACCAGGCTGTCCTTGCGCAGCGTGTAGGCGCCGTGCTCGCCTGCCACCAGCGTCAAGGTCTGGCCGAGCAGGCTGTCGGGGACATCGAGGCGAGCCACGTCCAGTTGCGATCCGCCCCAGTCATATCGCCCGAGACCGGGCCATGCGTCCGCCACCGCGCCGGGCTTGGAGGGCGTGTAAAACTGCGCGGCGAGACTTCCGATCAGCGGCACGCGATCAGGCGAAACCACGATGTTGAGATTGAGCGCATCCACCGCGCTCTTGACCACCGAATACGACGTCAGGATCGACACGGCGTCGGTGGATGCCGGGTCGGACGCACCCACCGCCTGTTCGACGGCGGTGATGCCGGGCAGCGTCGGCGCCTGCTCGACCTGCAGCAGGGCCGTCGCCTGATAGATCGGCCTCGTCAGCAGGACATAGGCCAGCCCCGCCAGGAAAAAGACCGCGGTCACCGTGAGGATGAACCGCTTGTGGTCGATCAGCGTGCCGAGCAGTGCGCGCAGATCGATGTCGTCGCCGCCGCTCTGTTCGATCGGCAGCGCACGCGCGTCGATGAAAGCCGGGTGTGAATATTCAAGTCGTTGTGTGGGCGTCATTGGAGTCCTCCTGACTCACCCGGGCCGTCTGATTCGAACGCCGCATGCGGATCCATGGCCGAAAGCGAAAACTGCAGATGAACCTGCGCGCGTCGTTGGAAATGTGTTTCGGCATGCGCTTGCGATCTCATCCTGTCATCGCTCCGTTTGGCTTCCTTGCCGTCGGTTCCGGCACCATGGGGCGTGCCGTTTCCGGGTATCGCGTCGGCGGGTCGCGTGGTTGCGTGCCGAGGCGTCGCGCCGCTTGCGCACCGCGTCGTCGGCGGTTCGAATCTTCGATTCTTGCAACGACGTGCTGAACGAAACCATCACAACTTCGGGACAAATCCGGAATATCCACGCATTCATGAAATAGACAGCCGTCTATTCACGGTGGAAATGCAAGTGCATACAAAAACTTGTCGAATCCATTCGTGTTTCATAACCACTCTGACACCAAAATAAATGGCTTTTCATTCAGCGCCGCGCGCTGGACACAGCCTGATCGGCATGGCCTACTGTGGATCGGCATCGTGGCGGGATGCAGCGCATTCGACCGCGGTCCGGCGCGCAAAACATGGCGCGCAGCGGCGTTGACGGCGAAGACCGTCCCGTCATCGGTGATGTTCATCGTTGCAGGCATCGCGTCAGCAACCGACCGAAAAATCCCGATGCGCCGCGCGTTGTCCCACGCATCGTCGTGGGTCGTTCCGGCCGGGCGCGGCGTCGTGCGCGGTTTGCGTCCCCGTCCCTCTACAAGGCGAACTGAAATGGAACTTCCGCAGCGGACTCTCGATGGAATGATTTCCCGCGTGCAAGCGCGCAAAATGGGTGCAACGCGCAAAGCCGATGCCGCACGCTGCGTGCTGGCGGTGATGGCGTGTGCGGTGATGGCGGGTTGCGTGCCCGGCCAGACTGCTTCACTGAACGTGCGGGCCGCGCAGACGGACCCCGATTACGTCCACTTGGTGCCGATCACGCCGCAGGTCATCGCGCAGGAAGACGCGGCCGATTCATCAGGAGCCATCCCGCCGGTGCTGCTTGGCTATCAACCGCAGGCGTACCAGATCGGCCCGGGCGACACGCTGTACATCACGGTGTGGAACCATCCGGAGCTCACTTCGCCGGCGGGCAACCAGAGCCAGGCGGCGGCCAATGGTCGCGTGGTGCAAGCCGACGGCTCGATCTACTACCCGTTCGCCGGCAAGGTGCAGGCGGCCGGCAAGACCATCGATCAACTACGCGAGATACTCGCGAGCAAACTGAGTACGTATTTGAAGAAGCCGCAGGTCGACGTCAGTGTGCTCAGCTACGACAGCCAGCACGTGGTGCTGGAAGGCGCGTTCACCAAGACCGGGCCGCAGCCGATCACGGGCGTGCCGATGACACTCGGCGAGGCGATGGGCAAGGCAATCGTGGATGATCCCAACGCGAATCTTTCCGACGTGGTGTTGACGCGTGGCGGCCACGCCTATCACCTGGACATCGACCGGATGGAACACGACGGTCACGCGAAAGAGATTTACCTCAAGGCTGGCGACCGCATCTTCCTGCCTTACAACGATCACCAGCAGGTATACGTGATGGGCGAGGTCAATCGTCCGCGCGTGGTGCGCTTCAGTTCGGCCGACATCTCGCTGACCGAAGCGCTCGGCGCGGCCGGTGGACTGAACCAGGTCACCTCCAAGGGCAAGATCTACGTGATCCGCAATACCTCGCATCCGGGCAATGCCAAGGCGACGGTCTACGAACTGGATGCGAAATCGGCGGTGGCGTTGGCGCTGGGCAGCCAGTTCGAGGTGCAACCGGGCGACGTGGTGTTCGCGTCGGCGGCCGGCATCACGCGCTGGAATCGTTTCCTGAGCCAGTTGCTGCCGATCACCAGTGCGATCAATTCGACCGCGGCGGCGCAGTACTACATCCAGCGCAATCCGTAGCGCTCATGCACCTGTGTGATGCGCCGCTCGCGCGTCTCACCGGAACCGTCCTTCAGCAAAAGGGGGCGCCTCGCGGCGCCCCCTTTGTCATTTCACTGCTGGCCCTTCACGAAGCGCGTGAACAGTTCATGGATGCGGCGGTACTCGTCGTACCACGCATCCGCGTGTTCGAACGCGTGGCGTTCGGTCGGGTACAGCGTCATCCAGAAGTTCTTCTTGTGCAGTTCGATGAAGCGCTGGTACAGCCGGATCGAATCGCCCGGCATCACGTTGTTGTCGATCAGGCCGTGCGAAATCAGCAAGGGATCCTGAAGATTCTTCGCGTATTCGATGGGCGAGGAAACCTTGTATGCCTCGGGATCGAGCTGCGGCGTGTTGAGGATGTCGGAGGTGTAGCCATCGTTGTAGCTGGTCCAGTCCGACGGCGGGCGCAGCGCGGCGCCCGCGGCGAATTCGCCCGGCGCGCGCAGCAACGCCATCTCGGTCATGAAGCCTCCGTAGGAACCACCGTAAATCCCGACGCGCTGGGGATCGACGTGGTGGTGCTTCACCAGCCAGGCCTTGCCGTCCAGCAGGTCTTCCAGCTCCGGGTGGCCCATCTTCCGGTAGATCGCGTCGCGCCAGTCGCGGCCGTAACCCGCCGATCCGCGGTAATCCATGTCCAGTACCACGTAGCCTTCCTGGGTCAGCAGGTTGTTGAACATCTGCTCGCGGAAGTAGTACGACCAGTTCTTCGAAACGTCCTGCAGGTAGCCCGCGCCGTGCACGAAGAACACTGCCGGGTGCGCGTGCGAAGTGTCGTAGTTGGAGGGCTTGTAGAACTTGGCCCAGACGCCGAAGTTGCCGTGGCTGCTCGGTACCTTCACGAACTGCGGCTGCACCCAGGTCGAAGCCAGCGCCGTGTATTCGGGCGTGCGGGTGTCGGTGAGTTCGCGCGCGCCTGAACCGTCCACATTCACCACCGCAAGCTGCGGCGGGATGTACGCGCTGGAATGCAGCACCGCGAGCTTGCTGCCGTCCGGCGAAAGCTCGAATCCATCCACGCCTTCGAGACGCGTCACCTGTTCGAGAGCGCCGCCCGTGACCGGCACGCGGTACACGTCATACGCGTATGGCGCCTGCTTGTTCGAGCGCACGTAGAACCATTTGCCGTCGGGCGACAGCACCGGTGTCGAAACCTCGTAACCCGTGCCGGTGAGCGCACGCGCCTTGCCGTCCAGCGGCTTGACGAACAACTGCGCGTAACCGGAGGCTTCCGATTCGAACCAGAGCGTCTGGTTGTCGGACAGCCAGCCGAGCCCGTTGAAGCTCCAGTTGATCCAGGCCGGATCGGTCAGGCGATCCCGTGTCACCAGCCTGTGGGTCGTGAAATCGACGGAGGTGATCCAGCGGTCCTTGTGATCGTTCGCCACCAGTTGCACCGCGAGCTGGCTGCCATCCGGGCTCCACACGATCGCGGGAAGCCCCGACTCGCCCACCAGGACGAAATTCACCGACACGGGTCGCGTCTTCGGCGCGGCCAGCGCCGCGGCTTCATCGGTGTGGCCTTCGTGCTTCAGCTCGGCGATGCGCTTGCTGCGCAGTTCATGCAGCGGATCGTCGTGGATGCCAGGCAGATCATCCAGCGACAATGGGTACTGCTTGTGCTGCTGCAGGTCCAGCAGCAGCAACGATTGCGGCGCCGGATTGTTGTGGCCGACGTAGGTGCGCGCGGGCTCGGTTTCGGGATAGCCGGAGTCGTTGACGTAATGCACCACCACCGGATGCTTGCCACGTTGGTAGTTTTCCGGCCGCGTCACCACCAGCATCCAGCGCGCGTTCGGCGATAGCGATGTCATCGCCACGTGCACCTTGTCGCCCAGGTAAAACGGCGCCGGCGCGCGCGCGGGATTTTCGGCATCCAGTTTGTCGTCGTGTTCGCGCACCGCGTCCTTGTCGGCCTTGTCGGCGCGCAGGGTGGAGAACAGGCTGAGCTGCAGGCGCTCCATTTGGTCCGGCTTGGCATCGGCGGGGTTGTCTTCGGTCTTCAGCGTCGCCGCCGGCGCGACCACGCCGGTTGCAGCATTCCACACGTACCAGTTTTCGCCCTGGTTCCAGCTCACGAAATGGCCGTCCGCGGAAATCTGCAGGCCGGATTTGCTGTCGCTGTCGCGGGTGAGCTGGCGCGTGGCAGCATTCGCGATGTCGCGGACGAACACGTCGTCGTGGCGCAGGAATGCCGCGCGATGGTGCGCATGATCGAACACCGCCGGACCATCGGCGCGCGCGAGTTCGGCATCGCTCAATTTGGCAGGCGTACCGCCACTGGCGGCGACGCGATAGAGGTCCCGGATCGATGTGCCTTTGCGCTTCAGCTTGAAATAGAGATCGCGGCCATCGACGCTCCAATAGGCATCTTCGACCGGCGGTCCGATCCAGTCCGGGTCGGCCATGATCTGTTCGAGGCTGAGCTTCCGAATCGCGCCCGGCGCGGTCGCGGGCGATGCATCCGGCGGCGCGGCGGCGAGGCTTCCTCCGCTCACCAGAAGGCAAACCAGACCGGCGACGGCGATGCGATTCATGACATGACCCCAAGCAAAAGACCCGAGCGTAGCCACACGTTGCGCGGCGGCGCAAGCGCCGGAAGTATCGAGCGTGTGCGAAGCGTGCGGCGGGGCGCTAACCTGCGCGGGTCGCCACCGCAACCGGGAGTCCAGCCATGTCCGTCCTTCGCGTGCTTGCCGGTTTCGTTCTGGGCCTGCTTTCCTCGGCGGTGGTGGCGCAAACAGCTCCGCCGACCTCCAGCGCGGGGCTCGACTATGCGTTGATCGACACCCAGCACGAGATTCCCGCGATGCCGCCGCCCACCCGCAAACACGATGTCACCGAAACCTTTTTCGGTACCACCGTGCACGATCCATACCGCTGGCTGGAAGAAGCCGATGCGCCCGCCGTGAAGCAGTGGATCGCGGCGCAGAACGCCCACACCGAAAAGGTGATGGATGGGTTTACCGATGCCAAGGCCATCGCGAAACGCGTGGGCGAATTGGCGCTCACGTCCACCCAGCAATTCGATCCGGAAATCGTCGGCGGCACTTTGTTCTACCTGCGCCAGACACCGCCGCAACCGCAGGCGGTACTGGTCGCGCAGGCGTGGCCGAACGGCCAAGCAAGGGTGCTGATGGATCCGAACGCCGCGCACGGCAGCGTCGCGATCACCGGTTACTGGCCCTCGCCCGATGGCAAGTATGTGGCCTACGGCACCGCCGAAGGCGGCAACGAGGAAACCACGATCCGTTTCATCGAGGTCGCCACCGGCAAGACCTTGCCGGACGCCCTGCCACACGCGGGCGGCGGCACCACGCCGCAGGCGCTGGTATGGGACGCCGACGGCAAGGGCGTTACCTACGTGCGTTTGCCTTCCGGGGTGCCGGCCGATCATGCGCAATTCAATGCCGCGCTGTATCACCACGCGCTCGGCGGCGATGCCAAAACGGACACGCTGGAATTCGGCAAGGGCTTGTCGAAGGTGGCCGAGTACACACTGCTCGGTTCGGCCGATGGTCAGCACGCCGCCGCGCTGGTGCACGCAGGCGACGGCGCGCCCGACGCGGTGTATCTGCGAAGCGGCAGCGGTCCGTGGAAACTGGCGCTCGGCACCGAAACCAACGTGCGCGCGGCGTCGGAGATCAACCAGGGTGCGGCGTGGGATGGCGATCGACTTCTGGTGATCGCGTACCAGGATGCACCACGCGGCAAGTTGCTGGCGCTGGATGCAAACGGCAAGGCGAAGGTGCTGGTGCCAGAAGTGCAAGACAACTGGGCGATGCATTCGGTGGCGCCGGTCAAGGGTGGCTTCCTGATCACCGAAGTTCGCGGACCGGATTGGCGGGTGCAACAGTACGGCGTAAATGGAAAGTTCGTGCGCACCGTGCCACTGCCGAAAACCGGTATCGGCATTGGCACGATCGCGAGCAGCGCCATTTCCGAGCGGGCGCTGATCACCTATTCCGGCTGGACGATTCCGACCCGTTGGGTGGAATACGACACGGCACGCGGCACCTCGAAGGTTGTCTTCCAGGTGGAGCCCGCGGCGGATTATTCGAAGGTCGTCACGCACCGGCTCGATGCCACTTCAAAGGATGGCGCGAAGGTTCCGGTCACCGTGATCGCGATGCAAGGTGTGACGCCGAATGGCGCGCGCCCGACGATCCTCTACGGCTACGGCGGCTTCGGCATCACCACCGCACCGCGCTTCCTCGGCTCGACGCTGGCGTGGCTGGAGCGCGGCGGCGTGTACGCGGTGGCGAACATCCGCGGTGGCGGCGAGTTCGGCGAAGGCTGGCACGAAGCCGGCATGTTGTCGAAGAAGCAGAATGTGTTCGATGACTTTGATGCGGCCGCACAGGCGCTGGTGCAGCAGCACTGGACCGACACCGCGCACCTCGGAATCATGGGCGGATCGAATGGTGGCCTGCTGATGGGCGCGGCGTTGACGCAGCATCCGTCCGAATACCGCGCGATGGTATCGCTGGTCGGCATCTACGACATGTTGCGCGTGGAACTGTGGCCGAACGGGCAATACAACATTTCGGAATACGGCACGGTCACGAAGAAGGCGGATTTCGAATGGCTGCGTGCTTATTCGCCGCTGCAAAACGTGAAGCCCGGTACCGCGTATCCGGCGGTGCTGCTGATCACCGGCGTCAATGATCCGCGGGTCGCGCCGTGGCAGTCGCGCAAGTTCGCGGCGGCGTTGCAGGCCGCCAACACATCGAAGCATCCGATCCTGCTGCTGACACGGATGAACGAGGGCCACGGCGTCACCGCGTCCTTCAGCCAGCGGGTCGGCAACGCCGCGGCTGCGATGTCGTTCTTCGCCGAGGAGCTGGGACTGGGCAGCAAAGCGGAGTCTGCCCGGTGACGCTGGACTGCGTGGAGATCGAAACCGCGCAGGCGCCGCGGTACGCGGTGATCTGGCTGCACGGCTTGGGCGCCGACGGACATGATTTCCAGCCGATCGTGCCGCAACTGGTGCGGCCGGAGTGGCCGGCGCTGCGGTTCGTGTTTCCGCACGCGCCGGTGCGGCCGATCACGCTCAACAATGGCCTGCCGATGCGTGCGTGGTACGACATCGCGGGCTTCGATCTGTCGCAACGGCAGGACGAACCCGGCGTCCGCACGTCGATCCGCGCGGTCGATGCTTTGATCGCGCGCGAAGTCGAACGCGGCGTGCCAGTGTCGAACATCATGCTGATCGGGTTCTCGCAAGGCGGCGCAGTCGCGCTGGCGGCAGGTGTCCGTCACGCGCAAAGGCTTGCCGGCGTCGTCGCGCTGTCCACCTATCTTCCGATTGCCGAGCGCACCGCCGACGAGCGCCATGCGGCGAACGCAGCAACGCCGATCTTCATGGCGCATGGCGCCTTTGACCCGGTCGTACCGCAGGTATTGGGCGAACGCTCGCGCGACCAGTTGCGCGCGTGGGGATTCGCGGTCGACTGGCACAGCTATCCGATGGCGCACCAGGTCTGCCCGCAGGAAATCGAGGACCTCGCCGCGTTCATGACCGCCATCCTCGGGGACGCCTGACCGATGCCCGGTACCGCGCACGGACCGGCTGTGGAAAACGGGGAAGGCCGTTCCGGATCGGGCTGGCTCGGAAAAGTCATGCGAATCAACCGGTCCGCCGATGCCGCGATCAAGGATGATCGCAAACACGTCGCCCTGCCGGATTTTTGCTCGCTGGCCTCGGTGTTCACGCTGGTCGTGGTGGCGGAGCTGGTGGTGGTGATCGACGCGCTGGCGCCCGATGCCCGGATGGACTGGCGCGGATTTTCGACGGCGACGGTGTTCGTCGTGTGGCTGGCGTTGCTGGCGTCCTTGTTGTTGTGCCGCCTGACGCCGTTGCTGCTGCGCTGGCCGCGTGCTGTCGCATGGCCACTGGCATGGTGCGCGCTGGTCGCGCTGGTTGCCGCGGCGAGCGCGCTGA
>Ga0070691_10001397_pt1 | contig 10310 bp, 13 predicted proteins | sample KBSK1101metaG_FD_64673 | JGI IMG/M metagenome (GOLD analysis project Ga0070691, IMG submission 64673) | Corn, switchgrass and miscanthus rhizosphere microbial communities from Kellogg Biological Station, Michigan, USA - KBS K1-10-1 metaG | ecosystem: Host-associated > Plants > Roots >... | reverse complement strand
TTGCTTCAATCGGATCACCAGAGAAAGGAGGTGGTCCTATTTTGAGTCACATGCTTGGAGGGACTCTGGAGGTGCAGGGCCGCTAGGCGCCGCACTGGTTTGGGCGCCCGGCGGAATCCAACCCGGGCACCGGCGAGCGGAGGGAGGCCGGGCGTTGTCCCACCCGGCCGCGGTTTCCCACGTTCGTTCCATGCACCAGGCAAGGGCCGCCCTCGGGCGGCCCTTGTTTAATGCGGCGATGGGAGCAGCGGACCGATACGTCACGGCGGCCGGCAGGCGCGGCCTCACCCGCTACTACGACTCGATCCTCGCCCTGACGATGCGCGAGCGCCTGTTTCGCGGGCGCCTCGCCGAGCAGCTCCTCGCCGACCTGCCGGACGAGGCCCGCATCGCCGACGTCGGCGCCGGCACCGGCACCTTCGCGATCGCGCTCGCCGCCGCCGCCCCGACCGCCGCTGTGATCGGCGTGGACGGGGACCCGGAGGTGCTGGCGCTGGCGCGGGCCAAGCAGGGAGCCGCCGCGGTCGAGTGGCAACAGGGGATGGCGAACGACCTGCCGCTGGCCGATCGCAGCTGCGATCGCGTGGCCATGTCGCTGCTGCTCCACCACCTCGACCCCGAGGGCAAGCGCGCCGCCCTGGCCGAGGCCCGGCGGGTGCTGCGGCCAGGCGGCAGCCTCCATGTCGCCGACTGGGGCAGGCCGCAGGATCCCCTGATGGGCTGCGGCATCCTCACCCTGGCGTTCGTCGACGGCTTCGACGGCATCCGCGACCACGCCGCCGGCCGCCTGCCCCTGTTCGTCGAGGGCGCCGGCCTGACCGGCGTCCGTCGCCACGATCGGCTGCGCACGGCGTGGGGAAGCCTCGAGCTGCTCAGCGCTCGCCGGCCTGGGTGACCGAGTCGAACCGCGCCGAGCCGGGTAATGAGGGGAGATGCGACGTCCGCCAGGGGGCCTCGCGGTTGCCCTCCTCCTGCTCCTGCTCATCCCGATCGCGGCTCCGACGAGCTCCTCGGGCGCGGCGCCGAGCCCGAGCTGCGCGACCGGGCCGACCACGATCGACGGCGTCACCTACGGCACCCCGTGCGACGACCACATCCTCGCCCCGCCCGGGGTCGCGGCGGTCGAGGGCGGTGCCGGCGACGACACGATCCGCGCCGCGCCGCTCGCCGCCAGCGCCTCCTGCCCCAGCGGCTGCCACCTCGGGGTCGGCAGCCAGACCTTCGAAGGCGGCGCGGGCGACGACGTCGTCTATGGCGAGCGCGGCAACGACACGCTCAGGGGCGGGGAAGGCAACGACCAGCTGTTCGGCGGCATCGGCGACGACGTCCTGCGGGGCGGGCCCGGCGACGATCGCCTGGCCGGCGGCTTCGGGGCCGACTCGATCGACGGCGAGGGCGGCAACGACTACGTCCACGGCGACGGCACCATCGACCGCATCGCCGACAGCGGCGGCGGCAGCGACACGCTCAGCTACGCGACCGGCATCACCCCCGGCTTCGGCGGCTCGGTCAGCGGCTTCGGCACCTTCCCGGCGGCGTCCGGGGAGCGTGGCGTCAGGCTCGAGCTCGACGCTCCCGCCGAAGACCTCAACGGCGACAACGGGGTCGCCCCCTTCGGCGGCGGCGTCGACGAAGTCAAGGGCCAGGATTTCGAGCTCGTGGTCGGCACCCCGTTCTCCGACTACATCTCCGGCAGCTCCGCCGGGCAGACGGTCCTGGGTGGGGCCGGCGGCGACGTGATCGTCGGGGAAGGCACCCTCGACGGCGGCGCCGGCAGCGACTACGTCAACGGCGGCAGCGTGGCCCCCCGGAGCTCGACCACGGTCGGCGCCGGCCTGGTGGTGCCGGGCAAGACGGCGTACTCCCAGCTCTACCTGACCGGCAGCAGCGGCCGGGACGTGGTTGACGCGACCTACTCGGCGAGCCCGTCCCCGACTGTCACCTTCACCCTCGAAGCCGGCTCGGCCGCGGGCTTCGATCCCGCCACCGGTGCCGAGGGCGGCTGCGGCACGCCGAGCTCGACCCAGCTCGTCTGCGCGCTCGGGGCCCGGCCCGTCGACTCGATCGTGCTCGCCGGGATGGGCGGCAACGACACCCTCGCGGCCAGCGGCTTTCCCAGCTCGGCCACGGTTGTCCTGCTCGGCGGCGAGGGCGGCGACACCCTGACCGGCGGGATCGAAAGCGAAGACGTGCTGGTCGACGGCCCGGCTGCCGAAGGGACCGCGGGCGACACCGCCAGCGCCCTCGGTGGCGACGACGCCCTGCTCCACAACGCCGGCGCCGACCAGCTCTTCGGCGGCGATGGCAACGACCTCTTCCTCTCGAACTCGGTCTGCGACGGCAACCTGCTGAACGGCGGCGGCGGCCGCGACAACGCCTCCTGGGCCCGCTTCGGCGAAGGAGTCGGGGCCAACCTCGACATTGGCCGGGCCGGGCGGCCGGGCAGCGGCGGCACGCCGAGCTGCGGCGGCAACCTCGACTTCATCCAGGAGATCGAGGACCTCGAGGGCAGCAACTTCGCCGACGTCTTCTTCGGCGACGCCGGTCCCAACCAGCTGCTCGGCCACAAAGCCCCCGACGTCTACTCCGCCGGCGCCGGCGCCGACACGATCCTCGCCAACTCCGGCGATCCCAACGCCGCCGACCCCGCCGCGAGCGATCCCGACCCCTCGATCGACTGCGGCGACGACGTCGACCGCGCCCTGGTCGATCACCCGCAGTACGGCGACTCGACGCCGGTCAATTGCGAGGCCGTGCTCGAGGCCGACCCGAACAGCTTCCAGATCCTGCCCGACTTCCCGCTCCCGACCGAACCGCCCTCGCCGCCGCCCACCCTGCCCGCCGCACCGCCGCCGCCCGCGCCGCCGACCCCACCCGCGCAACCGCAGCCGCGGGACCGCACCCCGCCCCAGACCAGGGTCCTCAACCGCCTCGGCCCGGTCCTCGCCGCCGCGAAGCAGCGCCGCCGGGTCGTCCTCCGCTTCGCCGCCAGCGAGGCGGGCTCGCGCTTCCGCTGCCGGCTGGACCGCCAGCCCTACCGCGCCTGCACCTCGCCCCGCGCCTACTCGCTGGCGCTGGGCAGGCACACGATCCGCATCGTCGCCGTCGATCGCAGCGGCAACGCCGACCCCACCCCCGCCGCGATCGGGGTCCGGGTCCGGCACCGCTAGCTGTCTACAGTGGGCCGACCCAACCGAGGGAGGAGGAGCATGGCCAAGGATCTCTATACCGCCGCGGCGCACGTGACCGGGGGCCGCGTCGCGGGCCACGGCCGCACCTCCGACGGCGCTCTCGAGGTCGACCTCCGCACCCCGCCCGAGCTGGGTGGCGCGGGTGGCGGCACCAACCCCGAGCAGCTGTTCGCCGTCGGCTACGCCGCCTGCTTCGAGGGGGCCCTGGCCGCCGTCTCCCGCCGCCAGAAGCTCGAGGTCGGGGACGTCGAGATCGACTCCAAGGTGAAGCTGAGGACCGGGGAGGACCGCAGCTTCACGATCGCCGCCGAGCTGCACGTGAGCCTGCCCTCGGTCGCGGGCGAGGAGGCGGTCGAGCTGGTCCGCGCCGCGCACCGGGTGTGCCCCTACTCCAATGCCACCCGCGGCAACATCGAGGTCACGCTGACCGCCAACGGCACCGCGGTCGAGTCCTCGAGATGAGGGCGGATCGGCCATAGCCATGCCGTTCTGGATCGCCCGCCGCGCCGCCCCCGCCGTCTGGAAGCGGATCCCCTGGAAGCTGGTCTGGGCGATCGCCGTCTGGCTCGGCAACAAGGGCCGCGAGCGGGTCGAGCAGAACCTCACCCAGAAGGAGCAGACCGAGTTCTGGAACCTGCTGAAGAAGTCCAAGGGGCGGCCCGACAACCTCTCCCAGCGCGATCGCACGCGCATCAAGAACATCGCCGGCAAGGCGATCCGCGGCGACTAGGTCAGGCGGGAAGGGCGGGTGAGTGCATCCGGCACTCCGCCTAGGCTGCCCGGCAGCGTGACCCGCCCGCTCCGATCTCGAGTTCCACTTGCCCTCGCGCTGGTCGTCGCGTTCGCTCTCGGCGCGGTGGGGCCGGGCGCCTTCGGCAAGACCAAGGTCGCCCCCACCGCGATTCGCAACGCGCTGGCCGAGACGAGCAAGGTCCAGGGGGCGCCCGGTCGCACCCTGGTCCTGAGCCGGGTCGAAGTCGAACCGGGCGCGAAGCTCGCCCTGCATCATCACCTCGGGACCCAGGTCGCCCATATCGAGGCCGGCACCCTCACCTACACCGTGCGCCGTGGCGCCGTCGTGGTCCGGGCCGGGGAGTCCGACCAGGACCCGCGCAAGGTCCGCACCATCTCCGCCGGCCAGACCGGCCGCATCCGCGCCGGCCAGTGGATCGTCGAGCAGCCCTCCGACATCCACGAAGCCGCCAACCGCGGCCCCGTCCCCGTCGTCATCTACCTGGCGACGCTGCTGAAGGCCGGCGCCCCCTCGGCGACTCCGGTCACGCTTCCCTAAAATCGCCTGACCCGCCCGGATAGCTCAGTTGGTAGAGCACTTCCATGGTAAGGAAGGGGTCACGAGTTCGAGTCTCGTTCCGGGCTTCGCCGTAGGGCGCCAGTCGCCTCTCCACATATATAGGGTGCGCCCGTGGACTTCGCCCTAACCGACGAGCAGAGCGACTTCGTCGACGCCATCCGCGACTTCTGCGACCGCGAGTGCGGCACGCAGGACCAGCGCGAGCGGCTCACCGACGGCTACCGCGACCACCACAACTTCGACCTCTATAAGCAGATGGCGGAGCTCGGCTGGCTCGGGGTGACGATCCCCGAGGAGTACGGCGGCTCCGGCGGCTCGATGCTCGACGCCTGCCTGTTCATGGAAGAGACCTCGCGCGGGCTGGCCCCGATCGGCGGCTACGCGACGACCTTGATCGTCGCTGGCGCCACCCAGCGCTTCGGCAGCGAGGAGCAGAAGGGCGAGATCCTCGGCGGCATCGCCTCCGGCTCGGTCGAGGCGATCGCGATGACCGAGCCCGAGGCCGGCTCCGATGTCGGCTCGCTGACGACGAAGGCCGAGCGGACCGAAGACGGCTTCGTCATCAACGGCCAGAAGGTCTTCATCTCCAACGCCCACATCTCCGACCACGTGCTCGTGGTCTGCCGCACGACCAAGGGGGAGTCCAAGCATGAGGGCCTGACGATGATCTGGGTCCCGCGCGAGGTTGACGGGATGGAGATCGTCCCGATCGAGACGATGGGCGGGCGCGAGACCAACACCCTCTACTTCAGCGACTGCTTCGCCCCCGAGAGCGCCGTCCTCGGCGAGGTCGACCGCGGCTGGACCCAGCTGATGGCCGGCCTCAACGTGGAGCGCCTGATCCTCGCCGCGACGATGCTGGGGATCGCCCAGCGCGCCTTCGACGACGCCCTCGCCTACGTCAAGGAGCGCAAGCAGTTCGGCCGCCCGATCGGCTCCTTCCAGGCGCTCCAGCACCGCCTCGCCGACATGGCCACCGACCTCGAGGCGGCGCGCCTGATGACCCGCTGGGTGGCGACGCTGACCGACGAGGACCCGGACCGGATGCTGCCCCAGGAGGCCTCGATGGTGAAGCTGTTCGTGACCGAGGTCGCCAAGCGCACCACGCTCGAGGGCATGCAGCTGATGGGCGGCTACGGCTACTCCTCGGAGTACGACATGGAGCGCCTCGTCCGCACCTCCCTCGTCTCCACGATCTACGGTGGCACTTCCGAGATCCAGCGCGGCATCGTCGCCAAGACGCTGGGCCTCTAAGGCGCCCGGCGCCGGGCCACGACGGCCCGCTATCCTTCGCACGGCCTCGCGCCCTGCGCCGGGGTTTTTGCCCTGTAACGACCGTCCTCAGGAACGAGGGAGAAGCATGGCTCGCGGAGATGTCCGCATCGCGGTTACTTTGGCTTGCGAAGACTGCAAGCGACGGAATTACCAGACCAACAAGTCCCGGCGCAACTCGCCGGACCGGGTCGAGCTGCGCAAGTACTGCCGCTGGTGTGGGCACCACACGGCCCATAAGGAGACCCGGTAGCTCCCGATGGCCAAGACCCGCGCACAGCGCAAGGCCGAGCGCCGGGCTCGGGAAGCTGAGGAGCGCAAACGCTCCGACGGCGGGCGCGCCGAGTCGCGCGCCCAGCACGACACGCAGGTCCCCGTCTCCGGCGACATAGCCGAGATCGAGGCGGTCGAGGCCGGGATGGCCGCCGGCGCCTCCGAGGCGCAGCTCGAGACTCCCGACGCGCCGAAGCCGCGCTCCGCCCGACGCGCCGAAGCAAAGGCGCAGAAGGAGGCGGAGAGGCGCAAGCGCGAGGAGGCCAAGCGGCGCGAGCGCGAGCAGCTCGCCAAGAAGCAGAAACAGGCGAGCGCCGAACGCCAGCGCGGCGGCGTGATCGGATTCCTGGTTTCCTGTTGGCAAGAGCTGAAGAAAGTGCAGTGGCCGGATCGCGAGACGCTGATCCAGGCGACCGCCGTCACCATCCTCTTCGTCGCCGTCGCAGCCGTCTACCTCGGCGCCCTCGACGCTCTCTTCAACTTCCTGATCAAGCGGATCCTGTAGTCACCGGATCCCCGAACAAAGGCTTCTGATTTGTATCGCTGGTATGTGATCAACACCTACTCTCAACACGAGAACAAGGCCAAACACAACCTTGAGCATCGAGTCCAGACGATGGAGATGGGCAAATACATCCGTCGGGTCGTCGTCCCCACCGAGCAGGTCTCGGAACTGAAAGAGGGGAAAAAAGAGACCAAGGACCGAACCACCATGCCCGGCTACGTCCTGGTCAACATGGAGATGACCGACGACGCCTGGGGGCTGGTCAAGAACACCCCCGGCGTGACCGGCTTCGTCGGCTCCCGCAACAAGCCGGTGCCGCTCTCCAAACCGGAGGTCGACCGCCTCCTGCACCGCGAGACCGCCGAGCGTCCGCGCACCCAGGCCCAGTTCTCGATCGGCGAATCGGTCAAAGTCATCTCCGGCCCGCTCTCCGACTTCTCCGGCGAGATCGCCGAGATCAACGAGGACGCGGCGAAACTCAAGGTCCTGGTCTCGATCTTCGGTCGCGAGACCCCGGTCGAGGTCGGCTACGACCAGGTCAAGAAGATCTAGGTCGCCGAGACCGCTACGCTCCCCAACCGCTCATGGCCAAAAAAGTCCTCACCCTCATCAAGCTGCAGATCCAGGCAGGCAACGCCAACCCGGCGCCGCCGGTCGGCCCCGCGCTGGGCCAGCACGGCGTCAACATCATGGACTTCTGCAAAGCGTTCAACGCGCAGACCCAATCCGAAGGCGGGACGATCATCCCGGTCGAGATCACGGTCTACGAGGACCGCTCCTTCACCTTCATCACCAAGACGCCCCCGGCCGCCGTCCTGATCAAGGAGGCGATCCGGATCTCGAAGGGCTCCGGCGAGCCCCACGTCAACAAAGTGGGGACGATCTCCCAGGACCAGATCCGCGAGATCGCCGAACGCAAGATGCCCGACCTCAACGCCAACGACATCGACGCCGCCTCGAAGATCATCGCCGGCACCGCCCGCTCGATGGGCGTCGACGTCAAATAGGAGACTTCGTGGCCCACGGCAAGCGATACCGCCAGCAGTACGACAAAGTCGACCGCGACCGCGCCTACCCGCCGCCGGAGGCGATCGCCCTGGTCAAAGCGACCGCCAGCACCAAGTTCGACGAGACGGTCGAGGTCCACGTCCTGCTCGGCGTCAACGTCCGCCACGCCGACGAGCAGCTGCGCGGCACCCTGGCGCTGCCGCACGGGCTCGGCAAAGACGTCACCGTCGCCGTCTTCGCGCAGGGCCAGCAGGCCCGCGACGCCGAGGCCGCCGGCGCCGACTTCGTCGGTGGCGACGACCTGGCGAAGAAAGTCGAGGAGGGCTGGACCGACTTCGACGTCGCCGTCTCGACCCCGGACATGATGCCGACGGTCGGCAAGCTCGGCCGCGTGCTCGGCCCGCAGGGCAAGATGCCGAACCCCAAGGTCGGCACCGTCACCGACGACATCGAGAAAGCCGTCAGCGAGTCCAAGGCCGGCAAGGTCGAGTACCGCACCGACCGCCAGGCGATCGTCCACATGGCGATCGGCAAGGCCAGCTTCGACGCCGGCGACCTGCTCGACAACTTCACCGCCGTGCTGGAGGAGATCGTCCGCGCCAAGCCGGCCTCGGCCAAGGGCAAATACATCGTCTCCTGCACGCTGGCGACCTCGATGGGCCCCGGCATCCGGGTCGACGCCTCGAAGATCGGCGATCGCGAGCTCGGCGCCGCCGTCGAGGCCAAGCCGGAGGCCGAGACCCCCGCCGAGACCGAGCCCGCCGACGAGACCGCAGCGGAGCCGGCAACCGCCTAAACTCCACCGCCGCTAACCGCAGACCACCGGCAGCGTGGTCGATGGGCCGATAAGTCGAGCCAGAGTCGACTTATAGGCCCATCGGCAGCAGAAGCCCGGTGTAGGGAAGACGATGAACCGCGAGGAAAAGTCCGCAACCATCCAAGAGATCGCCGCCCAGATCGAGGGCTCCGAAGCGATCTTCGCCGTCGACTACCGCGGTATCAGCGTCCCCCAGGCCGCCGAGCTGCGGGCCAAGCTTCGCGAGGCTGACGCCAGCTTCCGCATCGTCAAGAACCGGCTGACGAAAATCGCCGCCGACAAAGCCGGCGAGGAGCGCCTGGCCGAGCTGCTGCAGGGCCCGACCGCCCTCGCCTTCGTCCGCGGCGACACCGCCGCCGCCGCGAAAGCGATCTCGACCTTCAACAAAGAGCACGACGTCCTCGCCTACAAGGGCGGCTTCATGGGCGAGACCGCCCTCGACGACGAAGGCTTCAAGTCGATCGCCCGCCTGCCCGCCCGCGAAGTCCTGATCGGCCAGTTCGCCGGCGTCGTCGCCAGCCCGCTGACCGGCCTGGTCCGCGGCCTCGGCTCGATGATTCAGGGACTCGCCCTGCAGCTCGGTCAGATCGCCGAGCGGGGGCTGGTGAGCGGAGAGGCCCCGGCCGCCGCGGCCGCCGAGCCGGAGGCCGAGGCTGCCGCCGAGCCCGAGCCCGATGAGCCCGAGCCCGAGCCCGAGGAGCCGAAGGCAGAGGCAGAGGCAGAGACTTCCAGTGACGACGACGAGTCGTCGGATGACGAGACTTCAGATCAAGATTCGAAAGAGGAAGAGGGGTAACGAAGCATGGCAACCAAGACTTCAACCGAGGACTGGATCGAGGAGCTGAAGAGCATCTCCGTCCTGGAGCTCTCCGAGCGGATCAAGGCGCTCGAGGAGGAGTTCGGCGTTTCCGCGACGGCCGTGGCCGCCGCCGCACCGGCAGCCGCCGGCGCTCCGGCCGGCGATGGCGGTGGCGAAGAGGAGGCCTCGACCGTGGACGTCGTCCTGACCGAGGTCGGCGGCCAGAAGGTCCCGGTCATCAAGGTCGTGCGCGCGGCGACCGGTCTCGGCCTGAAAGAGGCCAAGGCGATCGTCGACGAGGCCCCGAAAGCGATCAAAGAGGGCGTCGAAAGAGACGAGGCCGACAAGCTCAAAGCCGAACTCGAGGAGGCCGGCGCGACGGTCGAGCTCAAATAGAGCCCCCGTTTCGCCCGCGCGGATCCCAGTCAGGGAGCCAAGCTTGAAGGCGCGCGCCGCCGTGTGTTATTTTCTGCGGTCGCGCGCCATTTGAGTTTTCCTGCCCAGATCTGCGCTTTACCTTCGTCCCTCTGACCGCCCGAGGAGTCGCCGACTTGGCACGTTCGAACGCTGCCCCCGTAACCCGTAGGAGCTTTTCCCGCCTAGAGAACCCCCTCGAAGTCCCACATCTGATCGATATCCAGCGACGTTCCTTCGAGGAACTGACGGATCCGAAGACCGGTGGGCTGCGAGAGACGATCAACGACATATCCCCGATCGAGGACTACACGGGGAACCTCCAGATCGTCTTCGGCGAGTTCAAGTTCGAGGAACCGCCGAATTCCATCGAGGAGTGCCGCGAGAAGGACATGACTTTTTCGCGGCCGCTGACCGCGACCGTCGCCTTCCAGAACAAGGAGACGGGAGAGATCCGCGAGCAAGCCGTCTTCATGGGGGACTTCCCCTGGATGACCGAGCGCGGGACCTTCATCATCAACGGCACCGAGCGCGTCGTCGTCACCCAGCTCGTGCGTTCGCCGGGGGCCTACGTAATGGCGCCGAAGGACCCTGAAAAGCAGGTCTTCATCGCCAACCTGATGCCGGCCCGCGGCTCCTGGCTGGAGCTCGAAGTCGACAAAAAAGGCAAAGTCTTCGTCCGCATCGACCGCAAGCGCAAACTGCCGGTCACGGTGCTG
>Ga0070691_10001394_pt1 | contig 10319 bp, 11 predicted proteins | sample KBSK1101metaG_FD_64673 | JGI IMG/M metagenome (GOLD analysis project Ga0070691, IMG submission 64673) | Corn, switchgrass and miscanthus rhizosphere microbial communities from Kellogg Biological Station, Michigan, USA - KBS K1-10-1 metaG | ecosystem: Host-associated > Plants > Roots >... | reverse complement strand
AGGGGGGCGCTATTACCCAGGAAATAGTAAGATAATTTACAAAATCTCGTTGACAAAAGTAAAACGCTAGAGGATTATTAGATTAAAAGCAAAAACTCCCAAAAACAAAATAATCAAACGTTAACAGGGAAAAAACAATGCCAAAAAAAGATTGGACCCCCGAAGAGCGGCAAGCCTTCGCGGACAAAATGAAAAAAGCTAGAGAAGACAAACTAACCGGGGGCAATCCAGTCCTCTCCAACGAACCCATAGAAGAAGAGAAAGTAACAATATATAGGTCCGAGTTCGATGAGATAAAAAGGCAAATCGAAGAAATCAAGAACAATGATGTCGGCAAGGTGCTGGCGCAGCTATTATCAAACCAAGCACCTAAAGCCCAGGGATTAATTGGGACAACAGAGAAATATAGTGTTAACCCGGCGGATTACCCAGACCCTAGAGAGCGCCTGGCGAACGAGCAAAAGCTCCAACAGTTCGCTTTTAAGTACCATTATGAGTTGGGTTGGGATATCAAAGTGGTCGGTTATGAGACGATTGACAAGCGACGAATGGAGGAACCTCAGTTTATTCTCAAGCTAATACGCATCGTGTTAGACGAGGATACCCAGGAACCCACCAACAAGCGCTTCATAGTATGCCAACTTATCTTCCATGAAGACCCGACGGCAGCGATAGCCATTGCCAACCAAAACGGCCTGCCTGTAGATAAGGAAAACGAGAAAGAATTCTTAGATGAAATGCGCTATCTCCGCATGAGAGATTGGTTATTTGAGAGTTTCTATCCGCCACGCAGGACTGATATTCAAGGTAAAAAAGAAATGGTTATCGGTAATAAATTAGTAGAAGTTTACGAGATAAACTCCGAAGGAAGCGCTCAGATTCCTTGGGACAAACTCAAGAAAGCCAAGCTGTAGACCATGGCATATAAGCCGTAGACTATTTGACAAAGTGGAACAGTAATGGCATATAAACCTTTCCCCATACAGGTAGCGGCCCACAGAGCCTTCTTACTAGACAATTACAAACGAGGGATGCTCTACTGGTCGCGACGTACTGGTAAGACCCAATGGAGCGTGCAGCAGATTATGCTGTCCTGCATGCTCAACCAAGGGCCTCATTACATTGTGTTCAAAGAATACCAACATGCTGAAACCGTTGCCTGGGGACAATACCTGCACACCATCCCTAAAAGCGTCATCGCCCCTAATGGGCTGAACAAATCCAATCTATCTGTAACCTTAAATTACATGGGGAACCAGCAGACAGGAGAACCAGCTAAGATAATCTTTCCCGATGGTACACCAATAGAAATCATGCACGACACCTCTAAACCACCGAGCACCATCCGTTTGCTAGGGAGTGACAAAGCCGACTCTCACCGTGGTAACGAAGCTATGGGGATGATTTTTGATGAATACCAAGACCAAGATACTTATGGCTGGGACACTGTTTATAAGTATTTTTTCGCCACTACAGACGGCTGGGCTTGTTTTATGGGGACTGCTAAGCCGAACGACTGGTGGCTTGAAATGCTTGAGCGGGCAGAGAGCTCGTTTAAAGGAAGCCCTAAGGGGTTTCTCTCGAACCAAGACCATGAAGAGCGAGTGCAGCAGGGCATGGGCCAAAGGTGGTATTATTCAAAAGCGCTATGGCGTGATAACCCAATAATTAAGCCAGAGTGGATAGCTGCAGAACGAAAGCAGGCTGAACTCGAAGGCAAATTAGGAGAATTCCTTCAAGAGACGGAATTGATACCATTCACCGTGCAAGGAGCAGTTTACCCACAATTTAACCCCGATATACATATTATCGAGCCTAATGAGGTGCCTGACGAAGGAACTGACTATATTGCCTTGGACTTCGGATTTGCCGAGGGGCACCCGATGGCAGCCTGTTTTATCCGGATAACCCGTGATGATATCTGGTACCAGTATGATGAAATCCATGGTACAGGCATCCAGATGGATGACTTAATAGCCGAAATCCGAGTAAAAATGGGGGATAGGCAGCTAACAGGCATAATCGCTGACTCTGCCCGCCCAGACTTGATTGAATATATGCAGAGCAAGGGGTTCCCAGTAATTCCTTCACCGAAGACCCAAAATAGTATTGTCTCTGGTATCCAATTATTTTCAAGACGTCTTCGCCCAAAGATTCAAATCATTGGGCATCCCAAACCAAACTACTTTTTGACCAAAAACTGTAAGCGGACTAAGTATGATTTTACTCATTACCGTTATAAAGAGGTAAAATTGGACCGACACCCACAGGAGGTACCGGAAAAGAAATTTGATGATTCGATGGACGCACTTAGGTATCTGGAACTATTCTTCAAATTTGGTCATCCGAAAGACCAAGCAGTTAAAAAATCCAGTGTTGTAAAAGAATTGAACTCTTATGGTCTACTGTAGTACAATTTAGGAGAAATAGGTAAGGCCAATGGCTGAATATACAAAAACAGAAAAAAAACAAGCTTACGAATACCAGTATAAAAAAGATTACCAAGAAGACTGGGCCCTCCATCGTAGCTACATAACAACTTTTGACCCACTCGAAGCGATGTTAATGGGTGAAGTCTATGATTCTGTCTCCAAAAAGATAGACGGTAGCAAGATAACAGATAGTTACACCACGACGCTAGCGAGAGAACAAGCTGACCGCGTAGTAGCAAAACTACCTGATGGAGAGACCGAAGCAGTTGGTAGGATTGACGTCGGCAAGGCTGCATTCATGGATATTCTGCGCCAAAAGTGGATTTATCCGAATGCTAACGCCCAGCATAAGTTTCTTGAAAAAATTAATATGTGGCAGTTTTATTCCAGTGTTTATGGCTATATGCCGATGTTTTATGACTGGAATGTGGCCGCTACTGGCTATGTCGGTCCTGATTGTTGGCTATGGAACCCACGTAATTTAGTCCCTCAACAGGGGCGAGTATCCATAAATGACATGGATTACGTAACTGCGCTTACCTGGGTATCCAAGAAATATCTTAAAGAGGCCTTAGATGGTAAAAAAGGCGGTGGGTGGGACCAAGACGCCCTCAGACTTCTACTTGAGAAGATAGATAATGAGGTTAGTGACATCGACAGCGAGAAAGATACCCGCGTAGCACGCTCTCGAGTAGGCCAACCTACTCGTAAAGGTATTTGCCTGGCTACCAGATATGAAGCTGGGTTTTATGATGAGCAGGAGCGTCCAGAAGAGGGACGATGGTGTACGTTTGCGCCCGACCACAGCAGTATCCAGGTACGAGAAGTCTCTAACCCTCACAAAAATGGACGAATTCCGTTCGTAGTCAAGTATTCTCAAGCCCTGTATGACAGTTTTTATGGACTTGGTGACTTCCAAAGGGCCAAGCCGCTCCAGTTCGCTCGTGACGGACTAACGAACTTCTACTTCAAAGGTATTAAGATGAACCTGATACCTCCGGTAGTGGCTAACGTTAATGGGGTCTTGAAGCACACTTTGGATTACCGAGAGGGCGCGGTTATGTTTGAAACCGTGCCTAACTCTATCCGCCGACTTGAGACTTCTCCGGCTGGCTTGAGCACTTACCAAGGAGCTCAGAGCAACCTGACGGGTTCATTGCTCAGCCTATTCGGCAGTCAGAATGCTTCTATACCAGGAGCAGAGTCTCTTAACCCAAGTCAGGGTAAAACTCCGGCCGCTATTAAGATGTACTCTGACAAAGAAGGAACTCGTGACGGCTCTGAGGTGCGCAGACTTGAGGATGCTTTAGAGGAACTGACTGATGGGTTCTTCTCTCTGGTTGCTAACATCGGTACGGAAGATATACCGATTAACCTATTCTCCAAGGACATAGAAGAGATAGTAGATTCTGGCTTGAAGGATGTTTTAGGATTGTTTGTCAGTAACCCGGACTTTAAGATTGATGAAAGCGGCACAGCAGCTCGGCTGAGAATTAAACCAGGAGCCCTTAAGGGGGTAGAATATCGGTTTAACATCAACCCCAACTCCACTATGAAGGTGGAAAAACAGGAACAATTGGAGAAACTCGAAGCAATCATGGGTGTTATTGGCAAGTTCCAAAATATCTTCAAGGATGACCCACGGATAGACGTCAACTGGGGTGAAATGATGAAAGCTTACGAAATGCTAAGCGATATCAAGGGAGCCGAGAAATTTATCACTATAAAAGATGGCCCATCTCTACAAGAACAAGAACTCCAATCTGAAAATCAACAACTACAGAAGAAAATAGATGAACTTCAAATGAAAGCCGCTGCCTCGACCAAACAACCGAGTGAATCTATTAATTACAAGGATGCCCCGGAGGATGTTAAACGACAAATGGAGGCCCAAGCAGGACTTGAGCCTAGCGGTGAAGAAAGCCCGGCCGGAACTGACCAGATGTTGAAGAAGGCCCAAGTCGTAGAAAAAGTTGCTGCGGCAGGCCAACCCCAGCCTGAGGCAGAGTCTACAACTAATAAAACTGGGGCGTATAGTGATAAGGATGTCGGGTCGGTTGCAGAGCACATAGCTAAGCTGTAGAATATATCTATAAATAAGGAGACTCTATGGCAGGACCACAAAACGGTGTAATGGGAGATGATAATTTTGGGACAACTCTCCCTCAAACAGAAGTATCAGAAGAACAACTATCAGTGGAAAAGAACCTCGCCAAATATAGTAAAAGCGAGGAGTTCAAAAGGTTCGAATCCCATATTAAAGAAAGAATTGCCTTTTATGATAAGTGGTTGCCGTCCGGTCAATCTCTGCATGGTAGCGCCGGAGGCTTCCAAAATCCAGGAGAACCACCACTAACTAACGCCCAACTGGGCGAACAGTGGAGGGTGGCCAGTCTGCTTATTGGTGAATTTGAAGCGCTTTTGGCTGTGTATAGAAACGCTGATGAAGTAGTTACTGCCGCTGCTAAACAAAATGCATGACGAACGAACTAAGCGCGAATATAACAAGTGGGGGCAACCTCTACCTGAACACATAGCGCATGGTACAGATGATGAAATCCGCTCAAAAATGACGCGGCTTATCCCCCATACTTGGCAATTAAAAGGCAATGAGCTTATAGGCATGACCAAAATGGGCCCCCTAGTACAGCGGATTCCAACGAACTATATTCTATTAGGTAGCGACGATGAAGGACTACCGGTATTTAAAATCCTTGACACCCCGAAATAACTTTGTAATAATCTCTAATGTAAAGTGACGACCGTACTTTAGCATAAGCTTAAACGCAGGTCCGTAAAATAAACAGGAGACGACCGAGCCAGGTGAAAGCCGAACGTGGTCAGTAAAAGAAAAGAGGCAATATGGCAGACGAAGACAAAAACCCTAAGGACGACGAGGAGTTAAAACCTCAAGACCAAGAGGAAGAGGATTCGGGCCAGCCGAAACCGGATGGGGAAGACCCTAAGCCGGATGAAGACCTAGATGAAGGTTCAGATGACGACCAGGAAGAGGATTCGCAAGACGATGACTCTGAGGAGGAACTCACACCGCGCCAAAAGAAGCGATTAGACCAACTTAAATTAGATAAGGTCTTAGAACGCGTCAGAGGCCACGAACCAAAGTCCAGAGGTTCTTCAGAAGACGGGCTAGATTACGAAGAGCTTTTTGACGCTGATGAAGCGACTATTAAGAAGCTTAAGGAGGACCGGGACTCAGTCGCGGATAAAAACTTCCAAAGAGGTCTGGACCTAGCTAAAAATACACGGTTCTTTACTCAACTGGACATAGATACTCCAAGAGTAGAAACCAAGTATTCGCAACTTAACAAGGAAAGTGACGACTTTAACCCCGCTCTGACCGCGACAATCAATAGGATGTATCTGGCTCACGTCGGTTACGACCCTGGCGATGCTAATAAAGGGGTATCGGAAAGCGTAGTAAACCCTGGCATCAGGTACTTTGAATACGTAGATGGTATCTTTGAACTAGCAAGTGAGATGGCAGGCGAGAAAGTCACACAATCTGCAAAGAATATTTCTAGGCAGGCTTCTAACACCGGGATTCGTCCCGATGGTAGTTCTGCTAAGGGGATGGACCTTTCTAAGGCTCCACAAGATATGTCCGATGAAGAACTAGAAGCGGCTATCAAAGCCTCAATGCCTCAGAAATAAACATATAAAACTAATAAAAAGGAAAAAACCAAATGGCCGCTCCAACATTAGGTTCTAATGTCACGCGCTCTATCGCTCAAAGTGCACAATATGTGCAGGAACAGTGGAGTCGTGAGATTCAGCAACCATTCGACAAAATCTTGGCTGCTGCAAAGCTGGTTATGGACCGTAGCGGAGAAATCGCTGACGGCGGAGACATACTTCGTGTGCCTTTCGTTGCCGGTGTCGACGCTCGTGCCAAAGCCGCTAGCACGCAGTTGACTTTCGACTCACCAGACGGTACTGCTATCGCTCACAACATCGATAAGCATTACTACTCAGGTGTTTTGATAGAAGACATCGCTAAAATCCAGTCCAACTACAACCTTAAGAGTGCGTTCCAGCAACGCATGAGCGAATCTATCGCACGCCAAATTGACACTGATTTGATGGCACTTTACGCAAGTGCAGGCTCAACAGTATCCGGTGGTGCCGCAGTAGATGACGCAGACATGCTCTCGGTTGTGACTGCCTTTGACTCAGGGAACACTCCTGCCGGTCAACGACGTGGTATCTTTGGGCACAATACTAAAGCTGACTTGCTTGGAATCAACAAGTATGTCGCCTACGACCAGACCGGTAAAAAAGGTGTGGCAGTTGACGGCTCTCTAGACTTCCAGGGAACAATCTACGGTATTGACCTGTACCACTCAGGCAACGTGCCAACCTCCACTACTGGACGCAACCTGTTCTTCCACAAGAGCGCTATCGTGCTAATGCAACAGCAAAAGCCGAAGTTCGAAATGGAATATAGTGTTCGAGATTTGGGTACTCTGATTGCACTACACACTGTTTACGGTGTCGGTGTAGAACGAGCCGCTCAGGTTATCGAACTAACCAGAACAACCGCTCCTTAGTGACGGCTAACAGTTAAGGGGTTCTGTACAAAAACCCCAACCAGGGAAAAGCAATTTCAGTCTGAGTACCGGTATACAAAAGGAGGCAATCATGCCCAGCAGAGCAGAATTAGTAATTAGGGCCAACGTAGTAGGCGTAGACCCTACAACTTATCCTAATGACTCCAAATTAGAACAGAAAGTCCTATGGTTAGAGAAGCGTGCAACTACGTTTTCAGGGACATTAGGAACCCAAACTCTTACATCTGATACTACCGCACAATCAGATGGAGACACAGTGAAGATAGGTGCTATAACCTATACCTTTAAAACTGCCTTGAGTGAAACCAAGGCGAGCTCAACACTTACGAGCGATGCCACAAACGTAGCTGAAGGGGATAGGGTGACTATAGATGGTATAACCTACACCTTTAGAGCAACACCAGTATCTCCCTATGATGTAGATATCGGAGCAGACGCCGCTACTTCGCTAGATAACCTAAAAGCCGCCGTCAATGACTCTGGCACAGAAGGCACCACCTATGGTATAGGTACAGACCCGCACCCAACTGTGACAGCGGAGGCTAACGCCGACACTACCCAGGAATTTACGGCAAAGCGCTTTGGCACCTATGCTAATAACTTTATTACGGTAGAAAGTTCAGCTCACCTAGCATTTGATGACACGACTCTTGGTGGTTCAAGTGCAACTCCAGGAGTGGATGCGGTTCCTTACGAGGTCCTACTGGGGGCTGCAGCAGCAGATATGCTAGACAATCTTAAGAGTGCAATAAACAACACTGCGGGGGAAGGCACAACCTATTCCACCGGTACTCGCGCACATCCACAGGTTACTGCCACAACCAATACCGACACTACCCAGGTAGTTCAGGCTATTGATTACAGCGTAACCAATGCAGACATAACGACTACAGACCCAGTTGATACTGGAGGCCATATGTCTTGGGGAGCAGGAAACCTTGCATCTGGAGTAGCCAAAGTAACCGCTGTTAGTGCTGCCTCAAGCGCTAGGGTAAGCGGTGATAAGAACGTATAGGAGAGGTTATGCCAAACGACAGAAACGCAAATGCAGTCACTAGTCCTGACTGGTCCCTACAAGCAGTAAAGAATGTAACCTTTGCTGGTGGTACAACCAATGGGATAGGTGATGACGGGGGTACACAAGACCCCCTCACCCTGTTCACCGTTACCGGCCGAGTGCTCATGCGGGTCATCGGGTTTTGTACCGTAGACTTAGCAGGGGCATCAGCAACGTTAGAAGTAGGAACGGCACTAACAACCGCAGGGTTGATTGCCCAAACTACAGCGACTAACATCGACGCAAACGAAATCTGGCATGACGCCACTCCAGACGCTAGCGTGGAGTTATCCACAGTAGCGACACAGAAAATAGTTAGCCAAGATGTTATAATGACTACTGCAACCGCTGATATTACAGCCGGAGCAATCCAGTTCGTATGTTATTGGTTCCCGCTAACACCAGATTCAAAAGTGGTAGCGGCTTAATAGAAAGGAGCATAGATGAGTTATACAGCAACAGTAAAGACCAGGGACGGGGTCGAGAAAACCGTCATAGCCAGTTCCCAGGAAGAACTGGACGAAGCAGTAAAGGTGGCAAAGCAGGACCAGGCTCCTGTTGGCCCAGATATCAACAAGCCAGAGGATGGCAATAAAGAGGTCAGCCCTGAGAATAAGCAGACTGACCCCATGGTATCTGAACGGTTTACTACTAATCAGGTAACTCAGGACGGCAAACCATTGCCAGAAGAGCAGAAACCAGATAAAGTAGAGGAAGTTTCTCCCGAAACTCCGGAAGACCCTGAGAAATCAGACAAATCTTCTAAGAACTCTTCTACCAAGAAGAAGTAGCAGACTGACTGCTCATCATTAAAACCGCTTTAACCGGCGGTTTTTTTGATGTAGAATTAGACTATGGCTAGAAAGACAAAACTAACAAAAGAAGATATTTTCCAGGCCGAAAAAGCCAAAGACAACCGGGTGCGTAGTAGAAAACAAGGTTTCGAGAAGATGCACGAACGGGATAAAGGGTATCAATATCTCAAAAGTCTTGACGGAAAAGAGACACTTATGTTCTGGCCCCCCACCTTGGGCAAGGGTAGCGGCAGACACGTCCCAGAAGGATATTTTATTATCAGCATAGATGGTCACGAAGCTATTTTAAGCCGAGAAGAATTTGGGAGATGTTTTCGCTGGGTATAATGCTATAATAAACAAAAAGGTAAAAACAAAAAATGGCAAAAACACCAACAATTACCATAAACAGGGGTACTACATATACCCTAAGTGGTATTTATAAAGAAGATGGCGTAGCTGCTGACATCACTGGGGCCGCGATACGTTTCACAGTTAAGCCGGAGGAGTGGGATGCTGATGCTGACGATTCTGATGCTACTATTGCTAAGAGCGGGTCTATAACCGATGCTTCTGCTGGCACTTATGCCATAGCCCTAACAGATACCGACACCTATGTAGACGCTGGGGACTACTTCTTTGATATAAAGATAGAACTGGCTGATGGGACTATCCACCGCTTGGTTGAAGGAAACTGCATAATAGACGGTAGCCCGACTAATAGGACTAGCTAATGGCTGACCAAACAACTATCATCAGCGATATCCAAACTGGTGGGCAGATAACCACTAACCTAACTCATCAGACTATTGTCACTAGCGATGTCTCTTCTGCTGGCCCTCAAGGGGGGCAAGGAGATACCGGCCCACAAGGGTCTCAAGGCACACAGGGGCCACAGGGGAATCCAGGAGTAGGGGTGGTTTCAGGGGGGACTACCGGGCAAACTCTTATTAAGAGCTCTAATGACGATTATGATACAGAGTGGACAACACCTCCTACTGTTTTCAACGTAGAGAATTATGGGGCAATTGGGGATGGAGTAACAAATGATTCTACTGCCCTGCAGGACACTATAGACGCAGTAATAGCGGCAGGAGGGGGTAGTTTATATATCCCTGGCGGTAAGATTTTCCTATTTAGTACTGGTTTAACATTCGACCCAGCCACCCTGGATAGTCAAGTAATAATTTATGCCTACGGGGCTACATTGAACTACACCGGCTCGGGGGACGCTTTCAAGCTAGAGTCTAATGTCACGGCTGTAGACGATGAGGACTCCCAGAAGTCGGTCCACAGCTTTGGTCTTCACTTTAAAGGCACTTCTTCTGCAGCCTGTGCGATAAGGGTTAAAGGATGCTTTAACAGTTTTAAAAATACAATTATCGAAGACTTTACTAGCACCACTTCTCAGCAAGCATCAATAGTTATGGATGCCTTATTCTCAGAG
>Ga0070691_10001389_pt1 | contig 10340 bp, 10 predicted proteins | sample KBSK1101metaG_FD_64673 | JGI IMG/M metagenome (GOLD analysis project Ga0070691, IMG submission 64673) | Corn, switchgrass and miscanthus rhizosphere microbial communities from Kellogg Biological Station, Michigan, USA - KBS K1-10-1 metaG | ecosystem: Host-associated > Plants > Roots >... | reverse complement strand
TCAACTGTCAACCCCTCAAAACCCTTCCGCCCCATCATCCCCCCGCCCATCGGCAACGGCTTCAATTCCCGAGGGGGAGATCCTGATGACTTCGGTCCTTCCGATGGATCCGCGTTCGGCGGTTTTATAACCCATATTGTGCAGGCCGCTGAGGGTGGAATCGGGAAAGCCCCTTTCGACGAAGAGCGTATCCGGTAGCCACTGGTGATGAAATTTGGGCATATTGACTGCATCTTCGGTGGAAAGGTTAAAATCGATGATGTTGACAAGGGTCTGGAAAACTGAAGTAATAATGGTGGTGCCTCCGGGTGTTCCCGCAACGAGAAAGGGCTGGCCATTTTTCAGTACGATGGTGGGGGTCATGGAACTGAGCATTCTCTTGTCCGGGCGGATGGCATTGGCTTCGCCGCCGATGGCGCCAAACATATTTGGCACACCGGGTTTCATGCTGAAATCATCCATTTCATTGTTCAGGAAAAAACCAGCATGGCCAACAACTACTTTGCATCCGTACCAGCCATTGAGCGTAGTGGTGAGCGAAACGGCATTGCCATCTTTATCATAGGTATCCAGATGTGTGGTTTCGTCGCTTTCGCCGATAATTCCCGCCTGTACTTTTTCGCTTTTTCCTGCGGAATCCGGATTGAAACCAGTCATTCGCTCCCGGAGATAGGGATAACTGATAAGCGTTTTCACCGGCACTTTATAAAAATCCGGGTCACCCAGGAATTTTGCCCGGTCGGCATAAGCCAGCCGCTCCACTTCTGCCATCAGATGGATGGATTTCAAAGAATGAAATCCGTCTGCTCCCAGGTTCCTGTCTTCGACCATGCGCATCATCTGCGGCAGTAATATTCCGCCGCTGGAAGGCAGGGGCATGGTGATGATGGTATAATTCTTTTTGTAAGTGAAGACCATGGGGTCGCGCTCTTTCGCCCGGTAATTTGTAAGATCCTGATAACTGATCAATCCTTTTCCCCTTTGCATTTCTTCCACGATCAGGCGGGCGGTTGTGCCGGCATAAAATCCTTTGGCGCCCTGATCCCGGATCAGCCGGAGGGTTTTGGCCAGGTCCTTCTGGATCAGGGTATCTCCTGCTTTCCATCCGGAAGATTTTACAAAAACCGGCAGTACCGTATTATATTTTTTAAAGCTTTCCTGTGCGGCATTCAGGCTCCGGGCCTCCGCCTCTGTAATCGCAAATCCCTTTTCAGCAAGATCAATGGCCGGCTGAATTAATTTTTTAATCGGAAGCCGCGCGTATTTCAGTGCGTCGAAAATGCCGGCCACAGATCCCGGAACGCCCGATGCGAGATGGCCATTAATGCTCTTCCCCTTTACCGGATTTCCCTCTGCGTCGAGATACATATCCCGCGTGGCGGCACCGGGGGCTTTCTCCCGGAAATCCAGCGTGATATTCTTATTACCCGCAAGCCGGATAACCATAAAGCCGCCGCCACCCAGGTTGCCCGCGCCCGGGAAAACAACGGCCAGGGCGAACTGCGTGGCAATGGCTGCATCCACAGCGTTGCCACCCTGTTTCATCACGCTGAGTCCGGCCATGCTGGCCAGGGGATGGGCAGAAACAACGGCGCCATGATTGCAAACCACTTTCTTCTTACCGGTATAATGAAAAGCAGTATTGGTTTGCGCGCAAAGAGGAAGGTAAAACAGGCAAAACCAGCCGGCTGTTATCAGCTTCGCGAATCGTGGGTGGAAGGCGGAGTATGTAGAGTTGGTACGGGTTTTCTTTAAATGCATGAGCGGCCGGAATTTGTATAAAATTAGGAAAGGGATGCTAATCATTCACCATCAATATAATAAGGGATGCAGTTTCCGCAGGGATTCACTAATTTGCCAAATCACCAAAGACTGTTTTCCGGATGAAAATATTTTTTGCGGCGGCCCTGCTTTTCCTGCTGGGTACCCAATACGGTTGTTCACAAGCCCCTGAAAGCTTTAACGCTTCCGAAATTCTGGTACAGATGAAGAAGCTGAACGTGCTTGGAACCGTATTGTATATCGCTGCGCACCCGGATGATGAAAATACCCGGTTGCTGGCCTGGCTCTCCAAAGAAAAATTATATCGCACGGGTTATCTTTCCCTTACCCGGGGCGATGGCGGACAGAATCTGCTGGGAGACGAGCAGGGCGTGGAACTCGGCCTGATCAGAACACAGGAACTGCTGGCTGCGCGCCGCATTGATGGCGCCGAACAGTTCTTTTCCCGCGCCTTTGATTTCGGGTTTTCAAAAACAACGGAGGAGTCGCTGAAACTCTGGGGCGAACAGAAAATATTGAGCGATGTGGTTTGGGTGATCCGGAAATTCCAGCCCGATGTGATCATCACGCGTTTTCCGGAAGACAAACGCGCGGGGCACGGACAGCACTCCGCTTCTTCCGTGCTGGCGCACCTCGCGTTTGCTGCAGCGGCGGATCCAAATAAATTCCCGGAGCAATTCAAATACGGTGTCCATCCCTGGCAGGCCAAACGCATTTTCTGGAATAATTATAATTTCGGCGGGAACAATAACACCAGTGAGGATCAGCTGAAGATTGATGTTGGCGGATTCAACCCGCTGATCGGAAAAAGCTATGGAGAAATAGCGGCGGAAAGCCGCAGTCAGCACCGGAGCCAGGGTTTTGGCGCTTCCAGGTCATTTGGAAATTCAATAGAATATTTTTCGCTGACGGCAGGAGAGAAAGCCAGCCGGCAACTGATGGAAGGAGTGGACGACAGCTGGAAGCGGGTGCCCGGCGGCGCAGCCATTGCGAGCCTGGTCAACACTTTGATCAAGGGCTATGATCCGGCAGATCCTTCCAAATCAATGCAGCAGCTGGTCAATATTTATCAACGCATCAGCGCGTTGGGCGAGGGTTACTGGAAAAAGAAGAAACTCGCTGAAGTGCAGAAGCTCATCGAGGCCTGCAGCGGCCTCTGGACAGAAGCGACGGTGCATCAGCCTTATGGAATAAAAGATCAATCGGTAACTGTGAACCTGCAACTGGTTAACCGGTCGAAACTGGATATAAGCCTGGATGGTTTGTCTGTCAATAAAACCGATACGGCCTGGAATCAAAAACTGGAACCGGAAAAAAATTACGGGCTGTCGTTGCAGGTTTCCCTGGCCGGTCTTCCCATTTCACAACCTTACTGGCTCGAAGAACCCATGTCGGAGAATTCCTATAATGTGCAGGATCAGGAACTGATTGGGGATGCGCAAAATAAGCCTGCACTGACAGCCATCTTTAAAATAAAAATCGGGGGACAATTATTTAGCGTTCAGAAACCGGTGCTATATGATTATACGCAGCCGGCAAAGGGAGAAAGTTTTGAGCCTTTTGTTATTATTCCCCAAACGATTGCCACGGTTAAACCTGAAATTCTGCTGTTTACTGGGAAGAATGAGAAAAATCTGGAAGTCATCAATCAGTCTAAAGCCGGCGGGGATGGGGAGGAAAAACGATTAGCCGCGGATGGACATTCCGGTACTGCCGGACCAGCGGAAATGAATGCTGTTTCACCGGCCATCCGTCTTACAAAAGCATCCGGCTTTGATATCAGCATCGGTACCGCATCCGGGAAAGAGCAGGATTTTCGCATCAGGGCTGTGGACGGAAATCAAAATCCGGAATGGACCTGGGCAATACAATCGCCGGAGGGAAAAACAGATACCATCATGCAGTGCAGGACCATTTCCTACGAACACATTCCCCGGATCAATTATTTTAAGCCTGTCCGGGCGAAACTGGTATCCACGGATCTGCAGATCAGGGGATCGCGGATCGGGTACATTGAAGGGGCCGGGGATAAAGTGCCGGACGCCCTGCGGGAAATGGGCTATACGGTGACCATGCTGAATGAAAATAATCTGACGGCATCCGCGCTTTCGCATCTCGATGCGGTGATTGCCGGCGTCAGGGCCTATGACGTGCACGACTGGCTTTTTAGTAAATACGATCTGCTGATGGACTATATCAAAAACGGCGGTAACCTGATCGTGCAGTACAACCGGAATAATTCGGAGAATGCCAGGACGCGCATCGGGCCTTATCCATTTCGCATTTCCAATACCCGGGTCACCGAAGAAGATGCCGGGGTGCATTTTGTGCATCCGGATAATCCGGTTTTGCATTTTCCCAACCAGATCACCGAAAATGATTTTGCCGGATGGATACAGGAGCGGGGAATTTATTTTGCGACGGATGCGGATCCGAAATACCAGGAATTGTTTTCCATGCATGACAGCGGAGAACCGGATCATTCCGGGAGCCTGATCACCGCGGACTACGGGAAAGGAAAATTTATCTATACCGGCCTGGTCTTTTTCCGCGAACTGCCTGCAGGTGTTCCCGGAGCATACCGTTTACTTGCCAACCTCATTGCCCAGAATCAAAATAATAAATAATCAGCATGCTGAAGAGAAGGGAAATTGCATTTGTTATTGCAATCGTAACCGGACTGTTGGTTGGACGATTGATTAAGAAGGTTACTATCGGCATGATCATCGGTTTGTTGCTGGGCGTAATCGCCGCTATGCTGATGGCCAGTCGTGGTAATTCAAAGAAATAATATGGAACCGTCACCGGAAGAAAGACCGCCGCTTTTTAAGACCTGGAAGTCCTGGTACCTGCTGGTGATTGGATTCTTAATTTTTCTGATCATCTGTTTTTATTTTTTTACCAAACATTTCTCATGAGCTTTCCCGACTGGATTGTTCTTATCGTTACGCTGATAGGGATCATCCTATACGGATTGTATAAAAGCCGGGCGGAAAAAAATCTGGAGAGTTATTTCCTGCAGAACCGTTCCACCCGCTGGTATATGATCCTGCTGGGCATTATGGGAACCCAGGCCAGCGCGGTCACTTTTTTATCAGCACCCGGCCAGGCTTATACCGACGGTATGCGGTTCGTCCAGTATTATTTTGGATTACCGCTGGCCATGGTAGTGCTTTGTATTACGTTCGTTCCGGTTTTTCACAGACTGAAATTATTTACCGCCTATGAGTTCCTGGAGAAAAGATTCGACGGCAAGACCCGCACCTTTACCTCCCTGCTTTTTTTAATACAACGGGGTCTTTCTACCGGCATCAGCATTTCCGCACCATCCATTATTTTATCTGCCCTGCTTGGCTGGGATATCCTGTGGACAAATATTTTAATGGGCGGGCTGCTGATCATTTACACTTTTGTCGGCGGCGCCAGGGCGGTGGCCTACACGCAGCAACTGCAGTTTGTGATCATATTTGCCGGTATGGTGCTTGCGGGATATATGGTGGTGCACCTGCTACCCGGGAATGTAGGATTATCGGATGCGTTGCACATCAGCGGAAAAGCGGGAAAGCTGAACGTGATCACTACCGGTGTTGATGAGAAGGGGTTTAACTGGAACGACCGGTATAATATGCTGAGCGGCGTTATCGGCGGGTTCTTTCTTGCCCTGTCTTATTTCGGTACGGATCAGAGCCAGGTCGGGCGTTATCTCACAGCCCGTTCCAACCGCGAAAGCAGACTGGGATTGCTGATGAACGGCCTGGTAAAAGTGCCCATGCAGTTTGGCATTCTCCTGATTGGCACCCTGGTGTTTGCATATTATCAGTATGCAAAAGAACCGATTTTTTTTAATCAGACCCAGATCGAATTACTCTCCAAAACGAAATATGCAGATTCCTTACAACTGGTATTAAAAACATATAATCAGCTGCAGGATCAGAAAGTAGCGCAAATGGAACCTGACGCAAACGCTAAAGTGGTGAACCGCATGCAGGAAGGGCTGGTAATGCAGCACGCGCAGCGGGAACAGGCAAAATTCCGGGCTACCATCAAGCGCTGGCTGGACGATCCGGAAGTGCAGGGCGATAGCAACGACACCAATTATATATTTCTCCGCTTTGTAGTTGATCACCTGCCGAAGGGAATCATCGGGTTGCTGATTGCCGTGATTTTTTTATCGGCCTGGGGCTCTATTGCTGCGGCCCTGAATTCATTGTCGTCGGCTACCATCAACGATATCCATAAGCGATGTGTTAAAGTTCCCCTGAGTACCCAAAAGGAATACCAGTATTCCCAATGGTACACGCTGCTCTGGGGAATTTTTTGTGTGATTGTCGCCCAACTGGCCTATAATATCGGCAATAGTTTAATCGAGGCCGTTAACGTACTGGGATCGTTATTTTATGGTGTTATTCTCGGCATCTTCCTGGTGGCTTTTTATCTCAAAAAAGTGTCCGGAACGCCCGTGTTCATCAGTGCTCTGATTACGGAAGCGTTTGTCATCAGTATCCACCTCCTCAACCAGCGGGGCATCGTAAATATCAGTTTTCTCTGGCTGAATGCGATTGGGGCGCTGGGAGTGGTGGGAATGAGCCTGGTATTGCAGGCTTTTAAGAGAGCTGATGGATGATGAGGCTATTTCAGAGCTATTCTAAAGCTTTATTAAAGCTTTTACAAAGCCCGAAAGAAGGAATTTCTGAATAAGTGCTAAAATATGCCAGTTCCGGTCTGTCTTTCCGTCAACCCGGATGAAGTGCGATAAAACGCAATAGTCAGGATCAGCTCATCGCTTCAGCCTTCACATGATTGTAGCCTTTTTTACTCACATCGATCAACCGTAGCACTTTTTCCCGGATATCGTCGCGCAGGCCCTGGATCTCATGTTCAAAAACTTCGTGGAGTTCCTCCAGTTCCTGGTTGGTGGTTCCGCGCAGGCGGCGGATCTTATCCTTGATCTGATCGGCGGAATCGGCTATTTTCTGGCGGGTTTCGCTTCCTTTTGCGGGTGCTATCAGCAGGCCGATCACAATACCGGATAGTGCGGCGGTGAATATTCTTTGTAAACTCATAATATATGATTTAAGATGATGTTATATAATTAAGGAGATGCTCTTAATAGAATTTAATTTTCAAGAACCTTGCCAGACCTATGCAAAAGTCAAACAATTGCCATTCTTCGTAACGAGTATAACAACACATCCTTTTTTGTTTTTCAGTTTTTTCAGGGATTCGCAATTTTGTACGAATACGTATTTATGCATAAGAGAAATAATTAGAAAACATGAGGATTAAAGAGCACTCCTAATCCAGCTGGAATATTTGACCGCGTAGTTTTACGCAATTTTTCAATTCTCCTAATGGTTTCCACTTATTGTAAGGGCGTTTTTCAAAAAAAGATTTGGTTTGAATTAAAAAAAATATTTCCATTTGGGTAGGATTTCTTTTTACTCCTAAACATTGCCTGCCGTGAAAATCCAGCTCTTCGTTGGAATATTTCTTTCTGTACAACCAACAGCTAAGTAACAGGGAACGAGACTTTTTTAAAGAGGCTTATCATTTCGGCTTCGGTTAGATTTAGCCTGAACAGTCTTTTTTTGATATTTTTTACTTGCGCATTTTTTCTTTGCTCGGATAGGGTGAGGGCATCGTACTGCAAATAGGGTTGATGTTTAGTGATCATATTCCAGAAGATAATAGCGAGTTTTCTGGCTGTGGCGGTGATGGCGGCGTTTCGTCCTTTTCTGTAGGCGATGCGTTTGAAGAAGGGCGCCAGGGGATGGGCTACCTGATTTCCGATGCTGTTAGCGGCTTGGCGCAGGGCTATGGACAAGCGGTTTTTTCCTTTTGGGGTTCTACTGCTGATAATGCGGCCACCGCTCAGTTTGTTATTGGGTACGAGCCGAAGCCAACTGGCAAATTGTTTGGCGGAGGCAAAACGCCTGATATCGTTTCCCATATTGCAGAGAAAACAAAGGATGGTGCTGTGGCTGACGCCGGGGATTTGGAAAAGATCAGTTTTCAAATGAGCGAAGGCCAGTTGGCGGACGTTAAAGGCCGGAGAGTTTTTATTTAATTTTTTATGTATTGTTTTAAGGGGTGGTTCGTTTTTCAATACCAGGGGTTCGGGGTGGGGAATATATTGTTGCAAAAGGGCTTGTATTTTTTGATCACAGGCATCTATTTCCTTTTTGTAGATGTCGTAAAACGCAAGACAGGAGCGCAGTTCGAATAGCAGATCGTCTCGCCAGTTTCCCTGGAGTGCAGCTGCAATTTCGGGTTGGGTCTTTTTGACTCTGAAATGGGCCAGCGAGGCCAAGTAGTCCGGGTCCCTTCGCCCCTGGAGGATAGCCTCCAGAATAGCCCTTCCCGTTTTGCCGGCAATATCGCGGATAGCGATATCCAGGCGGATGTTCATCAATCGTAAAGCCTTCTGCATTTTGCTGATGTACATCGCCGTCTGGGCTACCAGATGGTCGCGGTGCGCATAATAAGTTCGCAGCGTCTGGAGATAGTCGCTCAACAGGAAGCTGGAGCTCAGTAATCCGAGAGCATGCAGCTTTTGGATCCACAGGCAATCCAGGACATCGGTTTTTTTACCCCGTACATTTTTGGTTTGGCCGCCTTGTACGAGAATGACCTCGAACCCTGCTTTTTGCAAAGCATAGAAAAGGGTTTGCCAGTAACTGCCGGTACTTTCCATGGCGATGGTGGTGATCCGGTGAAACTTTAAATGATCAATGAGGCGTTGATGATCTCTTGTATAAACTCCAAATTCCAGAACATGGGCTGGAATTTGATCCACGGCCACCCAATGGCTTTTTGATCCAATGTCTATGCCGGCGGCATTGGGATGCACGATTTTCATCGAAAGTTCTTTTTCCTGCATTTCTTTGTATTTAGAAGGTGAAAAAAGACTTCAGGGAATGTATATTTGTATATAGGACTTTTCTGTTCGGGATTCCTGCTTGAATCAGGATCACCATTAAAATCAACAAATGCTCTGAATCAATCCAGAGCGTGATACATTCCAACCGGGTTCTTTGAAGGACTTTGCAAGTGCCATTCACATCAAGGTTTCTTCTGAAGTATCTTCGAATTTACTCGATGCCGGTTGTTAGCCCAAATCAATGGGGTCGAGTCCATTGTTAGGTTCTTTGACAATCTTGCAGTGAAGCACTACACTGGCCCGATGCTGGAGGAGACGCATTATTATCCATTCGGACTCCAAATCGCTGGCCTCTCGACCAAAGCACTCAAGCCTCACTACGCTGAGAATAAATATCTCTATAACGGAAAAGAATTGCAGAATAAAGAGTTCAGCGATGGATCGGGTTTAGAAGATTACGACTACGGAGCAAGAATGTATGATCCGCAGATTGGCAGATGGCCTTCAATAGATGCTAAAGCTACCAAATATGAAGGTATATCTCCATACAATTATGCCTTCAATAATCCGATCAGGTTTATCGATGTTAAGGGTCTTGACCCTGGAGACATAATAGTCATATTTACCGGTGCAACTTTTCCTCCTATAAAAAATGGGCCACCCACTTCTACAGATAAGGTTTTTGAAGGATTGGTTGCAACAAATAAAGGCGGGACAACTGAACAATTTAATACAAACTATTTTCAGAACCTTGACGCAATTACGCAAGAAGCATATGATAATATTGTAAGCAATAATAAAATGGATCCCTCTGGGAAAGTAATTATTTATGGCTATAGCTATGGCGGTGTTGCGGCTAATTACCTTGCGAAAAGGCTCGAGAAGTTTGGATTAGAGGTGGATGTGTTATTTACAGTTGATGCCGCTAACGGGCGAGCATCTAACAAGGTCGATCGAACTATAGGTAAGAATGTAAAAAAGAATAAGAATTATTTTGAGAAAAATCACCCACATAGCTTTTTGCAAGGCCTTGTTGGTTCAAATGGGGCGGCAAATTCTCAATCAAATGAGGGACAAGTTGACAACGTAGATGAGTCAGATAAGAAAGTTGACGGGCAATCCGTTGATCACTATTCAATCGATGAATTGACTATAAAAGATGTCATTGACTATGCAAATGAGGTTCTAAATGGCATGAAAGCGGGAGACACAAAACAAATCGATGCAACGGATGTCATAAAAAACAAAAAAAGAAGATAATGGATAAACTAAAGAATATGCCAAAAATCGTATTGTATATAATTTCTGCCTATCTTTTTAGCCTCTACGTTTTAGAATACCTTTCAACAAGTAAGGTAATTAATCTTCCATACAATAATTTTTTAAATTGGATCAATGGAATTTTTCTTTTAGCTGGAGGCTTTGTGATTGGTATTATTTACCTGAGAATGAAAGGTGCCTGGAATAAAATATTTGGATGGTTCTTTATTTTAAACAATATTGTCATGTTCAGGTTTTTGCTTAATGCTTTAGTTTAATCATTTGGCCCGCTGCTGGAGGAGACGCATTATTATCCCTTCGGACTTACCATCGCGGGTCTTTCGTCCAAGGCACTAAAATCGTATTATAAAGAGAATAAATATCTGTACAACGGCAACGAATTACAGAATAAAGAGTT
>Ga0070691_10001388_pt1 | contig 10341 bp, 8 predicted proteins | sample KBSK1101metaG_FD_64673 | JGI IMG/M metagenome (GOLD analysis project Ga0070691, IMG submission 64673) | Corn, switchgrass and miscanthus rhizosphere microbial communities from Kellogg Biological Station, Michigan, USA - KBS K1-10-1 metaG | ecosystem: Host-associated > Plants > Roots >... | reverse complement strand
CCGGTGTCGACGCCGCCCAGCAGCAGGCACGCGATCGTGAAACAGCCGCCGATCACGAACAGGTACCAGCTCGCAAGGTTCAGACGCGGAAAAGCGAGGTCGCGCGCACCGATCATGATCGGCAGCAGGAAATTCCCGAGCGTCGCGGGAATCGACGGAATCAGGAAGAACCACACCATCACGACGCCGTGGAAGGTGAAGGTCTTGTTGTAGGTTTCCGCGGAAAGCAGCGCGCCCTGCGGTTCCACGAGGTTGATGCGGATCATCGCAGCGGCGACGCCGCCCATGATGAAAAACAGCGTGATCGTGATCGCGTACAGGATCGCGATGCGCTTGTGGTCGGTGGTGGTGAACCAGCTCAGCAGTCCCGCCTCGTGCGTGTAGAAGTTGCGCGGCGGCTCCAGCTCCGGAAGGTCCGGCGTGAGGGTGGTAGCGTTCATTGTCTGGTGCTTTCGTGTGCGGGTTGCGCACCCGGTTTGGTGGACTTCAGGTACGCGATCAGCGCCAGCACGTCGCCCTCGCTCAATTCGCCCGAGAACGACGGCATGACCGGTGCGTAACCGGCGACGATCTGTTTGTCGGGCAGCATGATCGAATCGTGGATGTAGCGGTCGTCGGCGACGACGATGCTGCCGTCTGCGAGGTGCACGATGCGGCCGTAGATGCCGTCGAGGTCCGGTGCGCGAACCGATGCATTCGGGCCGTGGCAGCCGCTGCAACCCTTGGCGCGGAACAGCGCCGCGCCTCGTGCCGCAAGACTGGTGCCGGTGTGGTTCTGGTCGAGCCAGCGCGCGTACGCGCGCGGCGCCATCACGATCACCTGGCCGCCCATTTTCGAATGGTCGAGGCCGCAGTATTGCGTGCAGTAGAGCGGATAGTCGCCCGCCTCGGTGGCGGTGAACCACAGTTGCGTGTAGCGGTCCGGCAGCACGTCCTGTTTCACCCGGAACGCCGGCACGAAGAAGCTGTGGATCACGTCCTGCGAAGTCATCATCAGCCGGATCGGCACGCCCATCGGCACGTGCAGCGTGTCGATCTCGCGCTGGCCGCCGGGATGCTGCACCTTCCACATCCACTGCTTGGCGACCACGTAGATGGTTTCCGCGTTCGCGGGCGGCGTGCGGCTGCGCGCGTACAGCGTGAGGCTCCACACGAACACACCCATGAAGATCAGGAACGGTACCGTCGTCCACGTGAGTTCCACGGGTAGCGTTTCCTTCGCGATGTGCCGGTTCGCCGGCCGCCCTTTCCGGTAGCGAATGCAGAACACGAACATCACCACGAACACACCCATCGCCACCAGTGCGCATAGCCCGACCATGGCCCACCACAACTCATCCAGCGGCCGCGCGTTGGCGGACGCGTTGGGCAGCAGGTGGAACCAGCCGCCGCCGTTCATGGCTGCGCCTCCTTGCGATGCGTCTCGGTGCGGCGCAGGAACAGGATGAACCCCGCCAGCAGCACCGCGAACGAGACGCCGAGCCCCTGCATGATCCGGTGGATGGTGAGCGTGTAGCGTCCGGTCGAGGTGTCGTACTGGCAGCACAGCAGCACCAGCCGGTCGATGAGAGTGCCGACGTTGCCATGCGAGGCATCGACCAATGCGAGCCGCAGGGTTTCGGCGGGAAATTTCACGCCGAACAGGTATTGGGAAACCTTGCCTTCGGGCGTCAGCACCACGATGCCGGTTGCGTGGTCGAACTGGTCGCCGCGTGCATCGAACATGTAGCGGAAGCCGACCGCGTGCATCAGCGGTGCGATCGATGTCTGCGCCCCGGTCAGGTAATGCCATTGCGCCACCTCGACACCGGGGTGATTCGCGGCATCCATGCGTTGTGCGTGGCGCGCGTCGGCCGGCGTTTCGTGCGGGTCGATGCTGACCAGCACCACGTCGAACTGCTTGCCCGGCGTGAAGCCGGTCCCGCGCACGCCCTTGGCGACGCCGGTGCGCACCACGCTGCACAACGTCCTGCAGGTGAAGTAGCCGGGCACCAGCAGCACTGGCTTGCCCTGCAGCAGGTCGCGCAAGCGGACGGCCCTGCCACTTGCATCGTGGAACACCGCATCCAGCGGCACCTGCGCGCCGAGTTCCTGGTCGAAGCCGACCCGCTGATGCAGGTCGGGCGGGGCGCGGACGTGGGATGCTGACGTCGCGGCAAGGCAAGCATTCGCCACCAGCAACAACGTGAGCGCGAGCACGCTCGCAAGCGCAACTCGCACGCGAGCACTTGAACCCTCTCCCCCATCGCTTCTTGATGGGGGAGAGGGCAGGGTGAGGGGGCTGGCCTTCCGGTGTGCTACACCACTGAGGCGAGTACGAATCTTTGCTCCCTCGCCCAGCGCTGCGCGCTCGGCGCTCCGCGCCGCCTCTCCCCCGAACGAAGGGCCGTTTGGGGGAGAGGGGGCCAAAAGCTGGCGCTCGTAGCTCATTGCAGCACTCCCGGTGCTGGGAGTTTGGCGCTGCTCGACGCCGATGCCGGCGCGGCGTTCGCATGCGCATGCTGTTGCACATAGATCTGCATCGCACGCTGGATCGGAATGCGCGCGTAATCGTGTTGCGCGTTGGTCCATGCATAGCCCGACAGCAGCGCCTCCTTTTGCGCCCGGAATTTCGCGAGATCGGTCTGCGGATGCGCCTGCAGGCGCGGCTGCGGTGGAATCTGCGCGGGTCGCGCCGCGATCTCCGCGTGGTTCGGGATTACCGCGCGGGTAAGGATCAGGTGCAACCCCACCGCGATCGCGATGATCGCGATCGCGAGCACGCCGGCGCCGATCACGATCGTGCGATAGTTGATCGCATCGGGCTCGTGGCCGAAGGGTTTTTCGATCGGCTCAGCCATGCGAGCGCTCCAGTCCGTCGGCAGCCGCTTCCGATGAAGGCAATGTGCGCCGCGCGACGCGAAGTTGTCCCGTCCAAGCACACCACCACAACGCACCGATGCCGAGCGGCGCGCACAGGTCGGTCCAGCGCAGCGCGAAGCCGCCGGCGCGGAGACCGGGCACGATCAACCAGAACGCATCGACAAAATTGGCGACGACCAGCATCACGGCGATCGTCCGCAGCCATGCCTGGTTCCGTTTGGCGGCGCGCGAAAGCAATACCGCGAACGGCAGCGCGAAATCGAACGCGATCAGGAACCACGCGAGGTATCGCCACGACGTCAGCGTGCGCGGGATGTACCACGCGTTCTCGTCGGGCAGGTCCGCGATCCAGATGGTCAGGTATTGCATGAACGCGAGGTACGACCACGCCAGCACGAACATCAGCAGCAGGTTGCCGAGATCGTGCAGCACCCCGGGCTCGGGCGTCGCGTCGCGTGCCCGCGGCCATGCCGCGACCGCGGTGGCCAACGCGCAGGCGCCGAGCAGCCAGCCGGTGCCGACCATCATTCCGAACACCGAGGAATGCCAGTGCGGCGTCAGCGACACGGCCCAGTCGATCGATGCAAGCAGCGAGCTGACGCCGAACACGATCAGCCCCGGTGCGGCGATGCGCCGCGCGAGCACGCGATCGTGCATGTTGCGCGTGAAGGCGATCAGCCACCCGATCCACACCACGAAATACACGACGGTGCGGATCACGAAAAAAGTGTCGGCGAGATACCAGCTTTGCGCCTGCGCCTGGGCGTGTGGTGCCGGCGCGGTCCAGGAATACAGCACGCGCATCTCGACCAGGATCGGGATCGCCGCGACCGCCATCAGCGGCAGTAATCGCGCCGCAGCGAGCAGCGGCGGCCGGATGCAGTCGCCCCAGGCGCCGCCGGTGATCGCGTGGATCATCAGCAGCGCGAGGCTTCCGATGCTCAAGCCCGTGAAAAAGAAGAAGGCGAACAGGTACGAGAGCATCGCCTGCTTCGGTTCGCGCAGCCCCAGCAGCAGGCACGCGACCAGCGCGGCGACGCCGACCAGCAGCGCGAGCCATTGCGCGAGCGAGCGGGGCAGCCAGGCGTTCATGGTTCTGTCCTTGGCTGTTTCCCTTCTCCCTCCGGGAGAAGGTGGCGCGTAGCGCCGGATGAGGGTTCGGTATCACCGGATCGATCCGTTTCATACCGGACCCTCACCTCAGCGCTACGCGCTCGGCGCTTCGCGCCGCCTCTCCCGGGGGGAGAGGGGTTCACTCCTTGCGAATTGGACGCGCCCAGCTTCTGCAAATCCTCCGCGCTCAAATCCGACTTCGGCGCGTGCTGGCTCAACTGCAACGCGCGGATGTAGGCGACGATCGCCCAGCGGTCGTGCGGCGACACCCGGTCGGCGTAGGAATACATCACGCCGTAGCCGTTCGTGATCACCTTGTAGAAATGGTTATCCGGCGCATTGCGCAGTGCCGCGGTGTGGTAACTCGGCGGATGCGGGAAACCACGCCGCGCGATCATGCCGTCGCCGTCGCCCGCGCGGCTGTGGCAGGGCGCGCAATAGATGTCGAAGCGTTGCTGACCGCGTTCGAGAAGCTTCAGCGTGATCGGCAGCGGATTGGACTGGCTGGGCGAAGCGGCGGCGCCGGCTCGGGCGAGTGGGTTGCCATTCGCATCCACGCCGGTGACTGGACCCGCAGGCGGCACCAGCGCGACGCGACCCATGCGGCCGCTCGAAACGCCGGCCAGCGCGCCCGCGGAATAGGGCTGCGTACCCGGCACCTGCGGGCGTGACGAGTTGCCGTCCGGCCACAGCGGACTCGATGTCAGCGGCTTGTACTTCGGCTGGTCGTACATCTCGTGCATGCCGCGCTCGCAACCGGTGAGTGCAAGAGTGGCGAGTGCGCACAACGTGGCGTTGCGCAAGATGCGGACCCTCACCCCTACCCCTCTCCCGGAGGGAGAGGGGTTCAAAGCTGTTCCCTCATGCAGAATTTCACCCAACAAAACTCGGCGCATGGCTCTCCCGGAGGGAGAGGGGTTCAAGGCTGTTCCCTCTCCCTTCGGGAGAGGGTGCCCCGAAGGGGCGGGTGAGGGTCCGGGATGACGAGCAACCTTCATTCTTCCGCCACCTCCACGACCGACACCGGCGAAAGGTTTTTCAGGAATGTCTGCGTGACGACTGGATCGAAACTCGGATCCTCACCGCGCACCAGCAGGAAGAAGCGGTCGCTGGTCGCGCGCTCGAATTCGCGGCTTTCGAACAACGGGTGATGCACGCGCGGCAGCCGCGCGCCGAACAACACGGCGCCGGCACCGAACAGCACCGCCCACAGGATCGTCATCTCCACCGCCGGCGGAATGAACGCCGGCCACGAAAACAACGGCCGCCCGCCGACGTTGATCGGGTAGTTCACCGTCGCCGACCACCATTCCAACCAGTAGGTGAATGCACCGCCGCCGATTGCGCCGACCAGCATCCAGAACGGTACCCAGTGGTGTCGTGCACCCAAGGCCTTGTCCAATCCCGCGACGGGATAGGGCGAGTAGGCTTCGACGCACGACGCGAAGTACCCCGCTTCGCGCGTGCGCCGCACCGCATCCAGCAGTCGCCGCTCGTCGGCGAATTCCGCCAGCAGGCCGTGCAGGTGGGCGCTCATCGCTGCGCCTCCTCGCCGCGCCGCGACGCCAGAAGTTTTCGCAGCTCGAACATCGACAGCATCGGCAGCAGCCGCGTGAACAGCAGGAACATGAAGAAGAACAGTCCGATCGAACCGATCAGCAACGCGATGTCCCAGAACGTGGGCCAGAACATGCCCCATGCCGATGGCAGGAAATCCTTATACAGGCTGGTGACGATCAGCATGAAGCGCTCCAGCCACATGCCGACCAGCACGCCCAGCGCGATCACGAACACGGCGGCCGCGCTGCGCCGCACGCGCGGGAACCACAGCAACTGGATCGCCGCCACGTTGAACAGGATCGTGCCCCAGAACACCCACGCGTATGGCCCGACCACGCGATGCATCGTCATCGCGACGTCGTACTTGTCCATCGAATAGAACGCGGTGAAGATTTCCGAGAAGTAGCTGTAGTCGACGAACAGGCCCGCGGCCAGCATCATCTTGGCCATGTTCACGACGTGGCGTTCGGTCAGGTACGCCTGGAAGCCGAACCATTTGCGCAACGGGATGCCCAGCACCAGCACCATCGCGAAGCCCGAGAAGAGGGCGCCCGCGACGAAGAACGGCGGGAAGATCGTTTCGTGCCAGCCCGGCACCAGGCCTTCGGAAAAATCCAGCGCCACCATGCTGTGCACGGAAAACACCAGCGTCACCGCGAGCCCGGCAGTAATCAGGTTGAATTGCTCCAGCCGCATCCAGTGGCGCGCCTCGCCGCGCCAGCCCAGCGACAGCAGGCCATAGAAACGCGCCTGCGCACGCGTCGGCGCGCGATCGCGCAACGTTGCGAGGTCCGGCAGCATGCCGACATACCAGTAGATGATCGACACGATCAGGTACGCGAGAATCGCCCAGAAATCCCATTCCAGCGAACTGCGCCACTGCGGCCACACGTTCATCACGTCGGGGTAGGGGAACAGCCAATAGAAAAACCACGGCCTTCCCAGGTGCAGGATCGGGAAGATGCCCGACACCGATACCGCGAACACCGTCATCGCTTCGGCGAAACGGTTGATCGAATTGCGCCAGCCCTGCCGCGTCAGGAACATCGCGGCCGAAATGAAGGTGCCGCCCATGCCGATCGCAATCCACCACACGTAGTTCGCGATGAAGAAACTCCACGCGACCGGGATGTTCAGGCCGAAGATGCCGAGGCCGGCGTACAGCAGCCAACAGGTGCCGACGAACAGCAGCGCGCACGCGACCAGCGACAGCAGGAATCCCCCGATCCATAGCCACCCGGTCGGACGACGCAACGTCGCATCACCGATCTTCGCGCTGATCGACGCGTTCGTTTCACCTGGCGCGATTACGGGCGGAAGCGTGTGGCGTGGCAGCACGGCGCTCATGACTCGTCGCTCCGCAAACAAGCTCCCTCCCCCGCTTGCGGGGGAGGGCTGGGGTGGGGGCGCACGCGAGCCAATGACTTGCTCGCGGTAGCGAGCCCCCATCCGCCCGTCGGGCACCTTCCCCCGCAGGCGGGGGAAGGAAATTCAAAGACGGTGCATCCTGCACTCATGATCCGTCCACCTCCAGCGCCGGGTTCGGATTGCGGATGCGCGCGAGGTACGTGGTGCGTGGGCGCGTACCGAGTTCGTTGAGCATCGCGTAATTGCGCGGCGATGCCTTGGCCTTCGACACGCCTGACTTCTTGTCCGAGACGTCGCCGAAGCGGATCGCCTGGGTCGGACATGCCGCCTGGCAGGCGGTTACGATTTCTCCATCACGGATCCGGCGATTCTGCTTGTCGGCTTCGATGTGCGCGGTTTCGATGCGCTGGATGCAGTAGGTGCATTTCTCCATCACGCCGCGCCGGCGAACGGTCACTTCCGGATTGCGCATCGCCATGTACTGCGGCGTCGTCTTGTCGGCGTACTGCATGAAGTTGAAGCGCCGCACCTTGTACGGGCAGTTGTTCGAACAAAAGCGCGTGCCGACGCAGCGGTTGTACACCTGCACGTTCAGGCCTTCGGCGTCGTGCACGGTCGCGTCGACCGGGCACACGACTTCGCAAGGTGCGTGCTCGCACATCATGCAAGGTACCGGCTGGCTGTAGCTCGCCGGGTTCGCGGCCTCGCCGTTGTAGTAGCGGTCGACGCGGATCCAGTGCATCTCGCGCCCGCGCCGTACCTGTTCCTTGCCCACGATCGGGATGTTGTTCTCGGCCTGGCAGGCGATGGTGCAGGCCTTGCAGCCGATGCAGGCGTTGAGGTCGATGCTCATGCCCCACGCGTAGTCGGCTTTCGGGTAATCCGGATACAGGCTTGGCGGCTTCGCGCCGTAGCGGTCGTGTGCGGTCGCGAATGCCGGGTCGGATTCGAACTGGTTCAGCGTGCCGACGCGTAGCGGGTCGCGGCCTTTCATCGCGAAGTGATGCTGCGTCTGCGCGATGTCGTAGCGCTCGCCGGTCGGGACGAGTTCGAGGTCGCTCGTGACCCACGGCGAATCCTTCGAACGCAACGCGTAGGCGTCGAAACCCTGTTCGTCCGCGACGCGGCCCACCTGTCTGCGGCCGTAACCGAAATGGATCGTGACGCTGCGTTCGGCTTGGCCCGGCATGATCCACACCGACCCGTGCACCGAACGTCCGCCGCTGCGCAGTTCCACGCCGTCGAAGTTGCGCAGGCCTCTCTGTTTCGCAAGTGCGGGTGACACCAGCACCACGTTGTCCCAGGTGAGTTGCGTCAGCGGCTTGGGCAGCTCCTGCAGCCAGCCGTTGTTGGACCATTCGCCGTAGCCGATCGTGGGGTCGGGGCGGAACAGCAGTTCCAGAGCGCCATCATTTTTGCGCTCGTCATTCCGGGTGCCGTGTAGCGGCGATCCGGAATCCAGAGACTTTGCTGTTGGCGAAAAGACACTGGATCCCCGCTTCCGCGGGGATGACGACAAATTGATGGTGTCGTTGCTCGCTGCGCTGGCCTTGATCGACGCGCTTTCAACCACCCCGGATTGCAACGCCTCGTTCCACGCCTTGTCATCGGCGAGTTGCGACTGCCATTGCCGCCGCACCAGTGCATGACCGTCGACCGGGCTGCCCAGCAGCAGCGCCATCACTTCGATTGCGGAATGGCCGTCATACAGCGGCGCGATCAGCGGCTGCGCGATGCTGGCCGTGCCGTCGAACGCGCGCGCGTCGCCCCAGATTTCCAGTTCGTGGGCCTGCGGTACGTGCCAGGTGGCGAGCGTGCCGGTTTCGTCGCGATAGAGTCCCAGGTGCAGCGTGTGCGGCACGCGTTGCATCGCCGCGATGAAGCCCATGTCCGCGTATGCGTCGTACACGGGATTCACGCCCAGCATCAGCAGCGTGTCGACCTTGCCGGCACGCATGTCGTTCGTCAGCGCGGCGAGCGAACCCTCACCGCGCGAGGGCATCGCGAGCAGGGAAGGGGTGTAGTCCACCGTGCGGCCGATGTTGCCGAGCGATACGTTCATCGTGCGTGCGAGCGCGTGCACCGCCTCGGGCTGCGTGTCGCCGGCGACCACGAGCGATGCACCTCGATGCGCGGCGAGGTCGTTCGCGACGGCATCGATCCAGCGAGCGTCTGCGGCGTTTGCGTCCGCGCCGCCGCTCCCGAGCCGTGCCGCAAGCTGCATCGCGAAAAATTCGATGGCGTGTGACGCCAACGGCAGGCGATGATCGGCCATGCTGCCCGTCACGCTGGGCGTCGGCTCGATCACGTACAGCCGCGACATCGCGTCGCCGTGTTCGGGATTGCGCGCGGCGATGAAGTCGCGCGCGTAGCGCACGCCGGCAGCGGGGTCGGAAAGGAAATCGGCGTCCAGCGACACGATGACCTTGGCGCGATCGCACCGGCAGCGCGCGAACTCGCGCCGGCTTGCCGCGCCGGAAGGATCGTCGACATGCCAGCGCGCATCCGGAAAGCGCTTCTCGAACATCGTGAGTTGCGCGATCAGCGTGGGCGAGGTCGTGGGTGCGATCAAAATCCGAAGACCCTCGCCGCCGTTGCCGGTGAAATGCGCCATGCGATTCGCCACGGCCGCCGAAAAATCGTCCCACGTCGCCACCGAGTTCCCGTGCATCACCGCTTGCGAGCGGTCGGGGTCCCACAATTGCAGGACCGCGGCTTGCGCGAAGATGTCGGTGCTGCCGAGGCTGGCCGGATGTTGCGGATTACCCTCGACCTTCGTGGGCCGTCCCTGGTTGTCGCGCACCAGCACGCCGTGCGCGTAACCGGCGCGCGTCAGCGTGGTCGCGAAATAGCGCGGCAATCCATCGACCTGCCCGATCGGCTTGTGCACGTACGGCACGATCTCGGTTCGCGGCGGATGGCTGCAGCCCGCAAGCCCGGCCAGCGCCAGCGACGCGCCCAGCAATTTCAGGAAATCGCGCCGGTCCAGCGAGGCTGCTTCCGCGAGCCGAGGATGTTCGCTGTGCAGCCACGCGCGGAAACCTTCCGAATCGGCCAGTTCCTCCAGCGATCGCCAGAAGCGCGGCCCGCGCTGGTCCGCCAGCTTGGCACGGATCGCCGCGGGATCCATGCGCGCATCGAACTTGGCGATCGGCGTCACCGGTGACATGTCGAACAATCCGTGAGCCGGCGCTTGTCGATGTGGTAATCGCGCACCAGCCGTCTTCCAAGCGCCAACTGGTCCTTCGCATGCCAGTGCAGGTTGAACACTTCGTCGCGCGGACGCAGGTGTTTCTCCGGGTCGCGATGGCAGGCAAGGCACCACTGCATCGTCAGTTGTTCGTGCTTCGCCGTCAGCGGCATTTCGTCGACCGGCCCGTGGCAACTCGCGCAGCCGATGCCCTTGGCGATGTGGATGCCGTGGTTGAAATAGACGAA
>Ga0070691_10001387_pt1 | contig 10344 bp, 5 predicted proteins | sample KBSK1101metaG_FD_64673 | JGI IMG/M metagenome (GOLD analysis project Ga0070691, IMG submission 64673) | Corn, switchgrass and miscanthus rhizosphere microbial communities from Kellogg Biological Station, Michigan, USA - KBS K1-10-1 metaG | ecosystem: Host-associated > Plants > Roots >... | reverse complement strand
TCGAGGGCATGCTCTACTATTCCTCGACGAGCGCGAGCGACGGCAGCGTCTCGATCACCATTACGTTCGACATTTCGCGCAACCAGGATCTCGCGGCCGTCGACGTGCAGAACGCCGAGAAGCTCGCCGAGCCGCAGCTGCCCGCGGCCGTGCGCACGAACGGCGTGACGATCATCAAGGCCAACACTGACATTCTTGGCGTGGTGGCGCTCAAGTCGAGCGATCCGCGCTACGATGCCACTTACCTCTCGAACTACCTCAAGCTGTACGTGGTGGACGAGCTGAAGCGCGTGCCGGGCATGGGCGACGTCACCCCGTTCCCGAACCTCGACTTCTCGATGCTGATCCAGCTCGATCCGTCGAAGATGGCGCAGCTCGGCGTCACGGTCGGCGATGTCTCCGCCGCCGTGCAGGAGCAAAACGCGACGAATCCGGCCGGCCGTTTGGGACGCGAGCCGTCGCCGCCGGGCACCCAGCTCACGCTCCCGATCACCACGCTCGGCCGCCTCGAGACGACCGACCAGTTCAAGGACATCATCGTGCGCGCGCGGCCGAACGGCGGCGTGGTGCGCATTCGTGACATCGGCGACGTGGTGCTGGGCGCGCAGAGCTACGACCTCGAAGGCCGCCTCAACGGCACGCCGTCCGCGCTGAGCCTCCTCTACACGCGCACCGGCGCCAACGCGCTCGCGGTGAAGGAGGCCGTCGCGAAGCGCATGGACGAGCTGCAGAAGACGTTCCCCAAGGGCATCACCTACTCGATCCCCTTCGACACGACGCCGTTCGTCACCGCGTCCATCAAGGAAGTGATCGTCACGCTCGTCGAGGCGATGATCCTCGTGACGCTCGTGGTGTTCGTCTTCCTGCAGAGCTGGCGCGCGACGCTGATCCCGATGCTCGCGGTTCCCGTGAGCGTGATCGGCACGTTCCTCGGACTGTACATCCTCGGGATGTCCATCAACGTGCTCACGCTGTTCGGCCTTGTGCTCGCGATCGGCATCGTAGTGGACGACGCGATCGTGGTGATCGAAAACGTCGAGCGCATCATGGCCGCGGAGAACATTCCGGCGCGCCTTGCGGCGGACCGCGCCATCCGCCAGGTGGCGAGCGCGCTCGTCGCGATCGTACTCGTGCTCTGCGCCGTGTTCGTCCCCGTGGCGTTCATCGCCGGCGTGAAGGGCCAGCTGTTCAAGCAGTTCGCCGTGACGATCGTCATCGCCGTGCTGCTCTCGGGCATGGTGGCGCTGACGCTCACGCCGGCGCTCTGCGGCCTGCTGCTCAAGGAATCAACGGAAGCCAACACCTCCGGATTCTTCGGCATGTTCAACAGAGGCTTTGCGCGCGTCACCGGACGCTACGCGGAATCCGTGGACGGCGTGCTGCGCCGGCCGAACCGCTGGTTCGCCGTGTTTCTCGTGGTGGTCGCGCTGGCCGGATTCCTCTGGGTGCGCATCCCGACCGCGTTCATCCCGACGGAAGACAAGGGCTACATGGCGCTGTCGGTGCAGCTGCCGGACGCCGCGAGCCTCCAGCGCACGAAAGCGGTCGTGCAGAAAGTCGAGACGATCCTCCGCGGTGAGCCGGCCGTCGTGAACATCGTGGCGCTCGTGGGCCTCGACATCCTGAGCGGTCGCGCGGCCGCGACCAACGGCGCGACGATCTTCGTGAACCTCAAGGACTGGGATCAGCGCAAGGGCCCGGACCAGCTCGATGCGCTTGCCGCGCGCATCAATGGCAAGCTCTTCGGCATCCGCGAGGCAACCGCGTTCGGCTTCAACCTCCCCGAGGTGCCGGGCCTCGGCGCCACGGCCGGCGTCGAAATCAACCTGCAGAACCGCAGCGGGATGGACATTCGTACCTTTGCGCAGCGTGTACAGGATTTCAGGCAGGCCACGGCGCAGCTCCCCGCGTCCGCCGGCCTCAACTCGAGTTTCCGCTCGAGCGTGCCCCAGCTGTACGTCACGGTGAATCGCGAGGCCGCAAAGGCCCGCGGCGTGAGCCTCAGTGACCTGTTCGGCACGATGCAGGCGTTCCTTTCCGACCTCTACGTCAACGACTTCAACCTGTACGGCAAGACATACCGCGTGCAGATCGAAGCACAGGAGCAGTTCCGCCAGAAGCCCGAGGACATCGGCCAGCTGTACGTGCGCGGCGCGGGCGGCGCGATGATCCCGCTCTCCGCGCTCACAACCACGGCCTACCGCAGCGCGCCGACGGTGCTGCAGCGCTTCAACGGCTTCACCTCGGCGCAGTTCACTGGCGCGCCGAAACCAGGCCGCAGCACCGGCGAACTGCTCAGCGAAGTCGATTCGCTCATCCAGACGCAGTTCGCATCGTCGGGCATCGGCGTGTCGTACTCCGGACAGTCGTACCAGGAACGCGTCTCCAGTGGCGATGCGGCGCTCGTGTTCGTGCTCGGGCTGATCATTGTCTTCCTCGTGCTCGCCGCACAGTACGAGAGCTGGTCGGTGCCATTCGCCGTGATCCTCGGTGTGCCTTTCGGCGTGCTCGGCGCACTGCTCGGCATCTTCATTCGCGGCCAGCCCAACGACGTGTACTTCCAGGTCGGCATGATCGCGGTGGTCGGGCTGGCGGCGAAGAACGCGATTCTCATCGTGGAGTTCGCCAATGAACTCCGGGGCCACGGCATGCCGCTGCACGAAGCCGCGGTCGAGGCCGCGCGCGAGCGGCTCCGCCCGATCCTGATGACATCGTTCGCGTTCATCCTCGGCGTGCTCCCGCTGATGCTCGCGAGCGGTGCGGGCGCGGCCAGCCGCCACTCGATCGGCACCGGAGTGTTCGCCGGAATGCTCTTTGCCACCAGCATCGGAATCTTCTTCATTCCATTGTTCTTCCAGATGATCCGGGGCGCGGCAGACCGCGCGAATGCGGCACGCGCAGGGCACGGGCATGCTGCGCCGGCGGTGCACTCATGATGCGGCCACAGGTGCGGCTCCTGCTCGTGGTCACCGCGATCGCGGCGGCTGCTGCTGCATGTGCGTCGGGACCATCGTACCGTCGTTCGCCCGCGGTCGCGCCCACGACGCAGATGCACACGACCGTCATGAGCGACTCGAACCGTGCGTTCTTCGATTCGCTCACGACCGCCCGCGCGCACGACAGCGCGACGTTGGCGCATCCGGCCGCCGCGGAGCGCACGCTGACCTTCGACACGACGGCCGGCGTCGCATGGCTCGACATCCTGCACGACACCACGCTCGAGCGCCTCGTGCAGGTGGCGCTGACGCAGAACCGTACCGTGCAGGGCGCCATCGCGCGCATCCGCGAGTATCGCGCCGAGGCGGCGAGCGCGCGCACGATGTACATGCCCAACATCTCGATCAACGGCAGCGAGAGCACCAACCAGATCGCGTTCGGTACCCAGGCGTTCGGCTACCGCGCCGCGCGCCTCACGGGCGACATGTCGTGGGAGCTGGATTTCTGGGGCAAGTTCCGTCGCGGATACGAGGCGGCCAAGGCCGATGCCGCCGCGCAGGACGCCGCCGAGCGCGCCGTGCTGCTCTCGCTCGTGAGCGATGTGGCGACGGGCTACCTGCAGCTGCTGGAGCTCGACCAGGAACGCGCGATCGCCGAACGGACGTTGTCATCCCGGCGCGCGACACTCGACCTCGCGCGCCAGCGGTATGCGCGCGGCGTGATTTCGGAGCTCGACGTTCGGCAGTTCGAGGCGCAGGTCGCCGCGCCGGCCGTGACGCTGGCGCAGGTGGACCGCGCGACCGCGATGGCCGAGCACAATCTCAGCGTACTGCTCGGCGAGGCGCCGACGACGATCGAGCGGCACGGGTCGCTCGCCGCGGCGGTGAGTGCGCTGCGGGTGCCGGATACGCTCAGCGCGTCGCTCCTCGCCAGGCGGCCGGACGTGCAGCAGGCCGAGCGCTCGTTCGCCGCCGCGACGGCGCGCATCGGCGCGACGATGGCGTCGAACCTTCCGAGCATCACGCTGACCGGCTCCTACGGCAGCCAGGCCGCGGACCCGCAGCATTTGTATTCCCCGAACACGACGGTCTATCAGCTGTCGGCGGGGTTCTCGTTCAGCCTTTCGTCGCTCACGCGCGGCCGCGACGAGACCGCCGCCGCCCGCGCGCGCGCCGACCAGGCCAAGGCCGCGTACGAGAACGCCGCGCTCAGCGCGCTGCGCGACGCCAACGATGCGCTGGTGGGAGTTCGCACGTCCCGCGACGAAGTCGCGGCGCAGGCGACGCAGGCCGAGGCGCTGCGGCATGCGCTGGAACTCGCCCAGCTGAGATATCAGTCAGGCGTGGCGAGCTATCTCGATGTCCTGGACGCACAGCGCAACTTGTTCTCAGCAGAACTCGCGCTGAGCCAGGCGCAGCTGGAGCAGTTGACGGCGGCGGTGGAGTTGTACAAGGCGCTGGGGGGGAGTTGGAAGCGCTGAGCTGACAACAACCGCTCTCCACTACCAGCGGTCAACCAATACACTGTCAGAGAACGACGACGTTACCGATTGTGCACTGGCCGGTAACGTCGCAGTTCTCTGACAGTTTGTTTGCCGGTCGCTGGCAGTTGAGAGCGTTGCCGTTGCCGTTGCCATTGTTATTGAACGAACGCCTCGGGCGGCTGATGACCAACCACCAGATTAGGGGTCGGAAGGCGTTGCCGTGTCGCTATGGCAACTGGGGGGCTCCAATGCTGATTGCGACACGAGGGACGCGGTTGGCCGTCGCCTCAATTGCCGCTGCGGTCGTGCCGGCGATCCTCGGAGCTCAGGCCCGGGTGATCCGAGTCGTCACGACCGACAGCGAGCCCATCTCGTACGCATACGTAACGGTCCAGGGCGGGATCGGACAAATCACCGATGAGCGTGGTGAGATCAGTCTCGGCGCAGGCAAACGCCAGACGCTTACGGTGGGTGTCCGGCGAATCGGCTTTCAGCCGTGGTTCGGCAAACTGGAGCTTCCGGACACTGGGGCGGTGCTCACCGTAGTTCTGCCAGGCATCGCTCAGGGACTCTCCGCGATTCACGTCGCCGGGAGTGCGCCTGCTCCGTCGGCGGCGCTGAAGGGATTCTACGATCGGTGGATGATGCGGCAGAAGGGAACGCTCAGCGCCGTCTTCATCGGCCCGGAGGAGATCGAGTTCCGACATCCGAACAAGATCACCAACATGCTGAGCGGGCTGAATGGCGTGATGCTCAAGCGAGGCAACCGTGGATCGTTGGAAGCGTATAATTCAACAGGCGTGTGCAGGATGGCCATTCTGCTCGATGGCACCCGGCAATGTCCAAAGCTTGGCTGCGACGTGGGACCTCCCCCCAACGTCCAATGCCCAACCATTCCGCCGATGAACGGGCGGTACCCGCCTGGCTGCGATCCCGAGGACCAAGCCGTCTTCATCGACGAGCTGGTCGATGCTAACGACGTCACGGCGATCGAGGTCTACGCGCGAGGCGGCAACGTTCCTGTGAGCCTGTCGAGCTCAGATCAGGCGTGTGGTATCATTGCGCTGTGGACGGGGAGTCGCAAACCATAGACGACAACCGCTCGCCGTTGTCGCTATGGAACGAACGTCCTCGCCGGCATCGAGATCAGCACGTGCGCCGTCCCCTTCAACAGCTCGTTGATCTTCGCCACGGAAGGAGATGGAAGCGATCGCGGCTAACACCGGGTGTTAGCAGAGCTTGCGATCCGTTCAACCTATTCGGATCGCAATACGCTAGCCGGGTCCACGTGCGTCGCGCGAAGCGTGGGAAGTAGTGTCGCTGTGAGCGCAACCACCGCCAGACCGAGTGCCGCGCCGCCAAAGATTCGCCAGTCGGTGGGGCTGGTTCCGAACAGTATCGAGCGAAGCAACTTGGCTGCACCGACAGATCCGATGGCGCCGCACACGATAGCGGCGCCTACTATGGAGGCGGTGCGGCGCAGCACCAGAGCTACGACGTTCGCCCGCGGCGCACCGAGGGCAAGGCGGACCGCAAATTCTCGACGGCGTTGTGCTACGCCAAATGCCGTCACCCCATAGATCCCCGTTGCCGCGATGAGAATGCAAAACCCGGCTAGGATACCGATGACAAGGGCATCCACGCGCAAGGGTGCGAGCAACTGATTCTCGCGATCTTCCACGGACGTCAAGCCCGCTACCGGCGCGGACGGAGTGAACGCATGCAGGGCCTCCGCCACCGCACCTATCATTGGCGTTGTCGGCCCGTGAGTCCGAACGGCAAAGGACAGCCTTGAGATAGGTGGCACTTGTTCGATCGGCCGAAACATGACGGGCCGGTATGGAGCCGCGCCCGTAAGGAGATTTCGCACACCGCCTACAACGCCTACGATCGTAATCCAGGGCTCCGATGACGTTGGCTGGCCGAACTTGATCCGCTTCCCGATCGCGTCGCCACCCGGAAAAAGGTGCTGTGCAGTCGGTTCATCGATGATCCCGACCGGCTGCGCTTCCGGGCCATCAACCGCCTCGAAGGCCCGACCGTGCACGATCTTCATGCCCGTTGCACGGAAGAAATCCGCATTGACGCTCGCCGCGCTGCCGGGTGCGACGCCCGCCGCCATCATCTGGGCGTCGCCTTGGCGAGTCATCCCCTCGAGTGGAGGACGAGGCGAGCCACCGTCGATGCCAACTGCTTCCACCCCCGCGACGCGACGCAACCGTTCCTCGAGGGCCCGTGCAAATTCTACACGTCGCTCGGCCGATGCAGTGTCCTCAATTCCGCGAAAGAGCACACCGCGAATGACGCCCGTTCGCGACACACCAACGTCGCGATTGGCTGCGTCGACAAAGGTCTTGACCACGAGCCCCGCTGCCGTCAAGAGGACGAGACTGAGCGCTGTCTGGGCTGCGACTGCGAGGTGGCGTGCGCGTAGCGCGTTGCGCTCCGGCGTCGCCGCGATGCCCATCGCTCCGAGTGAGACGCTGCGGCGTTCACTGCTCGCTGCGAGCGCAGGAACGACGCCAAGGCAGCCAACTGTCGCTATCGAAACACAAACACCAAAGAACAACGCCGAGCGGTCCAGCGACAGCGTAGTCCAATATGGAAGGATTCGCTCCGGCAAATATCGCCAGATGCCCACCGCCCAGTTCGCGACCACCACTCCGATGGCGCTGCCCAACGTTCCGAGAACCACGGCCTCTGTCCCAAATTGACGCAGGACGTGTATGCGGCGCGCACCGAGAACTCGGCACACATCGGCATCCCGAGCCTTGGCCGTCCACCGGGCCACGAACAGTCCGAACAGGTTGATCAGCGCGACGACTGAAACGATGGGCACCGTCGTGAACACGAGGGTAAATGACGGCGCATACTCCCGACTTATCGCAACTCGAACAGGTACAACGGTCGCCTTCCAGCTAGCGCCGCCGAGCGTTGCGTTCGTTCGCGGATCCGTAATGTCGGAATGAAGCAATAATGTTTGAATCGCTGCCTGAAGCCCCGACGGAGACACCCCTCGTGCGAGCCTACCGACGACCGTGGACACGCGCACGCGGGGTGAGGACCGAGCAGCATACGGCGTGAGCGCGATGTAAAATGGCGCTGTAACGTCATCAGCGTCATACACCGGCCGCCCTACGATCGACGCAGACGATAGTACCCCAACGATTCGAAATGATCGTCCGTCGAGCGTGAGCGTTGAGTTCAGAACTCCGGAGTCGCCATCAAACCGAGTCATCCAGAAATCGTGGCTCAGCACGATGACGTCGGCAGCAGCCAAGTTGTCGTCCTGCGCGTCGAGTGTGCGCCCGAGCGTCGAGCGCAAACCGAAAATCGCAAAAAGGTCACCGGAGACGGCGGCGCCTTCACTTAGTTCCGTTCGATGGGGCGTGGAGAGGGTCGGCTCGACAACCTCGAGCGCGGCAAGCTTCGCACGTCCGCGTAGCTGGTCGGCCCATTCGGTGAACTGCCCAGGGGTGGCGGCCCAAACACAGCTCGCATGGCACGTTGGCCGCGTATCTCGCTGGCCGACTTCGATTACCCTCTCCGGATCAGGATACGGAATGGTGCTGAAATAGATCGCCTCAACAAAAGTGAACGTCGTGGTGGCCGCAGCGACGATAAGGCTCACCATCGCGATCACCGTAACGGCGAACGCGGGCGCGCGCGCCAACGAGCGTACGACAAGACGTATCTTACTCAAACTCCCGACCGGTCGCCTGGCACCATGCACCGCTAACGCTTCGACTGTGCCAGCGCGTCGTCCACATACTTGTCAGTGCGGTGTCGCCAACAAATCCAGGGATCCGGAGGTCTCCGATCAAGAATGTCGGCGTACCCCAGACGCCAAGTTTCGCGCCCGCTGCCGAATCCGCGGACACGACGCGAGCGGCGGAGCTGTCGCCCATGCAGTGGGCAAAGTCCGCCGTGTCCTCGACTCCGGCCGACAAAGCGATCCGGGTCCACGCCTCCCTACCGATTGAGTCCTGCTCAGCAAACAGTGTATCATGAAACGCCTTGAATGCCCCTGCCCTCCGAGCGCATTCCGAAGCGATCGCAGATTCTCGAGCGAAATGGTGTATCGGATAATGCCGATAGAGTACGGCGATGTCAGTCGGATGGCGCTGTTGCAGTTGATCGAGGTACATCGCCGCGCGCCGACAGAAAGGACATTGGAAGTCTGCAAACTCGACGATTGTAAGTCGCGCGCTTGCGGGCCCGATGCGCGCACCCGAAGCCGAATACTGCTGCCAATCGACTACGCGAGCGGGCTTCAAACGGCTGTCGGACGGCGCGGACGCAAAATCATGTACGCGTACGCCTGCCACTGCAACTGCGCAAACGGTCGCAATCGCCGTGGCGGCGTTAAGAAGGGTTTCGCGGATTGCTGACATGATCACCACGTTGACAAAGAAGAGGCGACTGCGCGCTCAGTCGCACAACCCGTCACATGCACCATCCTGAGGTCCGTGATAGCAAATGGTGCAAAGCTGATCGCAGTCGGCCCACGTGCAGCACTGAGTGTGCGGGCAAAGATCTGCAGCTTTGGCCGTGCGAGGGGCCATTCCCATCGCACCAACAAAGATCGACATGGCGAGTACCCACAGCTTTCTTCTCATCGTACGTCCTCCGTGTAGTAAGAGTGAACGCTGTCATTCCTTCGACGACCCCGACATACTGGACAAGATTGGATCGACGCACAATCGACGTGAGCCGCAAGGTTAGCGCGGAAGGCGCAAGTGTTGAACGTCGCCCGCAATCGGGCCAACCTTGCCAATCTGTGTAGCAGCCGTAGGTAGCGAACGGACCACGCGCTCGAGGAGAGCGGGAAACGACCCGTCGCGGCGCAGGTCCGACAGTGTTGCACAACAGTGGCGCGCGATGTAACTGGCAAGAGCGTGAGGCTCCGAGAAGCCACCGGCCAGCGCGGCCCGCCGTGTCTCAAACTGCAGCACATCGAGTCGCCACGCCGCATGCAACGAAACCATCAGACCAAGGAGGCGCCCTGGAGTCGGCAGTCTTGCACGCGCGCATCGCCACTCAAGTGTACGGAGCGGAAGTCCACACGCGCGCGCGAAGCGCTCGACCTCGGTGCGCCGACGGCCAACCACGGCAGCTGCGCAGAGGATATCTCTTGCGTGTTGAGGGCTTGCCCCCTCAATGCGCTTGATGATCACCGGGTACGCGGCGCGCTCACCGTCGCCGCGAAACCAACGATCCAAGTCGCGCTCGAGATCATCGTGCGACCTCAGCGATATGCTCGCGTACGGGAGGTACGAAGCGAGGCATTTCATACGGCGCGCTGTTCCTCGCCCCAAATCGAGCTGGGTGAAGACGCGCGTGCCGCGCCCGCCCACCTCGATCGCTCGTGCGACGGCTTTGACCATCCGATCGGCACCCGGCACGATTTGCCAAACTAGGGAATCGACGCCGCCCGCTTTCGTCGCCTGAATCAACCCGCGCTCGTCGATACTGAATCGCACGAGTCGCCTGGTGCCCGCTGCTCGTACTAGCGCAGAACGGGCTTGATTCGACACGAGGAACGCTAGAACTGTTTCAGGGGGTTCCGTCACCCCTCCTGGCGATCGCAATTCTGAGCCGGGCATGCGGACAGTGACGCGGTTTACGCGCGTCATCCGGATGAGCTGTACCGTCGCGTCGTCGCTCGTTGGGAACTAATCTGACACATACGTCACGTCAAGAGCGGCCTTCCATGCGACGTTTGAATCGCGTAGGTCACAGGATTACGTACCGACCGCCTCTCGGGGGGTAGCGCATGAGGAAGCCCTCGCACTGCCAGTCGCCGTGCGAGCCGCGGGCCGGTAACTGGAAGCGCTGAGCTTACAACAACCGCTCTCCACTACCAGCGGTCACCAAATACACTGTCAGAGAACGACGACGTTACCGATTGTGCACTGGCCGGT